>OFRM01000291.1_pt1 | contig 22485 bp, 26 predicted proteins | sample 1543101 | NCBI WGS metagenome assembly OFRM01 (sample SAMN07774223, study PRJEB24372) | wastewater metagenome | isolation source: Exp Tend VB 0WW | collected 2016-02
GATCCTGTACTGATAGTTATCGCGGACGCATCTGCCGTAATCCGCGCTACTTCAGTTGAATTTACCGCAAAGAAGTAATGCGCCGGATTTCCAGTTGAGCCACCGGCATAAAACCCACCATAACCGGATGCCCCAATCGCTGAAACCAAACAGTTTGTGGCACTGTTTATCGTTAAAAATCCTGTGCTTGGCGCTAGAATTAAATTTCCCGCACTCGTACCAATCGTAGGGTTGCCACCCGCAATCGCTCCGGTCAGGGTGAGGTAACGGACTGCGGAGGCTGTGTGGGTTATTTCCACTTGTGCCGATGCGCCTGTCTCTGTAACAAACAAATGTGTTCCACTTCCTTTTGTCTGCCACGACGCCCCAACATTAGTGTCAGAGCCATTTGCTAAAACAGTTATTCTGTTCCCGGTCGTGCCACCTGCCACCTGTAAAGAGTTAACAGTGGATGCCCCGCCAGTTGATACGCGCAGAGAAATACCTTGCCCAACTGGATTGAAATCGAGTGAGCCAGCACTCGTCCCAATCGTAGGATTCGTCGCAGAGTTCGCAATCGTCACCGAGTTCGCGCCGGAACCGGAGAGAGTCAGGGCAGTAGCAGTAGCCGAGTCGGTGATGCCGCGCGACGTGAAGTTCGCCCCCGTAACTGCAATGCCGGCATTCGCATCGATCCGCCCATCGAAGTCCTGAATGCCGGTGAACGTCTGAGCCGCATCAATCCGCGCCACACTCGCCGACGTGGCCGGGAACGTCATCGTGGTGCCGTCAGTGCCGGTCAATGTCAGCGTCTTGGCGACCGAGAGCGTCTTGCCGTCCGTGAGCGTCAGCGTCGCGCCGGTAGCTGGTTGGGTCAGCGTGATCTTGTTGATGCTGGTGGCAGTAGCAACGCCCAGCGTCGGCGTGGTGAGCGTAGGGCTTGCGGAATCCGCCTTGCTGGCAATCGCCGTCTGGATCAGCGCAAACTCGGCACGGATGGCCGAAGACGAGCCCGATGAGCTTGTAACCGGCGCACCGGATGGGGTGTAATCAGACATGGCGAATCTCCATCAAGGGCGCAGCCTGATTCGCGGCGCGTAATGAACAATGGCTGCGGTGAACTTCAGCGGCGAGTAGTAATCGGATGAGCCTCGAATCCCTAGCGAGACGTTTTCTGCCGCGCCATCCATGCCAAGAACGGTCGGGAACAGCGTTCGCCCGTCCCACACAAAGGCGTCCCAGGTGAAGGAATCCCAAATGGAGGCCGAAAAACTTGTCACGGCAGACTGCGGCATGGGTTGCGGGATGTCGGACGATTCATAGCCAAGCGAATAGCCAAAGCTGAATGCCGCATACCCGGTTCCAGCCGTCTCCAGCGTGGCATCGAAGTAGGACTTGTCGACACGCGGACTGCCGAAGAAGTTGTAGGCCAGTTCCATCGCAAATTCGATCTCGTCGCCGTCGAAGCTGGTTCCCTTATCCATCTGGTAGACGTAGCCGTCATCCCCACCAAAGAACATGACCTCTTCCCCGGCATTCGTTTCAGCGGTCCAGGTGCAGCGCACTGTATCCGGGAACAACTGCGGCATGATGCCGACGACCTTCTGCCCGACTACGGTGATGTAGAAGGCGCGCTTGCTGGTGAAAAACAGCCGGTACTGGCTTTTGTCGCGACTGATGCACGATGCGATTGCGGCCGGCTTGTACGCCGCCATTGTTGCCTGGATCTTGTTGGTGATGGCGTTGTGAGCAAAGTTGCCGTATGCCTGGCTGGTCTGGATGTTGGTGATTCCGCGGTCATCCAGAAACATGGTGTAGCCGACATCCTGAATCGTCCATGCCCATGCGCCCAATTCATCACGGTAGGGAACAAGATTCCAGTCCGACACACCAGATCCGTACAGGACCGACAGCCGGTTGCGGGTGAAGATCGCCAGAGCACCACCGGACGACGTGCCGGGTTGCGCCGCGAATCCGGTCACGGTGTCGCCCATCGCCAACTCGGTTGCGCCGAGCACGGCGCTCCAGATGTACGGCGTTCCCGGTGCAGCGTGCTGTACTGAGGCGCCGAAGGAAAAGAACAATTGCTTCTTGTGGGCGAAGACGTGGCTCGGCGTGTCCGCCGTCATTCCGGTGGAGATAGGCACGAACACCGTGCCGTCGAACTCGAATCCGCGATTCACGCCGTCGCAGCCATAGACGCGCCTGGTATTGACCGAGCCGCCGAAGTTCTCCGCCACTGTTTCGTATCGGCCGGACGGCGCCAGGGTGATGGCAGTTTGCGCGCCGGAGAGCGTCACGTTGATTGCGCCAACAGTCGCCGCGCCGGCCGCGAAGGCGCCGGGTGCCGGAGTGGAAACGATCAACCGGCCCGCGGCGGTATTCGCCGCCCACGATCCCGATGTCAGCACCACGCGCTTGATCAGCGCCGTGTTGGCACCCTGCGTCAGGGTCGCGCCTTCCGCCGGCTGAGTGGCGCCGCCCGTAGTGAAACCGACCTCATTGAACAGGGTTACTGCCGTCCAGCCGCTTCCGCTGGATTTCCACAATCCGGCCGCAGTGCCTCCTGCATTGTTGCGAAAGCAATAGTTGACGTCGTTGAAATAGAAGCCGCCGAGAACCTGTCCTGATCCAGTTGGCGAGCCAATGAGCGCCCGATACACATCCGCCGCCAGATTCAGGTATTGCGCGTTCAGCAGCGTAGTTGTGGCCCGGCGCGGCCCGGAGGTCGAGGTTGCTACCGTCACCGCTGAAATCTGCAGGGCTTCCCCCGTAACAAAGGTGCCCGTAACTTTCGTCATCACGAATGACCCGCCAGGCAGGGCGATGATGACGCCTGTTGCTGCCGACGTGACACCGGTAACGGTATTCCCGACCGCCGCCGACCCGGTGATGGTAGCAAGAACGATGATGTAATTCGCCGCCGACGGCTTTGCCCGCCCGTCGTAGCGCTCGTATCCCTCGGTGGTCGAGTACCCGCCGTTGATGTCGGCCTCGAAGTTCTGCGCCACCCTGGCAAGGCCAGGCGCCCGCTCATACGGCGGCGTTGTTTCGTCCAGCCCGCCGATTAGCTTGATGTAGCCCGGTGTGACAGGGATGGACGCAATCGCTTGCGCCATCGTGTTGCGGGTAAATCTCACGTCAGCGGCCCGGCAAGGGTGACAGGCGGCAACTGGTCGCGCTCAAGGCCGCGCATCTTGCGCCCGCCTTCATAGCCTCCGCGCTGGAAGACTTCCGGCGCGTTGTTCGATGCCCCGTATTTCTCCATGGCGCGGTACATGATCAGGCTGTGAAACCGCGTCGGCATTTCAGGCACGTCCGCATCCGCCGCCAGCGTCTGCGGTGACATCTGGTATTCGCCGTTGATGGTGTAGATGGCGTCAGGCTTCGGCCCGAGCACCAGGTTGTTCTGCGGATCGATCGCGACATGGATCGGCTGCCCGGTCGTCTGTGTGCCGCGCTTGTAGCGCTCGCGGAAACTCGCCCAATCGATCGGCGTCAGGTAGTTCTCGCCGCCGACGCCCGCGAAAGTCAGGTAGATCGTGATATTCGGCCCGTCTTCGGTTTCCAGCCACCACTTCGAGAACCTGGAGATAAGAGCCGACAGGCGGGAATCCGTGCAGTCGCCATAGGCATAGGTGTCGTCGTTGGCTACCGTATTCACGGTGAAGGTCGAGCGCAGCCAGTTCCAGTCCTTGCCCTCCTGGATCTCGGTATAGGCTTGCGCAACCCATGCCACGATGTCGCCCAGCCGGCCGACCTGATTGACAACGGTAGACGGCCCGGTGCCGGCGACGCGACACTCGCGCCGCGTTTCCTGGCAGATGGTCAAATAGCTCATCGTCTTCCTCTATGAAAGTTGCACCAGCGCATCCTTGATGGCGCCGCGGTATTCCTTGGTCCCGATGTGGCCGAGATCAACGGTCGGATCGAGTAGCACCTTGTAGCCAAGCGCGCGAATATCGGCGAAAAACGCCATGTCCTCGCCCTGCCGGCGCCGGGTCGGCGTTTGCCCAATGCGGAACACGGCCGCCATTTCGCGCTGCGACACGTCATCGATCACCTTGTCGGCATTGGCGGCCAGTTCCTCGACCACGCGCCGACTCATGACCGTGAAGCCCAGGCCGATGCCGTTGATTTCCAGCAAGCCGTATTCGCCCTGCTTGAGCCCGGCTTCAGGCTCCCAATTGACGTAGAACGTCGGCTGTTCCTTCTTGGCCGGGTAGGCCGCACAAATCACGTCGCGGTACTGCGACAGGGCCAGCAGGCGCATGAATTGCTCGGGCTCCCACACCATGTCCGAGTCGATCCAGAACAGGCGGGTCGCATTGCTCTGCAGGAATAGGTCGATCACTTCATCGCGCGCCCACTGCACCACAGCCGAACCAATGACCATGCCGAACTGAAACGGCACGCCGACATCGCGGCACAAGCTCTGCGTGCCCATCAGGCTTTTGACGGTCAGGCCCGGGAGGTCGCGGCCTGCCGGCATTCCGACCATGACGGACAATCCTTTCAGGTCGATCTGGATGTCCTGTTCCATCATGCTTTCCTCAGGACGACGGCCAGGTGGTGCTTTGGTTCGCCGTGTTCCTGCATGTAGAGCACGTCGAAGTTCAGCTTCCAAAACCATCTGTAATCGGTGAAGCACGACCCCAGCAGCTTGTTTTGCGTGTAAAAGGTCTGCGACAAGAAGCCGAAATAGTTTTGCTGGAAAAACCGGGTATGCCCGGGATCCGCCAGCGCGTCCGGCCCGATCGGCACAAGAATCGACATCAGGCCGCCCGGCTTCAGGATGCGGTGATACTCGGCCATCTCGACGAACCAGCCGCGCCAATCGCCCTGTCGACCCCAATGCTCCATGCAGTTGTATGCGCCGATCTCGTCGAAGGTGTTGTCGTCGAACGGCAGGCGAATCGCAGAACAGCAGTCATCCGGATGCTGCGACAGCGGAATGCGGTCCATGTCGAAAACCAGATCGGCACCGCAATTCGGGTTCATGTCGACCGTGGTCAGATCCCCGGTCCATTCGGCGATTCCGGCGTACTGCACTTGCTTGGCGTGGTTGTTGCCACACCCGATCAAAAGACTGCGCTGCATGATTTCCCCTTTCAGTGGGAGTAATTTGGTGGCGGTTTGTACTCACCGGAGAGCCGCCTATCCGGTTGAAAGCCGGTCGCCCGGAGAGTTAGGTCTGCGAGAACGGAGTCTGCAACGTGCCCGAGCCGGTCAGCGTCGCACGGATGGTCCATTGGTTGGCTTTCCCGTCAAGCAGTTCGATCTGATCGCCGCCCAGGCCGCCTTGAGTCGTGCGGTTCAGGCTGATCTTGTCGCTGGTGGCCGAGGTCACAAAAGCGCCCGCGGTTTCCGCTGTGGTATCGCCAATGATGGCAACGCCGGTCAGGGTGTCGAGCGTGCCGTTCGCCGCCACAACAACGGTGCCCTGGGTCTGCGCGATGTTGTTGATGAGGGTGAACTTGGCGCCGGAACCGGTGGCTACCGGAAGCGTGAAGGTATTGGCCACGGTGGAGTTGCTGTTCACCAAAACAACGCGATCGGCGTGCTCGGTAACGGTCAGGCTCAGCGCCGTCGCAGTGGTAGTGATAACCCGAGCCGAGATGTCGCAGGTACGGGTAATCTCGGCTGCTGTCGCGGCGTTGTCGTCGCAAACAGCGTTGAGTTCCGCAACGGTAGCCGTCAGGCCGGACAGGTTGGCCGCCGCCGCCAGGTCCTCGGCGGTGACGTCGGTTTCGACGCCGGCCGTGCTGGTGGTGACGATCTTGGCGCCCTTCTTCATCAGCAGCTTCTTTTTGATGACCGCAAGGTCGAACATTCTGGTAAGCATGGTGATACTCCTTTTGAGTGATGCGGATAATCCCGCTTTGAATTACCCCGCCGTGCAGGATGTACGGCGGTGGGTTGCTACAACAAAAAACCTTTTTGTCTCATGAAGTCTATTGGGTGTTTTGCGTGTTTCTGATTGTTGCATCGCTGGCGCAAAAGCTGCATGTTCCAGTCTTCATTGGCACCACCAAGCGCCAACGGCATATTGTGATCAAGGTGGTAATTATCTCCAAGCGGCTGACCGCAGCACAGGCATTTTCCACGTTGCAGCTTGAATAGCTTTTCGGCAATATTGGGCGATAGATGACCGCGGTTTTCCAACTTGCGTGCGCGGCGGTTTTGCGTGTAAATACGTTTTTTTTCTGGATTTGCTTTGGCCCATGTGGCGTCGTTTTCCTCCTTGCGCTCAGGGTTAGCTGCGTTCCAGGCTGTGACATCTCTTTTCTTGCGTTCTCGGTTGGCCGCGTACCACGCTGCACTGGCTGCAACAATCTTCTCAGGGTTAGCTGCGCGCGAATCTGCGGCGCGCGCATTTGCGCATAACCTGCAATCACCACGAGCAGATCGCTCGGTTTCGGCTTGGCATTTCTTGCAGAATTTTTGCATCTTGACGCCTCCGGCATAGTGTCCTGGCAAACTATGAAGCCCGCCCGATCGGATGGTCGGGCGGGGTTGCTGCTCGTTACGCCGGAGTCGTGAGTAGCGACTTCAGCCAGGCTTCGCCTTTTGGCGTGTCGTTGATGACGGTGAACGGGACCACTTCAGCTGACGAGGGCGGATAGACGTACTTGTCCTCGCCGTCCGGTCCCTTGATCTTTAAGTTGCCGAAGGTGGTCGCCATCGCCCGGGCCAGGCGCTCGACAAAGCAGCGCCGAACCACGATTTCCTCGCCGCGCGGGAAGCGCTGCACGCGGCCATTGACGAAAACTTCCGGCAGCGGATGCGCGTTCTTGTCGGTCGTGGTGTGGACGCGAACCGTGACCATTTCATTGGCGAAGGCCATTTCGTCGTGCCACTTCTTGCTGCGGATGCGCTTGCCGTTGGCGTCAAAGCCAAGGCTTTCCAGAACCGGTGCGCCGCCAAGGTGGTGGCCGTCCTGCGTAGGAATGGTTGGATTCGGCAGTTCGCCGGCTTCGTTGAATTCACGGGGCGCCTGAGTTGCCGGCTTGTGTTCCTGTGATTCAACCATCTTGCGTGGTGTATATTTACGGGTCATTTTTTGATCCTCGGTGGTGGAATGAAAAACGGCCACCCGATTGGATGGCCGTTCGTTTTGCTGCTACTGCGATTACGAGACTTGCGGACGATCCGGCAGCGTCGCCACATTCACGATCGCGTTGGTAAAGCCGGAGGCGTTCCAGTTGCTGGTGCCGAACGTCGCCGTGGCGGCCTGGCCGTACTGCTTGAGCACCTGATAGGCGAACGGGCACACGTCGGCGGGGATCGCCGGGAACTGCGGCACTTCCTCGAACGTGCCGGCGGCGTTCAGCGTTTCGCGCGAGCCCATCAGGCACTTGACGGTGCCGGACGAGTTGTAGGCCCAGACAACGACCGTGCCCTGGCCGCCGGCAGAAGCGACGCCAGTCAGGGTCTTGGTTGAGTCCGAGAAAGCAACGGAATCGCCGTGATCGGTGGTCGGCGTGGTCTGGTCGGCATTGGTGCCCGACTTCGAGTACATCTTGCCGTTGATCGAGAAGTCGAGCCGAACGGTGGTGTCATGCACCGTCTCAGCCCCGGTAGCGGTCAGAAGGCTGTTGCTGTGTGCCATCGTCACGCCGCGGTAATTGATGTTTTCCATTTGAATCTCCTTGAAAGAAAAAAGGCCCGGACTGGCCGGGCCTATGTCATGCGTTGTGGAACTGAGTGAAATCGTTAAACCGGCACTACGTCAAACAACTGCCTTGGACGACTGTTGTAACAAGATCGAGAGCAATACTTTCCGCTACCCCTCTTTACATCGCTTCGCTTCTTTCGGAATTCCTTGCCGCACACCCCGCACACACATACTGTCTTGTACGGCGTAAACGGAGCCATGCCTTTAATGTCCGGCCACACTTCACCTTGCATTGGTGGCTGACCGTTATGAATTGAACGGTGCGCCGCCTCAGTACATGCAAGCAGATTTGTAGTCCGGTTATCTCTCCGGTTTTCGTTGATGTGATGTACGACAACATCTGGATGCAAGTACATTGCCCCGTCATGCTCCACTAAGAAGCGGTGAGACGGTGCAACGTCGCGCATCCACCTTTCCATTACTACGCGATGCTCAAAGACGTATTTCCCGTGCGAGTGGAATGGATGCTCGTCGCCCACGGTGACGTACAAATACCCGTCTTCGTGATACGTCCTGCCTCCACTCCACTTGTAGTGATCCTTGCCCTTCGGCGGGTTGTGCTTTCTTACCTTGAGCGAGCACTCCACCGAGCAACAGATCGACCTGTCCGCGCGACATTGCGGAACAGAAAATTCACCCCCACAAACAGGGCAAATCTTCTTTGCTCTTGCGTTTTCGTACTGCTTCGCAATAAGCACCCCACGGCACGGCTGCGAACAAGTCTTTGCGCTGTCGGCCCTGTTCGGCCAAACAGAAAAAGACTTGCCGCAGGTTACGCATACCTTCTCGACCTTTGCCATAGTGCCTCCATTTGAGTGGATAACACTATAACACCACAACAGGCGTTACTGCAATCGCTAACTACATGCCTGTTTTACTTCAATTTCACGCCAGTGAACTTACTCCGGCCTCGACCACGGCCATGAATCCGTTGTTGACCACCAGCGACGCACTCCAGAAGGAAGCACCGCAGTAGCCGCGCTGGCCCAGGAGGTCGTTCTTGTCGACCTGGGTATGCGGGATCACGTTCATGTCGAACGAATCCTCACCCTTCAGGGCAATGTCGAACGTCGATTCCTCGCCGCAGACGACAAACGGATACACGTCGATGTTGGCCGCGGCGTTGGTCGTCGCGTACAGCGCCGAGTTCGCGCCGCCAGCATCCGCGTAGGCCGCCAGTTCCGGGGAGAGGATGAAGCGGAATTCCTCGCAGGAACCGATTTCCTTCGGGCTGATGGTCTGCATGCCGGCATACTTCGCCACCGGCACGAAGTTCGGCAGATCGCGCACGTCGGAGGCGGCATCGGTATGCACGAAGACCAGGAACGATTCCTCGATGGCCGACGTGTCGTAGTCCGGACCGGGGCGGATGATGCGCGACTTCTTGCCGGCGTGATTCGCCATCAGGCCGCGAGCGGCGCGACGCAGAACGGCCAGGCTGATCGCCTCGTCGGTCGTTGCCCGCGTGGTGCCGCCGGAGTAGAAGACGTTGGTGCATGCCTTCATCACGCCGTAGCGGATCATCTCCTGCACCAGGCCCATGCGCTTGCCCATGATGCGGCTCATGTCCTTGGGGATGTCGTCTTCGTGCAGATCGGCGGTCTTGTTCGTCCAGCCGTAGATGGCGCCGTACTGGTTCAGTTGCACGTTGATGTACTGGTCGGTCAGCGTCTCGGCGGCAGGGGTGACGCCTTCCTGCAACAGATGGCCGGCCGCGGTGACGCTCCAGCGGTTGATGGTGTTGGCGTTGGTGGTGGCGCCGCCGGTCGGGATGATGCGACGGTAGCTGATGTTGTCGCCCTTGTTCTTGGGCACCTGTTTCATCTCGCAACCGAGGCCGAGAACGATGGTCGGTTCGGCGTAGGCCAGAGTTTCGCCCAGGATTTCATTCACTCGGCCAGGGGAGAGGCCGTATGCTTGGACTGCCATGATGTTGCTCCTTTAAGGTTTAGCGCATTCGAGCCCCAGCGACTCGTTCGTAGCCGGCGCGAATGCTCTCTTTTGCGTTGTCCTCGCCCGCTGGTTTGGGCTTGGTTCCATTGGTGGGTAGAACGGCGGCGGTCAGCCGCTTGCTCGGTGCATTAACCGTCTTCGTGGTGACGACAGGGGTTTCTTCCTTGGCAGGTGCTGGAGTAGCCTTCTTCTCCTTCCATGCCTTGAAGTCGTCCAGCTTGTCGGCGACGTAGAACGGGTCTTGCGAGCGGTCAAATCTGGCGCGTTCCTTGGCCGGCAACGATTCCCGCCACTCCTTGAATTCCGGTGTTTTCCGGTCCTCAGTCCATGTCGGGTGTGCTTCGGTCAGGAGAGCCATTGCCTCTTCTGTTTCGGCTTGCTTGGTGGCCGCGATCTGCTCCGATACCATTTTTTGAACGGCGTCAGGATCGACCGACTTGCCTGCGGCCAACTTGGAGAATGCTGATTTCAATGAGGTATAAAGCCCTTCCTCGCCGAATTCCTCTTTGATGTCCTTGAGCATGTCTTCCACATCGGCGGTGCCCGAGTTACCGGGTGCGGCCATGCGTTGCTGAAGTTCATCAAGCGACTTCTTGAGTCCGCCGTACCTGCCGCCGGCATCGCGCAACTGCTTTTCGAGCTCAGGGATCCGCGCGACTTGCGCCATCACGGTCTTGATCTGCTCGCTGTCGAAGGCGGGTTCCGCGGGCGTCTCGGCGGCCGGTGCTTCGGCGGTCGGCGCTGCGGATACTTCCTTCAGTGGCGGAGCTTCCTGAACCTTCTCCGGGTTGGCGATTCGGTCATATCCTGCCTGGATCGACTCGCTGACTTCGGCGGGTTGCGGTGCGACTACTTCGGCTTCGGTGGTCATTTGCATCTCCAAAAAACAAGCCGTCCGGAGACGGCAACATGGCGAGCGGCAATAAAAAACCGTCTCTCGGCGGTTCATTGCGGTTCGCTTCCTTCGTGTGGGGGTCGGTTTCCCGGCGCCCGAAACTCTTTTACTCGATCTCGATCTTCGCCTTGATGGCGCCCATGTCGAGGAATCGCTTGATCTCGCTGATCTGCCCCCGCAGCTTGGCGGTGGCGATTTCATCCTTGTCGGTGTCGTTGCTGGCTCGCAACTGCGCCAATCGGGCCTCGAATTCGGTCCTCAGCGTATGCCAGAGCGGGTTATCGCGCTCTTCTTTGGTGAGTGTCATTTGATGAATGCCTGTCCGTTCGGCGCCCTGCCCTGCGGCTCAACAGCCGGCGTCGCCACTTGTGCCGCGCGAGCGTTCTTCATGGCCAGATTGATCTGTGTCCGTAGTTTCATGGACTCCTTGGCCAGTGCCACCTTCAGGTTGTCGTTGTTGATCGACTGGTCGCCGCTCATTTCGGCCGCCTTGATCTGCGCCTCGACGTTCTTTTCCCACTGCTTCAGAGCGCGATCGAGATCGGCTTGCTGCGCTTCATGGTCAAGTTTGACCCGCAATTCAGCTTGGTCTGACTGTAGTTCGCCGGCCTTTTCCTGCCCGCGGGCCTGCGCCGTGATCTTGGCGGCCGTAACGCGAGGATCTTCCGGCGGTTGCCGCTTGGCCATTTCCGCTTTTTTCTCGTCGGACAGCATCAACTTCTCGGCGTCGAAGCGCTGCGACAGCAGGAATTCCTTGAACACAAGTTCCGGGTCCGCGCCGTAGATCGGGTTGCCGGAGAGGCCGAGCATCTGCATCAGAAGCTGCGAGTGCTGGTCGCGCTCGATCAGGACCGAACTGCCCAGGGCGTCGATGGTGAAGTCGCCCTTCGTCGAATTGTCCTCGCCGTGGATCAGCAGCCACTCGTAATAGGCGCCAATGTGCGGCTTGGTCACGTCGTCGTCGTAGATGTTGGTCACGCGGCGCAGCAAGCTCGATCCGTTGTTGTTCAGCAGTTGCGCCTCGCCCAGCGTGTGCTCGATCTGCCCGGACTGGCCCTGCATCAGCATCGGCAGGCCGGTTTCCTTCTCAGCCATGGCCATCCAGAACTGGATGATGTTCATCATCTCGACCTGCATGGACGGCGTGATGATCCATGTGATCGCCTCGCGAATGTTCCGCGTACCGTCGTAATCGTCGGCGGTGTAGTAAATCTTGTGCGGCCCGATCGACCAGACGCCATCGGCCGGCACGATCATGGACCGATCGATGATCAGGATCGGCGCCCCAGATACCCCGGCGTTGTCGTGCATCATCCGCACGCCGGCATTCACGCCGTCCTGGCTGGTCCGCATCTGCCTGGCCACGCCGACGCCCGCCCAGTGATCGTCGCGATACTGCCAGCGCATCAGGTTGTAGGGGAAACGCCCGGAGTCGAACGGGGAAACGGTTGCCTTGATCACAACGTCGTTGATCATCACCACGATGCAGGGGTAATGCTCCTGGCGCTCGGCAACGGGCTCCGGCTTCTCGACCAAATCGCCGCCCGGCCCAGCCTGGGCGACATCATCATTGACATCGATCAGGCCGACATCCTCGCCTTCCGCGTCAGCCTCGCCCTCGAACTCGTAGCCGCAGGCTTCCAAGTCTTCCACCGACAGGTAGCCGTGGTAGTACCAGATCTGGAAAACCTCGTTGCTGCCATTCCGGTAGTTCCGGATGCGCTTCGATGTTCCGGTGACGGCGTGCTTCGGACCTTCCGCCAGCACCCGGTCGATCGCCTCGGCGATGTAGCTCGGGTCGTTCTTCAGTTCGCCCAGGAGCCGAGAATTGATCTCGTCGTCCTCGAAAATGAACTTGCCGCGGTGGATATCGGTGCCGCAGGACGGGTCCGGCCAGAGATTCCAGACGCTGATTCGACGCGACTTCGGCGCCAACTCTTCCTTGATGATCAGTTGCACGCCTTCCGGCGCCTCGATCACGGCGCTTTTCTTCGACATCTCGGGGAATGGCCCCTTGAGCACGCCGGTCCCGATCCTCGCCGCGTCGGACACCACATTGCGAGACTGGCCGTTGATGCCGCATTCGTTCAGCCAATCGTCGATCTGTACCTTGCCCTTCTCGGCCGCCTTCTTGGCCTGGTCCATGATGGCCTTGGCCACGTCCGATTTCTTCGCCGGTTGCGTCGCCGGCAGCATGACGGGCTGGCCGGTGGCCTCGTCCATCATCGGCTGGCCATTGACCATGTGCGGAGCCATCTCGGGCTGGCCCTGCTCGTCCGTCACCGGCATCTGGATCTGATTACCTGCCGGATCCAGCGCCGGTCCGTGGTCGTCCATCTGCTGAATCAGGTCCGGCTTCGGCGTCGGCCGCATGCCGTAGTTCGACACGTCGGAACGGAATAGCTTGTCCGAGACGTAGGCCGCGGCCGCATTGACGTAGTGCCGGGTGATGTTCAGGAATGCGTTCGAGCGCGTGGTCTTCTTCGCCTTGCGCTCCCGGGTCACTCGGCCATCGGATGTCGTCGGCTTGATCTGCTTTTCGGAGCGGTTCGAGTCGTCGATACCGTCGAAATACTCCTGATCCTCGGTCCAAATCTGCTCGATGCCGGAGTCACGGCGGCCCTTGATCGCTTCGTCACGCAATCCCTTGAGGGTGACTGATAGCTTTGCCAGGCGCTCGGACTCGACTTGCTCGCTCATTGCGCGGCATCCTTTTTCATTTCAGGCTCCTGGAAAGAAAGCCCGCCGAAGCGGGTTGTTTATCTGCGACCGCGGCGTCTTGCGCGGGTTATCCATGACGAAGTACCCTGCGCACGATCGACCAGCAAGTGCTGCGCCATGGTGGCGCCGGTCAGCCCCGAATACGCCCCCAGCACCGCGGCGACGGTACTGCCCGCGGCCAGGGCCTGCAGGTACTGCGCCATGGTGACGCCGGACAGGCCGGTGAGCTGCTGCAGGCGCGAGGCGACGGTGGCCATTAGAAGGTGATGCCGGTGACGACTTCCTGCGCGATGTCATTGGCGCTCGGAATCGCCGCGATGATGGATGCCGCCGTGCCGGTGACTACAGATGATCCTGTCGTTTCAATCTGCCCCGGCGACACGCCGAAAGCATACCGGATTGACCCCGGCGCACTCGGCGGCGCGATCCAACTTGTGCCGTCATCGGTGGTGACTCGGATATTCGTCTCATCGGTGAAGTGTAGCCCGTAGGTCACGCTCACGTTATCCACGGCGATGGCGCGCACCGAGCGATTGATCACCACATCGAATGCGCTGTTGAAGGTCACGCCGCCGCGCATGTAGGTAGCGCCGTCCGCCGTTGTCAGGACTCCGTTGTAGAAGATGAACAACTTTTTCAGCGTGCTTTCGCCGTCCGCATCGTCGGCTTGAATGTAGATATCCGGCGAGTAGAAATTGAATTCCGTCAGCGTGGTGTAGTCGGTGATGGATTCTTCGGTGCGGTAATACTGAATGGCCGGGTCGGGCGCCTGATCAACGGCAAAGGTCGCATTCGCGCCGGCATAGCTGATCGTGGCGCGGGATTCGAGATAACCTTCTTTGAAGGTGTAGAGGTCAAGCACGTCGTTCGAGGATGCCCCACTTGTGATGATCTTGCTATAGCTTGTGCCTGAAACAAAGGCATTATCCAGTTCGGCAGAGGTCGTGCGGTTCCAGAGCAGGCAGCGCGTATTCGCCAGCACGGTTGCCGAGAGCGTAGGTTGTGGCGCAGCCACCCATGCCGGAGCGCCAGCCGTGGTGCAGTCCGCTTCAGCAAGCGAGGTCGTTCCGCTGATCGTGATCTTGACCGCTTGATCCGCAGTGCCGGTTCCGCTCCCTACGCCAGTGGCTGTGAAGTTCACGCCGATGGTGTTGGCGCTTGCGCCGATCAAAGTGAAGTCTGTCGAACCTACCGTGTTGATGCGGTAATGCACTCCGACAACGAATGATCCGGCTGTTACCGTGGTCAGTGTCTTGAGGACGTGCACCTTGTCGGTTCCAGGGGTTCCGGTAAAGGTTACATCGGTCAGCGTGATCGCGATTACGGCAGTGCCGAGTTCAATGTGGTAGCCCGTGACGCCGGATGCCTTGTTGCAGTTAATCGTCGTTCCGCTGACAATCGCTCCGGCAGCAGAGAACGAACACGCCGCCCCGGTTGTCGCATGAACAGCCGTATTCGGCGAAGATATGGTGCAGGTCGTTACGTCGCCATTCTTGAAGGCTACTGTGTCGCATTCGGTCCATGATGTACTTGTCCAGTCGTATCCGGCGAGGTCGGAGAACGTGCGACCGATTACAGAGAGGCCGGTTGTCAACAACGAAGCCGATAGGCTACTCGCTGCATCAATCGTAAAAGGTTGAAGCGTCGACGAAGTGACAATGGCTGAGCGTAGGTCGTGTACGTCTGTTGCTGACGCTTTTATTTTAAGCGGCACCCCACTAGCCCCGACGCGCCATGTCGTATCTGCTGTTGATGGGACGTCAGAGGATTGTGCGGTTAATTTTACGTAAGTCTCATTGGCTCCGTCGCCGTACTGAAGCCCGAACCTATTTAGAAATTGCCCTGACCCTTGTAGTGCCGCCGAATTTACATATAACGGATAAGGCAACGCTCTTGGCGTCGTGTTTCCACCAAGCATCAAAAAAGCGTCATACGCTACCGTAACAGGGTTTGTTGAGTCTCCACCGATGATTGCTGTGGTTGAACCCTCCACCAACGGCGAACCCATATACACATCAACAGATGTCGCTGATCCAGTTGCCCTCTGATAGAACAATCCTACTTTTGTAACAGCAGCAGACGGATCGCCGCTAGACGCAATGGTGGTGCTTGTTCCAATTTTTAGAGTGACCGTGCCACTACCTTGAATCGTCCATTTCGCCTGCGCTAAAACTTGGTAAGCCACATAGTTATTAGATGCATCAGCCAACACAACTATCAATCCGTTTGTTGCGACACGGCTTGAATCTACTGTTCCTCCAAATCCGTAGGGAATATGTACTATTTTCCCCGACACGTTTGCTGAAGTTATTGCAAAAAAGAACCCTACCCACGCCGTTGTCCCAAGGTTTTCGGCAGAGCTTAACTTCAGACCATCTAGCGCCCACGGCGCAGTAGTAGGTTGTCCAGTAGATGCGGTTCCTGATGCCGTATGCATCGCTACGGACAGAATACTTGTCAGGCCAGTCACCGAATCAGGTGTTGAAGTAGTTATTGTGTCGTAACCGCCCAATCTGTGAAGATAAGTCCTACCGTCTGTCGCGCGAATTGTTTGATTTGCTGTCGCGCTTTTTACTGCAATTACCCATGACAACCCTGACTTCGCCGCGTTGCTTCCAGTCCAGGTGAATGTGCTGATTGCCCCGGCTGTCCCCTTGAATGCGACACCAGATGTTTGCTGATAACCAGCGGCCAGCACGTTCAAATCAGATTGCGCGCACAGAACGCTCGTTGCTTCCCATACGATGCCATGCAGCAGCAGACAGTTATTTGTCCCTGTTGTTAGTGATGGGGATGAGCATGTCGCGCCGACACTACCTGAGACTTTGGCATTACCATCAATCGCATTTAGAGCAGTACCGGATACATCAGCCCCTTTTATCACATAAGCTTGAACGGTTATTTGTCCTGCCGATGTAGATGTAACAGTTAAAGAGGCTTCGCTTCCGGTAGATTTTTTAACGAACCACCTTGACGCCCACGAGTTGTTATTCTGTTGTGAGTCAATCCCTGTGAATCCAGATATTGAAAGCGTTGCACCAGTATTGCGAATCCCTACATAAGCGAGGATCAAATCATCCGTGGCATTCGGATACAGATCGAGCGTAAGTGAAGTACCAGACCCAACCGTTATCGACGTGACTCCGCAAGCTGACGCGCTCATTACTCACTCCCTCCGCGCACAACGCGCACGATGGCGACGAGCATAAGGATGTAGATCAGAGAGGCGAGCGTGGCCCGCTATCCAAGCAACTTAGCAATCTCGGCCCTGGCGCCAACCAGTCGAGCCTCGATCGTTTCGGCTTCGGCGCGACTGGCCATGACTGCGCCGGCCAGTTGTTCGTGCTCTTCGCGCAGCGCCTGCGTTTCGAGTGCCGCCGTGTTCTTTTCGCGGATCGCGTCGTCGACAATCTTGCGCGCCTGAATGTTGGCCTCGCGAACAACCAGTTCGGCCTGCGCCGTGGCGTCGGCGACTTTGCCCTGGCCGACATTCTCGGCCTGCCGCACGACCCCGGCCGCCGCCTCGCGCGCCGTTTCCACGATCTGATCGGCGACCGCCTTTACAGTAGCAAGCCCGGCCTCGGCTTCTGTTTTGGCTGAAAGCGCGGCGTCGCGCAACGTTTCAGCTTCGAGACGAGCCCGGCCAGCTTCCGCCGTCGCGTTGTCCAGGCTGCCGATCTTCTCCAAGACATCGGCGGCATACGCCATGTTCTCGAACTGCTTGGCTAGGCGCCGAATTGCATCGGCCGCGTCGTGTGCTTGACTCATATCATTACCCCCTGCGGAAGCCGCGACGCAGAATCATGGTCGCGGTGATGGTTGCGCCGCTGCCGACCGTACTTAGGCGCGGACGAGTGAATTCCGGGACTTCGATGATGACCTCGATACCGTCGGCGGTCTTGGCGACAGCGTTACCCTGCGGGTCCGTGAGGGCAACATAGGTCGATCCGTCGCCACCCTCAACTGCTGCGGTAGCGCCGCCCCATGTACCAAGGAAGTAGATGGTGCGATCGGCAAACTCGGCATACTTGCCGCCAAGAGCGACGCCGGTATGATCAGCGGTGGTCAGCGTCCAGACGGCCTTGAATGCCTGCCCATTGCCGGACACGTCGGTAATGACGGGTGCTGGTGTTGCCATGGTCTGTGCTCCTTAAATTTGCGGCTCAGTAGCCGAATGTGGCGTTTTGAGGCTCGAAGCCGGCCTCAACAACAGCCCGCTTCTTCTCTGCTTTCGTTGCCTGTAGCCCGCCAGTTTCCATCGCGACGTACTGCAGCGCGTCGTGAGGATGGCTGTATTTGTTCTTCGCCGGCTCTTCAGTGAATCGCTCTTCGCCGACCACTTGAATGCGGCGGTACTTGTAGCCGCCGTTGAACCCCTTGCGCAGAACCTCGCAGCAAGGATCGAGCAATAACATCGGCTGCCCGCCAGTCAGTTTTGACAGGAACCACGCCACTGCACCGCGACGAGGAAGCCATGAATTGCTTTTACCTGGGCGAATCTTCAACCCAGCGGCCCGGACCTCCTGAAAACAGCTTTTCTCGTCGGTTTGCGCACGCTGCTCACCGGCTGGGTCGCCAACGCAAACAATGAGTTCATCCTTCTTTTCCCAATACTCTGGATACACATCCATCAAATACGGGATCAAGGCGTCTTCAAGGAAACCGTTGATTCCAATGTCCTCCCCGCACAATTCATCCAGCACCAACAACCGGCCACGGGGGTCGGTTTGGGTAATCACCGCGGCCGGCGTCAGGCCGAAGTCGAGCCCGATCATCAGTTTGACGCCGCGAATCGGGTTGATTTCCTTGGCGTGAAGGCTGTCGTTCCACTCGAAATAGACCGGCTTCCCGTCATGGACGCTGCCGTACTGCCCGAGCACAAAGACCTTGATCCACTCAGGCGACTTGCCGGGGATCTGCCTCAGCCAGTATTCATACCCAAGCTGATGATTCGCGACGTTCTCGGCGGCCGGGTTCTGGACATATATATCACCTTGACGCAACAGCGCGCCCGGCTGCGTAAAGAACTGGTAGCCGTCGGGCCTGGTGGTTTCAGCAAGGGTGTATAGCCAATGATCGTCATCCGGACTGTTCGTGTCCATGATGACCCCTGACCAGGTAGCCCCTCCTTGTGCTTTCGACGGGAACCGGCCAACTCGCCCTGTTCCCATGTCAAGCGCGGCCTTCGGTAGCTCTGAAACCTCGTTCAACCAAAGGCCCGTCAAGTCCAGTGATTTCAGTTTCTTCACGTCGTCTGGCCTGTCCAGCGACATAAACAGGACTTCGCACTCAATCCGCGTCCCATCCGGTAGATCGCGAACCAACGTGCTGGAGATTGGAGAATCCCACTTGATCGGCGCCACCGACTCGGGGAACCAGTCCTGCCAAGTCTTGATCGTCGTGCTCTTTAGTTCCGGGTAGGTATTCCGCGCCGCCGCCCACCGAGTGCGCCTAACCCCGTTGAACGGCGCCTGCTCGCGCGCCCTACGCACAATCTCATTGCAACTCGCCACCGACTTGCCGGACCCGATCGGGCCGCGGATGCACCGCACAAAAGCATCCGACCTATGAAACGCAGAAAGCGTCGGCTCCTTCGTTACGTCGTAGATTGGCATCAGAAGCGGATAACAATCTCGACCGGCTGCTGCTGGGCGTTGTCCTTTTCGTACAAGCCATGGAACTTCATGGCCTTTTCCAAGGCCGCGTTCTTGTCCCACTGCTTGACTTTAACGGTTTCACCTACCGCCTTCCCGTCTTCCTTGAGAACATCGACCTCGACGCTGGCAATCGTCGCCGCGGTGTCGTCGTCCAGTTCGTGAATCGACTTCAGCGCGCCATTTGGATGGTAGAAGCGCCGAGGATCCGAATAAGCCAACCGAGCGATTTCCCGAAGCGTTCTCTCGGTCGTGAGCTCGTATTTATTGGCAACTTTTTCCGCCCGGCTGGCGATTTTGGCCTTAATAGCCACATCTGACAACAGTCGCGCACCTTGTTGCCTTGCTGTTTTGGCGCTGAATCCCGCTGTAACCGCCGCAGCAGTGGCGTTTCCACCGTTCGCGATGTATGACTCAACGAAAGCCTTTTTCCGCCCGATCGCCGCGGCCTTCGACGTACCGGCTTTGACCTTGCTTGCCGGCTTCTTGGCGACAACCTTATTCAGTGTCGCCTTCTTCACGGCCGCCGGCTTCTTCGGTGCCGCCTTGGCTTTCATCACGAATTCAACAACTTGATCCGCGGATTCGGCCGCGCCAGGCCCTCGGCGTACCGCAGGGCTTCCGGGTATTCGGTTCCGGCGTCCGACTTGTCGAAGATCGCCAGGCACTTACCGATGAACTCCGCGGTGCGCTCCATCTCGGGAATCATCGAGTCATCATTCACGGCCAGCAGGATCTCGCGGACGTAGCGGCCGTCGTCGGTCTTGGTCAGGCGGATCAGGATGTCGTTCGGGGGCATTTCGTTCTCTTCGGTCATGTTATCGGCGCATTTCGATGGTGGAAATGCGGCGTTCCAGATCGGTGTCGCGAGTTCGCATCAACTCCATGTCGCGGCGCGCGTCGTCCTTGGTGTAGCGCTCGGCGCGCAGTTCGGCCACCTGGGATATCACGGCATCAAGTTTTTGACTGACGCCGGACAGCCACCAGATGCCACCGCCGGTCTGGATGGCGAGCATGATCAGGACGGCGATCGGGATCTCGCGGCCGACGTGCCATTTTTCGCGGCGACGGCGATCAATATCCTCGTCGGCTTCCGGGATGTCATGCGGGCAATGCGTTGGGGTGTTCATGGCTACTGCGCCCATGTCTTCGCTGTGTTTAGATTCACGGTTGCCTCGTCGCCTTCGTCAATGAGTCCTTGAATTCCAGCATCAAGGCGTTGTATCGAGCGTTCAAGCTCGGCCCGGTCGAAGGCGGCGAGGTCAGGACGGCCGGCGCCGGCGGCGGCGGCGGGCACGAAACCGCTACCGGCACGGCGTTCGCGCAAGCGCTGGTTATCAGCGCGAAGGCGATCAAGAGTACGTTTGTTCTCAGCATCGGCTTGGTCCTTTCGTTTTTTGTCGGCGGCCTTGGTGGCTTCGGCCTTTTCCTTAGCCGCTTCGCCTATGGTCCGGGTGGTATCGACGAAGCCATTGTATTCCGCCTTGACTGCATCCAGGCGCCACCCCTGCACCGTCCAGGCCGCGCCGCCACCGGAGATCGCTCCGGCCACGAAGGCGCCGAGGGCGATCCAGATCATCAGCATCGGATTGCCGATTACTCGGCCGAGCAGCAGGTTGATCATGTCAGTACGTCCGGCCGGTGTTCGATAAACCGCGCCTGCATCGATGCCAGCGCGCCGAGGAACTCATACGCATTGCCGTGGTTGGGCGCCCAGGTGCGCATAATCAAGCCGTCGCCCGTGAAGCCGACGCCGGCGTAGCTTTGCAGTTGGCCGGATTCGGCCATACCCAGGGCTGCGCGCAGTTGCTCGACCAGGTCCACGTTCACCGGCATCCCATCTGGGTCCGCGCCTTGCAGTGCGACGACGTTACCCATGATTTACACCTTGCGGACGATGCATGGCGCCGGTGACAAGGTGATAATCATAGATTCGGCCCCAAAGTGACTGCAGCCCCTTGCGCGCCTCGTCGATGGCGGCCAGGGCGCGCACCGAGTCGGTGGCAGCTATGTCTAGGCAGCGGTCGACGGAGGCCACCACTTCGTCGCGCTTGGCCATCAGGCTGGCGGTTTCGGCGTCAGTCATTCCTGATCCCCCGTACATTTCAGGTAGCGCGCCTTGCTGCGCGCCCATACCCCCGGGCAGCGCCGGTTCCCTGGCGTCGAGCAGTCATAGCCGCCGGCGCGCTTGTAGAGCAGGTAGCCGCGGCAGGATGCCTCGTAGTTGCCGGCGTTGGCCTCGCGCACGACGGTCGAGGCGCAAAGCGCTTTCGTGCCGTATTGGTAGGCGAAGTCCACCATGAGGTCATATTCGACCTGAGACAGCGGAGCGGTGACGCATTGCTTGATGCGGCCCTCGTCCTTCTGGATGTGCGCCAGGGTGCGGGCGATGGCCTTCGGCGGCGTGATTGTGTCGCCCGGCTGCACTGCAGATCCGTCTTCGCGAAAGGTGGAGCCGAAGCCAACTGTAGAGCGGTCGCCCTTTACCGGGATCACGGCGGTATCGGTGTAACCCTCGTCCGTGACCAGCGCCACCAGGGCGGCCGCGGACACGACAATGGCGGCGATAGCCGAGCGTTGGCGGTTAATCATAATCAGCCCTCGCTGGATCGGGACGGAATCGCGGCTTTCTGCGGCGCTCCATCTTCGGCTGCGCCACCACGCGCGCCACACCGGCGCCGATCGCGGCCAGCATGGAAAGCCCCGCGAATATGTGCCGCGGCAGGGTATCCACAAACAGCGGTAGGATAACTTCGCAGCCCGACAGCAGGCCGGCCAGAGCAACCAGACGGATACTCCACGCCTTGCGAACCAGGCGCTTCCAGTCTGGAACCAGGCTCGGCATGGGCGGACCTCAAAAGAAAAAGCCAGCCGTGGTGGTGGCTGGCGAAAACGATCGCGCGAGCGACCGCAGGAGGAGACTTGCGGCTTACAGCGTGCCGCGCCGGTCAGGCGCCAGTTTGCAGGCTGGCCCGGCTGATGGTTGGAAATCAGTGATTCCTAGTTTCTCTATGTCGGGTCACTTAAAAGCGCCATGGCTCCGCGCATACGAGCTTTCCCTGGGTGTGCCACTCCACCGGCATGGCAAATCAGCCGGCCCTTCGTCGCCTGCCCTACTTGTGGGCCACATCCGGCGCGGATGTTTGGTTGCGAGAGCGAGAATTGAACTCGCGTTCTCCTGCTTATGAGGCAGGCGGATTGGACCGGCTTCCTCTACTCGCTACAAAAGAAAAAGCCCGCTATCGGGTTCAAGCCGACTTTGAGCGGGCGAAGCCTGCGTTTCCACAGGCTGGCGGAGAAAAGCAAAAAGCCCGCTTTGCGCGGGCTTTGGTAAATTTTTGAGCGAACTTGTCTGAAGCGGAGCCACAGACTTCATGGTGCATAACCGGTTTGTTCGCACCGGATCGTGCTCGAATTTTGGTTATCCATCACCGAACCTCGGCCCGGTTGCCCGCAACATACCTGATAGGCATCCGGTTAATCGGTTGAACAAAGCTCATTTTGCCAAGCAATCCAGCGCCATATCCAGCGCCGCGTCTAGGTCGTAATGCCAAATCTCGTAGCTGCCGACTGGTGTGTCAGGGTAGAACTGTAGTCGAACAATC
>OFRM01000292.1_pt1 | contig 22459 bp, 30 predicted proteins | sample 1543101 | NCBI WGS metagenome assembly OFRM01 (sample SAMN07774223, study PRJEB24372) | wastewater metagenome | isolation source: Exp Tend VB 0WW | collected 2016-02
GTGTGTTTTAGTAGCCTCCAATTATATATCCGTTTGTGCCATCCCATTGTACGGCAACTGCTTTGTATTGCGCTGTTAATGGCGTTACAGTTGCTGCTCCGTCTATGTTGCCGCTATTCATCTTTACCGTTACCGTATTGCCCGAAGCGTCTAATCTCTTTATATAAGTTATTTGCCCTGCGTATGTAGGTATGATAGTTAAAGTAAGCCCCCCTGTTGTGGCATCTACATAACGAGTAGTAAAGTTGTTTGTAAGGTTTATATTTGATGTGCCTGTTATAGCTGTAGCGTTTATGGCAGGCTCATCATCTAATATTCGCCATTTAGATTTATAAAAAAACAAGTTTGTGCCATCACTTGCTATTTCCCCATCAGTTGGTACGGAATTTAATCCGCTTGACATATCAAACCTGATAACGCCTTTATTCATTAGTTGTAACGCTCTCCAACTAGTACCGCTACCGCTCTCATACCAACGCCAAAACGTAGTGCCATTATACTGGAATAGCCACTCATAGCCGCCTGTTTGCATGTTAAATTCACAAAAACCTGTACTGCTACTGTTGTCTATTGTAAATGCACCGCTACCGCCAAACTTAGCCTGTATAGTGTTGCTGAATAAAAGCCCCGTAGATGAAATAGTACCGCCCGCACTGCTTATTGCCGTAGTGGTGCCGCTTGGTAAGGTAAAGTTGGTACCGCCTGTTGTGGTAAGCGTAAGAGCATTTGCACCCGATGTAGTAAAGGATGAGGCCGTACTTATATTACCGCCTAATGTTATTGTCTTGCCGCTATTTGCCACGCCAGTACCACCATAAAGCCCTGCGATAACGCCACCGTTCCATGTACCTGTAGTAATAGTTCCTAATGTTGTGATATTAGTACTGCCCAAATAAGTAGCGGTTAAATAATTTCTTGTAACAAACCAAGATGCTGATGTGTCCGTGTATTTCACCCTTGCATCTATTCGTGTGCTTATACTTGACGTATCCGTACTCTGATTGCTTAACTTCTTCCAAAGCACCCCATTATAATAATACAGGTTACTATCACTCGCCACCACCACCCTACCAATAGTACGGCATCCACTACAATACGCCTTGCCTCTTGTTGTATCTATCTTTGGTACTGACATAAGGCTATCAAACTGCCTGCCGCCCTGCTCCTTATATACAGTAGTTGAACCACCTGTATTAATGATAGTTTGCGCATTTACATTCAACGCCAATAATAGAAATAATATACTAAGCCTCATTGTACAATACATTTAACCAAACATTACTCAATCCACCGATAACCGTAAAATCCAATGTGCCTGTAGTGGAATTAAAACTCCATCCTTCTATTGCGCTATCTTGCACCTGCGTACCACCTACGAATACCAATAATACTTCAGCGGCTACCAATTGACTTATAACAAACGTATTACCGTTGGCTATATCAGTACCTACTTTTAAGGCTATTGACCTTGTCTTGTCTGTTATAATCATGCTTTCCTCTGTTGCCGTAGCGTATGTATAGCCCTGATTGTAAATTAATACATCGGTTATTAACGCATCGTCATAAACAAAAATACTATTATTTGCTGTATTATACAAGGGATTATATACCCCGTTATCTTTTAATAATTTACCCAAATATTTATAGCTACCGTAAGTATTAAGGCATATATCTAATATCGTCTGATTGCTATGCGCCCTATAATCTCGTAGCATTTGGGTTGATTGTCAATTTGCCGTTAACGAATTTTACCGATGGGTTAGGGCTAACAAAATATCCGTCTAATTGTAGCTGTATCTTTATATCCTGTGATAGTAATTGCGGACTTGCAGAACCATTCAAGAACCGATATAACCCCACACCGTCTGCAGGGTATTGCTTCCACCATCCCTTAAATGCCGTAATGGTATCTTGTACGTGTTGGGTATCGCTATCCGCTATAACTAAATCCCCGTTAGCAAATAGCAAGTCGCCAGTATCATAGGCATTGCCTGCGCCATCCCCTAATTTATAGTCTTTAGATGCTGCCATGATAGCAAATTTACATAGGATTATTGTAATATCAAAAGGTATTTTTAAGGGCTTCGGATGCTATAATTTCATCTTATGTTAACGTAGCAAGTGCGTAAATTTCGGTACGCATGCAGATACTTAATATAAGATTGATTATAGTCAACGAAACTGAAGCGAATGGTAAAGGGGCGATTAAGCCCCTTATGTATTATATTTGTAGTATGGCACATGAAATAGAATGTGATATAGTATTATATGAAATAAGCGAAGCCCAAGAAAATGACGGTGGTTTTGCCAGTTTTGGCATAACATACGATGAACTTTCTAATATCAGAAGCAATGCTAATACTGAAGCTATTAGTAACAATTGGGGTACAATAACCTCTATACTTATTGTTGATGGGTTTATTGAACGGATACCGAGTAGCAGGAACTATAAGATAACTACAAAGGGTATAGCTTTTTTAGCTACTGATAAATATGTTAATAGAGCAAAGCGATGGAAGTTACAACAAGATAAGAATGAGCAAGAATTAAGAAAACTTAATTGGGAAGTAAGTAAGTTAGGGGTTACTTATAGGCTTGCGTGGGCTGCGTTCATTTTGTCTATTATAAACGCAGTACCTAATTCATCATGGCATCAGCTATATGCCAAATTGCAACAATTATTGCAACTATTGTAATTAACCCAATAACTATCTTTTCCTTCAATTTGCAGCATTAGCAAATCTATTTAATATAATGCCAATTATCGAACTAATCAGCGATGAGCGTTTTGTTCTATAATGAAAAAGCATTATGTTATTTAGATTTAAGTATAGGCAATATCGCCAACACAAATGTAATAACTATATTTCACATTTACAAACTTTCACCATGAGTAACCGCCGTATTTTCTATATCCGACTTGGTAGTTTGGCTCAATTGCTGTGCGAACCATGCCGCTGCGGCTGCTTTTAACGCTGCGCCCCCATCATTGGATACTGGCGTCCACCCACTAAATACCGTTTTTAGGGTATTTATATCTTGTTCAATGGTATTTATCTTGCTAACTAAATCCTCTATCTTAATCAACCCACCTAACGAACCGTCATTGATTTGCACCCCATCATTAGTTACCATCACACCCATGTCGCCCACCACAAACAGCACCTTATCTAATTGGCTATACATAGCCACATAGGGCGTACACCCATCAGCAACACATATCACTACCTGACTATCTACCGATGGCACTAACAACATGCCATCTTCAACCCCTGCCATTATTTGAACATCGGGAATAGAAGTCGTAAAATCAGATACAGCCGTTACGTTGCATGTGCGCTTTGACACATCTACACTATCAACTGTACACAATACATATCCTGCATCTGCGCCCCCGACTATTTGCTGTATAGCTTTTCGTATCTGCTGGCTCATATAGATGTTTTATAGTCTAATGTTACAATCTGCCTCAAGCCGTTAACACCGCCTTTGTATTCTACTTTCTTTATCTTATATGTGCCGTTCATTTCAACCAATACAGGATTAACAATACTTAGGTTATCCCCATGCTGAATAAACGGGTAGCCGAATGTTTCAATAGTGCCAATATACCCTGTATAGTAAAATTTCTTTAGCCTCGCTTCGGCATTGTCTATCATATCCTTTACGCTCGTACCCTGATAATAGGTAAAGTCGTAACGCTGCCCCTCTACGTTTTCAGGCGCAGGATTAGCGGCTGTTATTTCCTGTTTAGTAAATACCCCGTTCTTATAGTATATAAGGTATTCAACTTTTTTCTTTTTAGTCTTTGCAGCACCGTCTTTAGTAGTACCGTTTGACACATCGTCAATAGTGTGAACACGTGCGCTTAGTGCAACATCCTCTTTCCGCCTGTATTGCAAGTCGCTGTCTATGATGTTCTTTTGAAATGTCAAAGTAGGATTACTTGCTTCGTTCTCATCATATAAAGGGTAGCCAACACGCAATTCACCATTGCGGATATAGCTATATATATTAGCGTCTTTTCTTAGCTTGTCTAATACCTGCGATACGGTCATGCCTTTAGTCGTGAAATACCCTACATCGTATTTAATGCTCGTTTCTGTTGTAGTGCGTACTGTTATTCCTGTATTAGCGCACATTTCAGATAACATCTTCTCTACCGTGTACCCTTTCCAAACCTTATCTTTAGCGGGCGTTTGTTTTAGCTTCCACATAGCATCTTCACACTTGAAGCCAAACGGCTTACCTGTTGCTATATCACTTATATACCCATCAAACCAAAGTCCAGTACTATCTACATATGTGCCATCTAAATCTACAAATCTATACCCTGCGTATATTTGCACCTTGTCGCCACGCATGATAAACGGGTTATCATTATTAAAACCCCCTACGTTAAAATCCTTGCTGTAAAAGTTTTGCAGCTTGCCGTCTTTATCTTTGGCATATATTTTACGGGGCAGTATCACTTCGGCTGTACTCGTTAAATCCTCCCAAGTACTCTCGATATGAAACTCATTACAGAAATTGAACGTAATTTCTAAATCACGCCCTGCCCCTTGCTGCGTTACTACTATGATATTTACAGGCGTTAGCATTATTGGCTTTGTAGAGTTATGGCTTCTACTGTGTTATCACTTAGCAATGTGCAATTAAATACTTGCATGCTATTACTCCCTTCCGTTTGAGGAAATGAAAAATCACTTACTACCACATCGGATATATCAAATTGTGTTAGGTAATTCGCTGTAACTTTTATCGGCACACCCGCCCTTAGTATCTTAATAAAATCAGATACTTCAACGCTTGGGTATTCACCGTTAGCACCTGTTATTACCCCCATTACAGTAATGCGATAATCATCCAATCCGATGTATTCTTTTACCGTACCATCACGCCCCGATATTTGTGTGGTAACTATATTCTTTGACTGGTCAACAATTAATAAAACAGTCTGAAAGTTGATAGTCGGTATTGTTATGCTATTACCTGCGTCATCTATGTATGTCTTTCCGTTAAATGTCAAGTCGCTGTAAACAGGCGTATTCAATGTTGACATTGCAATAGGCTCATCTACCGATAGCGTCCTATCAATAGAGAACCTGTAAGGGTTAATAGCGGATATGATAACATTGTTTTGAAGCCCGAATACGTTTTCTAATGGTAGTGGCGGCTTCGGAATATCGTAAACTGTTTTACTCATTATTGCCCTCCTGCTATTTGAACGTCATTGGTAGCATCCAATAACGCACGTGTTAATAATTCTTTTACTTTGGCAGGGGATTGCATGATATTGGTAGTTTCTACTGTGAATTTCTCTACTAACTTACCTATGCTGATATTGTATGTTATTACCTTCTGCCCTTGAATACCACCTACTTTTGTTTTTGGTGTAGTGGTAGTATCAGGTTGAACCCCTACCGCTTTTGCAGCCATTGCAGCGGGTTTTACATAAGGTGTTTTAGATGCATTGTCCTCGTTAAAACTATCTACGCCACCTTTATACCCTTTATCAAAGGCCTCTTTTGCACTCTTACCGAAATTATGATACGCCGTAACCGCTTGGTCTAATCCTTTTTGTATCTGTTCGCCATCTAATGTGAATACTCCTGCAATGACATTAGCCAGTCCAGTAAACACACCAATAACAAAGTCTTTAATAAATCCTACCAATCCTTTCATTACTTCCCACGCACCCATAACAGCACCTCTAAACCCTGCAAAGTGTTTCCATGCGTATGTAACGATACCCGCCAACGCTGTGATAGCCAATATCACCACTCCGATTGGATTAGCGTCTAAGGCTGCATTAAACAACCATTGTATAGCCGTAGCGGCTTCAAGTACTAAGTTGTATGCAGCCGTTGCAATAGTAGCACCATGTATGTATCCTGTGTATAGTAGCAACCCTGCGCCCAATACCTCTAATACTTCTCTGTTTTCTTTCACCCATGTTGCTGCGCTATACAAAACCGTAACAAACCCATTAAGCGCATTTACCACGCCCTGTATTACGGGTAGTATTGCAGGTAGTGTTTTAACTATCAACTCCCCTACACGCTCCTGAACTTCGCCAAATTGTTGCTTCATTAACTGCCACCCACCCAGGCCTGCTTTTGCTGCTGCTTCGGCACTACCTCCAAACTCCTTAGATAGCTCCCCCAATATCATGGCTTGAGCTTCTGCTAAATGGTTTGTTTCTGCAAGGGTTTTGATAGTTTTCTGTTGCTCTGCGCTAAATGACACACCTACCCTACGCAATGCCTGCAATCCTTTTACAGGCTCGTTCAATGCCTTACCTACCTGAACCGCAGCCTGTGATAAATCTAAATTCATCTTAGTGGCTAAGTCCTGAATAACAGGGGTAGTCTGCATTAATATTTCACCACGTATATTGGTGAAGGTTAACAGTAGCGATTGCGCCGCTTCTGTTGTTTCATCTGTAAATAGTCTTGTTTTTTGTAACGCTTCGGCTTGCTTTATTAACGCCTCACTTGTTACCCCTGCAATCCCTGCCGTAGATACTAACGAAGCGTTTAACTGCGCTATGGCTTTATCTTGCTTATCCCATTCTTCAAGGCTGCCCGACAATAACCCCATAATACCCGCAGCACCAAATGCCAATGCAGCACCGACCGCAAGCCCTTTTATGGCTGACTGCGTAGCTATTACTTTACGTTCAAAGTTATCGGTAGCCGCTTCGGCACCTTTTAGCTTATCGGTAAATAAGTCTTTAAGGGATAATGTATATTGTACTTTATTATCAGCCATTACTTAACTTTTAATATCCCCAATTCAATTAACACAAACTCTAATTCAAACCACCGCTTCCAAAAATCATCTTCGCTTAACTCATCAGGGTTTATATGAAAATAGTAGCGAAGCCACGCACTAATTTTACGCTCCTCGCTACTATCTTTAGTTACCTTGAACTCTGTTATTTTTTTTTAAACTGGTCTTGCGAGGCTTGTATTATCTGATTAACCTTACCTGCTGCGCCAAAGAAATGATTATCATTCTTTAGTATTCGCTGCGCATCGCCTTCATCTTTTAATAAAAGCAGTTCAACCATTTGAGTAGAAGCCGAAGCCAGCCCCTGCATAGCTTTATCCAAATACATCGTCTTGGCTGCCCTGTCAGGCTCACGCAAATAGCCTATCACAAATTCGTCACCCTCAATAAATATCATTGGGTGAACTTTGAACTTTAATTCTGCTGATAGTTTTGCCGCTTGCTCCTCTACTTCTATTTGTTTTTGTTCTACTTGTTCCTGTGTTATCATATCAGGTTGTTGTTTGTTATCTTTCTATGCCTGCAATTATTATCGGTATTGTTATCATTAGCTTAGTATCGCCTTCGTTTGCATCCAATGGGTTCTCTAAGAACTCGCATGAGCGCAAAACTTCTGTTGAAGGCAAAACACCATCACCCCCGAATAATACATTTATATCAAAAGCAGGTATTAGCAATGGATTACGGTCGGGTGAAGCTGCTATAATACGTTTCCATTCATCGGTAAATATTTCTATGCTTGCTTCATATTCAGTTCTACCATACCCCCTGCTTACAGGCTCACTACCTGCGCCATAGTTATTGGTTTTTTCTTGCTTGCTCTTGTATGATATTTTGCTAATACCAAACATAGGCTGCCCCAATATTATCGCAGTAATGTTAGCCCAACTATAATTGACACCGTTCTTTAATACTGTTGCCATGTTTTATTTCTTATAAGGCTATTACATAGCCGATGTTAACTGTTATGTTTCTTGCTACACCCACACCAACCAAGCTAATCGCCACCACTACCTTAGATGTTGTTTGTACATCCTGAGCAGGGTTAATCGTTATCGCATATGCGCTCAATTCCGCATCCCTAACCATCTGGTCAAGATTAGGTCTTGCTGCCGTTGTAAGTATCGCTATTGTGTTATCGGTCATTGTACCGTCACCATTTAGCACCAACGGGCTATTAAGTTTTGGTAGCAACCCCTGATAAACACCCCTGATAGCTTTATCAATAGTTCTGTTATTCTCTATATAAGCGTAGTCGCTCGATGTAGCTACCGCAGTATGGCTGTCATTCCAAAAAGAACCTGCTAACCCTACACGCTTGGTTAAGAATATGTAACGGTAGCTATTTAATGTGTTCTTTAACGATGTAGTCATATTGTTATACAACACACCATTTGCAAATGCCACTACTTCATTCTCTACCCCATTAGATACATCGTACGCCTCAATCCATGCGATACTATCAGATACTTTTGATGCACTAACCGTACCTATCAAAGCACCGATATTTGTTACCGATATGCCAGTAGTTAAATATAGCAATGCGCCTAACCCTGCGCCATCCTGTGATATACATGCGCTCACCTCATAGTTACTATAAGTAGCTAAGTTTATTAGCGTACTCAAGTCAGATATGGCCGCTATGTTTGCAGCGTACTGGCAGCACAAAGGCTTATGCAAGTCGTATTGCGTATCTAACTGCGTTTGTATCGCTGTTAAATCAGATGCTACGTTTGCTGCTGTCCTTGCTACTGTCTGATATACTGCTATTTGCCTGATTGAACCGTTAGCGTATGTTTGCATGTCGGCAATCTCACTAAAGGTATAAGAACCAGGTACAGGGAAAACACCCACATACATATTGCCTGTAGGGTTCATTCTGAAATATTCAGAAATATGGTAGTGATATAATACACGCTTAGATGCTACGCCACCGCTAAAATCCGTCAATGTACCTGCCACCGTACCTGTGATAGTTACCGCAATCTTGGTAGCACTATTCAGATATACACCTAACCCTGCTTTTGCAGATATGGTTATGGTAGATGTGTTAACAGAAGATGTATAGCCATGCGCATATGTCAATGCGTTAATAGCACTATTCAATGATGCTGCTAACAATGCTGTTGTACTATCGCCCGATACTACGGTATATTCACAAAGCGTAACGGTAGTAGTTGTAGTTGAACCATCGGAATTAACCAGAGGCTCTAATACTGTTATTTTAACCACATCCGCAGCCGCGCCTTTGTTAGTTACTAAGTATGTAGCCGTTGCCTTTGTTTCATCTGTATAAGTATCTGTGATACCTAAATCTTCTGCATCTTCAAGGCTAAAAATCTGCTTTACTTTATTGCTACTGTCAAAGCCTGAAGGATAGGTATTGTTATACACCAAAAGACCGCTAATATAATCGCTTCCTTCTGCTGCACGCCCTAAACCGCCTTTGCCTTTAACAAATACTATGTCATTAATAGCCATTATTTATTTCTTTTTAGGCTTCTTATCTAATGTTGTTTCCGTTTCGGCTACTGCTGTTACTTTACCAAGTACCGCATCTCTGCTAAACTCTTTATACCCTTCGGTAGGTTGAAACATCCATTCGCCTGCTGCATTAACAAACACCCTCGTTAAATGAGGGTACTTGTTAAGCATATCTATTATCCCTTGTGCGTATGTCATTATTGAACTGTTCTGTATGCTTCCACCCATTTGCTGCCGTCAAAAATCAACGTAACGATTAACCTTCCATTAGTAGAGAGTGTACCAGTTCCTGCCGTAAGCATATTAGAACCCGTAAACTTTAAAAACTTAGAAGATGAACCCGATGCTATAATCTCGATACGGTCGCCTGCATACGATGTGGATGTAGATGCTATCTTAAAGGTCAAGCTATCCACCAAAGCTACCCGAACAATAGAGTGATACGCCTTAGGTGTAAAACTTGTAGTGTCCGCTGCTGCCGCATCTGTTACTGATGTATAAGTATTTGTTAATACCCTGTAAGTATTATCACGTCCTGCGGTCGTACCGAAGCGTGGTGATGTAGATTGCGCCGATGCTGCAAAGCCGCAAATCATAAACAATGCTATTAATATATTTTTCATTTATTCTGTTGTTTTATTGTTGTTTTAATTAAGCACCGTAGTAAACAATTTCCTCGTCCCATCCAAAGTTCACATCTGCTTTCATTAACATTTTAATGAAGTATAACTCTGAATTGTTTTGAACTTTTTGCAGTTGCAATGAAGCGTCATCAACACTATTCATACCAACCCAAAGGTTTGAACCCATATCAGGCAACCCTTTAGCTATGATGTAAGTATCCGCAGGGAAATCAGCAATAGGAATTACTTTTTTACCTTTGAACAGCTTAACACCTGATTGAGTAGTATCAATACCCTTGTATGTTTGAGCTATCTGCGATGTTGCATAGAAATCATAAGTGCCGTAAGAGCAAAAATACTTCATGTCATCATCGTAACGCAACGCTTCAGGTATCTTATTATATCCTTTCAAAAACTCGTCTTGAATGTTTGAAGCACTCAATGTAGTTGGAGACGCTACTTTGTTTGTACTCGAGCTTGCGCTTGCACGTGTAACCCAACCGTTGAAATACTTATATATAGTAGTCAACGCTGTATTACCCTGCCAGATAATTTTGTTGAAGAACTTAGTGTGACGCTTCATAACCTCTTGCACTACCACACTTTCAACACTAACAGGTAAAGCCCTGTCTATCAATGTTGGGTTTAATTGTGTAGCATACCAATGGTCTTCAAAATCACGTGGGTTAAACTCAACATAAATCATGTAATCCGCAGGCACAATTGTTTGACCTGTTACAGTCATTGTACCCTTTGATGTAGGCGTTGCTGCCCTATCTTGGATTAAGTCTTCATAATCAGCATCCCAACGTGGAATAGTGAATTTCTTTTTGATGCCATCTTTTACATAGCAATGCCCACCTTTGATAGTATCAGCACCTGTTATCGCCTTAACGATAAACTGCCCTGCTGCTTCACCTGCATACGTGGTATCATTAATTACAAAACCGTCTGCCATTTTATTTTAGTTTATTATGTTATTGTTTACTTGTCCTGTTTTTTATTTCTGCCATGATGTTGCCTACGTGGTACGGGGTAACATCATTTTCTGTTTTTTCTTCATGCTTTGGTGCTTCGATTGAACCCGTAAGGCTGTTTAAAAGCAATTCAGTACCTTCAAAATTCGCCACCGCTTGAGCTTCCCAATTTTCTGATGCTTCATTCTTGATTTTACCTGCTTTTACAGCCGTTTCAATCAGTACTTTAGCTTTCACTTTCTTGGCTTCGTTTTCTGCATTTGTTTTAGCTGTTTCAAATTCATTCAGCTTATTTTGCACTTCCAGTAAAGCCGCTTCCGATGCTGTCAACTTGTTTTGTATTTCCGCAGCACTCGCTTCCGCAGTAGTAGCCCTGTTTTCTATTTCCTTAATGCTGTTTAGCAAGGCGTCTTCGCTCGCCTCTGTATTAAGTTTCAGGTAATTAAAAACTTTATCCATTTTTGTAGTTTTATTGTTATTTAAACTATTAAGTATTTTATTTGCCGATGCCCACATAGCCTTTGCATCATTACTAACAGTCATGCGCTTCTTATTGTAATCACTGCTAACGCTTATCTCATCGCATAGGTTGTTTTCAAATGCTGATGTGGCGTTCATCCATGTAGTTGCAGCCATCCAATTATTGACAGTATCTGAACTTCTACCGCTACGTGTTGCAATCATGCTGTTAACGCTTTCTTTAAATGCGTTTAGCATCTCGCTATTCTCATCAACACTATTGTTAAATGGATTGTGCATCATTAACAAAGCGTAGTCATTCATGTATCTTTTACGCCCTGCTTGGAAAATAAGCCCTGCACTTGAAGCACACACACCTACATTGTAGGTATCAACCTTAGTATTAGACTTGAGGATAGCGTTATATATTGCCATTGCATCCATAACCGCACCGCCTACACTATTAATCCAAACCTGAATACGCTTTTTACCCATACCGTCTAAAGCCATGATTTCACGTGCGCATTGGTCGCCCATGATACCCATGCCTTCCTCATCATCCATGCCTATATGCCTGTCAATCAGGACTATTGGCTCATCAGCTAACTCGTCTATGGTATAATTGAAGTACATTTCTACATTAAAATTGGCATTATTTGTTACCAATAGTCAGAATGTACATTACCTTTTTAAGTAATAAAAAAGGGAGCGTTTATACGCTCCCATCACCAATTAACCCCTAATGGAAAACTATTCTTTACTTTTTGTTATCGGTATGTTTTTATCTTTCAAATAACTATTCAACGCCTCGCATACGATGGAGCTTTTAGTTTCCCCCGTTGATTTGGAATAGCTATCTAATTTTTGAAGCAATACAGGGCTTGGGTAGCAATTTACCTGCCTTTCTTTTGCAACACTTGTTTTTTTATCGCTCATTATAAACCGAATATTGTTACTAAAACCCTTTGTGTGCCATTCAATACGCCTAAGTATTCAAATTCAATAACGTATTGCTGTGTTGATGAAATACTTACAGAGCTACTCGATAAGTGATACAGTAAGCATGTGCCTGCCTTTGGTAGTATTATTTGATGGTCAGGAATAGTAGAACCGCCAATGCTTTCACCGCTATTAAGCTGAACGTGTACCCTTTGCTTTGCACCTATCTTAGCATTAGATAAATCAAAATCAAATAATGGATTTGATGAGCCGCTAAAATACATGTTACGGTTAATCCTGAAATCAAATACATATGTACCAGTCAAAGAACCCTGACTTAAGTATGCCCCTGTCTGCAAAGGCATACCAACAAAATTGGCATAGTCAGCAATACCGCTACCACTTGCCCCGCTTTCTATTTCTACCTTTTCAATCTTGTGTACGTTAGGCGTACTGCCGTCTGTCATGGTTACTGGGTCTGCCGTAGGGTCTGTAAAGTAGGTAGTTTTAATATTACACACATAGGTATTACCCCCACCAGGTACGGCTGTTGAGCCTTTAGCATCCATTAAATACACCTTGCCATTGTAATACACAGCTCCTGCGCTTACGGTATAGTTACCACCGCTAATACTTACCAAGCAACCATATATAACATATACTGTCGTTGATGGCGTGCCTAAACCTGCTGTATTGCCTGTGAGAATAGCGGCAAATACTTCTTGATACGCACTTTGTAAATGCGACCATGTGCCCTTTTTAAATGGCTGCAATGCCGTACTGGTTATATAACTATTGTCTATCGTTTTCATATTAGTATTGTACTATGTCGTATGTTGCCTCTGCGGCAATAATATTGTTTACAAATTGTTGTATTTCCGCATCACCACCTGCAGGATATAAAGCCGTAGGTATGTTAATAGTAAAATCTACATTCGATGTATAATTGACACTATCCCCGACAAAACCGCTTGATGTATCGTACCCCACTGCACTGGCATCCGATGTATCGCCTGTTATAAATGCCCGTATTACGGTTGTGTTCTTAGTTACATATATACTACTCGTACTCGGTGGTTGCTGAAATGTGCCGCCAAACCATTTATTCAAAGCGTACTCTAACACTAACTTTGTGCTGTTGTATTTGATACGCTCATACACGCCTATGTAGTTATCCTGAACCTTAAACCACCAATCACTATCAGTAACATCATTGCCTGTATTGCTTGCCTGCTTACTTTCATACACAACATGGTCATATATAGCTCTATCCTGATAACCGTATGTCGTACCTACATTATAAGCCGCGTAGCTTGAACCGTTAACGAAGTCCTCAAAGAAATTTGTATTAGCCCAAACCATTGGCGAACACAATGCCTTAACCCAAGCCTTATGAACTGGCAGCCTGTGGTTAGGTGGTAATACGTTTACCGCAAAATCGTTATAGTTAGTGCTGTACATTATTGCGCTTCAAATGTTAATGTGTCTGCAAATGTATCTCCGCTATTATCTTCCTGAATGATATACCCTGCTACTGTCTGCCAGTTACGGGCTATCAATGTGTTGTTATCTACTAATAAATATCTTTCATCTGCTACTGTTGCATCTGCCCTTGCACCTACATTGTTTAATACCACATCATTAACGCCTGTAACGCCCCGTATAACCGTTTCTATATCACTAACTAATATCTTACCGTTAAAGTCTATTCCTGCCATGTATGCCGTTAATGCGGCTATTACATTAGCTTCTATTACTGCGCTATACTGCCCTTTGTAGTAGATAGTAGCCCCTATGTATAGTCTATCGGGTGCTAAGCTGATAACCTGATAATTTGCATTACAGTTGCCTATCGTATCTATGTAATCCTGTGCTGCAGACTTCTCTAATGATGTTAGCGCTTCAGGCGTTGTGCCTTTAGCTACTTTTATTTGTACCACATTGTATATCTGCCTGTTAACGCTGCAACGTGTTATAATCTGCTTAGTAGTATCAATAGTAGGATAAGCATATGCAAATGTTGTAGTGTTTAATTGTACTATTTGAGGTGTGGTAGCATCGTACTGAAATTTAAACATTTGCGCTTGCACCCATGCTGTATTTGCAGAAGGCGCAGCATCTACGATAGATTGCACATTATCTTTCTCAAGACCCATCAATTGCTCAAATGTGCTTTGTGCTAATGCTACCACATACGCCCATAACCGCCATAACGCCCTGCGGCTTGTACTGGTAGCCCCCGACAAATCAGCGTCACTTTGTACGCTTGCTATTATGCTATTCTGTATTTCTTCTACTGAACGTGACATTAACTACCTTTTAAATATGGTGGTTCACTATACTCTACTGTCAAATCTAAATCCGTTGGTGGCGTTGTTTCTATCCAGTCGGTACTATCGTCATCAATAGGGCTGCCTTTAGTATCTACAAAAGCTGATTTAAATTCCAGTATATAGTGATATAAATTATTGTGTTCGTAATCTTGCCTTTCATTCATAAACATTAAGTTACCAAAGTTGGTAGGCTTTATGCCTGTAATAACAGCCTTAATGCCATCACGCCAATCGTACACGTTCAAATTCTGGTCTAATGTGCCATCGGCTGCGTCTAATTCAGTATGTAGTAAATGTATGCGTATGATATAATCCTGACACGTCATGCCGCTACCTAATCGTACCGCTTCTTCTAATGCTTCCAACTCCAATAACGCCGCAGGGCAAGCAAATGAATACCCCGAGCCGTCTAACAATCGGCTTGCATGATTATTCCATACGGCAACAAACATAATACCTGATATGGTATTTAGTTTTGTTAGTATATCCTGTATAGCTGTTTTAATCAGGCTTGCCATATGCTATCAATCTCTTTTTCTATCAGTTCTTTTTGCTTTATTCTTAGCTGCACACTATCCCTCATGTATGTTCTTTCAGGCATGTTATCCAAGCCATCATTATGCCTTGCAGCGTATGGCAAATCTACAACTAATTTAATCAAATTAAAAGTAGTTAATTGTTTACTTGCCGATACTGCCCGTCTTAATCTACCCGTACCGATTAATATCGGTTTAGTGCGTCTGCTAAGTCCTTTCTTCTTAGGATATTTATATTCGGGAGTATCAGGAATACGCCTGTTTACTTCCTTCCATTGATTAGTTTCAAAGCCTTGCTTTACAAAGTTGGCACTAAAATGATTGACAGCCTGATTAGCTAATTTAACAGGCAATACCCGTTTAGTAGTTTGCAGGTTCTTAATCACTTTATCTATACCAAATTTACTCACGCTTCGGCTATTTTTTTAAATTCCACTACTAATGGCTGTGTTTGCAATTGGCTACCCTTTACAATGTCAACTAACCCTTCCCAACTAACAGAATTACTATCAACATCCCAACCACACCATTTAGCATACTCAATAAACATTTTCCAATAGTACGGACTAAGGCTTATCCTTTCGGGTGTGCCTACTATCTTGTTGTTAGCTCTTTTATAGTGGCTAACACATGCGCCCACCATGTCAACGGCAAGGCATCCTGTCGGTTTATATATGCTGAAATATTTACTCATCATTATCGGGTATTGGTAATCCAAAATTATTTTCACCTAATGACTTAGGCGCGCTTGTAAAATATGGGTGTTCATCACTAAACACTACCTTATCTTTACCTACATTCATTTTAAACACATCGTCCATTTCATCCGATGTGTCGGGCTTATCCTGCGTTACTTCTACATCGCTATCCTCTTGCAAAACAATACACATGCAATTATGAACTATTCCTATACTTGTTATGTACGAATTATCTCTATTTACTGTAAAATTGTTTATGTTGCCTTTGTATTGTACATTTGCAATAGAAACAACATTATTGTAAGTCATATGAAAAAAGGAATACAGCCAGAAACCTATCTTAGAATTGAAGCGATTGAGGGGCGCACCACCCGAGAAGCCCTCGCCGCCATGTACATCAATGGTGCTGCTTCTAAAAAAAGCATTTGCGCTAAATGGGGTATCAATACTCGTACCCTTATCAGGATATTTAATGAATTGGGCATTACCACAAAAACCGCAAGCGAAAGCGTTCGCCTTCAATGGATAAATGCCGATGAAAGGAAAACAAAACAATCGGGTGCATTTACTGATTATCGCGCTAACAATCCTCATCCAATGCTTGGTAAAAAAAGAATAGATGCTTCTAAAAGAATGACTACTAATAACCCTATGTTTGATAAGTCTATAAGGGATAAGGCTAACAATAAAACAATACAGACTTATAAGCAAAATCCAAAAAGATTTGGCATGTACCATAAGCCCCCTAATGAAACTGAAAGTATTATTTTTAATATGCTCAAAAGTAAAGGGCTTAATGTCGTTGCTAATGAATTGGTTAACGGTAGGTTTGTTGATATTTTTATTCCTGAATTGAATATAGGGATTGAATGCGTTCATACAAGCCGCTTTCCATTGCCTTTTGATAGGCATAAGCAAATAACATCCAACGGCTCGCATATTATTTATGCAGTTAATGACTTTATCAAATCCAGTATCGTTGGATTGATTTATGACTATATCATTAACCCTGATATTTTCGGCTTTCTTCCACCCATTAACAGTCAATATACTATGATTTTTGGTAGAAGAAACGGTGTTATTTTTGATTGTGATATTAACCAATTCACCATCAATAAAATTCGTATGAACGGCGTCTATATTACATACGTTTCCACTACCCCCGATGATAGCGTCATTAACGCTTAGTGTTTCAATGTTTAACCATCCATTAGGTGTTAATACTTTTGTCCCATCAGGAAAACAATTATAGTGATTAGGTGGGTAGAACGTACCCCAAAACTCATCATCAACTGGCGCAACTGTGCCATCTAAGTCGGTACATATCGGGCAAGCTGCCTCGGTAGTACTGTATCGTAAATTAGGTAACACGTCTTTAGTGCTTTCTATCTCACTCCATTGCTTCGCCATTGTGCCGCTTGCAATAGCTGTATTATATTCCGCTTTTAGCCAATCTTCATTGTACTGCCCGTACACTTTCATGGCTTCCGCTTTGAACTCATTAAACGGGCGCACCTTATCCCCATCGGTTAATAGTTCTGACATATCCCGTACCTCGTTATACGTCTTAGCTGCGCTAAACATATAGATGTTATCTTGCAGTTCTTTTAATAACGCTTCATCTTTATCGCCTACGCCAAAACCTATACCTAAACCTTTTTTCAGATAATCCGCAATAGCATAATACAGGCTTTCAGGCAATTCAGTAGTGGTATATTTACCGCTATGAATACCGTCTATTAGGTCCGCTATTTGCTTATTGGTGTATTGCATTAATGATTATGCTTATTATATATCTTCTTCAACTTATCCTGCACTTGCTTACCCATACCTTTAGGTGGTGCTATCACTTCTACTTCCGTAGTTTTTATTCCTGTCCTTTCTTCAAAGTACTTAGCGTCCATTTTCAGCCCTGCGTTCTTCATTGTCTGGGCTATATCGGCAGTAACCTTATTACTCTCATCTTGCCTACGCCTATATTCCTCAATCTCGTTATCATTCTTAAACTCAAAATATAAGTCCGTTGGTACAGGTATGCCTATATTGCGCAATTTAACTAACAGCTGCCCGTTTGTTACCGCTTCTACTAATCGACCATCTTTTACCTGTATATCTTCTAATGCTTTGCGTACTGGATTATCTTCACCCTGTCCTGCGCCAAGTTTACCGCTCTGCTCATCTAATGCGTTGGCATGTCCGAGTATTAATTTGCTTATCGTATCTAAGCACCTTTTTTCTAACGCTCCATATGTGTCGCTACCTTTGCCCGTCCCTTTTGTTTCTACTAAATTAAGCTCCTCTGTTAAATCGGTAATCAGATAACTTTGAGATGCCATATTCTCAAGGTATTGCTGCAATTCCGCTACTTCTGCCTCATTACCCTTAGCTGTCTTTATCCATCTGATAGGCTGTCCGAATAGTTGGTTATAATTTGCATTATTACCCATATTGTTACGCACTAATATCTCATAGTATGCAACTTTATACAGCAACCCGTAGCCGCATGGCGTTATACCGTTATCACTTGGTGACGTTACCCATATATGCCAATTATCAAACGGTGGTTTTGTAAATTCCAATCCGCTTGGGGTGTACGGAAATTTAGAATATATCTCCCTATCAGGGCTAATATTTTCACGTGTACAAACCGTAAGTTTTGGAAAATCATCTTTGATATAGTCGCCTAATGATACCAGGCTATACCCGTACATTTCGGCTTCTATCACATGCCGCATGTATTGATAAAACCAAGTCTTTTGAAAGTACTTAGTCCATTCTTCATTCTCTTTACCTGTGCTATCACATAGTTTAAAATCACGCAATAATGTCAGTCCATACCTACGCTCCAAACACGCTGCCACATGGCCGTTAATCTGAGTATCTTTGTAAACAGTTTGAACCTTAACCCGATATGGGTAGTAGGGTCGCTCTAATTCATTGATACCCTCACGCCAGTAGCTTATATCTACCCTAAACCGCTGTAATTGAGATAACCCCCTGTAATTATTGACGTTCTTAGTAGGTGGTTTGTTTTCACCTGTAAATGCGCCCGATGCAAAGTTCTTTATTGCGCTGATAATCCCCATTAGTAAGTATTTATTTGTCTGACATCACCACCGTAACGTATAGGATTACCCTGTTTTGGTTGTATAATTGGCATATCTAAAGTAATGCCACCCTTTGCAGCCAGGATTAACCATGCTTTAGCATCGTCATACCTGTTCTGTCTTAATTCAGGGATATTCTGCGGAGCTATGCGGCAATGTAAATGATACAGCACCATATCAATAGTGTACATCAATATCTGCTGATTACGGTTATCCCCTAACGTCCAGTATGTATCGTTAGCAGGCAATGTATTAGCAGGCACTGTGTACGCTCCTAAATCTTCCCAATATGTAGCACCGTTGTTGATATCATCGGGAAATATGTTAGGATAAGGTAACGCACTATACGAGGCGTATTGTAATGCCGTAAATTGTGATAGCTGAACCGTTGCTATTTTGCACCTGTATTTTTTATCCTTATACCATACTTGGTCATTCACTAAGTACTTTGCATATAAATCAAAAACAGGCTTCGGATATTGTGCATAGTATATCGCATATTGCGCACCTACTAAAGTCCAATGCGCTGCGTTCCATGCTTCGGGCGTACCTATTGCAGTAGTGCAACGATATACATTACTTTGGTATAATGCTAATGTGTTTAATGCGTATGTAGATGATGCGCTGTAGGCTGTTGCATCTAAGTAAACTCTATTGTGCGCTTTGTATATTGCCGAATAAATCCAAACGGTTAAGGCTGTAAATTCTGTGTCTATCAGATACCTTTGTACCAAGTAGCTTTTAACTTCTGCTTCGGCTGCAAGCTCTGCGGCTGTTAATACACTATCACCTGTCTTTAATTGCGACAATTGCGATGTTTGTATTTGTTTCAGGTAATCCTGTGAATATATGTAGCCCATTAGTTAGCTGAAAAATCTGTTATAAAATAATTACTCACGCATTCAACGCTTAATGCAGTAACCCACCTGAATGGGAAGCCAATAAATAAATCTAACTTAGTTGGCTTTAATTGTTTGCAATACACATTCATCAATAAGTATTTTTATTTTGCGCTCTGCCCATTCGTATAACTAAGTCAATTCCGCCTTTCTGGTATTTCATAAACTCCGCACCAAATGCACTCACAAAGAAATAATCAAACAAGTCTGTAAAGTGTCCGTACTTCTGATACCTTACCTTTGTTTTGGGGTCTGTTTCCATTTCCTTGTTCTTTGTACCATCTGCCGCTTCCTTAGTTCCTACAAAGTCATTAATAGCAAATTTACAATTTTTATTAATAAATATGCGTAATCCAAATAATTCTTTTTCCAGTACTGTATTTATAAAATCGCCCCGCATCTTTACCGATGGGTTACTATTCAATACCCTAAATGAAGGCTTGTATTCCCGTAGGTTATCCGATACGATACGGTAAAAGTCATGCCCTTTCTCTAACTTGGTATCCTCTTTTCTTGCTGTTGCATCACCATACACGAACAGCCCACCTGTATGGTTAGGGTATAGCCTTTTAAACTCGTTACATACTGCCCTGATGGTATTGTTGGGATCTTTGCCTGCAATCTCATTAATCATGTGTATATCGTACCCGTCAACGCCACCATCGGGTAATAGCCGCTTGTGTAGCTGAAATATACCCATTGGTAGGTATGGGTTTACGTTATCATCCCAACTGATATGTAATGGTAGGTTGGGGTTATATTCAGTATCTTCTATCACATGCTTATCTAACTCAAAGCACTTATAAAACTCCCCGCCTGTTTTTAGCTGTATATCCCAATCCCCATTAACGAATACCTCGTACTGGTATCGCGGTAAGTTCTTGAGGCTTTCTACAAAATCCTTATCCGCCATAATATACGGATTGTCGGTAATTTTAGACGGGATATATAACCAACCTTTAGGTAGCGTTTGATCCTTCCAACGATTGTAAAATAATTCTTTAACCCAATTTTGTGCGGGGTTGCATGTTAGCAATATTAATGGTTTAGGCTTTTTATAACCATTTTGTGGTATGTGACTTCCTGCCCGTTCTATGCCTTTGTAAAATGATATTTCTCTTAGTTCATTGGCTTCTTCAAATAAGAACCCATTAACTTCTAACCCCTTCCACCTGTTTAGCTCTTTATCGTCTTCGTAGTTCTCAGCAAAGAATATAATTTGAGAACCATTTTTAAAAGTTACCGTTTGAGTATCTTGTGTGTAGTTAGATATAAAGCTACGAGGGCAAAACTTAAAAAACGAAGGTATTGTATTGCGCTTTAATGTCTGCAACGTATCACGTACAATAGCCCACCTTGTCATCGGAAACAATCGAGCATACAATAGCAATGTGCCTATACCGCCCGCTGTCTTACCACCCCTGATAGCTCCACCAAACATAATGTATATGTAATCGGGTGAAAACGCAGCCTCGATTAACTCTTGCTGCTTGGGGGTGGCATCAAATAGTACCTCACCTGTCAAAACTGTATAGTTTGGCCGCCAACCTTAAATACTTGCATTTGCAAAGGCTTTTCACCACCCTCAACCGTTGTGCGTTGAAGTTTTGGCTTAAAGTACTCAAGAAATTGCATAAATGACATTACATAATCCCTACCTTCAAGTTTGCTCATTTCATCCCAACATCTGTCTATACCCTCATTAGTAACCTTATGGCTTACTTTATCCCAAAGGCTATCGTGTAATATCTCTTTAGCAATAGTAACTTTATTCTTACTACCCTTAACCTTTCCGCCTGATTTTATTCCGTTCCTTGCCAATGTATTAAATCTATTTTAGATTAATACGACAAATATACATCAAAAAGTTGTACAATACGCCTGAACGATAAAATATTTTTTAAATACTGCTTTAGCCTTTTCGATTGATTGGGCTTTAATGAATTTTAGAACGTACCCACCAATTTCACTGTCAAGGTACATGATGCCGTAAGTTTGTGTCATAAGTGTAAATTTAATAATCAATCCATTGTATGTTCTGGGTGTTCATCTACATGAGGTTTAGTCAGTTCATACCGTATCTCATCGCAGATAGTCGCATGTGAAGGTAATAAATTTTCGAGCATGTCAAGAATTGCTAAGATTGCTTTTTGTTCTGGTGTCATAAAATTGTGGTTAGAAAGTCAATAATATCATTTTGATTGTATGCTATGCAATATGGCATATGGTGCCATAATTCCTTTATTTCTTTTTGCTTTGGGCTTAAAGTATTCTTTCCATACTTTAATTCAATTGCAAATAATGGCTTTACACAAATATAATCAGGAATACCTGCAATTAATCCCATTGCCTGTAATTTTGCAGCCTCTCTTTTTGACCTTGCGCCCTCATTTGGTATATGAAAAATATATCTTCGTAACATAGGGTAATTAAAATTTATATATTGGTATGTTTTGGATGCAAATTGGTCTTCATTCTCAAAAACGCATGATAAATATTCTTGTTTTGTCATAAAAATTGATTTAGCATACAGATAATTCAAAAACATCTGTATGCCAATTAACTAATTGGTTATCAGTAAGTTATAAAGGTTTTTAGGGTTTGGCATA
>OFRM01000293.1_pt1 | contig 22436 bp, 13 predicted proteins | sample 1543101 | NCBI WGS metagenome assembly OFRM01 (sample SAMN07774223, study PRJEB24372) | wastewater metagenome | isolation source: Exp Tend VB 0WW | collected 2016-02
TACTTGTCCATGTCGGCCATGCCGTCACCACCGCGGAGAATGGCGCCCGGATGCAGGGCAGGCACTATCAGCATCGGTTACCAGTTCTTCGGCAAGGGCTTCTTCTGCCGCTTCAACGCTCGAATGACTGCGATGCGAAGCGAATACTCGTTCAAGCCACGCAACGTCACGGTCGCGAGGCCTCTGTCGCACTCGACGCCCTTGCAGCCAGGCACGGGCCCGTTTCGGTGCGCAATGTGGTTCTCTCGCCGTGACATCTTGGTGATGGCATCGCTCACGCGCTCAAGCTGCTTGAGCGACCAACCCGTGTCGCGGGCCATCTCCAGATTGAGCTCGAGCGGCCCAACGCTCACGCTGCTCGAAGTGAGCAGCCGGTCTTTGTTCTTCTGCTTAGTGTGCCGAGCCAGTACGCGTTTCCAGCCGCGTTGAGTCATCATTCGTACCTCAGCCTCACGTTTTGCAAGTCGGCGAGTCGACGCAGGTCTTCGACGGTACCGCGATTGTCGACTTCATGCGTGACGAGCGCGGTCATCTCACTGCTCCAGATTTCACGTTCTGAGGCATGAGGCTCCACGTCGATGTGCCCCTTGTGGCGCCGACGAATGCGCCACACCTCGCCACCGACTGCGCGAATGAGCTTCGCCTCGTTCACGAAGCGCACGTCGGTGATGACGATGAACGACAGACCGAGTGACTGCGCTTTGAGGATGCCTGCTTTCGCCCAGACTTCAGGGTCGCAGTTGCGGCCCCACTCAGTGCCTAACGTCTGGAGCGCGAAGCGAACTGTGAGGGGCGAACCGTCAGGGCGCGTGAAGCCCAGCAGCGGTTCCTCACGCGCCTCGCTCGGCCCGTAGAGCTGACGATGCGTCGCGCCGAACACCTCGCCCACGAAGTGCTTGAGAGGTTCGGCGAACGCAATGCGCGCTTGAGGCGGCACCAGGAAAGACGCCAACGTGTCTTTCCCAGAGCCCGCCAAGCCAGTCAGCCCAACAATCACTTGCTCACCTATCTCTAATGTATTGAAATTCTCCAACACCAGAGCTACTTTCAAGCAATAATGAATTCTTTGTTAATAGTCCGTCAACATAATCATCTCCGACTGTAATGTTGACAAACTTCCTACCTTCCATCCACCCCGTCTGAGATGTCGATGAATCAGTTAGTCTTTTGTTCCAGGTTTTTATTGCTGGAGCGCCTGCGCCTTCAAAAGCTAAAGAAAGCGTTTCAAGAGTTGGTGCGGTGGCAAGCCCTGGCGCAGCTATAAGTTTTACGTGAACGTCAAAATATTGACCCACAGATGATAACGAATCAATTAAGTGTGTGTCTGGGTCAACATCATAATACACGCCCATGCTGACATCATTATCACCAGCCCTTGTTCTAAACTTAACCTGAGTATTAGACGGCGTAACAACATCCCAATTCAGCAAGCTGTATGTAGTTGTAGTATATCCACTGTCAAATCTGAAAACAATTTCAGCAGTTTCGGCATAAAGCGAATCATTCCAAATGAAAACAGCAGATGTAGTATCTGGAAGAGTTTGCCTTTCTTCAACCACTGCGAGATTTGGACTTACATCAGTGCTAATTTCATCATCGTTTGGATAAAGAAGGTAAAACTCTACTTCATTTCCATCCCAACCAGTAGCTGTTTTCCAAGCCACGCCCATTCCCTTAATTTTTGTCTTATCAGTTACATTAAATTCAGAAAGATTAATGGAGCGGTACATTCGAGTGGTAGATGTTTGTAAATCACCATCTCTAAGCGTTACTAATGACGATATGTTGATTGTGGTGCTCACACCATTTTTAATGATATCTACTGGTGTACCGTCATCATATATGAGATATATGTAAACATCGCCAGGAACGCTAATTGACGTTAAACCCCAACCGATACCAAGCTTAGTTCTTGCCGACCAATCTTGAGTGTTATTAAATAATCCGTAATAATATCTCTCAACAGCATAGTTGTCAATAAATTCATTATTAAAAGGTGGAATAACAACCCAGAGCGGTGGCGGTGGCTGAATTGTTCCTTCAGCTTTGTTGTCAATAAATTTGTAACCACCATCCCAGTCAAATGAATCGACTGAAGCGCCCAGGTTGGTTGATGTAATCCCCTTATAGTAAAGCGGGATATCTATATTAATTTCACCATCAACACCCGTCCCCGATACAACAATATCATGAGAATATGGCTCTGGAGAATTTACACGAGTTTGATGGTCTTCTAATGCCGTAGTAAAGTCAAGGTCTGTAGTCCAAACTATTACATCGCTATTGATAGACGCTGGATTTGTGCCATAAATTTCATGAATATTTTTGTCAACTACGGCTAAGTCTACTTTGCCAGCACCGTTTGGACCAGGAACAAAATCTGCTACGACACCTGTTAGTCCGTATGATGCAAATGTCGAATAGTATGCGATTAAATGGTCATCAGCATTATAACCAGGAGCATAAAAAACAGCATTAATTAGCTTTTCATCTATTGTATCTAATCCAGATTGTTTTTTAAGCGCTAACACCAACTGAAGCAAGTTGGCTATATGCAAATCTGACAACCTGTATTCGCTAGGATTTTCTAAAGATTCTAGCAGTGAATCAATTTCTGGGTGAGTAAGAGTGCCTATGTCTGATAGTATTGTATGACTGATAAGCGGCAGTCTTTCTGGTGCAAGGTTGCCCTTGGTAACAGTTCCCAAATCAATATTTTCGATAAACGAACCGTCTAATTTGCCCTGAACATGCAGCCCCAAGTCAATTCTACTTGGGTTGTTTGCGCCGCCGATATGCTTATGTTTGTTTATGAGAGAAGCAAGTGTGTTAAACAAAGAAATATTAACACGACCATGTTCTGCATCATTATAACAAGTTACAGTTGGGGGACTTGACGAATAATCAACGACGACTGCTCCCAAGCCAATATAATTATCTGGGTCTGCAATTTCAACTGTAGACGCTACAAAATCAACCGTGCGCTTGTCGTGTGTAGTATCATTTGCTCTTGCATAAAGCCAGAATGTATATACATTACCCGTGGTTGAACCAGTTGGCGGCGGTAGCTTTACTTGAACAACAGTAGTTGTAACAGCAGATTTCCAAGCAACATGTCCACCACCGGGAGTTATTTGAACAACTTGCCCCGTTTCATCGCCTGGAACATTTTGAATTCTCCAAGACGGATTTAATGGGTCATCATCTAAAACACCATTTCCAAAAATGGTATAAATCGCATATGTTTGAGCTTCAATCGTGCGAAATCTACGCTCATCCATGTCGATGACTTCACCGACTTTTTGATAAGCTTCTAAAAATCCAAGTTTGTAAATGCTGGTTTGACCCATGTTGTTACATTCTAGTGTTTTGGTTGAAACACCTATTTTTAAAAAACTTTTATAGAAAGAAGGTGTTAATATAAATTCACTGAATAATAATATATATGCTGAAAGCTTTCAAATACAGGATATATCCAAATCAAGAGCAAGTCGAAATGTTCAAAGAGCATTTCGGAGCAACACGATTTGTTTATAATTGGGGACTGGAAAAGAAAACAGAGGCATATCAACAAGAGTCAAAAACACTTTCTTTTTTTGATTTAGTCACAGAACTTAAACAATTAAAGATTAATGAACCTTGGATTAAAACAGTTAACAGTCAGTCTCTTCAAATGTCGCTAAGACATTTAGACAATGCTTATACTAGGTTCTTTCGAGAGAAGAAGGGGTTTCCAAAGTTTAAATCAAGACATAACCCAAATCAATCATTTCAATGTCCACAACATTGTTCTGTTGATTGGGAATGTAATACAATATCCATCCCAAAAATCAAAAACATTAAAACAGAACTACATAGAAAATTTGAAGGAACAATCAAAACTGTAACAATTAGTCGTTCCACTACTGGCAAATACTATGCTTCAATCTTAGTTGAAAACTGCGCCAATCCTCCAAAGAAGGCGGAACTAAAAATTGAAGATGCCGTGGGTATTGATGTGGGGTTGTCGAGATTTCTTACTACATCGGAAAGAATGATAGTGGAAAATCCAAGATATTTTAAAAAGTCTGAGAAGAAACTTGCCTATCAGCAATATCGACTTAGTAAAATGAAGAAAGGCTCTGCTGGCAGAGCCAAACAAAAGAAGCGAATTGCTCGTTTACACGAGCATGTATCAAATCAAAGACGGGATTTTTTGCATAAGGTGACAAGTAAACTTGTAGGCGAGAGCCAAGCTACAACGTTTTGTATTGAAGACCTTTCAATTAAAAATATGCAGAAAAATCATTGTCTAGCTAAATCTATAGCAGATGTATCTTGGGGAATGTTCTTTGAATTCCTTAAATACAAATGCGAATGGAGTGGAAAAAATCTTCTTGATATTGGAAGATTTGAGCCAAGTTCTAAGATGTGCAGTGCCTGTGGCACTGTTAACAAGGAACTAAAGCTCTCTGATAGAGAATGGCTTTGTTCCTGCGGAACAAAACATGACAGAGATGTTAATGCCGCTGAGAATATAAGGAAAATGGCATTTCAACGTCAGAATATTATTAGATGTATAGGGCTGGAACAGTCCGAATTAACGCAAGTGGACACTGTGGCAATAGCTACGTGATTGAAACTTGAAGTTTCGCAAGAAATAGTTCACAAACGTCTGTGTTTCCCACGGTTTATTTCCTATTTTGCGGCGCGTCGATACCTATTACTGGCTCAACCCCCCAAGTCGAAAACCCCCATTGCAACACACCTTTGACTTGAGATGAAGAATTAAAAAAGGGTTGATTTTGACCAGTTAGAACGGCAGTTGGTGAACCCATAGGGATTTCCCTGGTCGCATTTAATCTTTCAATGTGATAGTTAATAGCTTCGTCTAGCGACCTAAAATTTGGATTCATCAATCTTCACCACTCCTTATTTTCAAATTCCCTTAGTTATTATATGCGAGAGGAGGAAGCTGTTCTCCTTTGATATCGGCAATGATAAAGTTATTACTCTTCGTGAAAGTATAAGTAACGTCGGAGTATAAATAATTCCCAGTTGTTGCGCTAATAGCACCATCTTCTGGAGAAAGCCCAGCAGGAGTTAAAAATGTTTTGATTTGGAATTGACCAGCATGTTGCAGAGGCCTTGTGACATAGCACTTAAAGGCAATCCTTTGATACGGAGTTACCATAAATTCTCTTAATTTTTCTCCATATCTTTTCAGAGACAAAGCATCTGGGAAGAGATTAGATTGAGCCTGGTCAACGAATATTTTTCTATATCCAACATATCCACCCAAAAGCTCTTTAAATTCAGACTCTTCACCGACAGAGTTTATGAGATTAGCTAAACCAACTTTGTTAAACCGATTTTCAAACACCCCGCTATTAATTTCTGCATAAGTAACAACCCTACCATACCAATTTTGACCAAACAAAACCATACCAGCATAAAGCTGTTTGTTACTTGTTGTTGTTTTCCAACCATCGTTGTGCAAAACGCCGTGTTGTCCTTCAGCAAGACTGTTTGGCAAATATGCTGCGTTGGCATCAGGGTCTAAATATCCAGCAAAGGTAAGCTCATCTACGAAAGATTGCCTTTTGTCTAATCGCAATCTTCCAGTAGCTTCGTCCCAATAAAAAACTGGAATTACATTTGCATCGACAACCAATCCAAGTGCTGGTTTAAGTATGTCTAAAATTTTCTTTTGTGGAGATGCAGAAAGCACCTGAGTTGCTAAACTTCCTTCAACCGGGCTATAACCAAGTCTTAAATTCAAAGCAACAGCAAGCGCTTCGTCGTCAGATTGGTCATACCAATCATATAAACCAGACATCGCAACCGCATACTCAATGATTCGACCATATCTCATGCTTTGGAAAAACAAAATTGTTGAACAAGGAACATCACTCAAAATTTGAGTTGCAATATCTACACAATTGATTGTTGTAATTGAGCCATTAACAGTATTTTCTGTTTCACTTTCTACTATAACGCCCTGAAAATATGTTTGAGCTTCGCCTTCACCGCCACCCAACTCAATTGTCAAATTATTTTTCTCAATAGCACTTAAAATTTGGCGCCCTAAAGATGTCATCCTGAGATTTCTTAAAACAACTGTAGCCTTTTTCTGCATATAAGAATGGTTGTTGTTTAAATAACTTACATTAACCGACCATCTTTCAACAAAATCAGAAATATCACCCCAAGGCATCTGCAATATTACTTCTTCTAAAGCCTTGGATGTTGGCTGTGCATCTCCATCTAAAGAACCGCCGAAATATTCATTAATAGTTGATTGACTGGACTGTTCTGTAATACCACGTGAATTTGCAGCTCGAATAAACTGGAATTGTGGACCTTCAATAGTTGTATCAAAAATTACCTTTCCTCTAACGCTCTTTTCTCCAGTTTCAGAATTTGTGTTTGAATCAATCTCTTTATATACCATTTCGGCAGCGGGACGACGCCAGTCAGCATAACAAGATGCAGAAGATTCTCGATTGTCTATTCTTTCTGGGTCATTTTCATCATTCCCGGCATTTTCTCCATATAATCTTTGTGATTGGAACCCAAAATTAACTCTATCTTCTGCCAAGCCCTGGCTTCTGTCAAGCTTAGGGTCACTTTTTGATTGTGCGTTAAGATTAACCTGTATTTGTCCATAGTGGTCTGTTTCACCCAGCTCTGTGTCTGTCTCTCTGGTTGCCGATACATTTTCAGGATGATAATTGTTAAAAGCAATTGGCCCATATTTGAAAGAAGCGGTCATGTTGCTAAATGTCATGCTAATTTTAGAATTTACTGGCTGACGTGCATAATATGGTTTTTTAACAGATGTTTCTCCATCATCGGTTGAGTCAAGCGGCACGAAGGCATTCCAATTTTCTACATTTTCGTCAAAACCAATTAACATATTTGGTCCAGCATAGTGGACATAAATCTTAAAATCACCCGAACCAAAAGAATTGCCCCTTAGTGGGAATGTCTCCCAGGCTTGTTTTGCAGGATGATAATAGTGAAGTTGCGGTGTTTGACCTGGCGTCAAGTTTATTTGAAAGTTCTGAATAAACTCTCCGTCTGATGGATATTCTGCCGCACCAAATTCAATCTTTAAACCACCATCTATATTGCCAGATTTAGGATTGCTCATCTTTGCAATTTCAGCGTGTTTTAAATGAATCTGAAAACCGCAGTTATCAGAGCCCTTAGCTTTAATAAGCTTTGGAGCAATCTCTATATCTCCAGCTTTTGGATAGTAAATCTTTGTGTCATCTTCGTATGCCAAATCTGCGGCTATTGGGAAAATTCTTTCAAGCTGTGTAACTGTATTTTGAGATGTCACAACAACATAAGCATCTCCGTCAACAGATATGTTTTGTCTTATTGTTCCACCACTATATCCATCTGGATATACCGGACCTAAGTGCTTCCTGTATTTAAGGGGTGTTGTTGTAGCATCTACATTAACATGTTGCCAAATGTTATATGTCGAGCGTTTTTGTTCTGCATTAAACGGGGCTCCTTTTGACGAAGGAATTGAAGGGTATTGAGCGCCCTGAAATTGAAATGCTGGATTCGGACCAAAAGCCGATTCAGTTTTAAAATCTGGCGAATCACTACCGTCTCTTCCTGTACCGCCGAAATCGGCTTCACCACCATCAAAAACTGGATTGTATTGATAAAAAACACCTTTTTCAAATTCAAAGGCTTTCTTTTTCGATGGCCCGAGAATGTTATCTAATTGAGGGTGTCCTTCTTCTGGTACCAAACCGCCATAAACAAATGTTGACATTGGCGCACCAATATAAGGATTAGGAGACGGCATCAACCCACCTGAGTTTTGCAAAACTGGCTTTAATCTTTGTGTAACTGATGGATTGCCAGCTTTCTCTGTAGAATAGTTGTTCCTTAAATAATAGGTTTGTGGAATTAAATTTGCGGGGTCTTTTGACACACGAGAGCGGGCGGCGAATTCTGATACAAACCCAATGTCAGGTGCGTAAATTGCGCCAAGCAAACACTTGACTTTATATTCTTTGGGTTCTCTGCTCATGTTCTTATTTAGTTGAAATTTTGATATTTCTGTGCTTTCAACCTGTATTTCTATTTATACAAGGAGATGTCAGCGCTGATTTAGAAAACATAAACAACTTTCGGAGAATTATTATGTTAGACAAGCTCGCCAATATCGCAAACAGTCTTGATGCTGCTGGAATGCACGCTGACGCAGATGTAGTTACAAGCGTTTTAACTCGTGTCGCTCATTTTTTCAACCGTGAAGAAAGAGGACCAATTAAAGATTTTAAACCGGGCTCAGGGAATGAAACTGAAAATCCTTTTCAGCCCAGTTTTTTTGATTCATTAAGTGGAGATAAGTCAGAAATAATGACAATTCACGCAACACTCAGAAACATGGGCATTGACCCATCTGGATTGGAAGACACTGTTGCTCGCCAAATATATCAAGCTATCATGGCTAATCAGGCTAACTCAATGCATTTTGCCAGCCCAAACAGCAAGTTTAAGCGCCTTGGTTAGTAGATTTCATGTAATTCTCCAACCAAGCTCTTGCGGCATCTTCATCGGTATATTCTCCAGCCGACTGAGCGTCCCAAGCTTTATCAAGAATCTGCCCAACTTGAGGGCTGCCTTTGCCACCAAAATATGGCAAGACATCTTGTCCTCGTAATAGCTGGGCATTTGCCTTCATATAGGTGCGCAACCAGGCTTCAGCTTCTTCAGGCGTAGTGTATTTACCCTTCAAATAGGCATCATATGCCTCTTTGACGGCTTTTCCAACATGAGGCCCAACTTTACCATTAAACCAAGGCAAAACGTGCTTACCAGTTAAAATTTGAGGTGGTTTTCGATTGTGTACATTGTCTGCCTTAGCAGCATCAAGCAACCACTTCGCCTGTTGTGGCAATTCCTTTGGAAGCGGGGGTCTGCCAGAATGGTCTGCTTCTACCAAATCCACTAAATCTTCAATAGTAGCTGGATAAAGTTCATGAGCTAATCCACGAACTGTTCCGTTGAGAATTTTTTCACTCTTATATTGAATATGATTTAAATGCCTGCGAACAAGTGGCACAACACGATTAATGATGTCATTTTTGACACCAATGCTTTTAAGAAACTCTTGCACCACAGGACCGCCAGCTTCTTCATGCCCGTGAGCAGTCCAGCGCATCTTTCCACCTTTTTCTCTTTGTTCGGTGGTAAAAGCTTTAGCAAAGTCATGCCCAAGAGCTGCCATGATAGCAACAGCCCTGTCGTCTCCAGTAAGCCCACGTCTATCGGCAATTTCAGCAGCCGCATTCATTACATACGCAGTGTGAGTGTGTACACCACCTAAATTGACAAGGTAAGCTTCATTTTTACCTGGGACTTCTATATTATGAGCATCAACATCACCTTTCACAATAAGCTCGAAGTTAAAAACTATGTCGTTATTAACAACAGAGAATTTAGGATTTATTATGTTGGGGGTTATGCTAAAATTTCTGTCCCCGGCATCAGCGGAAGCATGTTCTTGCACCGATACATCATGGAGATTCATTTGGGAAGGAAATTGCTTTCCAGCGAGCATGTCCATCATCGTGATGGCAACAGACTCAATAATGCCGTTGACAACCTTGAAGTCATCAACGGAAGATTGCATAATCGAATCCATACGACTCAAAGGAATCTTAAACATGACAGGGATAACTTTGTTTGCTCCATTTGCCAAAACAGCTCTTCGCCCCACAAAGCTTTTGAGTGGTGTAATCGTTGTTGGAGAAAAAACCAATGGAGAAAAACCAAAATTACATCGCCGTGTAGAACTTGTGGCTGCCAAATTAAAGACAAATCCACTGTTCTTGATAAAAGCTTGTGTGTTTCGTGTAACATCCTTTGCTTTACCGATTGTCGTTTGTGCAAGCGCAGCCTTGATGAAATCCCTAGTAAGAAGGTCAATGGGCATGGACTGTGCCATGCTTGTGCTGAAAAAATCAGAAGGCACAATCGAAGATGACCACCCCTCTGGGTGCCACTCATATTCTTGCGGAACGTCAACGATTGCTTCAATTTGTGGAAAATACTTTATCCAACCAGTGTCTTGAAGATACTGAATCGCACTACCAGGGAATTTACCTTTTGTAGCAAGTTTCATAAATTCTTCTGTTACACGTTCACGAGAAATACCATTTGGGTTTTCTGGAGATTTGTAAAGGTCTGGAATTTCATTGGCAAGATGCATAGCTAACTTTGCCGTTTCAGGGTCTACTGTAAGTGGTTCTTCGGTGAATTCGATGCCGCCACAGCAGGGACAAATATATTCTTCAGGCATACTCTTCTCCTTTTATATTTAAATAATTGTTTTTATAATCTTGTATTTCATTTAAATTCATTTTCTTTTTTTGAACAATACGATGGTGATTTGGGCACAAAACGCACAAATTGTCTATATTATTATTCAATCTGTTGTTGTCTAAGTGATGAACATCCACATCAAAATCAAATCCACAAATCATACAAGATGCACCATAATGTTTAATAGCCTTAGTTCTATATATGCTGATGCCAGTATAATCTTTATTTCGTTTTACCTCTGGCAAATTTAGCTCCTTTCTTAGTGCAACATATCCACCATGATATCGCTCAATAGCAGACGCCAAGCCACTATTGATAGCTCTTAAGATTAACGATGATGGAATTGTTCCGTACTTTTCTATTATTGGAATTAATGCTTTTTTTACATTTTCTAAATTTCCCCAATAACCATACGGTTGAAAGTGTTTATTTTCTATCAACGGTTGCAATTTTAATTTATTTCTTACTTTTTTAAACCCGCCGTGATATCGAATCGCCGCCTCAATGCTAAAACTTATGTCTCTAATTATAGTTTGTGGTGGAAGAGTTCCGTATTTGTCAACAATTGGTTTAAGTGCTTCCTTTAAGTTATCAAAATTTTGCCAATATCCAATTGGAAAAGAACAATTGGATTGTTGAACAACGGTTTGTATTAATGAAATATTTAAATCACTTGCTAATTTACTATATCCTCCATATTTATAAATTCCACACATAATATCGCACCGGCCAATCCTTTTAAAATAACCACTGTTTGGCAAACCACCAAATTTTTCAACGTAAGGTTCTATTTCATTTTTGCAATTTTCTAAATTTTTCCAATATCCATTCGTTCTATTTTTACAATTATTTCCCATTATCTCTTCCAAAATCTTAATCATCTTAAGAATCTATTAGAGTATTCTGTGTTTTCGTTGAATTTTCCTGTTTTATTTGCATCATGCAATGACATTTTTTACATTTTTTAATACCAATTCTCGAAATTAGTTGCATTCCTCGTAAAACACGAAGAGGGTCTTCACCGAATTTTTCCATATCTGTGGCACGCAAAATTTTATTTTCCAAATCGTTTTTGCCGCCGTAATAATCATGCAACTCATTTGTTAACGGGTCGTATGCAATTGAGTTAAACGTAAAGTCTCTTCGACTTGCCGCTTCTTTTGGAGACATATTTGGGTCTACCTGAACATCGAACCCAGTGTGACCTTCGCCTGTTTTGCTGTCACGCCTTGGTAGGGAGAAATCGTAATCATTCCCTTCGTCATCTCTAAATTTAATGACGCCGAAAGCTTTACCAATCACCTGTCCGCCATTTTCGTCGGCTGCGCCACCCAAACATGTCCGTGCTGCTTTAATACAGCAGCTAGTTGAGAAAAGTCACAGTTTTTAGATGCATACCCCCAGGCTACATAATTTCCTGTAGTTGTTTTTAATGCATAAACAAGTTCTGTGCCGTCTTGCTCGACTTTAATTATTCTATCGGGCTCTGCGCTTAGTCGCCCGTAAACATATTTAATTAATTTGTTTTTTCTAACAGGATTAGATATATTAATTAAATCTACAATGCCTTGTCGTCCATTATTTATACGCCACCCAGATTTTCCAGATTGTAGTTTTGTACAGTCAAACCCCAGCAGAGTTAACACATCACCTATTCGTTGATGAACGTCAGGGTTGTGTTTTATACACTGTGTTATTGTCATATTACAACCCTCTCCATCATATATACCACCCAACCACCCTGCGGCTTGTAATAAATCTGTTGATATGGCTTTGGTTGGGGTTATCACATGGGCCAACACATGACCAACTTCTGGTGGACCATAAATTTCAGACCGACTAATGATTTCCCATCTTGGGTCATTTCTTGGATGTGTGTGTTTATAATCATTATTGCCACAACCGGGTCTGTGTAACCATCTGTGGTCTGCCGTACATCTTATAATTCTTCCAGATTCAAGAGTGACTTTTACAACATCAGCCATCCGAGCCGATGTGTGTAAAACCGTTGATTTGGTTAATTTTGGTATTCTTAACCCTCTTTCTGTTTCTGGCTTTGGTCTAGTACAGTTAACAACCCGACACCCCCAGTTATTATCCAACTTAGGTTCAACAGACCAACCGATTACTTCATCACCCACATTAATTTCTGATATATTTTTAAATGATAAATCAGCCATCCAAATTGGAGCTTCGGCTGTATTGCAATGATACACTTCAACGTCAATATCTTTTGGAACATGACCAGTCACAGCATCACGAACTGCGCCGCCGACGATTAAGCCACGCCAGCCATTTTGAGCCAATTCTTGCAAAATGTTTTGCAAAGCACGACTTAGCGGAATTTCTAAATTTTGCTTAGAAATTCCGCCAACATCACTTGCCAAAACAATCTTTGAATACCACATAATGAAAATTTGCGCCTAACATTATTTTAGACACAAACAGCTCTAGTTCCTATTATATCCACTAATCGCTTGATTTGGCATCTTCGTCTGGTTTGATTGCCGAAACGTTGTACGTGAAAGTGGATGTTTTGCCGTCAACCGTGCTAGACGTGAAAGTGACAGGAATGTTTGTCACGCCAGCAGAAGCTGACGGTTTTGAAATTCTTGAACACATTTCAACCGCTGCATCGAGTTGTTTGCTTGCAACATCATTTGTTGCTGGGATTGGGAAATTGTCAGCCAACAAGCATCGAATTAAATCGACATATGTGTAATCATCGTTTAAATGATAAGAAACATGACGAGCCAATCTTTTTAAATTAGCAATCATTTCTGTATTGAGCCTGAAATTAATAGCTTCAGTAACTGTCATCTTAATATTTGTCATTTCACACCTTGATGGTATACCATCATAGTGTTTTATAGTATACCTGCAATTCATCCTCTTGTGGGTGAGGATGAATTGCTGTAATTAACTATACGAAAAATAATTCAAAAAATCTACAAAACAAGAAGGTAAAGAGTCGTGTTTTCTATAAAGAAGATAATATGGGGAGAAGACTTACTGAAACTCAATGTAAAGTGCAAATTATTAGACTTTCATTGAATAAAACACAAATCAAGCAATGCTATGAATTGCTTGAAGAATCTGGCAAGTGTTACTCGGAAATGATTCTTGCTCATGTTGAATCAAGAAAAGATAAATGGCTCTCCGAAGGAGAGCTTAAAGCTAAGTTTAAAGGAGCTTTTAAATTACATTCTCAAACTATTCAATCTGTAGCAGAGAAAATTAATTCAAATCTAGAAACAGCTAGAACAAACAGAGATAAAGAGTTTAAATCTACTGGAATAATTAAAACAGAATATGCTTCTGAAACAAAACGATTATTTTCAGTTACTTGGAAGAAGCTAGGAATTAAAATTCAAAATGGAAAGATTCATCTTTCTAATGGATTAAAAAATACTCCACTCATCGTTAGTCTTCCGTTGAAATATTCAAATTATAATGTCAATATAGCAGAACTTGTTTTAGATGCAGAAGTTTTTTACTTACATCTAACTATTGATACTGGTGTTGTTCCAAAGAATCCACTTGAAAGACTAAAAACAGCAGGAGTTGATATGGGAGAAATTCATATTGCTTACTGTACTTCTGATGACGGAAATACAATTGGAATCTCTGGAAGACAGCTACGTTCCGTAAAACAACTTAGAAACAAAAGATTTGCTTCTTTGGATGAACAATTATCAAAATGCAAAAATGGAAGTAAAAGACATAAAAAACTAAGTCGATTAAAGAAAAAATCATCATCTAAGCTAAAAAGACAACAAAGAGATATATTACACAAAGCCAGCAGACAGTTAGTTAATTTTTGTGAAAAAAATAAAGTGGCCAATATTGCTATTGGAGATGTAAGAGATATATCAGATGGGGTTGATTTAGGGAAAAAAACTAATCAAAAAATTAGCCAATGGACACATGGGCAGTTTAGTAATTATGTAAAACAAAAAGCAAAGACAATCGGAATAAACACAAAGTTGATTGATGAAAGTTATTCAAGTAAAACATGTTCAGTATGCGGACACGTTAAGAAAAACTCAGTACAAGGAAGAAATTATTCTTGTAAAGAATGTCAATCTAAAATTCACAGAGACGCTAATGGTTCAGCTAATATCTGTAGCAAAGCAAGATATGGCGAATACAGTAAAGTTCAAGTGAATCAAATAAAGTATCTGAAACCAGTAAAAATTGGCTTCAGTAGACCTTCGGAAGCAAGGCAAGTTGCTGATAAAATGTTAACGTTGGTTAACTAATCAGAAGCCCCGCCCTCGTGGGCGGGGAGCTTCACACATTAAGTTACTTCGCTTTGTGTTCCTGTCACGCCACCAATTCTAACTTGTCTTACCATCAATTTGTCGTTGCTGTCTTTGTAATACACAAAAGCGTTTCCTTGAAACGGCCATTTCTCGCTTACAAACAATCCCACACGTTGTTGTGGCACATCATTTTCCGCCGTACCAAGCACGTTGTTGGTCATTGCCCCAGATTGAACAAGAGATTGAAAAATTGGATTTGCGCTGTTTTTTCCACTATTGAAGTCCTTGCTTCCAGCCACCAACTGAAGTGGGTTGATTAAAACTCCGCCAGATGATTTTAGTCCGTTAAATGTGGTTAAGAAAATTTTACCACCACACCACATAGCAACATAATAACTTTGTGTTGACGGGTGATAACACATGGCTGGGGCAAAAATATCCACATCAGATGAAGCTAATCCACCACTTCTAAACGTGGCGATAACATATGGATTACTCATGCCCTGTCCACCAACAAAATGGCGAGCAAACAACTCTCCAGACCTACCTTCAAGAGGGTATGCTACGATAACACGATTATATGAATCAACCAATATTCCAGGAAATGTCTGAACTGCTTTTAGACCAGATAAAAATGATGGTTGAATAATGGGTGACGAATCTGGTATGGCATTGTTTGGAACACCATCAACAAGATAAATCGTCCCCGCCGCACTTGTTGCATTGCTATCCCATAGACTTGCTTCTTTTAACAAAATAGCTCCTGGCTCAGACCATCCAGCAACATATGTTAGAGAAGATACGGGAGATTGAGCCATTGATAATGATGAAAAACCATCAGCAAATTTCTTAACAGAAGAAAAATCAATTCCAGCCAGGTCTCTGTTTGAACCGAACCACGAGCCATATCCACCAAGTGTTGTGTTCATATTGGCTTGTGCGGCAGCATAATCATTCCCTTCGGCTTGTGAAATCAACCCCAAAACAGCTTGATTATTACTGTCAAATCCACCCATGTTCATAAATTGCAGATTTGGGGCTGTATTACCAAGTGTAGAAATGCCGCCAGAGTTTCTTCCAGCTACGTTATTATCTTGCAGTGATTTTCGGTATGGAGAATCAAATGTTTTGTGCTTAATAACGGCAGAATCAGACATCATTGATACAGACTGTCCGCTAACACTGTCTGTAGACTCGTGTGCAACATGGACTGTTTTTGATATTTTGTCTTCGACAGCAGATGTAGCGCCTTCACCAGATACGCCGTCAGCAACGACAGTTCTAAACCAAACATCATGGTCTTTAAAACCCTGTCCCCTTGCTTTAACTTCCATATCCTTTGGCATATTAATAAACCAAGCAGGAGCGTACAAACAACCCGTGATGTCAATGCCAGCGTTGATATCTACGATAATCGTATTTGTTAAAAATTCAGAAACTATAAACCAAAAATCTGAAGTTTGTCCAATAGATTGGCTAGGCGTCAATTGCAAATCTTCATAAAAGGCAGGGCTACCAAGGAAAGAAGCCACCTGTGAAATCGACAAGCGTGATATTGTGTGCTCTTTAAGTTGAAAAGATTCTATCCTTAATCCAAAAGGAATATCGCCAAGCTGACTTTGAATAGACGCAACATCTACTGCGTTTCCATCCCTCGAATACGGATATCCTATTAACCTTGCGACTAGCTGTGTTCCACTGCCACCAATAATCATTGGAAGCTCTATAGTTGATGAGTATTTTACTTTAGCATCACCAGTATTATCAACATCTTTAATAATAGAAGAACGGAAAATTCTCTCAGTTACTTTCCCATCTCCGCTTACCAAAAATATTTCCAATCTATAATCAATAGCTATCGTACTGGTGTCCACGCCTCTGTTGACATCAAATTCAATTTCCCAATCGCCATCCAAAACACGCCCAGCATCAAGAGGCGAACCGCCTGTGGCAAAATCTGCATAGACTGATATTTTCTCATCACGAGCGCCAGGAACGGCAGTAATGGGTATACAAAACTTAGCCAATGTTCCAGAATCACTTTTGTCAAGTTTTAAAAGACCAGTGAAGGGGTCACTGTCATTTGATTTAAACTTAGTATCATATTTTGGAAAACTTCCAGCTTCTAATGCTCCACCGCCAATTTTGTTTACAGTGACGATTAATGGTTTATCAAGTGCAATAAACTGCGAAGAGTTATATTTATCAGCTTTTTGGGCAAAGAGTACATTTGATGTTATTTGTTCTAGGGTAGTTTCAAAAGAGCTATATTGGGTGTCAAGCTCAAGAGTGATTTTCGGAAAATTAATTGTATTTTTGTCTATTCCTTTTTCTTTGCCGTCAGCAGACGGATATGAAGTTGCATAAAGAGCAATCATAAGCTTTTGATTGTCAGGTGATTTGCTTACAGCGACATCATTATATCTTGCCATCTCCAAATACGTTAATGTATTTGGAATTGGCGGTGAAATAATAACATCTTGCATTGTTCTTGGCGGACCACTAACCAATTTGGTTTCAGAAGCTGTTGTTTCAAAATGAAACTCATTTTCATCAGTTCTGTTGGCATAAAGATTGTTCACATCTGTATCTGAATCATATGGGACGAACCAAAATCTTGCAAAAATGTGTGTATTAAACAAATAATCTGGGTCATCCACCTTGGCTCTAATCGCCAATTTAAATGAACCCTTTCTAAATTGATTAGTTCCTGAAAAAGCATCAAATCCATCTGTAACAAAGGTTGCTATTGGTCTATCTGCCTTAAGCGGGTCTTTGTTAATGAAGTCATCTTTCAAAATAGTATGACGAACAATACTATCTTTTTTAGTTGATGTTGTAGCAACAGGAAGGGCGCTGTATATAACTCTTTCGCTATATGTTGAGTTTTTAAAAGGCGTAGAATATTTTTCACCACTAGAGCTTAATGATTGAACGGTTCGATACCAGTTAAATTCAGACGTGGACTTATCTAAGAAAAGATATTCGCTAACATATGGACCTTCCGAATCAAACACATTACCACCAGAGATAGTATATGTTGAATCATCCACCCTTTTCCAATTCGCATTATTTGCTGGCGGTGGAATGGATGTTTTTGATTCGATTTTTTCTAATCTTAGCGTTTGGGTATCTTTTTCAATAGCAACGCTGTCTGCTACGACGACTCTATTCTTATTTGCATTAGCAATATTGGAAGAAGCCAACTTGCCGCTAAGTGCGACTTTAACAGTCTTTCTACCTGGGACTGGACCAATGAAGACAACAAAATAAAGCGGATTGATACCAGTTGGGTCAATGCCAAAAATGGGCATCGAAAAAATCAAAAATCTTAGATTTACAGAATGTGCGAATCCATATTTGCTCGCAATTCTTTCCTCGGGAGAAAACACCTTAATATGAAAATTTGGATTGGCTGCATCAGACGGAAATGGAAGTCTTTGTGCGTTCATATTTGGGCTTGGTGTGAACGCAAATCTTACCGGGTAAGCATATTCCATTAGAGAACAAGGAAGCTGCTCGTCGTGCAAATTAACACGCTCGGCTTCAAAGATATAAACCTTTCCCAGAATTAGCTCAAGTGTTGGAAGACCAACCCTGTTCGATATTGCAAGCTTCTTTCCAACCGGGAAGCTTGAGCTAACAAAAGATTCAACAAATTTTATGGTATGATTTTTTACAGTTTTCTTCGTGCCAGTAACAGCCAACTCTTTTGGCTTACCGTCAACTCCATTAGCGGGGAACTCTGTATCATCTAGCGTAATTTTAGCAAAACGATATTTACTCCAATCAATTCCTGGTGGTTCGCTTGTTGGATTTTGCAAGTATCCTTCCAACAATGCCTTGTCATCTGGCTCAAGTGAGCTCAATAAAGCCGGGTCGTTTATGTCCACAACGAGTGCATATTCAATAGTAATCGCTGAAATTCTAGCTGCTTGAGATAATTCAGCCTGCCATTTAAAATCAGCACCCTTAATATCAAAATTTTCTGACGGTGGCGTCCCCCTGTCGTTGTCAGGGTCAGCACGAGGCCTGTGTACGGTTAGTATTGGATTATTTTCTGAACCCTTTGAACTTACAAGAGTACCTGTTGTAGTGATAGTGACGGTTCCGCCACTATATCCTTCCTGAACAGGAACGTCGTTTCTAAAGACACCTCTAACAATGTGTGTCGGATAAAATCCAATTGGCGTGTCACCACCAGTTGGTATGGTGCTTGGCACCCACTTATAGGGTCGTGTGGGTGGTTTATATGGCGGATTAGAGTAGCTATCTGGCATTACGGGTTTAAGAACCTGTGCATCATTTCTTCAAACATTACACGGTTTTGCTTCTCCATCAATTTATTGTTGTCAGCTATTCTAGATTCAAATTTATCTCTCAATTCTTGTTCTATTTGAACTCTCAAAAACTTATCTCTTGACGCAACTGAAAATTCCATATCTTGATTGTTATTTCTTTGAATAAGATTTGGATGATTCTCAACAACTTCTCTAATAATTTCACGAATTTCGACAGCGGCGGATTGACTATCTTCTACCTCTTCGGGCAATTCTGACTGAATAATCTTTTTAACTCGATTTTCAACAGTTTTCATTTGAACAGCTCTCTCTTTTTGCTGCTCTTCTTTCATTTGGGTGAAATCTTCAATAACTTGCCTAATCACAACCGGAGCGTCTTCAATATTTACAATTTCGGGTTGGCTTTTTGCGCTCATTTTGCTTTCCACCAAGTTAACTAAATTTTTACTTTGGCTTCTCGTGCTGCTAATTGTTTGTTCATTTGATGTTTCAGAAAAGAAATCCACACTGTTTGAGCCATCTTCCGTATCACTGTTTGATAAAACACTGTTTAAAGAAACCGCATTAGTTGGTTTTAGTTTTGATGTCGCAATAAAGTTCTTGTTTGTTTTAATCTGCTCTTCTTTTGGTTTTGATGCCCTGTTTACTTGAGAGTCTATTAAATGCTCATAACCTACCGCCACAAGATTTAGATTGTCATAGTTTTTTTCAGGTATTGAATTTAGCACAATCTTTGAATCAAAATCTGATTTTTTAACATCAGATTGCTTGACAACAATTCGCTCCATCGGTGCGATTCTTGATTCACCAATGTCGCTGTTGGCTTCATTTGTGGTGCCATCTTTCTTAATAGCACTATGATGCGCTTCATAAGACACGTCTTTACCCAGTTTAGAAAGAAACAGAGCAGCTTCTGAGTGAGTTCTGGCAAAATCAATTCCAGAAATAGGAGCAGACTTGCTTTTTTCAACTATACTATCATCAACATCTTTGTTCATTATTAAATCACGAACTGTAACAATTCTCTCTGAATGAGAATTGGTCTTCATAAAAGATGGGTCTGGAGGAATGGGCATACCAGTGTTTTGTTCTATATTTAGTGGTGAATATCTTTTTGCAATTTTGGACGGAAGTGTTGTTAAATAGTTGTTTGGCAATGGTTGTTCTGGTTGATATCGGGTGTCACCAGATGTGTATTTACCAACAATCATACCCTGTGTGCGCAAACCACGAACATACGGTGCGGCAATAAACGAGTCATCTACATCAGCTTGAAAACTCTCTGGTGTTGAAAAAGCTTCTGTTTTAAATTTGTTGATATTATCTTGCATCTATCAACTCTTGCACATTGGAGAAAATGGCTGTATTGGGATGTATGGTGTTCCAACACGCCAATCTCTTTGCCAGGGGTGTTGTGGATGTACTGGAATAGGGTAGGTTGGAAGTGGGTAAGCAGGAATTGGGTACGTTTTCTGTCCCTGTAATTCCATCGGCTCACCACAGCATGGACAAAGAACATATTGCTTTTTGCATTTTGGACAAGCAATATGTTCAGAATTTGTGTTTGTTGGTTGAATATAGCACATTAGTTTCGCCCCTACTTGTTATACAAGTTAGTTCAGGCGCTTAATGTGATGCTTTGGCTTCATTTTCCAACTTGGCTCGTTTCTATGCTTTTCAGGGTGTACCATTACATCTCCGTATGGAGGATTTTCATGATACAGTTTGTCCCAATATTCATCAACCTTCATTGGTTTGGCTTCGACTTCTTTATTATCGCCTTCACCATCTTCTACGTTTTTTTCATCAATTTCCAAAGAAGTTTCTTCAGCCAATCGAACAAATTTACCATTAACAGATGCAACAGCACCACCGCTTTGTTGCTTCATTAATTCACGAAGAGCTATTACGCCTTCTGCTCTTGCCTTAGCACCAGCAGCCTGCATTTGTTGTGCTCTTTGAGAACAATATTGTGCCATTGCTGGTTCGTTTTGTATTCTACCAGCAGCCTGCTTGTATTTGGATGCTGCTTCAAAATATAAAGCCGCCATCTGTTGGGTTACAGAAGCAAATGGCATTACAAACGCATCTGCGCCGACATTGTTAAACGCAGCCATCATATCTTTGTTAGCCTTCAATTCCTGATATTGAGGTTCAAGTAATTTAACCTTTTGGTCGATAACACCCAACACGGAAATATCAAAAATCTTAATTCTTATTTGTTGCGCTTCTTTTAGAAGCACCCTGAAATTAGCTTCTATATTTCGCATAAGAATAGAAAATTGAACCATACCAACTTGATTTTGTTGCAGATTGGCAGAACCAACCTTTTTTGATGTTTCATCAAAAATTGTTAAAAGAGACTGGATGAGACTAACCAAAGTAGATGCACCAGCGTCTGCTGATTTTGCATATGATTCCATTTGTTCAGGAGTTACATACGGTGCGCTGGATGCAGTTTCTTGAGAATAATGAGAGCTACCAGCAAGACCAGCATTAATCATCTCTGTTAACGTTGCATAATTTTTATCTACGTTTACTTTTTGATTTGTTATTGCTGTTTGCAAACTATTAACTTGATTTGCTTGCTCCGTGCTCCAAACACCAGCTTCATAACCAGCTTGTGCAACATTGTTTGTCACACCTTTGTTAACCTGATGCATATTTTGATGCGTCAACCCCGCATTGTCAAGTTCAAGTTGTTTTGGTGTATTCGGGTCGGCTGGAGTAGAAGTTGACGCTTGTGATGCTGGTGTTGGTGTTGCGCCATAATCTACTGGCGCTGTTCCCGGTGCTTGAGCGGTTTTTTTGATTCTCTCAACAGATGCACCTCTATTAACAAATCCAAGCGGTGGCGTGCTTTCGTGTGGCAAATTACCCAGTCCTGTCTTACCCTTCCAACCAATGCCGTCTAGTGCAGTGTTTTTCACAGCATTAAACTCCACTACGCCGCTTAAACCCTCAAGCAGAGTTCTTAATCCAAGGGTGTTGTTTTTCACCCATGTTGGCAATTGTTCGTCCATGTATTGGTATATTTTTTTAAGATGCTCGTTTCGATTTTTCTCAATTACTAACTTATACTTCATTGCGTGCATCAGCGCCCCTTCTTGGGATGATTGCATGTCTTGTTTGGCAATATTTGCTTGGTTTAACAAATCTCCAAGAGCTGAGTTGGGTAAATTAATTCCATCAAAGGCTTGTTGCAAGTCCCTTGTGTCGTTCATGTTGCCCTTACTTCCGGGAACACCCATCAAACTAAATCTAACTAAAGCCAACGCTCTTGGATTGAAATTTCCCGTTGCTGCTTGCATGGCTATATTAAACAAACCAAGGCCTGGTGCCTGAGATTCATATTTGGCAATGGTTTTTAAAATAACGATTGCACGCTCTGGGCTATGAACATTCCGAGAAAGAATCGCTGTTGCGACAGGCCAAACTGACTGTATTGTTGTTGATGCAGAACTTGATACTGCCGCAATTTCCTGTAAAAACTTAGCCGCAGTAGCTCGACTTGGCATATGGTAAAGGTCTA
>OFRM01000294.1_pt1 | contig 22433 bp, 22 predicted proteins | sample 1543101 | NCBI WGS metagenome assembly OFRM01 (sample SAMN07774223, study PRJEB24372) | wastewater metagenome | isolation source: Exp Tend VB 0WW | collected 2016-02
TTTTCATTTTTTTACTTGCATTCTTGAATTGGCATCGATAATATTCGATATATTGAATTTTAGTTCTACATATCGAATTTTACGAAAATTATTATATTTTCCGTTTTTTCGATCATAACAGAAGTATCGTAAAAATCCGTTAAATTCTAAATTGACATCCAAAGACCAAAGCGCGCAAGGAGCCGAATATGAGCACAGCCACACCCAAGCCAAGCAATAAAGCCCACTTTTTTAGCGATTTAGGCAACAACCTAGCTAACTTGCGCAAACAAGGTCTCTACAAAGGTGAACGAGTCATTGCTTCACGCCAAGGTGCCTTGGTCACCTGCGACGATGGGCGCGAACTGATTAACTTGTGCGCCAACAATTACTTGGGGCTGTCAGGTGACGAAACTGTCGTACAAGCCTCAATTGCCGCCACCGAGCGCTATGGTTACGGCCTGTCATCAGTGCGCTTCATTTGCGGCACGCAAACCGTACACAAAGAATTAGAGCAAGCGATTGCCCATTTTTTAGGAATGGAAGACTGCATTTTGTATGCTGCGGCATTTGATGCCAATGGCGGTGTATTTGAACCCTTATTTGATGAACAAGATGTGATTATTTCCGATGCCTTAAATCACGCCTCTATCATCGATGGCATCCGCCTGTGCAAGGCAGCGCGCTCGCGCTATGCACATAACGACATGGCTGATCTGGAGGCGCAGTTACAAGCGACCGCAGACAAACGACATCGCATCATTGTGACCGACGGTGTATTTTCGATGGATGGCACGATTGCCCAACTCGATAAAATCTGTGATCTGGCCGACAAATACGATGCCTTGGTGATGATCGACGAATGCCACGCCTCTGGCTTTATGGGCGCGACCGGGCGCGGCACGCATGAACATCACCAAGTCATGGGGCGCATCGATATCATTACCGGCACGCTCGGCAAAGCATTGGGCGGCGCGATGGGCGGCTTCACCGCTGCACGCAAGGAAGTGATCGATACCTTGCGCCAAAAATCACGCCCTTATCTGTTCTCCAATACCTTGGCACCCTCTATCGCTGGCGCTTCACTATCTGTATTGCAACGCCTGTCTGCCTCCACTGAATTGCGCGACAAACTGCATGCCAATACGGCCTTCTTCCGCCAGGAAATCAGTGCACTGGGGTTCACCATCAAACCGGGCACACACCCTGTCGTGCCTGTCATGCTGTTTGATGCACCGATTGCGCAAAAATTCGCGGCGCGCATGTATGAATTAGGCGTATTGGTCACCGGCTTCTTTTATCCTGTGGTGCCCATGGGGCAAGCCCGTGTGCGGGTGCAACTTTCTGCGGCGCATAGCGCCGAACAACTAAAAACGGCGCTCGCTGCGTTCGCCCAGGCGGGACGTGAGTTGGGTTTAATCAGCGCCTGATGTCTAGCTAAGGGTACAAAGGATACAAAATATGGAACGAATTTTAGTGATCGGTGCCAACGGCCAGATCGGCAGTGAATTGGTGGAAGCCCTGGCAGCCAAGCATGGTGCACAAAACGTCATTGCTGCCGATATTGGCAGTAGTAATCTATACGGCGCAGCAATCTACGAAGTGCTGGATGTGTTAGACACCAACCGTCTCGCCATCATTGCCGAGCAATACCAGATTACTCAGGTCTATCAACTAGCCGCCCTGCTTTCCGCCACCGGTGAGCAAGCGCCGCTGAAAGCCTGGACTTTGAATATGGATGGCCTGTTGAATATTCTTGAGCTGGCACGCCAACGGAATACCGCAGGCAAACCGCTGCGTATATTCTGGCCCTCGTCGATTGCAGCATTCGGCCCGAATACGCCGCCGCTCAACACGCCACAAACCACGGTGATGGACCCAAGCACCATTTACGGCATCAGCAAACTGGCGGGCGAGCGCCTCTGTGAATACTACTTTGAGAAATATCAGGTCGATGTGCGCAGCATTCGTTACCCCGGCATCATCAGCTACAAATCGCCGCCAGGTGGGGGCACCACCGATTATGCAATTGCCATATTCCACGCGGCATTGCGTCACGAAGTGTATCCCTGCTTCCTCGAAGCTGAAACGACTCTGCCAATGATCTACATGCCCGATGCAATTCGCGCCACCATCAATTTAATGGAAGCGCCAGCCGACAATTTAACCGTGCGCTCTTCTTACAATGTGGCTGGCCTGAGTTTTAATCCGCGTGAATTAGCGACTGCTATCAAGAAAAAAATTAACTCGTTTCAAATCACTTATGCACCGGACAGCCGCCAAGCAATCGCTGCCAGTTGGCCACAAAGTCTGGATGATAGCGTTGCCCGTCAAGATTGGGCTTGGCAAGCAGAGATCGATTTAGATCATCTGGTAGTTGACATGCTCGACAATTTAAAACACAAGATGGCCGCCTAGTTTACATACAATATACAAGCACATGCACAGTACGCAAACGCCAAAGAGCGAGCGTAAAACGGAGACAGGCATGAACATGAGAGTGTTTGATTTATTCAAAATCGGCATTGGACCATCCAGCTCACACACGGTTGGCCCGATGCTGGCGGCACGTCGTTTTTTATTGGAATGTCCTGACCTATTAAAAGCCAGTCGCGTGCAAGTGCATCTATACGGTTCACTAGCGCTTACCGGTCACGGTCATGCGACTGACAAAGCAGTATTACTCGGTTTAATGGGTGAAACACCGCAAGACATCGCGCCAGAAAGTGTCGATGAAAAACTAAGCAAACTTACGCAAACTGGAAAGTTGCACTTGTTGGCCGAAACCGCCGTACCTTTCGATATAGCGAACGATTTGCTTTGGCACAAACAGGAAGTATTGCCAGGTCATCCGAACGGTATGCGCTTTAAGTTGACGCGATTTGACGGTACTGAATTTAACCAGATCTATTACTCCACGGGTGGCGGCTTTATCTGTACCGAACAAGAATTAGCGCTTGGCAGCACAGCATTCGATAGCACTGCGCTGACAATTCCCTACCCGTTTGACAATATGGCCGAATTATTGGCGCATGGCGAGCGTAGTAGGCTAAGCTTGGCTGCGATGTTACGCGCCAATGAGCAAGTGATGTGCAGTGAAGATGAACTGAATACCGGTTTAGATAAAATCTGGCAAGTCATGCAGCGTTGCATTGAACGTGGTTTGCAAATGACTGGCGAATTGCCGGGTGGTTTGCATGTACAAAGACGTGCCGCCAAATTGTGGCTAGCCGCACATGAAGATGCACTCAGCGATAGCAAACTAAAAAACGTTTTACCACAAGATAGCATGCACCAAGTCAGCTTATACGCAATGGCGGTGAATGAAGAAAATGCCGCTGGTGGGCGCGTCGTGACGGCACCAACCAATGGTGCGGCAGGTATTATTCCGGCAATTTTGCGCTTTTATGCACAAGACTGCAAACCAGCAGATTTGCAAAATGGTGTGCGCGATTTTCTGTTGGTGGCAGCAGCGATTGGCATGTTATGCAAAAAAAATGCGTCTATTTCTGGTGCGGAGATTGGTTGCCAAGGTGAAGTCGGCGTGGCCTGCGGCATGGCGGCGGCAGGCTTAACGGCGGCGCTTGGTGGCAGCAATGCACAAATCGAATCAGCGGCAGAAATTGGCATCGAACATCATCTTGGTATGACATGTGACCCGATTGGCGGTTTGGTGCAAATCCCCTGCATTGAGCGCAATGGCATGGGCGCAGTCAAGGCGATTACGGCTGCTTCATTAGCGCTCAAAAGTGATGGCAAACATCACGTCAGCCTAGATCAAGTCATTGAAACCATGCGTCAAACCGGCGCCGACATGATGGCGAAATACAAGGAAACTTCGTTAGGTGGCTTGGCAGTGCACGTAATTACGGTCAACCATGCCGCCTGTTAATCGCTCTCATCGCACCAAGGCCTTAATCGTTGGCCATTGACGGCGCGAGATTGGTAAGCGTTCAGTGCTATCACGCACTATCACTTGCCATGAATCGGCTGGTTTTTCTGAAGACCTATCCATATCGCCTTCACTATCGACTATGTGCGCAGCACGCTCAACCCCGATGATCGCATTGCGCGCCACCAACGCGTTTCGGTGCACCCGCACCAAGCGATCTGACATTTCCTGCTCAATCGCACTGAGCGATTCTTCCAGCAAATAACTGCGTGCTTTGGTGTGCACTGTCAAATATTTCTGCTCTGCCTTTAAAAACAACACATCGGCTACCGGAATCAATAACACGCGGTTTCGTTCCAAAATCGAAAAACAGGTGCGCCGAGTTGGCTGCACAGTGACATTTGCCCTATCGACCGTACCGCCAGATTGATCGGTCGATGCCACATCGCTCCGATACGAACGCTGCAAACTAAGCCGTTTAATTGCCTCCAGCAAGCGGCTAGCACGTACCGGTTTCAGCAAATAATCTTGCGCATGGACTTCAAAGGCTTGTAAAGCAAATTCATCGTAGGCGGTAACAAATATCACTGAGGGTGGATTTTTCAAGGGCTGTTTCATTAAATGCTGGGCAAGCTCCAAGCCAGTCATTTCCGGCATTTGTACATCCAGCAAAATAATATCTGGCGCTAAATGCGCAATCATGTCTAACGCTTCCTGCGCGCCAGCCGCTTCGCCAACAATCTCACATTGGCATATAGATTGCATTTCAACTTGAATATCAGCAATCAATTCCACCAAACGGCGTCTGGCAGGCGCTTCATCATCGACGATTAAAATTTTGCAGTGTGCCATACCAGTACGCGATTTATTTCTTCATTGGGAATTGCAATACCACTTCAAAATATTGCGCCGAATTGTAGGGCGCATCCGGGGTTAATTTCAGTGTCGAATTATGATCTGGCTTTTTTTCACGAATACCGTAACTTAACTGCGCCTCGATGTCGTAGAGCAAGGCAAGTCGTTGCTGAATATTATCTAATGCCATGTGATTCCCCTCTGGCATATTGGCAGCATTTGATACGTCTAATTTATTCTGCCGCTGCCGATTGCCATGATAAGGGTTGCGAATGGTGACCAGAATTTTATCTAATTGACGACGAATTTCAATCTCAATAGTATTCATCGCCAATGAAGGTTCAACCCCATAATGCACGGCATTTTCCAACAAGGGTTGCAGCAATAGATTCGGCATTTTGGCTGCGTTCAAATCGGCAGCATTGGCTTGGTCGAAGCGCCAGAGCACCTGCAGGCGGCTACCCAGACGTATTTTTTCTATTGCCAGATATTGCTCACATAAATATATTTCTTCTTGCAACGTGGTCATATCCCGCGCATCACGCATCAGCACACGAAACAGGTCGGCTAAATCTTCCAGCGCCGTTTCTGCGCGCCTAGGTTCAGTGCGAATCAGCGACAAAACCGCATTCAAGCTATTAAACAAAAAATGCGGCCTAATTCTAGCCTGCAAAACCTGCAATTTTGCTTCACCTAATGCAGGTGAAAAAGCGCGTGTCCTTAATTCAAAGTAATGTTGTACAGCGCCGCCCATCACCAGACACAGTAGCACCGCAGAATCGCTTTGCAAGCGGGGGAAACTGAAAGTAAACCATTCAATCTGACCGAAATAGGTCAGTAATAAAGTGCAATACAATGCCGGCACCACGCCACACGCCAAGCGCTGTCCCCAAGCCGGTACCGTTTGCCGCATCGCGAGCTGGCGCAAACCACACAAACTAGCAAGCGATAACAGACAAATCGATTCCACCAGAATCGAGGTTTCAGCAAATTCTTGTAGCACTAACGGCCAGCTCAGACCACGCGCTAACAAGCTAAAAAAAACCACTAGATTGACGAAAATCAAAATACGAAACACCACGCCGAGATTGCAACAATCGGGGATGAATAATTCTGAATTTACTCGCGTGGGTGCTTGCTTCATAGATTTTTCATGGATTTTTCACGATGTTTTTTACATTGCGACGCTTTCAATCGACATACCGGCCACAATTTCACAGACTTGCATTGGACTTACGCAAAACAGACGTTGACGTCGTTGCTTCGCCCTACGGTACCGCTTGTACAATTGTACTGTCTGCGCCTTCGCGCCTAGCCAACGCAATTTTGCGTAAGTCCTATTGCAGATACTGATTGCCTTTACTACAACAGCGCTTGCGCCGCTACGCGGTATAATTCGATTCATCTATTCACAGTTTCCACCCGATCATTTTATGGCGCTGTGTACTGAAACCGCCTCAAATCTGTCTCAATTAAATCAACAAACCCTATGACATCACAATTTTCCAAAAAAAGCGAGGCTTGGTCAGCGCGCTTTTCAGAACCAGTCTCTGATCTGGTCAAACGTTACACCGCCTCGGTCTTTTTTGATTACCGCCTGGCCGCTTTCGATATTCAAGGCTCACTGGCGCATGCTGAAATGCTGACAGCGCAGAAAATCATTTCGCTTGATGATTTCACCGCGATTCAAAAAGGCATGCAACAAATCAGCACGGAAATCGAATCTGGTCGGTTTAACTGGTCATTGGATCTGGAAGACGTGCACCTGAATATCGAAAAACGTTTGACTGAGCTGGTTGGTGATGCCGGCAAACGCCTGCACACCGGGCGCTCGCGCAACGATCAGGTTGCCACCGACATTCGTTTGTACTTGCGCTCGGCCATCGACGATATTCTGCTGCTGCTAAAAGCCTTTCGCAGTGCACTACTCGATTTAGCAGAACAACAGGCCACTACAATTTTGCCCGGCTTTACCCACATGCAAGTGGCACAGCCGGTGACTTTTGGGCACCATTTATTGGCTTATGTCGAAATGTTCGGGCGTGACAGCGAACGTTTGATCGATTGTCGCAAACGGGTCAATCGCCTGCCACTCGGCGCAGCCGCCTTGGCTGGCACCACTTTTCCAATTGACCGCTTACGCGTGGCAAAAAATCTAGGCTTTGATGACGTTTGCCATAACTCATTAGACGCCGTTTCGGATCGTGACTTTGCCATTGAATTTTGTGCGGCTGCCGCCTTGATCATGACGCATATTTCTCGTTTATCCGAAGAACTGGTGATCTGGATGAGTCCACGAGTGGGCTTCATCGACATTGCAGACCGATTCTGCACCGGCTCTTCCATCATGCCGCAAAAGAAAAATCCTGACGTGCCCGAACTGGCGCGTGGTAAAACTGGTCGTGTGAATGGCCATCTGGTTGCCTTACTCACCTTAATGAAAGGCCAGCCTTTGGCCTATAACAAAGACAATCAGGAAGACAAAGAGCCTTTGTTCGATGCCGTAGATACTGTCAGCGACACGCTACGTATTTTTGCCGACATGGCGACTGGCATCACGGTCAAGCCAGAAGCCATGCGCAATGCTGCTTTACAAGGTTATGCTACCGCCACCGATTTGGCTGATTACCTGGTCAAAAAGGGATTACCATTCCGTGACGCTCACGAAATTGTCGCCTTGTCGGTGCGCACCTGCGTCGAACAAGGGCGTGATTTAAGTGAGTTGAGTCTGGCTGAACTACAAAATTTCTCGCCCCTGGTTGAAGCGGATGTGTTTGATGTCTTGAGTCTGGAGGGCTCCGTTGCGGCACGTGACCATATCGGCGGCACCGCGCCGAATCAGGTCAAACAGGCGATTGCGCGATTACGTCAGCAATTACAATAAATTCAGGATCTTCCCTTTAACCTGAAAAAACCACGAGACAGACAATCAGCATGAAATTTTTGCTACGACTTGCAAATGGTATTGACTCACTCAATCAAAAAATCGGCAATGCCATCAGTTGGGCATTATTCTTGGCGGTATTGATTTGTGCAGGCAATGCCTTATTACGATATGCCCTGAACTCCAGCTCCAATGCCTGGCTCGAAATTCAGTGGGTACTGTTTTCTGCAAGTTTTCTCCTGGGTACGGCACATACCTTGCGCCGCAATGAGCATGTACGAATTGACGTGCTGGCGGGACGCTTGTCGCGGCGCGCTCAAGTCTGGCTGGATTTGTTCGGCTTTCTCTTTTTCCTGCTACCGGTTTGCGCATTAATTTTGCGCTATGGAACACCATTTGCGTTGACTTCAATCAGCAATCAGGAAGTCTCCAGCAACGCCGGGGGGCTGATTGTCTGGCCGGCCAAATGCTTGATCCCGCTCGGATTTTTCTTGCTGGCATTGCAGGCTTTTTCCGAAATAATCAAACGTATCGGTTTTTTATTTGGCATGGTAGATGGCAGCACGTTCGTAAAAGCATCAGCCAGCGTGCAACCTGGTATGCCATCTTCTGTTATGCCCCCACCCTCTCAGTGATAGCAACAAAACACACGCCGATCATCGCGGCTGCTCGTCCTAGGTCGCTCGTCCCGCTTAAACCATACCCGCTCTTCTCATGACTGCTTTCCTGATTGCCAATCTCGCTCCTATCATGTTCGCCACGCTGGTGGTTTTTTTATTGTCTGGTTTTCCCGTGGCTTTTTCGCTGGCGGCAAACGGCTTGTTTTTTGCCTTCGTCGGGATCGAACTTGGTTTAATCAAACCTGAACTTTTGCAGGCATTACCCAATCGTATCTTTGGCATTATGTCGAATGATACTTTGCTTGCGGTGCCCTTTTTTACGCTGATGGGCCTGATATTGGAGCGCTCCGGCATGGCGGAGGATCTACTGGACACCATCGGTCAATTATTTGGCCCTCTGCGTGGCGGCGTGGCTTACGCGGTGATTTTTGTCGGCGCTTTGCTGGCCGCCACGACCGGGGTGGTCGCGGCTTCGGTGATTTCGATGGGCTTGATTTCTTTGCCCGTGATGCTGCGTTATGGCTACGACAAACGAGTCGCTTCAGGTGTCATTGCGGCTTCCGGCACCTTGGCGCAAATCATTCCCCCGTCACTGGTGCTGATCGTGATGGCCGATCAATTAGGCCCTTCGGTAGGTGAAATGTATCAAGCCGCATTTGTGCCCGGATTATTGCTAACCGCGCTGTACGCTGGCTATATTCTGTTTTTATCTTTCGCCAAACCGACATGGGTTCCAGCCTTGCCGCCAGAAGCGCGCAACTTACGTGAAGCCAATGGCGACAGTGGCGTGCCCTCTTTGCTGGTGCTGCTGGGCTTGAGTAGCGTGCTGGCCTGGGTTTTTGCGCACTTTTACCGTAGCAATCACGCCGAAGCCGGGCTTGACGAAGTGCTGGTATTTTCTGGCATGGTTGGTATCGGCTTTGCTTTCTTTGCTGCGCTGGTCAATCGCAGCCTGAAAATCGGCCTGCTCTCGCGCATGGCAGAAAAAGTCGTATTTGTCTTGATCCCACCACTGGCACTGATTTTTCTGGTGCTAGGCACCATCTTCATCGGCATCGCAACGCCGACCGAAGGCGGTGGCATGGGTGCGTTCGGCGCGCTGGTGCTGGCGCTGCTAAACCGCCGCCTCAACTGGGATTTAACCCGACAAGCGGTGCAATCGGCGGCGCGCCTGTCTTGCTTTGTGATTTTCATTTTAATTGGATCAACCGTATTTTCGCTGATCTTTCGCGGTATCAATGGCGACTTATGGGTTGAACATTTACTCACCGCACTACCCGGTGGCCAGCTTGGTTTTTTGATCGCAGTCAATCTTCTATTCTTTGTACTGGCGTTCTTTCTGGATTTTTTCGAGCTGGCGTTTATTTTAATTCCCCTGGTGGGGCCAGTCGCCAGCAAATTGGGTATTGACTTGATCTGGTTTGGCGTTCTACTCAGCGTCAACATGCAAACCTCGTTCATGCATCCCCCTTTTGGCTTTGCCCTGTTTTACCTGCGCTCAGTCGCGCCCAAAGAAGTTAAAACCAGCGACATCTACTGGGGAGCAGTGCCGTTTGTGTTGATTCAAGTCATCATGGTAGGGCTGATTATCGGCTTCCCGAACTTGGTCTCCACCAACAAAGCTGCGCAGAAAAATGACAACCTGCAATTACACATCACACCGAGTGCCGAGGAAGAAGAAGCGCCAGTTTTTAATCTGACATCGCCCGTAGAACCTTCGGATAGTGATCCAATACCGCAGCCAAGACCGGAAGAAAAGAAAAAGTAAGCTCAACAATAATTTACAAAAAAAAGGCAGTATAGGTAAAAATACTAGCATCACCGCCCGAATTAATTGCGATGTTATTTTATACAAGTAGGTGTATGTAACTTTCGCAGAATAAAATTTTACCTAAACCTGCAAGCTTGAATGCTATCAGCTACAACAAAGCAATGCTCTGCAAATTCAAATAACAACTTTCACGCGTACCCACCACAAAATCACTTAAATACGGCTTGCTCGAAGTTTCTGGCAAACAGGCGAGATACAGGCGACCAGTCAGGCCCCGCTGGGTAATGGGTTTGGCGAGCACGTAATCACGGTTCAGATAATTTTGCGCCGCCCAAATCGGCAAAGTGGCGATGCCGCGCCGGCTGGCGACCAGTTGCAGCATTGCCACCGTTAACTCGGTGGTGCGGCGTGGTGCATCGATCCCTGCCGGTTTCATGACCTGACGCACCACGTCCAGCATATCGTCTGGCACCGGATAGGTAATCAAGGTATCGCTGGCAAAATCGGCAGCCTCCAGATACGCTTTGTCTGCCAGCGGATGATCTTTCGCCAGCAAGGCGACTATTTCAAAACTGAACAAAGGATGAAAATCTACCTGTTCGTCTTGATCGACTTCAGACACAATCGCCACATCGGCACGATGTTCATGCAGCAAGCCAATCGGATCGGCCTGAAAGCCCGACACGATGTCCAGCTCCACCTCCGCCCAGCGGCTGCGAAATAGATCCATCGCAGGCATTAACCAGTCAAAGCAGGTATGGCACTCCACAGCGATACGCAATTGCCCGGCCACACCTTGCACCAGCCGCACAATATCGCGCTCGGCACTGGCGACCTGTGGCATCACCGCATCCGCCAAACTCAATAATCGCTCTCCGGCAGGCGTAAAACGTATTGGCACCGATTTGCGCTCAAATAACGCGACGCCGTGGTGATCTTCCAGTTGTTTCAATTGGTGCGACAAAGCCGACTGTGTGACATTCAGCAAGGTCGCGGCACGCAACAAATTGCCCGCCTCACGCAAAGCCAGCAAAGTTTTCAAGTGGCGCAATTCAAGCATCGACTGCATTATGAATAAATTTCAAGTTAATTATTAAAAATCATCGTTTGAATAATATACACCGCTACGCCATGATTGCCAACTCGCATTTGCAACAATTTTGGCAACAATCAAAAGGATATGACATGGCTTTGGCACACACTCTGGGTTTTCCGCGCATTGGCACACAACGTGAATTGAAATTTGCACTGGAATCATTTTGGCGTCAGGAGATTGATGAAAATGCCTTACGCGCAGTCGCCCACCAGATCAGGGCGCAGAACTGGCAAATGCAAGCCGATGCTGGCCTGGATTTCGTCACCGTTGGCGATTTTGCCTATTACGACCACGTGTTGCACACGCTAGCGTTACTGGGCGCGCTGCCAAGTCGTTTTCAGATTGACCCGCAACAATTAAGCCTCAGTGATTACTTTGTTTTGGCACGCGGCAATCAACAGCATGTCGCGATGGAAATGACCAAATGGTTTGATACCAATTACCATTATCTGGTACCGGAATGGACAGCCGACAGTCGCTTCGATGGTGGCGTCGATTGGTTATTTGAAGACATCCAGCAAGCGCAAGCCGCTGGTTTCAACAGCAAGGTCGTGTTGACCGGCCCGCTGACACTCCTGCATCTGGGCAAAATCAAATCTGGTCTCACACATGCACTGGATTTGCTGCCGTCCGTCATTACCGCTTATCAAAAATTACTGACACGCTTACAACAGCATGGCATTCAATGGGTGCAAATCGATGAACCGATTTTAGCGCTTGAACTCGATCAACAATGGTTAGCCGCCTTTGCACCGACTTATCAAAGCTTGGTATCAGCCAAGTCTGATCTACCGCCAGCGCTGTCACAGTCACAGTCACAATCACAGCCACAGCCTCAACCACAACTCATCCTCGCCACCTATTTTGATGGCGTAGCAGAACACCTCGACCTGCTAAACGCTTTACCAATTGCGGGAATACACATCGATGCGGTGCGTGCGCCAGAGCAGTTAGCCCAATTTGCAGCACAATGGCCATCAGACAAAATTCTTTCGGTTGGTATCATCGATGGGCGCAATATCTGGCGTGCCGATCTGGATCTGGCACTCGCCAAACTGACAACGTTGCATGAAAAATGGAGCGACCGTTTATGGCTCGCGCCGAGTTGTTCCTTATTGCACGTGCCGGTGGATCTCAATGCAGAAAGCAAGCTGGATGCCGAGTTGCGCGGCTGGTTGGCGTTTGGCAAACAAAAACTGGAAGAAATTGGCAGCCTGACATGCGCGCTCCATCACGGCAAAGATCATCACCGTGTACAAGCCGCCTTGCTCGCCTCGCGCCAAGCGGCGGCAACACGCCGTGATTCCCCACGGATTCATCACGCGCTGGTACAAAACCGTCTGCACGACATCAATCAACATGCCACCCAACGCGATTCGCCATTTCCGGTACGCATCCACAAGCAACAAGCGAAATGGCAATTACCGCTTTTCCCGACCACCACAATAGGTTCGTTCCCGCAAACTGCGGCAATTCGTCAGGCACGCGCAACCTACAAACTAGGCAGACTCGGTCATCTTGATTATCTGGAAAAAATGCGCGCAGAGATTGCGCACGTCATTCACACACAGGAACAACTAGGTTTAGATGTGCTGGTACACGGTGAAGCCGAGCGCAACGACATGGTGGAATATTTTGGCGAACAATTATGGGGCTACACTTTCACCAGCAACGGCTGGGTGCAAAGCTATGGTTCACGTTGTGTAAAGCCACCATTGATTTACGGTGATGTGTATCGCGCCGAACCCATGACGGTGAACTGGAGCACGTATGCGCAAAGTCTGACTGAAAAGCCCGTCAAGGGCATGCTCACCGGCCCGATCACGATGTTGCAATGGTCTTTCGTGCGCGACGATCAGCCACGCGCCACCACTGCTTTGCAAATCGCACTGGCATTGCGTGACGAAGTGCACGATCTGGAAGCAGCCGGCATTGGCATGATACAAATCGACGAACCCGCATTGCGCGAAGGCTTGCCACTCAAGGCCAGGGACTGGCCAGCGTATCTGGAATGGGCAGTGCGTGCATTCAAAGTCTGCGCTTCCGGTGTGGCCGACGAAACACAAATTCATACCCACATGTGTTACGCCGAATTTAACGATATTCTGCCCGCCATTGCAGCAATGGATGCCGATGTCATCACCATCGAAACCTCGCGCTCCGACATGGAATTACTCGATGCATTCGCTGCATTTGCCTACCCCAACGATATCGGCCCCGGTGTGTATGACATTCACTCGCCCAGAGTGCCGGATCAAGCTGAAATGTTGCGCCTGCTACAAAAAGCACGCGCCGTGATTCCTGATGCCAGACTCTGGATCAACCCGGATTGCGGCCTGAAAACCCGTGGCTGGGAAGAAACTCGTGAAGCATTGCAAAAGATGGTGGCAGCGGCGCGAACTTTGCGCAGTATCGAACAGGTCAGTGCAATAAAATAAATTCCATCATTGATTGCAGGTGACTGTTGGCAACACGGAAGTCAACAGTCGCCTCGCCGGTTCACCTGCTTCACGCTAAAGACAAAAATTTCCTTCTGCCAATGAGTCTTCTTTAATTCAAAAACTGCAGACTCGCGCTACAAAAAACACATGGTGTTTCTGCTCCTGTCGCCTATAGTGAATTCATCCAAAATTAAAGCATCAAAGCACGCTAGGCTCCTTTGGGGCAAGTCTTGCGCTTTTATTTGTATGCCCCACGCATGCTCTACATCGGCAGGAGAACACTATGTCAACTTTTAAATATGCAGCAATTGATCCAATGGCATTAATTTTATCTGATCACGCTTATTTAACCTGGGTGGAAATGCACCACCCGCATGAACCAGCTTTATCGAAAATTGGTGAAGTCGTCAGATCGTTACCGGCAGAAGAAAAACGTTTTGCATTGGCGAAAGCAAAATCATTTATTGCTTATGGCAAAGCGGTGGAAGAGAATTTGCAAAATCGTTTGTAAATTTTTTCCTGTTTACAATCATCAACAAAACCTGGTGTGCCGACACGAAAAAACTGCAAGAATGCTTTTTTTCACATCAGCACACCCCGCCCAACAACATTAGGACATTCCTATTTCAAGGTCTTCAACATACTGAAGCGCGCAAATGATTGCTCTGCCACATTAAACCACTGCGCCTGATTGTTTCTGAACGACACCCAGTCTTGATAGATTTTTTTAAACTTCGGATTTTTTGCCGACTCTTCCGTGAAAGTTTCCTGTGCCGCCTGAAAACAAGCTTCCATCACCTTGGGCGGGAAAGGCTTGAGAGAAATGCCATTCGCAATCAAACGCGCCAGTGCAGTTGGATTGCGGGCATCGTACTTGGCTTGCATCTCCACATGTGCTTCCATCGATGCAACTTCGATGGCGGCTTGAAATTGGCGCGGCAATTTTTCCCACTCTTTTTTGCCGACGTAAAACGATAATTGCGCGCCGCCTTCCCACCAGCCTGGATAGTGATACACCTTGGCTACTTTGTAGAAGCCCAGCTTTTCATCATCGTAAGGGCCGACCCATTCTGCCGCATCAATCGTGCCCTTTTCCAGTGACGGGTAAATATCAGCGCTGACGATTTGTTGCGGTACGGTACCCAATTTAGTCAAGACCCTGCCAGCGAAACCACCGACCCGAAATTTCAAGCCTTTCAAATCTCCCGGTTCTTTGATTTCTTTGCGAAACCAGCCGCCCATTTGGGTGCCGGTGTTGCCCCCTAAAAAATTAATCACATTGTAGTCGGCAAAAAATTCGCGCATGAGTTTCATGCCGTTGCCATGCACCATCCATGCGGTTTGCTGGCGCGATGTCATGCCGAATGGCACCGCAGTGTCGAATGCGAAAGCCGGGTCTTTGCCGAAATAATAGTAAGAAGCGGTATGACCAATTTCGATGGTGCCATTTTGCACCGCATCCAGCACTTGATTGAAAGGCACGATTTCATTGGCGGCAAACGGGCGAATAATAAAATTACCGTCGGTCAGTTCTTTCACACGGTTACAGAAATTTTCTGAAGCACCATAAATCGTATCGAGATTTTTACCGAAGCTCGATGCCATTCTCCAGGTAATCGGCGTCACCGCCGCTGCTGGCTTGGCCGCTTCGGCACCAGAAGCCAGCAAACCGGCAGCACCAGCAGAAGCACTGACGACGGTTTTTTTCAAAAATGTACGACGCTGTACTGACTGTTTTGGCTGTATTAGCTTGTCTTCCATTTTGTCTCCACTCAATTCAATTGTTAAATAGTTTATTATTTTACAATCATTTTAATTTTTAAGTCTTGGGCAAATATGGCAAGGCTCTGCAACTAGCTTGGTGTGGTTTAGCGCCGCGCCTAATTTCCTGCAATCGTCATATTTTCAATCAGGATAGAACCAGTCTGTTTGCTACCACGCGCCAAGGTATCGGCACCAATCGCCACGATCTGACGCAGCATGTCGCGCATATTGCCAGCGATGGTGATTTCTTCCACCGGGTATTGAATCACACCGTTTTCGACCCAGTAACCAGACGCACCGCGTGAATAATCGCCGGTCACATAGTTCACGCCCTGCCCCATTAAATCGGTGACCAATAAACCAGTACCCATTTTTTTCAGCATCGCGGCAAAATTGTCGCTGCGCTTGGTGAGAGTCGAGGTGATGCTCAGTTGATGTGAGCCGCCTGCGTTACCGGTGGTTTGCATGCCCAGTTTGCGCGCCGAATAGCACGATAGGAAATACCCTTGCACCACGCCATTTTTCACCACGTCACGCTGTTGGGTCCTGACACCTTCATCATCAAATGGCGAGGCACCAACGCCGCCGATAATGTGTGGCTCTTCACGAATCTGTATGTGTTCAGGAAACACTTGTTGCCCCAAACTATCGAGCAAGAAACTCGATTTTCGGTACAACGCACCGCCCGACACCGCTTGCACAAAAGCGCCCAGCAAACCAGCCGCCAACGGTGCTTCAAACAAAACTGGACATTTACGCGTATCCAATGTGCGGGCATTCAGGCGTGCCAGTGCCCGCTCTGCCGCGTAACGGCCAATCGCTTCTGGTGACGCCAGCTTTTTGGCGCTACGCTGCGATGAATACCAATCATCACGCTGCATGCGCGCCCCGCGGCCGGCAATCGGCACCACTGAAATGGTGTGGCGCGACGATGGATAACCGCCCATGAAACCACGTGAATTCGCCGCAATGAAATGCGACTGTTGCGCATGCACATTGGCACCTTCGCTATTGGTGATGCGCTTATTCACCGCAAACGCCGCCGCTTCGGTACGACAAGCCAGGGCTATGGCTTCTTCAGCGCTGATGGTCCACGGGTAAAACAATTTCAAATCGCGTGGGTGCATTTCCAGCAACTCTGCTTCGGGCAAACCGGCGCAATCGTCTTCTGCGGTGAAACGGGCGATGTTGTAGGCGGCATCTACCGTATCGCTGAGCGACTTTTGCGAAAAGTCGGAGGTGCTGGCGTTACCGCGCTTTTGCCCGATATACACCGTAATGCCGATGCCTTTATCGCGGTTTTGCTCAATGGTTTCCACCTTGCCCTTTCGTACACTGATGGCTAAACCACCACCTTCACTGATTTCGACGGCGGCGTCAGAGGCGCCTTGATCGCGCGCAAAGCGCAACATATCCTGGGCAATTTGCTTGAATTGGTCTTGGGTATAGGTAAAAACGGGTTTGCTCATAGCTTGATTTTTTAGGCGACGATGATAAAAGAGGTATCATAGCAGCCGTTTCAATAAGTTATTTAAAATAAAGGCGAGTCCACTATGCCAAATGCTAATCGCGGCTCGGTTGGTTTCAAATCGAATGAATTTGAACAAGAATACGAGCGCCCTTCCAAATCCCAATTAAAGCGCGAAATGACCAGTTTGCAAAAACTGGGGCAAGAGCTGGTTGACCAACCGCGTGACCGTGTCAAGCGGGTGCCCATGCCAGAAGACGTACGCGATGCCATTTTAGAATGCCAAACCATCAAGGATCACGAGGGGCGGCGTCGCCAGTTACAGTTTGTTGGCAAAAAAATGCGCACTTTGGATGAAGCCGAAGTGGCATTAATTCAAAAAACCATCGATAGCTGGAAAGGCGCGTCTAAAGCCGAAACCGCTGCCATGCATGCGCTCGAAAAACGCCGTGAAAAATTGCTTACCGATAGCAATGCCCTCACCGAGCTGATGGCTGAAAACCCTGAACTCGACGTACAACATCTGCGCACCTTGATCCGCAACGCCCGTAAGGAACAAGCGGAAAGCAAGCCGCCCAAAGCCTACCGTGAAATTTTCCAGATTCTGAAGCAAATTCAGGTCAAGGAAAATGCCGCCAATGGTGTGCTGGACGCAACGCTTGATGACGACGATGCATACGATGACAACGAGGCAGAACACGATGAGTGAACCGAGCCCGACGTCACATGAACGACCATTGAAAGTCGGTCTGGTGTCGATTTCGGACCGCGCTTCGGCTGGAATTTATCAAGATCAAGGTTTGCCCGCGCTGGAAAACTGGCTGAGCAGCGCGCTGACCTCGCCCTGGCAAATAGAAACCGTGCTGATTCCCGATGAGCGTAGCGCGATCGAAGCCGCGTTGATTCAATTGGTCGATATTGCGCATTGTGACCTGGTACTGACCACTGGCGGCACTGGTCCAGCGCGGCGCGATGTGACGCCAGAAGCCACACTGGCTGTCGCCAGCAAGGAAATGCCGGGCTTTGGTGAACAAATGCGGCAAATCAGCCTGCAATTTGTGCCAACTGCAATCCTGTCGCGCCAAGTTGCGGTGATTCGAGAAACACCGCAACAAGCGGATGGCACGGCACATGCAGCGTTGATTCTGAATTTACCCGGCCAACCCAAGGCCATCAAAGAAACCCTGGAAGGCCTTAAAAACCCTGACGGCACCAGCTTGGTGCCCGGTATTTTTGCCGCCATTCCGTATTGCATTGACCTAATCGGTGGCCCGTATATCGAGACGAATGAAACGGTTTGTAAAGCATTTCGTCCGAAATCAGCGATAAGAAGCAAATCAACATAACAACATAAGCAATTTACCCATTCATTACACTCAATTATCATGAGCACACCACTGTTAGACACCGTTGAAATCAGTAGCGGCGCCAACCCCAGCGTTGCGATTATCTGGATGCATGGCTTGGGTGCAGACGCCAATGATTTTGTGCCTATCGTCAAAGAACTGGATTTAAGCAGCTGCCCGGCGATTCGCTTTGTGTTTCCAAACGCGCCCACCATGCCCGTCACCATCAACGGCGGATACGTGATGCGCGCCTGGTACGATATTTTGGGCACCGATATTGCGCGACGGGAAGACGAAACCGGCTTGCGACAATCGCAGCAACACATCGAACAGCTGATCGAACGCGAAATCGAGCGCGGAATTCCGGCGGAGCGAATTCTGCTGGCAGGATTTTCGCAAGGTTGTGCGATGACGCTGCAAACTGGCTTGCGTTATCCGCAGAAATTAGGCGGCTTGTTGTGCCTGTCTGGCTATGTGCCACTGCGCGAACATGTCGGTACTGAACGCCATGCCGCCAATCAAGACACGCCGATCTTTCTGGCTCATGGCGTTGCCGATCCGGTGATACAGCTACAACGCGCCGAACAATCACGCGATTTGTTGCAGGCACTCGGCTATCAGGTCGAATGGCATGCTTACCCAATGCAACACTCGGTATGCCTGGAAGAAATTACCGATATTGGTCACTGGCTAGGTAAAGTGTTGGCAGCTTAAATCCTGCCTGCCACCAACCCACTCCACTTATACTACCCATAGTAAATATTGAACACACAGTAAAAATATGCGGAATATGCCTTATTTTTAGGCATACTCCCCTATAATTTACTATATCAAACTCCATCAAACTTCATCAAACCAGCTTGGCATACGCTGATTTTCGCTTCAAGGCCACTACCGGTCACGCCATTCAATTTTTCAGCTATATCCATAGACTGGAAAACTCTTTTGTTTTTATCGAAAAATGCATTATTCTCAACAATAGGTTTAATCTCCTGTTTGACTCACTTCGTTTGCCTGTCTGAATCTTTATAACGTTCATAACGTTCAAAACGAATTCCGACAACCGCTACGACCTAAAGTGTGACCCGACCTAGCACCTCGATACAATTCAAATTCAAAGGACAATCATGGCGCTTTATCTGAATAATGCCGATTCCATCGGCCACACCCCGCTGGTTAGACTCAACCGCATCACCGATGGCGCTGGTGCCACCGTGTATGCCAAGATCGAAGGTCGCAATCCCGCCTATTCGGTCAAGTGCCGTATCGGCGCAGCGATGGTGGCCGACGCCGAAGCACGTGGCCTGCTCAAGCCCGGCAAAGAAATTATCGAACCCACTAGCGGCAATACCGGCATCGCGCTGGCATTTGTAGCCGCTGCTAAAGGCATCCCACTGACCCTCACCATGCCGGACACGATGAGCATTGAGCGACGTAAATTGCTGGTCGCCTACGGTGCCAAGCTGATCCTCACAGAAGGTGCAAAAGGGATGAAAGGCGCGATTGCCAAGGCAGAAGAAATTCTCGCTAGTGACCCTGAGCGTTACGTTTTATTGCAACAATTCAAAAACCCCGCCAACCCGGCCATCCACGAACGCACCACCGGGCCAGAAATTTGGGAAGACACGGCGGGCAAGATCGATATCTTCGTCGCCGGGGTCGGCACTGGTGGCACCATCACGGGTGTATCACGTTACCTGAAGCAAACCAAGGGCAAAAAAATCTGGACCGTCGCCGTCGAACCGAGCGCCAGCCCGGTCTTGACCCAGCAGCGCGCGGGCAAGGAACTGCAACCCGGTCCACATAAAATTCAAGGCATTGGTGCGGGGTTCGTACCTGATGTACTGGACACCAGTCTGATCGATGAAATCGCCCAGGTCAGTAATGAAGAAGCCGTTAGCTTTGCACAACGACTGGCGCGTGAAGAAGGTATTTTGTCTGGTATTTCTTGCGGCGCTGCTGCGGCAGTGGCGGTCCGTTTGGCTAAATTGCCGGAACATGCTGGAAAAAATATCGTCGTGATTTTGCCGGATTCAGGCGAGCGTTATCTGAGTTCAATCTTGTTTGAAGGCATGTTTGATGCCAGCGGCACGGCGGTTTAAAAGTTCATACAGCATCCCATACGGCGCGACAATTTGCCGCGCCGTATGGGATACATTTCATTCTGTAGCGAGTGGAACAGCAGTTTGAGTTTTCTGAAAAACCAGACACCACAAACGCACAGCACGCCCCAGAAATATCCCACTCATCGCGCCGTAAAAAGCCGCGAAACACAACACAAAACTACTTTGCTGACGTAATTCAGGGTGCAAAGCCACACTCACCCCAGACACATATTTCGCGTAAAACATTGCCATCATCAAGCCCATCGGCAACCAGCTGCCAGTCACATTCAATTCGCGTGAAGTCGCATCGTAACCGGTTCCAACTGGCAAAGGCCGCGCCGCCACCCATGCTGCCAAGGCTACAACCGCCAGCAACCAAACCAAGAGCGCAGCGATCTGTGTGCCAAACGCCGAAATACAACCATAAAATGAATACAGCAACATCACCAGCGGCACCATCGAAACCCGCAGCACCGACAAACGCCGGGTTTTGGCCTGCATTACACCCAACGCCAGCAACATCAGCAAAATACCCCAGACCCAGACTGGCGTATGCGTCACGATTTGCGTCAACATGATGTTTTCTCCCAAGTAAAATTCAGTAGCGGCAGTGTGCAAGCTGCACACCCAATCGGCTAGCGCTTTGCGACAAAACGGCGGAATTTGAACTTTAAATGACTGGGAATAGCGCGAACTCGTTATTGGGCGGCGGGGTCGCTACAACATCCACGTTGCTCCTGAATCGGTGGGCATTTCACACTGCCGAACGAACAATAGACACAGCAGTCGCCCGCGTTAGGCCGCAAAATTTTGTCGCAATGACTGCATTGATAAAAAAATTGGCAGGCATCTTTGGGCATGATTTCCTGTTGACTAAAGCCACAATGCGGACAAGTTAGGGTTGATTCAAGAATTGTTGGGTTCATGCTGTTCTCATTGATGTAAAGTTGAAGGATAACCAGCATCGGTAGTTGCTTTAATTAATACTTCTGGCCGTATTTTTTCGGCATCAAATGTGACAACGGCATTTTTTTTATCGAAATCAACTTTAACTGCCGTCACGCCAACTACCTTCTCCAGCGATTTTCTCACTGTGATTGGACATAACTCACAAGTCATGTGCTGCACATCAAGTGTAACTATCTTCGGCGTCGCCGCGAATGCAGACAATGACCCGAAGAGCATACCTATCATCAACAATTTACGCATCATATCCTCTCTAATAAAACCAAACCGCCAACTGCGGCACAGCCAAAAGTCCTAATAATAAAACACAGACAAACCAGAACGTCATCTGCTGACGACGAATCACACGGGGATCAGCACAAGGCGTGTTTGGCATACAGACAGGCGGTTTCACATAAAGCCGATGAAACGCCAAGCCAAGAAATACCAGTGTTAGCACAATAAAAACTGGTCGAAATGGTTGCATCAACGTCAAATTGCCAACCCATGTACCGCCCACCCCAAGCATGAGCAAAATGAGCGGACCCACACAGCATACCGAGGCACCTAAAGCCGCAACGATGCCCGCCAGTAACGAGGTATTTTTACCGATTCTCAACATGCGAACTCTCTTAAATTTGTATATCATGAACGCACTATAAATTCCGTACCTAGGTACAGAGTCAAGGGAAATATAATGATGGAACAAATGACAATCGGCAAACTGGCGACGGCGGCGGACGTTAACGTTGAAACCATCCGTTATTACCAGCGTCAAGGCTTACTGTTGCAACCGGATAAGCCACAGGGTGGTTTTCGAGCTTATTCCGGCGAGGATGCAAAGCGCTTGCGGTTTATCAAACGAGCACAGGCGCTTGGATTCACCCTGACGGACATCGGCAAACTATTGAGTCTCAACGAGAGCCATACTTTAATTTGTGCTGAAACCAAAGAGTTGGCCAGCCGCAAGCTTGCGTTGATTGCAAAAAAAATAGCCGACCTCAATGCAATGCATGAGTCTCTACTTTCGCTGGTGTGCCAATGTGATAGTGTTGAATCATTGGATAAAGACAAGTGCCAAAAAAGAAATTTTGACTGTCCTATCATCAATGTATTAAACAAAGACGAAGAATCTTAACTACCTATCTCTCGCCTGCCGCTAGTTTTTCCGCTCGCGTCGAGCCGCCTGAAACAGCGTTCGCGCCTATATCAACACACTTCGTGAACATGGCATTACATCAATAGTCATACATATACTGCCACTTTT
>OFRM01000295.1_pt1 | contig 22420 bp, 19 predicted proteins | sample 1543101 | NCBI WGS metagenome assembly OFRM01 (sample SAMN07774223, study PRJEB24372) | wastewater metagenome | isolation source: Exp Tend VB 0WW | collected 2016-02
AATATAAAAATAGTTTAATATCCGCCATATAACTCGCCAAATAATCCAAAAATTGATTTAATGCGCAATTCACGAATTAGGTAACTCAAGTAGTTTTATTGCCAATCCAGTTGCGGAGCAAAAATGCCAGCCTATCATTTCAACAGCCCGCACCAGATGCACCCAATGTTGCCGGGTGAGGCGAAGCTAAATTTATTGCGGCCACTGGCGGCGAAGGTGATTCATCACGCCAAGAATTTGCCAGCGCACGGCATGCCGCAATTGCGGGCTTTGTTGGGTGAAACATTGCGTCCGATGAATTCTTTTTATACCAATAAGATTGAAGGGCAACACACCACGCCGTTGTTGATTGCACGCGCCATGCAGCAGGATTTTTCTAATCGGCCTGAGGAAGCGCAAAAGCAGCGGATTGCCATGGCGCATATCGAGACTGAACGTTGGGGTGAACAGACGTATTCTGTGTTTGATTCGGCGCAGTTTTTTTTGCCAGAAGTTTTGCAGACAATTCATCAACATTTGCATTTGCAACTGTTGCCAGATGATTTAATTCAGCACGATGATGATGGGCAGGTGCAGGCTGTCAGCCCGGGTCAGTGGCGCACGGTTGGGGTGCAGGTTGGGCAACATATTCCACCAGATCCTTTAACGATTGCGCGCTTTATGGCGGAATGGCAGCAGGCTTATCAAAATGCGGCGGCTGGTGAAACCGCACTGATCGCGTTGATGGCGGCACATCATCGGCTTGCTTGGGTTCATCCATTTTTAGACGGCAACGGTCGCACGGCGCGTCTACATACGCATTTGGGCTTACATGGCTTGGGTTTGACGCACGGGCTGTGGTCGCCGATGCGCGGGCTTGCTCGCCAGCAGAGTGATTATTATGCGAGTTTGATCAAGGCAGATCAGGGGCGGCAGGGCGATTATGATGGGCGCGGCGTATTAAGCGAAAAAGGTTTGATTGAATTCATCGAATTCATGATGTACATTTGTCTTGATCAGATTACTTTCATGGATACGATGCTGGAAATGAATGCCTTTGAAGCGCGCATGGCGCAAATGCTGGCGGCAGAATCGACCAAAGAGGTGACCAAAGCCTTGAAAGTGGAAGCGGCAATGCCACTCAGTTATCTGGGTACCGTGAAGCAGATGGATCGTACCCGATTCAAAGGCATGATGGGCTTGGCAAGCCGCACCGCTGATCGGGTGTTGGCTGATTTGTTTAAGCTCGGTATTGTGACTTCCAAAACGCCGAAAGGCCCGATCGAGCTGGCTTTGCCGATGCATTTATTTCGCTATTTGTTTCCCCGTTTGTGGCCAGAGGCGGAAGCAAATACCTTATGATGCCACCGCGATAGATGGTCTCAAGTCTTACCGATAATCCCGCAAATCATCAATCATCTTGCCATCATGCGGCAAACTGCCGCTAGCGACAAATTGTACGTCGCTGCGCAATTTGGTTAGGTCGCGCAGGGTGGCGATGATGCTGTTGGGGTCGATGGTTTGTGCCTCGTCGATTTCGCAATGCAGGGTCATGTTGTCGTTGGCCATTTGTCCGGTGACGATTAAGCGGGCTTTTTTGATGGCGGGGTGGCGCCGCATGACTTCGTGGATGTGGGAAGGGTGCACAAACATGGCGCGCACTTTGGTGGTTTGGTCAGCGCGCCCAAGCCAGCCACGAATGCGGGTGTTGCTGCGTGGGTTGCTGGTTGGTGTGAGTAATTCAGCAGACAGATCACCAGTCGCAAAGCGAATCAGCGGGTAATCTTGATTCAATAGCGTGACGACGACTTCACCAATCGCGCCGGGTGCGACTGGATCACCGGTGCCGGGTTGTACGATTTCGATAATCACGTCTTCATCTAACACCATGCCGTTATCGAGCACACCGTCGGTCGCTGTTTCGTAGGCGATGCTGCCGAGATCGGCGGAGGCATAAGTCTGAAACACTTGTGGTATACCATGCGCAACAAACCAAGCGCGCAAGGATTCGGGTAGTGCTTCGGCGCCCATCATGGCTTGCTTCACGCTGCTGATATCGGCTCCCATTTCCTGCGCTTTTTCGATGATGATTTTGAGGAAGGAGGGCGTGCCGATGTAGGTGTCGGGGCGCAAGGCGGCCATGGCTTGCACTTGCATTTCGGTTTGCCCAGCGCCTGCCGGAATCACGGTGCAGCCAATGCGCGCCGCGCCGCTTTCGACCATAAAGGCGGCGGGGGTGAAGTGATAAGAAAAGCAGTTTTGGATTAAGCCGCCAGCGCGCACGCCTGCGGCATACATCGGGCGGGCGAAACGCCACCAGTCGGTGGCGCGGCCTTCGGGGTCAAAGATCGGGCCGGGTGACATGAACACGCTGGCGAGCTGATTGACGGGAGTGCTGTTCAAACCACCTAGTGGCATGATGGTGGCTTGTAATGATTTCAAATCAGACTTGCGGGTGACGGGCAGTTTAGCCAAAGCAGCACGATCACGAATCTCGGCGGCGTTGATGCCATGCAGGATGCGCGCCCAGCCTGGCGCAGTTTGCGCTCGCGCAATGATCTGCGGCAGACGAGTCATGAGATCGTGTTCGCGCTGATCGGCGGAACGTGTTTCCAGATCATCCAAAGTAGCGCGCTGCGCGACCTGCTGGGTCATGATGAAATCCTTGTGAAGATGGGTTTAATAATGGGCAATCGATCAAGCGAGCCAACGCTTGCGGCGGCGATAAAATTTCATGTCGCGGAAACTTTTGCGCCCAGCAGCAGAAACGCCCAAGTAAAATTCTTTGACGTCTTCATTGTTGGCGAGATCGTGCGCACTGCCTTCCATGACGACCCGACCGTTTTCCAGAATGTAGCCAAAGTCGGCATAGCGTAGAGCGACGCTGGTGTTTTGTTCGGCTAGTAAAAATGAAACTTGCTCTTTTTGGTTCAGGTCTTTAACGATGCCAAAAATCTCATCGACGATCTGTGGCGCAATCCCCATTGACGGTTCATCTAATAGAATCATGCTGGGTTTCGCTATTAAGGCGCGGCCTATCGCGCACATTTGCTGTTCACCGCCAGAGGTGTAACCAGCTTGGCTGGTGCGGCGCACTTTTAGACGTGGGAAGTAGTGATAAACCTTGTCGAGTGATTCTTTGATGTCGGCTCGGCTTGCATTGCGCGTGTAAGCGCCCGCCAGTAGATTGTCTTCAATGCTGAGATGGCCGAAGCAATGCCGCCCTTCCATCACTTGTGATAAGCCGCGTTTGACCAATTCATTGGGTGTTAATTGGTCGATGCGCTCACCTTTGAATTGCACTTCGCCTTTGGTGACATCACCGCGCTCGCCACGTAGCAAGGTAGAAATGGTTTTTAGAGTAGTCGATTTACCGGCACCGTTTGCGCCTAGTAGAGCAACAATTTTTCCTTGCGGGACTTGGAGTGAAACACCTTTCAGCACCAGAATCACATGGTCGTAAATGACTTCAACATTATTGACCGATAGATACGGTGCGGCGGTATTCGCCACCGTCGTGTTTCTCATGTGTGGTGCGCCATTTATCATGTTTGGTTCTCGTCATCAATCAGATCAAGTTGACGTGTGCCGCTGGCTAGGCTGGCAGCACACGTACTGATAGGGATTTATATAGATGGAGGTGTGGTCGTTATTTGGCGCAAGCTGGGGTGATTTTTTTCTCAGCCGCATACGCGTTAGACGACTCTTCGAGCAGCTTACGGGTCAGTGCTTTGTCGCCCACGATCCAGTTCGGTGTGATCGAAACCCATTTAGCACCATCCCATTGCTGTACTTTCACGGCACCAGAACCTTCATGGTCATCACAACTGGTTTTTACGACGGGTAACATACCCAGTGCGCCGATTTCTTTTTGGCGCGCTTCATCGACATTGAGGTGTTCTAAGCCCCAACGTAACTGTTCACCTGTGACGGGTTTGCCTTTGCCAAATTTTTCTTGCGCGGTGCGCATGGCTTCTACCCATAGAATCGCTGCTGTCACGCCGCGCATGTGATATACCGAGCCGATTCGTTTGCGGTCGGCTAGATTGCCTTTACCAGCGTCGTACAGTTTTTTATGGATTTCATCCATCAATGGATAATTACCAGGCGTGTTGAAGGTCATGGCGCTATAACCTTTGGCGGCTTCACCGGCAGGAATCGTGTCTTCCTCCGAACCAGCCCACCAGACGCCCAACATTTTTTCACGGGGGAAGCCATTACGTTGCGCGGTCTTGATGGCGACTGAGTTCATCACACCCCAGCCCCACAGAATCACGTAATCAGGATTCGCTTGGCGAATTTGCAGCCATTGCGACTGCTGTTCGCTGCCCGGTGGCGCGACAGGAATTTTCACCAGCTCAAAGCCAAGTTGTTTGGAGAGCGCTTCTAACACTGGCAAAGGTTCTTTGCCGAAAGCAGAATCGTGATACAGATGAACGATTTTTTTGCCCTTGAGTTTATCTAAGCCACCGCTTTTATCGCCCAGATATTTGATCATGCCCGCTGCCTGATTCCAGTAGCTGGTGATCAGTGGGAACACATACGGAAACACTTTGCCGTTGGCGGCGTCAGATCTGCCATAGCCGATCATGGTCATTGGGATTTTGTCTTGCGCTAAACGGTCTAGCACGCCATAGGCAATGCTGGTGGAGAGCGGCTCAACCAGTGTCGCGCCACCGTTTTTGGTTTTTAGACGCTCATAACACTCGACACCACGTGATGGGTTGTATTCAGTTTCGCATTCTTCCCAAGAAATCTTCACGCCATTCACGCCACCAGCCAGATTTACTAAATTAAAGTAATCGATAATGCCGCCATAAAAACCAGAACCACCGGCCGCATACGAGCCAACCCGATAGGAAGGCAATGCGACGTATTGTTCGGTAATGGTTTGTGTGTGAGCTGGTATTGCGCTGCCTAGTGTCGCGGCGGTTGCCAGACCTAGCATTATGGTTTTTATCATTTTCATTTTTGTCTCCTCTAAAATCCAACATCAATTCAGATATGAAATTACTTCGGCATGTTTGCGTTCAGTGCGGGAAAGGCCACAGACGCAATTTCTCTTTGCCGATTTGCCACAGACGCGCCAAGCCGTGTGGCTCGACGATTAAAAAGAAGATGATGAGTGCGCCAAATACCATCAACTCCAGATTCGAAGCCACCGTGGTGGGTAAGGCCAAGGTGTGTGCCACGATATTTAAAAAAATCGGTAGTAAAACGATGAAAGCCGCACCAAGAAAAGAGCCGAGTACTGAGCCAACTCCACCGATGATGATCATAAACAGAATGCGGAATGACAAGTCGAGGCTATAGGCTTCTGGTTCTACGGTGCCGAGATAGGCAAATGCATACAGCGCACCAGCCACACCGCAATAAAACGAGCTCACTGCAAATGCCAATAGTTTGGTGCGCATTAAGCGAAAGCCAATCACTTCGGCCGCGACATCCATATCGCGCACCGCCATCCAAGAGCGGCCAACGTTAGAGCGGATCATATTTTTTGCCAACAATGCCAATACCACGACTACTGCGAGTACCAATAAATATTTGCTCGGCGGTGTATCAAACTGATAGCCAAGAATATGCATTTTTTGCGCGGTAATCACACCAGAGCTGCTGTTGTTGGTCAGGTAAGGAATCTTGGTTAGGCACCAGACCACAAAGAATTGGGTCGCCAGTGTGGATGCCGCCAAATAAAAGCCGCGAATGCGCAATGACGGCAGACCAAATGCAATGCCCACCGCTGCGGCGCAAAGACCACCTAATACGAAGGCCAGTAGTAAAGGAATGCCTGGCAAGCGAGCAATAAAATTATAGGAAGCAAATGCGCCAACTGCCATGAAAGCAGCGGTACCTAGCGAGAGTTGTCCGGCATAGCCAGTCAGAATATTTAAGCCCAGCGCCGCTAGTGCAAAAATTAAAAAAGGAATCAGGATCGCCGACAAGATATAGGGCGAGGCCAATGCAGGCACGACAAAGAAAGCAATCAATAAAATACTGGCAAGCGCGATGCGGTCTTGCTGAATTGGAAAAATCTGATTGTCTTCCTGATAGCTGGTTTTAAATTGTCCGGCTTCACGATAAAACATGGGAGCGTCCTTTATATGATGACGATGATGCGCTGTAGTCTGGTAAAAATGTGGGCGTTTGGCGTTTAAATACGTCGGATAATTTTTTCACCGAACAAGCCCTCTGGTCGCACTAGCAATACCAATAATGCCAGCACATAAGGGAACCAACCCTCAATGCCGCCGCCGATAATCGGGCCGAGATACACTTCGGCTAGCTTTTCAGAAGCGCCAATAATCAAGCCGCCGACAATCGCCCCGGGAATTGAAGTAAAACCGCCCAAAATTAGCACGGGCAAGGCTTTTAGCGCGATAAATGTCAACGCAAATTGCACACCATTGCGCGCCCCCCAGAGCAAGCCCGCCACCAGTGCCACCAAGCCAGCAACACCCCACAAAATCGCCCAGATGCGCTGCAAGGGAATGCCAACCGCTAGCGCCGCCTGATGATCATCGGCCACCGCGCGCAGGGCACGGCCGACTTTGGTTTTGGCAAACATCAGTGCTAAGCTAATGACCAACACGCCGCAAATACCAGCCGCCACCACATCAAATTGCGAAACGATGATGTTTAGATGATCAAGCAGAAATTGCAGTGGCACATCTTCAATCGGCAACTCCAATTTATGGACTTGTGAACCCCATAGCAATTGCGCAAAACCTTCGATAAAAAATGCCAAGCCAATGGTGGCCATAAATAAAGTAATTTCGTGTTGATTCACCAGCGGGCGCAGCACTACCCGCTCAATCACAATGCCGAGGATGATCATCACCACAATGGTGAGCGGAATTGCCAGCCACATCGATAAACCAAATTTATCGACTAAACCAACACAGGTCAGCGCGGCAAAAAATACCATCGCGCCCTGCGCAAAATTGAACACGCCAGAGGCTTTGTAAATCAGCACGAAGCCGATTGCGACCAAGGCATACATCACCCCCGCCAATAAACCGCCAATCAGCACTTCAAAGAAAAAATTGATATTCATTCAGAATCATCCTCAGTCAGTCATTCTCAATCAGTCTGCATGCGTTGTAAAAATCAATGCGCCACACCGAGATAGGCGTTGATGACTTCCTGATTGCTGCGTACTTCATCGGGGCTACCATCGCCGATTTTTTTGCCGTAATCGAGCACCACCACGCGGTCTGAAATATCCATCACCACGCCCATATCATGTTCAATTAAAACAATGGTGGTACCAAACTGATCGTTCACATCCAAAATGAAGCGGCACATATCCTGTTTCTCTTCCACATTCATGCCGGCCATAGGCTCATCGAGCAGTAAAATTTCTGGCTCCGCTGCCAGCGCACGACCTAACTCAACACGCTTTTGCAACCCATAAGGCAGGCGGCCAACTGGTGTTTTCCGAATCGCCTGAATTTCCAGAAAATCGATGATTTCTTCTGCTTTGATCCGATGCGCAATTTCTTCGCGTTGTGCCGGCCCCCAGTACAGCGCTTGCATCAGAAAGTTGGATGTCATTTTGAGGTTGCGCCCGGTCATGATGTTGTCGAGCACACTCATGCCCTTAAACAGCGCAATGTTTTGAAAAGTACGAGCGATGCCGGATTTGGCTGCGGCATAACAATCCATGTTTTTGCGCGGTTCACCTTTGTAAATAATTTCGCCTTGCTGAGGTCGATATACGCCGTTAATAACGTTGAGCATTGAGCTTTTACCAGCGCCATTGGGGCCGATGATGGCGCGTATTTCATGTTGTTTGACATCAAATGAAATATCAGTCAACGCTTTCACCCCACCAAATGAGAGGGAGATGTTTTTTAAATCCAGCACTACCGGGCCGATTTTGCGGGTGGCACCAAAATGTGCATCAGGTTCATTCATTTGCATAGTGATGTCGTCCCTCATGCTGTTACCCGCAGGTTGGCTGTTGTGGCTTGGTCGGCGTTCGCGGGAAAGGTCTTGACTTGATCGATACGTAAATCCGCCGCAATCATGCCGCTGCGGCCATCTTCAAATTTGACCTGGGTTTCGATGTACTGCGAGGTTTTTCCTTGAAACAGTGCGTCGATCAAGATCGCGTATTTTTCGGCGATGAATTTGCGTCGAACTTTGCGCGTGCGAGTCAACTCGTCGTCATCAGGGTCGAGTTCTTTATGTAATACCAAAAAGCGCTGGATCTGGGTGTTACTCATCAAGGTTTCTGCGGCTAAATCGGCATTTACTTGCTCAATACATTGGCGTATCAAATCATAGGTCTGGCTATGCGCTGCCAAATCGGTATAACCTGAGTAAGCGATGCCACGCCGTTCAGCCCAGTTACCGACCGCTTCAATATCGATATTGATAAAAGCGCAGACTTGATCGCGCCCGTGACCAAAGGCCACTGCTTCCTTGATGAAGGGGAAAAATTTGAGTTTATTTTCGATATAGTTGGGGGCGAAGATTGCGCCGTTATTCATCTTGCCGACGTCAGCGGCACGGTCAATGATTTTCAGGTGACCTTCGCTGTCAAATAGGCCGGCGTCACCAGTATGAAAATAACCTTCTACGTCAATCACTTCGGCAGTGGCGTCTGGTCGTTTATAGTAGGCTTGCATGGTGGCGGGTGATTTCACCAACACTTCACCATTGGCCGCGAGTTTGACTTCAACACCCGGTGCAGGTAAGCCAACGCTATCAAACTTGATATTGCCATCCGGCTGCAAACAGACATAAGCACAGGTTTCAGTAGAGCCGTATAGTTGCTTAAGATTGACTCCAATTGAACGATAAAAACGAAATAAATCTGGCCCAATCGCAGCACCTGCCGTATAGGCCACGCGTACGCGTGATAGACCCAACACATTTTTAAGGGGGCCGTACACCAAGATATTGCCCAGCGCGTAAGACAAACGATCTGTCAGCGCGACCGGTTTGCCATCCAGAATCGTTGCGCCACAACGTTTTGCCACTGCCATGAAATGGTGAAACAGGCGCCGCTTGATGGGGCTGGCATCTTCCATGCGGATCATGACCGTGGTCAGCATGTTTTCAAACACACGTGGTGGGGCGAAATAATAGGTGGGGCCGATTTCACGCATATCGGTCATCACGGTTTCACTTGATTCCGGGCAATTGACGGTGAAACCCGCGATCAGCGCCTGTGCCAACGAAAACAGACAGTCACCTACCCAAGCCATCGGTAGATAAGACAAAATTTCTTCTTTGGCTGTCAGGTGATCAAATTTCACCCCGCCCATGCCTGCGGCGATCAGTGCGGCATGGGTTTGGCACACGCCTTTGGGTTTGCCAGTGGTGCCTGAGGTATACAAAATAATGGCGTGATCGCTGCCTTGCCCAGCAGCAACTGCGGCATCGAAAAAGCCGGGATTGGCCTGATCAAAGGCTCGTCCTTTTTCTTGTAAGGCGGCGAAGGAAACCAATTGTGGCTGCCGATAGTTGCGCATGCCGCGTTCATCGTCATACACGATGTGATCGATGTGGGGATATTGGGCTTGTAGTTCGAGCAATTTATCGACTTGCTCTTGGTCTTCCACAATCGCGTAGTGGATTTCCGCATTTTTCAGCACAAATGCCATGTCAGCGGCGGGAGCGTCTTGGTACAAAGGTACTGGTACACCACCCAAACATTGCGCCGCTAACATGCTCCAATATAAACGTGGCCGATTGTCACCGATGATGGCGAGATTCATGTGGCGAGAAAACCCTAGCGCCGCCAAGCCGCATGCGAGCGCGCGTACTTCCTCGCTGACTTGCCGCCAATTCCAGGTTTGCCAGATGCCGAAATTTTTCTCACGGAATGCTGGGCGATCAGGGCGCACGCGACTATGCTCCAGCAGACGACGCGGAAACGTCTCCAAATTTGTTTGCACTACAGTCTCCTGTTGCGCTCTGGTTTTCCTCTTGGTAAATTAAGAAAGTAGTTTAAAAATAGCTTAAAAACGACTTAAAAATCACCATCAAGGGCGAGCGCTTTTTTAATTGAGGACATACTCAGAAAGCGTTTTATGTAATGATAGTAGCCTTCCCTTTTTGATGAGGTTGTCTTTTTGGGGACAATTGATCGACTTTTTCATGGTGCGACGCAATAATGACTCACCAACCTAGTCTGAAAGAATCACTGCGCTCGGCAATCTGGGCGCAAGCCTTAACACCAGAGCAAATGGCTAGGGTGGAAGCGGACACCTTTGAAACCTTGGTGCCAAAAGGTGGTTACGTCTGCCGCAAGGGTGATCTGGCCGAAAACTGGATCGGCATCATCAGTGGCATGGTGAAGATGAATAATTTTTCGCCTTCCGGTAAAAGTGTGACATTTACTGGCGTGCCGCCCGGTGGCTGGTTTGGCGAAGGCACGCTGTTAAAGCGCGAACATTTAAAATACGACGCAATGGCGCTGCGCGATAGCCGCATTGCGCGCATGCCGATTAGTACGTTTAATTGGTTGCTGGAATCGAGTTTGCCGTTTAATCGCTTTCTTTTGATGCAACTCAATGAGCGACTTGGGCAGTTTATTGGCATGGTGGAAAATGATCGATTGCTCGACATCAATACCCGGGTCGCACGTTGCTTGGCGTCCATGTTTAATTCGCAGTTGTATCCGGGGCTAGAAAAAACGGTACAAATCTCCCAAGAAGAAGTGGGTTATTTGTCTGGCGCTTCGCGTCAGCGTGCCAATCAGGCTTTGCAAGTGCTGGAAAAGCATGGTTTGCTGCAACTTGATTATGGTGGTATCCGGGTACTCGATCTGGAAGGTCTGCGCCGTTTTGAAGAAGAAGTCTGATAGTTTGATTCATAGCGGCATTTTTTCGTCACTCCTAAAAACATTTCGTTAAATTTTCTACAGCTTTTTTGGCACAATAAGCAACAAAATGCCATACAAAAGCCAAGGCTGTTAGTACGTGGTGCGACGCAATACGTTAGAATCAGCGCTCGCATCTATCCCAAAAGTTAATGATGAACGCACCACTTCAAATCCAGGCATTGCTAAGCGATGCCGCCCCCAAGGCTAGCGCTAGCCGTGTCCGTGAAATTCCGTATAACTACACCTCGTTTTCCGATCGTGAAATCGTGATTCGCCTATTAGGTGACGATGCTTGGGAATTGCTCGACAAGTTGCGCAGCAAACGTCAAACCGGTCGCTCTGCACGCATGTTGTATGAAGTTTTGGGCGATATTTGGGTGGTTCGTCGTAATCCGTATTTACAAGATGATTTGCTGGACAACCCAAAACGTCGCCAAGCACTCATCGATGCTTTGAATCACCGTTTGCACGAAGTCGAAAAACGTCGCTTGAGCACACTGCAAAGTGGTGGCGAGGCGAAAGATGAAGACACTGAACGTAACGAGAGTGTCGAAGTATTAGTGCAAGCCGCACGTCAAGCGGTGGCAGCGTTTTCACAAGCGTTTCGCGATACTTACGATTTACGCAAAAAAGCCAGCAAGCTGCTAGGCAAATATACTGCGCACGACAATATCAAATTTGATGGCTTAAGCCGGGTTTCGCATGTAACCGACGCCACCGATTGGCGGGTGGAATATCCGTTTGTGGTGTTGACCCCAGATACCGAAGAAGAAATGGCGGGGCTGGTGAAATCCTGTATCAGCCTTGGTTTAACCATTATTCCACGGGGCGGCGGTACTGGTTACACTGGCGGTGCAATTCCATTGACGCCGATGTCAGCCGTGATCAATACCGAAAAACTAGAACAGTTGGGCGCGGTGGAAATGACCATGTTGCCCGGTGTGGAGCGAGAATATGCGACCATTTATTCAGGCGCAGGCGTAGTTACCAAGCGGGTATCAGATGCGGCGGATAAAGCGGGATTTGTGTTCGCGGTGGATCCTACTTCGGCCGAAGCATCTTGCATCGGCGGTAATGTGGCGATGAATGCCGGCGGCAAAAAAGCCGTGTTGTGGGGCACTGCGCTGGACAATTTGGCGTCATGGAAAATGGTTGATCCGAATGGTGATTGGCTCGAAGTCACGCGGCTAGAACACAATCTGGGCAAGATTCATGATGTGGCTTTTGCTAAATTCCAATTGGAATGGCGGCACCCTGGCGAAACTACGCCATTTAAAAGCGAATTGTTAACGATCCCGGGTAGCACTTTCCGTAAGCAGGGTTTGGGTAAAGATGTCACCGACAAATTTTTGGCGGGCTTGCCCGGTGTGCAAAAAGAGGGCTGCGATGGTTTGATTACATCGGCACGCTGGATTTTGCACAAGATGCCGAAATTCACGCGCACTATTTGTCTGGAATTTTTCGGCCAAGCGCGTGAGGCGATTCCGAGCATTGTTGAAATCAAAAATTATCTCGATGGCGAAACCAAAAAAGGCGGTGCGGTATTGGCTGGCTTAGAACATCTGGATGAACGTTATCTGCGTGCCGTCGGTTACACCACCAAATCCAAGCGTGGCGTTTTGCCGAAGATGGCTTTGTTTGGCGATATCGTTGGCGATGATGAAAATGCGGTAGCACAGGCGGCCTCGGAAGTGATCCGCATCGCCAATACCCGCGTGGGTGAAGGTTTTGTCGCCGTTAGCCCAGAAGCGCGTAAAAAATTCTGGCTGGATCGCGCTAAAACTGCCGCCATCTCGAAGCATACCAATGCCTTCAAAATCAATGAAGACGTGGTGATTCCGCTGGATCGCATGGGCGAATACACGGACGGCATTGAGCGCATCAATATCGAATTATCGATTCAGAACAAACTCGCGCTGGTCAAAGAGTTGCAAGCCTTTTTCGCCAAAGAACATCTGCCTTTGGGCAAGAGCGAAGATGCCGAAGGTGATGATGTTTTATCTGCTGAATTGCTGGCCGAACGGGTGCAACAAGCGCGACAGTTATTGGACAATACCGCAGCGCGTTGGATGTATGTGCTCGATCATCTCGATACGCCATTGAATGTAGCGCGCCTCGTTTTGCATGATCTTGGCCTAGAAAAATTAGCGCCGGTATTTGATGAGCGCTTGTTGCAACAAGCTGATGCAAGCGTGTTTTCAGTGGTGCAAGATCGTACTGTGCGGATCTCTTGGAAAACTGAAATCCGCGCCGAGCTACGCCATATTTTCAACGGTGGTGCATTCAAATTAATTTTGGATGAATGCAGCGCGATTCACAAAAAAGTATTGCGCAGCCGCGTTTTCGTGGCGTTGCACATGCACGCCGGTGACGGCAATGTGCATACCAATTTGCCAGTGAATTCGGATGATTACGATATGCTGCAAGTGGCGCATCACGCTGTTGCGCGCATCATGGTGTTGGCGCGTTCTTTAAATGGCGTGATCTCTGGTGAACACGGCATTGGTATCACCAAGCTCGAATATTTAACTGAAGCGGAGATTCAGGATTTCCGCGATTACAAATTGCGGATTGATCCAGAAGGCCGCTTCAACAAAGGCAAATTGCTGAATCTGCCCGAGTTCGCTGCGGATCTGCGCAATGCCTATACGCCCTCGTTTGGCTTGATGGGGCATGAATCCTTGATCATGCAGCAAAGCGACATCGGCGCGATTACGCATAGTGTGAAAGACTGCCTGCGTTGCGGTAAGTGCAAACCAGTTTGTGCTACGCACGTACCAAGAGCAAATTTGCTGTATTCGCCGCGCAATAAAATTTTGGCGACCTCTTTATTGGTCGAAGCGTTTTTGTATGAAGAACAAACCCGGCGCGGCATCTCAATTAAGCATTGGGAAGAATTTGAAGACGTGGCCGATCACTGCACGGTATGCCATAAGTGTTTAACGCCGTGCCCGGTCGATATTGATTTTGGTGATGTCTCGATGAACATGCGCAATTTATTGCGCAAGATGGGCAAGAAGTCATTTAACCCCGGCACCAGTTCGGCCATGTTCTTTTTGAATGCGAAAGACCCAGCGACCATCAAGGTGGCGCGTGAAATGATTTTTGGTTGGGGCGTCACGGCACAACGGCTGGGTAATACAGTGCTAAAAAAATTCGCCAAGAAGCAGACCAAGGCACCACCTGCCAGCTTGGGCAAAGCGCCGATCCGCGAACAAGTGATTCATTTCGTCAATAAAAAAATGCCCGGCAATCTGCCCAAGAAAACTGCGCGCGCTTTGCTCGATATTGAAGACGACAAAATCGTGCCGATTATTCGCAATGCCAAGACCACCAACGCTGACACCGAAGCGGTGTTTTATTTCCCCGGCTGTGGCTCGGAGCGTCTATTTTCGCAAGTCGGTTTGGCCACGCAAGCGATGTTGTGGCATGTTGGCGTGCAAACGGTCTTGCCACCCGGCTATTTGTGCTGCGGCTATCCGCAGCGTAGTGCCGGACAGTTTGATAAGGCCGAGAAAATCATTACCGATAATCGGGTATTGTTTCACCGGGTTGCGAATACACTGAATTATCTCGACATCAAAACCGTGGTGGTATCCTGTGGTACATGTTATGACCAGATTCAGGGTTATGAATTTGAGAAAATTTTCCCCGGTTGCCGCATCATCGATATTCATGAATATTTGCTGGAAAAAGATGTGAAATTGGCCGGTGTCACGGGCACACGTTACATGTATCACGACCCTTGCCACACGCCGATGAAGTTGCAAGACCCACTCAAAACCGTCAATGCGCTGATCAGCACCAGCGATCAGATGAAGATCGAAAAGAATGATCGTTGCTGCGGCGAAGCGGGTACCTTGGCGGTGTCACGCCCGGATGTCTCCACCCAGATTCGTTTCCGCAAAGAGCAGGAAATGAATAAGGGTGCCAATAAATTACGCGCTGATGGCTTTACTGGTGAGGTGAAAGTATTGACATCCTGCCCTGCTTGCTTACAAGGCTTGACCCGTTTTGATGAAGACAATAACACTAGCGCAGATTACATCGTGGTGGAAATGGCGAAGCATATTCTGGGCGACAATTGGTTGCCAGAATACGTGGCCAATGCCAACAACGGTGGTATCGAAAGAGTGCTGGTATGAGTCAGCAAACTGGGTGTGCGCTGTGTGATGGGGCGGGCGGGGAAGTCTTGCTGCGTACTGAACGTTGGCGTTTATTATTGATCGATGAGGCGAATTATCCTGGGTTTTGTCGTGTGGTTTGGCATGATCATGTGCGTGAAATGACCGATTTATCGGATGCTGAACGGCAGGAATTCATGGCTGCAGTGTGGGCGGCGGAGAGTGTGGTGCGTGAGGTCATGCAGCCCGACAAAATCAATCTCGCCAGTTTGGGCAACCAAGTACCGCATTTGCATTGGCATATCATTCCCCGTTTTACCGATGACACGCATTTCCCCAATCCCATCTGGTCAGCAGCGCAGGCGCAAGTGGGTAGCGGCGCTGCTGAATCGGTGAAGCGCTTACAGGCAAGGCAAGCACTATTACCGGCACTGCGCACTGCTCTGCTGGCACATTTCAATACCTAGTTTGAGCTGCTAAAGACAAACAAAAGTTAGGCGATCAGTATCGTCAATTTCACCACATACGCAAAATGAGCGAATTTAAAAAAATGGAAGTCACGCCAGTACCGACGGCGTTAAACGTGCGCACCCAATCGCGGGTGCTAGAAATCACTTTTGATGATGGCGCTGAATTCGTCATCTCGTTTGAAATGCTACGCGTGTATTCGCCATCCGCCGAAGTGCGCGGTCACGGTGTCGGGCAAGAAATTTTGCAAACCGGTAAGCGCGAGGTCAGCATCACGGCAATTGAACCGGTCGGTAATTATGCAATACGGCCGATTTTTTCAGATGGTCATGATTCTGGCTTGTATGCCTGGGATTATTTGTACTGGCTGGGCAGTCGCCAAGAAGAGTTGTGGGATAGCTATCTCACCCGCCTGCAAGCAGCAGGTTATCCCGACGAAACCGGGCGCGATGCACCGATGGCAAAATCAGATGCCACTGGCCACGGCGCGCATTAAGCAGCATCGTCAGTGGGGAATTAAGAGATCATCTTAAATACTATAGAGAGTATTTTTTTAAAACATTGATAAATAGTGCGGGCTTACCTAGTTTTTTTATAAAAAATAGGGAGTATATTTAATATCGCATAAAACAATCCGATAATCGATTAATTCATACATCGTTTTTTTCGACATTAATCATCGATAACGAAGATATATTCGATAGATTCACTCGACTATAATAGCTTCATGAACTTGAGGGCATTAGCATGAGCAATACCACCAATATCACCAATAGTATCAATACCACTAATGCAAGCAGCGGCGCTGATAGCACAGTGACCACGCATTTTGGCTATAGCACCGTCGCCGAAGAGCAAAAAGTGCACAAAGTCGCCGAGGTGTTTCATTCGGTAGCGGCGAAATATGATGTGATGAATGATTTGATGTCAGTTGGATTGCATCGGGTTTGGAAATTTTTTACGGTGGCGCAGGCCGGTGTGCGTCCCGGATTTAAGGTGTTAGATATTGCTGGCGGCACGGGTGATTTGGCCAAGGAATTTGTCAAGCAGGCCGGAGCAACTGGCGAAGTTTGGCATACCGACATCAACGAATCGATGTTGCGCGTGGGGCGTGATCGGCTATTGAATAAGGGCTTAATTACCCCCACTTTGTTATGCGATGCCGAGCATTTGCCGTTTCCTGATGGCTATTTTGATCGGGTCAGCGTGGCATTTGGTTTGCGCAATATGACGCATAAAGATCAAGCGCTGGCTGAAATGCGCCGCGTGTTAAAGCCGGGTGGTAAGTTGCTGGTGTTGGAATTTTCAAAAGTCGCAGCGGCTTTGCAAAAGCCGTATGACTTGTACAGTTTTAAAGTCTTGCCTTGGTTGGGCAAAAAAGTCGCGCAAGATGCTGAGAGTTATCAGTATTTAGCCGAGTCGATCCGAATGCATCCTGATCAGGAAACTTTAAAGAGCATGATGCAAGAAGCAGGGCTAGAGCGGGTTGAATATTTTAATTTTACGGCAGGTGTTGCCGCATTGCATGTAGGGACAAAACTTTAGTTTTGAACTAGGAGAAGTAAGATGGAAAGCAAGAAGAAACAAACAATTGGTGCGCAGGTAAAACGGGGTTTGCTGGCAATCATGCTAGTGACAGGCGCTGGTTTAATGGTCATGGCAGATGCCGACGCGAAACGCTTTGGCGGCGGCGGTTCGATTGGTCGTCAATCGACCAATGTGACTCGTCAAGCCGCACCAGCCACCACCGGCAGCAGCTTTGGGCAAACACGTCCAAGCGCGCCGACCGCAGCCCCCACTGCTGGCGCTACGCCTGCCGCCTTGCCACCTAAACCAGCTAGCCCTTGGAAAGGTATCGTTGGCGGCTTGGTTGGTGGTGCGCTGTTAGGTGCTTTGTTTTCCAACATGGGCATGGGTGCAGGCATGGCTGGTGCGTTGGGCTCGATTTTGCCTTTGTTGCTGATCGCTGGCGTCGCATTTTTCCTGTTTCGTTTGTTTCAAAACAGGAAAGCCGCATCGACGCCATCGTATATAGGCATGCCGCCTGCACCGATGTCAGACATCAATCAAAATAGTTATCAGCGCAGCGATAACGTGATTCCAATGAACAATGCGCCCGCTAAGAGTTTTCAATCGGCGGCAGAAAGTTTTTCAAGTGCGCCAAGTGCACTCGGTGCGCCGACCGCAGCGATTGCAACAGGGATTGGCGCATCCAACACCATGAATGCGCCAGTACCAACTTGGACTTTACCTGCAGATTTTGATGGTGCTGGATTCTTGCGTCAGGCCAAAACTTATTTTATTCGTCTGCAAGCCGCTTGGGACAAGGCTGATATCAACGATATTCGTGAATTCACGACTGGTGAAATGTATGCCGAGATCAAGTTGCAAATTCAAGAGCGCGGCGCTTCGCCTAACGTGACCGACGTAGTGACGCTGGATGCAGAGTTACTCGGCATCGAAACATTGGCCAACGATTATCTCGCCAGCGTGAAATTTAGTGGCATGATCAAAGAAGCCGCGAATGCACCTGCAGAAGCGTTTAAAGAAGTATGGAATCTGAGTAAACCAGTGGATGGTTCTAGCGGCTGGGTTTTGGCTGGTATCCAGCAACTTTAATTGTAAAATAGTCGCAATATTGAACGATAAAATCACGCTACAGCTTATTGAACTGCGATTGAACTACGATTGAACCGCGATAAGCTGTTAAACTTCAAACCGCCCTTGATGATCATCGGCGGTTTTTTTATGTTTGACACGTATCATGACGCTATTCTCCACACCAATTTCTAGCTTATTCGTTCATTTCGTTAATCACTTGCTCGTGTCGGAGCCGTGGGCACGTGCGCGTTTGCAAAATCATGCCGGTAAAATCGCTTGTTTTGATTTGCAGGCATTTTCTTTACGTTGCAAGGTCAGTGTTGATGGGCAGTTGGAAAACGCAGTCGCTCAGACTGCGGACGGTTTGGCGGAATGTGCCGCCAACGTCACGATTCGTCTAAAACTCAGCGATTTACCGTTGATTGCGCAAAATCGCGAGAAAGCGTTTTCTTACGTCAAAATTGATGGCGATGCGGATTTTGCCAATACCATTTCTTATCTGAGCGAGCATTTGCGTTGGGAAATAGAAGAAGATTTAAGTAAAGTGGTGGGCGACATTGGGGCGGTGCGGCTGGTCGATACCGCGCAAGCGGTGCTCAATAGCGCAAAAAAAACGCAACAAGCCGTGCATGAAAATCTGGCCGAGTATTTTCTCGAAGAAAATCCCACGTTGGTGCGACCTGCGGCGGTGCAAGCCTTAGGCGCGCAGGTTACCCAGTTACGTGACGATGTAGAAAGATTCATGAAACGATTAGAAAAACTGGAAAGAGCACGTAAATGATCTTAAAAAGTTTGCGTGTATTGAAAATTGCCCGCGTCGCATTGCGCTACGGGATCGATGAAATTGCTTTGTCGGGCTTACCTGTGCCGCGTACTGCGCGGCTAGTACAAGTGCTGTTCTTTTGGCGTAATCTGTCAGCTCCGCGTGGTGAGCGCTTGCGCAAAGCATTGGAAGAGTTGGGGCCCATCTTTGTGAAGTTTGGTCAGGTTTTATCGACCCGCCGTGATTTGATGCCGCCAGATATTGCCGATGAGCTCGCCAAGCTGCAAGACCGGGTGCCGTCGTTTTCATCTGAGCTGGCGATTGCGCAAATTTCAAAATCCTTGGGCGCGCATCCCGATACTTTATTTTCGCATTTTGAACGCGAACCAGTGGCCTCGGCCTCAATCGCGCAAGTGCATTTTGCAACGCTGAAAAATGGCCGCGCAGCCGCAGTCAAAGTGCTGCGCCCCGGCATGAAAGAAGCGATTGATAACGATGTCGCATTAATGCAAATTGCCGCAGGTTGGCTTGAACTGTTATGGGCCGATGGCAAACGCTTGAAGCCAAAAGAAGTGGTGGCAGAGTTTGATAAATATCTGCACGACGAGCTAGACTTAATGCGCGAGGCAGCGAATGGCAGCCAGCTCCGCCGTAATTTTGCCGATTCCGATTTGCTGTTGGTGCCCGAAATGTTTTGGGATTATTGCTCGCCCTCAGTGATCGTGATGGAGCGCATGAATGGCATTCCGATTTCGCAAACCACGGCCTTGAAAGAGGCTGGCGTTGATCTGGAAAAGTTGGCGCGCGATGGTGTGACGATTTTTTTCACGCAAATTTTTCGCGATGGTTTTTTTCATGCTGATATGCATCCGGGGAATATTTTAGTATCAACCGACCCCGCTACCTTGGGACGTTATATCGCACTCGATTTTGGTATCGTCGGCACGCTCAATGATTTTGATAAAGATTATCTCTCGCAAAACTTCCTAGCATTTTTCCGGCGCGATTATAAGCGGGTGGCGGAGGCGCATATTGAATCGGGTTGGGCACCGAAAGAAACCAGAGTCGATGAGCTGGAAGCCGCAGTACGCGCCTGCTGCGAGCCGATTTTTGATCGGCCATTAAAAGATATTTCGTTCGGCCAGGTATTGCTGCGTCTGTTTCAAACCTCGCGCCGCTTCAATGTGGAAGTACAACCACAACTGGTCTTGCTGCAAAAAACCTTGCTCAATATTGAAGGGCTGGGGCGTCAACTTGATCCCGAACTCGATTTATGGAAAACCGCAAAACCTTATCTTGAACGCTGGATGAATGAGCAAGTCGGCTGGCGCGGTTTGCTGGATAAATTAAAAGCCGAAGCGCCACGCTACAGCCATATTTTTCCACAGTTGCCTCGGCTCGCCCATCAGGCGTTAAGTCGCGCTGCAGATAGCGGCAATAACGATGCGGTGATGCAAGCTTTGCTGCAAGAGCAACGCAATACGAACCACCTGTTACGCACCATTTTGTATCTAGCCGGAGGTGTGATCGGCGGCGTGATTTTGATGCAAATCGTATTTCAATTTGTCGAAATTCAATTTTAATTCAAACATACTATGTCTTCTGCATTCAGTGGCCGCCGCGATGGCATCGATTCACTCGATGCGCAATTTTGGGACGAACGCTTTGCCGCCAATTTCACGCCGTGGGATCAGGGTGGTGTGCCGATCGAATTAAAAAATTTTATTGCACAAGCGGCGGCACCTTGTACGACCTTGATCCCCGGTTGTGGTTTTGCGCATGAGTTGGCGCATTTCAGAAACGTCGGTTGGGCTGCCACTGCGATTGATTTCTCAGCGATTGCAGTGCGCCAAGCGCAGCAGAAAGCACCACAATGGCAGGCAGACATTCTGGAGGCCGACTTTTTTAAATTCACACCAACCCAAGCGCCAACGCTAATTTACGAACGCGCTTTCTTTTGCGCCCTGCCACCCGCTAAGCGCGCCGACATTGTGCAGCGCTGGGCGCAATTACTAGCACCGCAAGGCTTATTGGCAGGCTACTTTTTCATTGAAGACGACGAGGGCGCAGAATCGGCCAAAAAAGGCCCACCATTTAGTATCACGCGCCAACATTTGCTCGATGGTATGGCCGAGCATTTCACTTTGCTGGAAGAGCAAATCGCCCGCCAATCGATCGCTGTGTTTCAAGGCAAGGAACGTTGGATGGTGTGGCAACGTCGCTGACAAGAAATTTTAAAATAGCTTAGGGAGATAAGATGACTGAAATCAAAAAGAAACCAGTTTGTGTCGTGATCGGCGTGGCAATTGGCGGCGGTGAAGCGTTTGTGCGTGGTTTTGCCAAAGCCGGTTATGCGCTGGCGCTGGTGTCACGTGATCCAGCCCGTTTTAGCACTGGGCTGGCGGCAAGTTTAGCCGATGCGCACGCCTATGCTTGTGATGTGACTGATGCCGCGTTGGTACAACAAACCTTTGCGCAAATTCAGGCTGCGTTGGGCAGCATCGATGTGGTGATTTACAATCCGGGGCGCAGTGCTTGGGGTAGCATCGAAAAAGTCACAGCGGCCGATTTTGAAGCAGCTTGGCGTGTGAATGCGCTGGGTTTATTCATCGTGGCGCAAGAGATCGTGCCTTACATGAAAGAACGGGCGCAAGGCAATTTGATCGTGATTGGCGCTACCGCATCGCGCCGTGGCTCAGCCGGTATGGCCGCATTTGCGGCAGGCAAGGCGGCACAACGCAGTTTGGCTGAATCTTTGGGGCGACATCTGGGACCAATGGGGATTCATGTGTCTTTGATGGTGGTCGATGGCGTGGTGGCGCAATCGGAAGTCAGCAAACTGTTTCCTGATCGTCCGGCTGATACATTCATCGATCCGAATGCGCTGGCAGAAACCGCTTTGCACATCGTGCGCCAAGATCGTTCGGCGTGGAGTTTTGAAGTTGAGGTGCGACCATTTAATGAAAAATGGTAAGGCATTGTTCAATGCGGAGAAGTCAACAGAATAAGCAAACCGAATAAGCAAATAGAATAAGCAAACCTGAAAGGAATCGAGCAATGCAATATTTACGTTACGCTCTGTGGGCCATGGCCGCTGGTGCTTTTATTCCGGTGATGGCGGTGCTCAATGCGCGCTTGGGGCGTAGTCTGGGCGAGCCTTTGCAGGCGGTGTTTATTTTGTTTGCGGTGGGCTTTGTAGTGAGCGGGGTGGCGTGTTTGCTATTGACAGGCAGTTTGCCGTCTGTGCGTGCTTTGACGCAGATACCTTTTGTGAATCTGTCAGGTGGTTTGATCGTGGCGTTTTATGTGCTGAGCGTGACCTTGCTTGCGCCGCGCTTTGGGATTGGCAATGCGATTTTGTTTGTGATGGTGGCGCAGATTTTTACCTCGGCGGCGATTGATCATTTCGGCATGTTTGGTGCAATTGTGCGCCCCGTGAGTTTATTGCGCGCAGGTGGTTTGGCGGTGTTATTGCTCGGTTTGGTGATTTCACAGGTCGCGGCACAGAAAGCAATCGTAAATTAATATACTGTACAGTGTATTTTTTCAAGACGCTTTAAATAAGTGCGGGAATGGCATAAAAAATTATCGTAATTGGGGAGTATATGTTGTGCAGAATAAATGACTACTATCTAACGCCGATTT
>OFRM01000298.1_pt1 | contig 22332 bp, 19 predicted proteins | sample 1543101 | NCBI WGS metagenome assembly OFRM01 (sample SAMN07774223, study PRJEB24372) | wastewater metagenome | isolation source: Exp Tend VB 0WW | collected 2016-02
ATTAACCATAACATTACTTTATAAATTTATAAAACTGATTCTGCCTCAAAAATCTGTTGAATTCTAGAATCTGTGGTTTAAATTTACATAGTCCGTTAAGAATAACGGTATTGGGCGTTTCAACGGTGCTTTCCGTGTGTTCAAGTGTTGAGCGCAATCTTGTGGCATGATAATGTGATAAGTTGACAGAATTCTGCCAACGAATTTTGCAAAATACATGGTCGCTCACAAGGCGATTGACGGTGTTTTGTGTCAGGTGTTACCGCACCTTCATGAAATACGCCTGATTTAAAAAAATACGGAGACCCCGAATGAATGCCCCGCTAAAAACCGAGCTGGAAATGCAGGCAGATGCCACGCCGCACAGCGCGATTTCCCTTGACGATAAATATACCCTACAGCGCGGTCATGCGTTCATGACCGGTACGCAAGCGCTGATTCGTTTGATGATGTTGCAAAGACAGGCCGATGAAGCGGCGGGTTTGAATACCGCTGGCTATATCAGCGGCTATCGCGGCTCACCTTTGGGTAATGTGGATTTAACCGCAGCCAAAGCGGAAAAGCATTTGAGCAAATACCACGTCAAGTTTCACCCAGGTGTCAATGAAGACTTGGCTGCCACCACGGTGTGGGGCACGCAGCAGGTGAATATGTTTCCCGGCGCTAAATACGACGGTGTGTTTGCTATGTGGTACGGCAAAGGCCCCGGCGTAGATCGCTGTGGTGACGTGTTTAAGCATGCGAATTTGGCTGGTACATCCCAGCATGGTGGCGTGCTGGTGGTGGCGGGCGATGATCATGCCGCTAAATCATCAACGGCAGCACATCAAAGTGAACACATCTTAAAAGCCTGTGGAATTCCGGTGTTATATCCGTCCTCGGTGCAGGAATATTTAGATTACGGTTTGCATGGCATCGCCATGTCACGCTACACCGGTTTATGGGTCTCGATGAAATGCGTGACCGATATTGTCGAATCGGGTGCGGTGGTGGAGATCAACCCAGATCGGGTGCAACCGGTGATCCCCACCGATTTTGATTTGCCCGCCGATGGTGTCAGTATCCGCACGCCAGACACGGTGTTGGCACAAGAAATTCGCATGAACAATTACAAATGGTATGCCGCCTTAGCGTATGTGCGTGCCAATAAACTCAATCAAATCATTTGGGATAGTCCGCACGCCAAAATCGGCATCATCACGGCGGGCAAATCGTATCTCGATACGCGTCAGGCATTGGCCGATTTAGGCATCGATGAAAAAGTTGCACAGGAAATCGGCATTCGTTTGTATAAAATTGGCCTGACTTGGCCGCTCGAATCGCAAGGCGTGCGCGAGTTTGCCAATGGTTTGGAAGAAATTTTGGTGGTCGAAGAAAAGCGCCAGATTTTAGAATATGCCTTAAAAGAAGAACTGTATAACTGGGAAGACAAAGTGCGGCCACGCGTGGTCGGCAAATTTGATGATAGCGGTGAGTGGAGCAATCTGCATGGCTCCGGCCACGGCGCATGGTTGTTACCAGCGACGTATGAGCTAAGCCCAGCGCAAATTGCGCAAGCGATTGCCTCGCGCATCAGCCGTTATTTTGCTGGGCATCCGGTTGAGCAGCGCGTCAAGCAAAGAGTCGCTTATCTAGCGGCCAAAGAAGCGGCCTTGAATGTGATTAGTAAGCCAGACCCTAACAAGGATCGCGTGCCCCATTTTTGCTCCGGCTGCCCGCACAATACCTCGACCAAATTGCCGGACGGCAGTCGTGCGCTTGCCGGCATTGGTTGTCATTACATGGTGACTTGGATGGATAGAGAAACCTCCACCTTCACCCACATGGGCGCAGAAGGCGTGACTTGGGTGGGGCAAGCGCCGTTCACCAACGAAAAGCACGTATTTTGCAATCTCGGTGATGGCACTTATTACCACTCCGGCATTCTGGCAATTCGCGCTGCGGTGGCAGGGCAAGTGAATATTACCTACAAGATTTTGTATAACGATGCAGTCGCCATGACCGGCGGCCAAGCTTTTGATGGCCCGCTCGATCCCGCGATGATTTCGCGCCAGATTGCTGCTGAAGGTGTGACACCGATTATTGTGGTGACCGACGAACCAGACAAATATCCGGCCAATTATCCGTGGGCGGCCGGCGTTACCGTGCGCCATCGCAGTGAACTTGATGCCGTGCAAAGAGAATTACGCGAAGTGAAGGGCGTCTCCGCTTTGATTTATGACCAGACCTGTGCGTCTGAAAAACGCCGTCGCCGGAAAAAAATGGGCGTCGATGGCAAACCAGAATTTCCCGATCCAGCCAAGCGCGCCGTGATCAATGAAGCCGTGTGCGAAGGCTGCGGTGATTGCAGTGTGCAATCAAATTGCCTCTCAGTGGAGCCACTGGAAACCGAATTTGGCCGCAAGCGCCAAATCAATCAATTTTCCTGTAATAAAGATTTTTCTTGCGTGAATGGCTTTTGCCCAAGCTTTGTAACGGTAGAAGGCGGTAAGCTGAAAAAGCCAGAAAAAACCAAAGTCGAAGCGGGCAGCGTATTTGATGTTAGCAGTCTGCCGCAACCGGTGTTGCCTAGCACCGCTGAGCCATTTGGCGTGTTGGTAACCGGCGTGGGCGGCACGGGTGTGATCACGATTGGGCAGATCATGGCGATGGCAGCGCACTTGCAAGGCAAGGGCTGCACTGTGCTGGATATGACGGGGCTGGCACAAAAAGGTGGCGCGGTGATGTCGCATGTGCGCTTGGCTGATCATCCAGAGCAGATCCAATCTACCCGCGTCGGTACGGGCATGGCTGATTTGGTGATTGGTTGCGATTTATTGGTAACCGCGAGCAAAGACGCCTTATCGCGGATGGGCGAAGGCCGCACTCGTGCCGTGGTGAATCAGGGTAGTAGCCCAACGGCGACCTTTATTAAGAATCCAGATTGGCAATTTCCCTCTGCTGGTGCTGCGACTGATATTCGCCAAGCTTGCGGTAGTACGAATGAGACGGCAGTCGAGCTGGTGGATGCCAGTGCGATTGCCACCGCATTAATGGGCGATAGTATTGCCACCAATATGTTTTTGCTTGGTTATGCGTGGCAAAAATCTTGGGTGCCGTTGAGTGAAGCCGCTTTATTGCAGGCGATTCAGTTAAATGGTGTTGCAGTCGCCTTTAATCAGCAAGCTTTTCATTGGGGGCGGATTGCGGCACATGATTTGGCCGCTGTGCAACGCTTGACTACGCCGACCCAAGTCGTTGAATTCAAGCGCCCGCTTAGTCTGGAAGACAAAATCATTCGACGTGCTGAGTTTTTGACAGCGTATCAAGATGCAGCCTACGCGCTGCAATACACCGAATGCCTGACCCGCGTGCGTGCCGCTGAAAGCAGAATGGCAGAAGGTAAGCCATTGCGCTTGACCGAAGCGGTCGCCACCTATCTATTTAAGTTGATGGCTTATAAGGATGAGTACGAAGTCGCCCGTTTGTACAGCAACGGCCAATTCCAGAAAAAAATTGCCGCGATGTTTGAAGGCGATTACGCGATTCATTATCATCTAGCACCGCCACTGTTTGCCAAGCGCGATCAGCAAGGGCATTTGATCAAGCAGCAATTTGGCCCTTGGATGATGAAAGCGTTCTCACTACTAGCTAAATGCAAAGGTCTGCGCGGCGGCCGTTTTGATATCTTCGGCTACAGCGCAGAGCGTCGGCTAGAGCGTGCCTTACCAAAGGAATACATGAGCATGATGCGCAATTTATTGCCGCATTTAACCCAAGAAAATTTACCAATCGCGGTTGCCTTGGCTAGTGTTCCCGAAGATATTCGCGGTTACGGTCATGTCAAAGAACGGCATTACAAAGCGGCGAAAGCCAAACAGGAACGTTTGCTGGCGGAATTTAATCGGGCGCTGCAAGGGCAGAAAGCGGCGTGATCTATACCAAGATTATTTTGATACAGGTAGTAGTATTTTTTTACTATGCATATTAGATGTGCGGGAATGGCATTATTTTTTACAAAAATAGGGGAGTATAGGTAAATACGTCTTGTTTACCGTATAAACTCCCCCTAATTTTCAGCATCATCTTCAACTCATCAAGCCAAAAAAACCATGCAACCCCGTCATTTCATCGCGCTGGCCGCACTCTGTATGTTGCTGGCAGTCGCGGCTGGCGCTTTTGGTGCGCACGCTTTGCGCCCGATACTGAGTGCCGATTTACTCGCAGTTTGGCAAACCGCTGTCTTGTATCAAATGGTGCATGGCTTGGGTGTGCTGGCGATTGGTATTTTATCAATACATATGCAATCTACAAAAACTGCGCCGCTAGCTTCACACCGCTTGTTGTATTGGTCTGGTATGGCAATGTTGTTCGGCATTATGCTGTTTAGCGGCAGCCTGTATTTACTAGCGATCACCGGGATACGTGGTTTAGGAGCGATCACGCCATTGGGCGGTTTGGCATTTTTGTTTGCCTGGGGTTGCTTGGCGAAGTGGGCTTGGGGAGTCTCGATTGTGCGATAAAACGCACAATATTACTAATATCTAACGGATTCATGTGAGCCAGTGCGATTGATCCTCTAAAATGTCTTTTTTCTATTTTCCCCGACAATCATGCGAATTTCCTTTTTGCTAGCAATTAGTAGCTGTTTTTTATTGAGCGTATCTGGATGTACTCATCTCGGCATTCATGGATCGTCGAGAACGCAGGCGACCGCCGCCACCGTCAAAGATGTCGTTGCCGATGCAAGCGAAACTGTGCAGTTTGAAACGATTAAATTTAAGGCAGGTGTTTCATCTGCTACGGTTGAGCGCTTAGGCAAGGATTATGGTTGCGCAGGGAGTAAAGGCGCTGGTTTGATTACCGAAAAGGGGCCAGTCGAAGTGTATCGTATGCAATGTGATGACGGCACTAGTTTTTTGGCCCGTTGTGAGCTACGGCAATGCAAAGCGATGAATCCTACAACCAAATAGATTTGTTGAGCGTTTTATTTGTTATCGCAATTCAGTGCAATGCACACTGTTCGCATGTGTCTAGATTGGCTTTAATCTCATAGTCCAACCTCGTTGCAGTGGCTGCTTCCTTTATTTTCAAATATAACCAATAAAACTGGATCACACACAATCTTGTAAGATGTGTGCGACTCGCGTTGGGTGTTGTCCATAAAGTTGTGACCTATATCGCAAATAAGGTTGCGATCAATGTTGTTACCTTCAATCTTTGAAAGTGAAGTGATTTAATGCAAACCATCGTCATCAAAAAAATGCGTTCATCTGTTGCCAGTCTGGTCTTTGCTGGTCTGTCTTTATTCGCATTTAGCAGCCATCTCAGCCACGCACAAAGCAATACACCGAGTAGTGCAGCACCCTTCAAATTAACTGACCCAATTCCAGTCGGACCGCAAGTCAAAGTCGGCACACTACCGAACGGCCTCACCTATTATCTGCAAAAAAACAGCAAACCAGAAAAGCGGGTGGAATTAAGGCTGGTAGTAAAAGCAGGCTCCATGCTAGAAGACGACGACCAGCAAGGTCTCGCACACTTCATGGAGCACATGGCGTTCAATGGCTCAACGCATTTCAAAAAACACGAACTCATCTCCTATCTGCAATCGATCGGCATCAAATTCGGCGCAGACCTCAATGCCTACACCAGCTTTGACGAAACCGTCTACATCTTACCGATCCCCACCGACAACCGCGACAACCTCAAAGTCGGCTTTGACATTCTCGCCGACTGGGCACAAGGCGTCACACTCAACGATGCCGACATCGACAAAGAACGTGACATCATCCTAGAAGAAGCACGGCTAGGCAAAGGCGCGGCTGACCGCATCAACAAAATCTTATTACCAGAAGTCTTCAACGGCTCACGTTATGCACAACGTCTGCCGATCGGCAAAGAAGACATCATCAAAAATTTCCCCCATGAAGCGCTAAAGCGTTTCTACAAAGACTGGTACCGTCCTGACTTAATGGCCGTCATTGTGGTCGGTGATATTGAAGCAGCAGAAGCCGAAAAAATGGTCAAAGAACATTTCTCAGGCTTAAAGAATCCAAAGAATGAACGTCCGCGCGTATATGCACAAATTCCACCGCGCACTGGTTCCAGTGCATTGGTGATCACTGATAAAGAAAATACGGGTAATGCGGTACTGATTCGCTATCCAGTGCGGGCAACTCATGCAAACCAAATCATCGCTGATTACCGTGCGGATATCGTTAAACGACTGGTATTAAATTTATTAGGGCAACGGATCCAAGAATTGACCCAACAAAGTATGCCGCCATTTCAAGGCGCATTTAGTAGCATCGCACCGATTGCGCCGGGGTATGAATCCTTCACCACCACAGCAGCGTTGGGTGTTAACGGTGTTGAACCAGCAATTGCCGCCGTGGTGCAGGAAAACGAGCGCGCCCGTCAATTGGGTTTTAGCGCCGACGAGTTAGAGCGCAGCAAAAAGAATTATCTGCGCTCGATAGAAAACACTTTCAACGAGCGCGACAAACTACCATCGGCAAATTTTGCGGCGGAATACGCGCGTAACTTTTTGATGAAGGAAACTATTCCAGGCATAGAAAACGAATTTTTCTACGTCAAAGAGTTTCTGCCAACAATCACACTCGATGAAATCAATCAAACTGCGCGCAAAATTATTCCACATACCGAAGATAAATTAATCGTCTATCTGGGCAGCACCAATCCGGCACAAGTCACACCGAGTAAAGAGCAATTATTGGCCGCTGTTAGTAAAGCCGAGAATCAACAAGTGGTGGCGAAAAAAGAAGAAGCCGTTGCCGCCAGCCTGATGGCCGTATTGCCGACACCGGGAAAGATAATTACTGACACTGAAAATTCAAAGTTGGGTACGCATGAGCTGCTATTGTCGAACGGCGTTAAAGTCATTTTAAAGCCGACCGATTTTCAGAATAACCAGATCCTAATGAGCGCACGCCGTTTTGGTGGGCAATCGGTGTATGCCGAGCAAGATACCTATAATGCACGCTATGCCAATGCAGTAGTCGGTGCGATGGGTTTGCACACGTTCTCACCGACTGAAGTCAGAAAAATTTTAGCCGGACGATTGATTTCAGTCGGTAATCATCTAGATACTTATACTGAAGGCTTTGATGCCTCCGCCAGCAGTGCAGACCTTGAGCAAATGTTGCAGGTTCTAGATTTACGTTTCGCGTCACCGCGCAAAGACCCGGCTTTGTTTCAAGCGTTTATTAGTAATTCAGAAGAGCGCGCAAAAAATACCTTATCTAATCCAAATGCGGTGTTGTCACAAACCTTGATTAACACCTTGTACCAGCAACATCCGCGTGTGCAAAATGTGCCCAAGCCAGAAGATTATGAGCACATCAATATAGACCGTGCTGCGACGATTTATCAAGAGCGGTTTGGTAGCGCTAAAGACTTTGTGTTCATCATCGTTGGCAGTTTTGATATCGACAAAATCAAACCCCTGATCGCCACCTATATCGGCAGCTTGCCGACTAACGATATCGTCACCAACTACAAAGATCTAGGTATTCATCCGGTGAATGGCGTAGTGAAGAAAGAGGTCTTTAGCGGCAGCGAACAAAAAAGTCAGGTCAACCTAATTTTTACTGGCAATACCGAGTATTCCAGAGCCGAACGCAACCGCTTTTCAGCCATGATCGATGTCTTGAATATTAAGATTACCGATGTGCTGCGCGAAAAGCTCACGCTGATCTATAGTGGCGGCATCAATGGCGCGTTTGAGCGCACACCAGATACGCACTATCGGATCGGCATTAGCTTGCCATGCAAGCCAGAAAACGTCGAACAAGTCGCCACCGCGATGTTAGCTGAAATCGAAAAAATTAAAGAAAACGGCCCCGAGCAAGGTGATCTGGACAAGGTCAAACAAAACTGGCGCAAACAGTACCAGATTGACATGCGCACCAATCAATATTGGCTCGGTAATTTACAAGATGCGGCCTTGTATCACACCAACCCAGAAGAAATTTTAGAAGCTGAAAAGCGTATCGAGGCGCTAGATCAAGCCGGTATTCAAGCGGCTGCTAAAAAATATTTCAACACGCAAAATTATGTGCAGGTGGTGCTCTACCCTGAGAAAAAATAGGGTTTGCGGCTACAATACTGCTTCCACACCAAAAACTGCCGACTATGTGGGCAGTTTTTTTTCGTCTTTATTTTTGAAAGTATTTATGTCTTTAGCACCTGCTTGTCCGCAATGCGCGATGGAAAACACTTATCCCGATGGTAGCAATTTTGTTTGTGCTGATTGTGGCCATGAATGGCCGATGGTCGCGCCTAGCGTGGCTGAAGAAAGCGATGAGCGGGTGGTGAAAGATGCACTGGGCAATGTGTTAGCCGATGGTGATGCCGTGGTGTTGATCAAGGATTTAAAAGTGAAAGGCTCTTCAATCACTTTGAAAATGGGATCGAAAGTCAAAAGTATTCGTTTGGTCGGTGGTGACCATGAAGTTGATTGCAAGATGGATGCCGGTAGCTTTATGCTGAAAGCCTGTTATTTGAAGAAGGCGTAACAGAGCAGTCATCTTATTCAAAACATTAGTCAATTTTTGCAGCATTCATCGCGTTGTTGATGATTTCTAGATTTAAGCTGGGGGCGAATTTTTGCATGAAGTCGAGTGTATAAGCGCGCAGATATGCGCCGCGCCGTACTGCCAAACGGGTGACATTGGCGGCGAATAAGTGGCTGGCAACCAGGGTGCGCAAACCATTGCTGCGATTGGCTGTTGTGGTACCTGCAGTGCTTTGATTGTTTTCAAATGCCATCGAAGCGATGATACCGACCCCTAAGCCCAATGCGACATATTGCTGAATCACGTCGGAATCCATCGCGGTCAGTACGATGTCGGTAGTCAGCCCGGCTTGTTGAAATGCGGCATCGATATGGCCACGCCCGGTAAAGCCGACGTCATACGTAATCAAGGGAAATTGCGCCAAATCAGCCAAGCTAAGGTGCTCGTGTTGTAGCAAGGCGTGGCCTTCTGGCACCACCACCAGGTGGTTCCATTCATAGCAAGGGAATGACACCAAGTCTTTGAATTGCGACAAACCTTCAGTGGCGATGCCGATATCGGCTTTGCCAGAAATCACCCATTCGGCAATGTGTTCCGGCGCGCTTTGTTGCAAGGCAATCCGTACATCGGGAAACGCTAGGCGAAATTGCTGTACCACTTTCGGTAACACGTAACGCGCCTGAGTGTGGGTGGTGGCAACCGCCAACGTGCCACGACTTTGATCGGCATAATCATTGCCCGCCTGACGCAGATTTTCAGCTTCGAGTAACAGACGTTCGATGATCGGTAAGATGCCTTTGCCAGGATCGGTCAGCCCGACCAAGCGCTTGCCATTGCGCTGAAAAATATCAATACCGAGTTCTTCTTCCACTTCCAGAATCTGGCGGCTGACACCGGGCTGCGAAGTGAAGAGCACATTCGCGACTTCGGTTAAATTAAAATTGCGGCGTGCCGCTTCGCGGATTGAACGTAATTGTTGGAAGTTCATTTTGATTGCTCCTACCTAGATTTTCGGTTCAACAAAGACGTGCAGTCGTTTCGGTTTGACCAGTAATGCGTCGCCGGTTTTTAAACGCAAGGCTTGATATCGCTCACTCGACATCATGGCCTCAATCAAGTCGCCATTGTCTTCACGTTGCAACTCCAGTTGTGCCAGCGGGCCGATGCTGTGTACCCGGCGTAATTGCACTAGTAAACCTTGTTGGTTTGCTTGCTGATTTGTCTGTTGACTTGCACCGGGTAGATAGGGTTCGATCTCAAATTCATGTGGCCGCACGTAACCGGTGCCGCTGGCGTCGCGTGTGTCGGCGTGTTCGGGCGCGGCGAAATAGGCGCCCTCGGTTTCTAGCATGCCTTCATGCACACGGCCATGAAACAGGTTCACATTGCCCAGAAAGCTGTACACGAATGGTGTGGCGGGATGTTGATAAACCTCGGCTGGCGCGCCGATTTGTTCGACCTTGCCATGATTCATGACGACGATTCTATCGGCGACTTCCAATGCTTCTTCTTGATCATGGGTGACAAAAATGCTGGTGACATGCAACTCGTCATGCAGCCTGCGTAACCAGCGGCGCAGTTCTTTACGCACCTTGGCATCGAGCGCGCCGAAAGGCTCATCCAGCAGCAGCACGCGTGGCTCTACCGCTAACGCCCGCGCTAGGGCGATTCGTTGCCGTTGGCCGCCTGAGAGTTGCGGCGGATAACGATCCGCCAGCCAGTCGAGCTGTACTAGCGTTAGTAATTGATTGACCTTTTCCTTGATCTGCACTTCGCTGGGGCGTAGGTGGCGTGGTTTCACGCGCAGGCCAAAGGCGATATTTTCAAAGATGGTCATGTGCTTGAACAGCGCATAATGCTGAAACACAAAGCCAACCTGACGTTCGCGCACGTGTTGGGCAGAGGCGTCTTGGCCGTCCAGTAGCACGGTGCCGCTATCGACGTATTCTAGTCCGGCGATGATGCGTAGCAGGGTGGTTTTGCCGCAGCCGGAAGGTCCCAGCAAGGCAGTTAATTCGCCATCGGCGAAATCAAGCGAGACTTGATCGAGCGCGGTGAAGCTACCAAAATTTTTCTGCAATTGTTGAACGGCGATACTCATGGTGATGTCCTGTTCTGCATTGTTCGTTATGTTCGTTAGATTCGTTGTGCTTTATGTGGTGATTTCTAAACGCTGATTACGCGTGTTGATCAGTGGGGCGACTCTCATCGGTGCGCCAAGCCACCAAAGTTTTGAGCGCCAGACTGAGCAATGCCAACAAAGTCAACAAAGAAGCGACTGCGAAGGCGGCAACGAAGTTGTATTCGTTGTAGAGAATTTCCACATGCAGTGGCATGGTATTGGTCTCCCCGCGAATGTGGCCAGAGACCACCGACACCGCACCAAACTCACCCATCGCACGTGCATTACACAAGATCACGCCATACATCAAACCCCATTTGATATTTGGTAATGTCACTCGCCAAAAGGTTTGCCATCCGCTGGCACCGAGCACCAGTGCGGCTTCTTCCTCTTCGCTGCCTTGCGCCTGCATCAGCGGAATCAGCTCACGTGCAACGAATGGAAAGGTGACAAAAATGGTGGCTAGCACAATGCCCGGCACGGCAAATAAAAGCTTGATATCGTGGTCGCGCAACCATTGGCCAAACTGGGTTTGTGCGCCAAACAGCAGTACATAAATCAAACCAGAAATCACTGGCGAGACTGAAAAAGGTAAGTCAATCAGGGTCAATAAAACATGCTTGCCACGAAACTCAAATTTGGCGATGCACCAGGCCGCTGCCACGCCAAACACAAGATTCAGCGGCACCGCAATGCCCGCCGCAATGAAAGTCAGGCGGATCGCCGATAAGGCATCAGGCTCCAGCACCGATTGCAGATAAACCTGCCAGCCTTTTTTCAGCGCTTCGGTAAAGACCGCCGCCACTGGGACAAACAAAAACAGGGTTAAAAATAAGGTGGCAACGCTAAACAAAACAACCCGTACCCAAAATGGCTCTAGCGTCGCCGCCGGTTGCAGGGCTGGCTCGATCCGGCGTGTGGCAGTTGCGGTAAGCGGCTTAGTATTGCTATGCATTAGGCTCTCCCTGCATTCTGCTGGCGACGGCTCCAGGCTTGTAATAGATTAATCGTCAGCAGCAATACGAAAGAGATCAGCAACATCACAACCGCAATCGCCGTGGCACCTGCATAATCGTATTGCTCTAGTTTGGTGATTAAAAACAATGGCGTGATTTCAGAGACGAAAGGCGTGTTGCCCGCGATGAAAATCACCGAGCCGTATTCCCCGGTGGCACGCGCAAAAGCCAGGGCAAAGCCGGTCAGTAACGCTGGCAAAATGGTTGGCAGCGTCACCCGCAGGAAGGTCTGTAAATGGCTGGCACCTAAGCTAATAGCGGCTTCTTCCAATTCTTTTTCAGCCTCTTCCAGCACCGGCTGCACGGTGCGCACCACAAACGGCAAGCCGATAAAAATCAGCGCAATCAATACACCCAGCGGGGTATACGCGACTTTCCAGCCAAACGGTGTCAACCATTGACCCAACCAGCCATTCGGTGAATACAAGGTCGCTAGCGTAATGCCGGCTACTGCGGTCGGCAGTGCGAAGGGCAAATCAACCATCGCTTCAATCACGCGCTTGCCGGGAAACCGGTAGCGCACCAGCACCCAGGCCACAATCCCACCAAAAATCACATTGATGAATGCCGCCAACAGCGAAGCGCCAAAGGTTAATTCATACGAAGCCACCACGCGCGGCGCGCTCACTGCCGCCCAAAACGCCGCCCAGCTTAAAGAAAAGGTCTTGAGAAACACGGCCGATAAAGGAATCAGCACAATCAGCCCGAGGTAAAACAAGGTGAAGCCCAAGGACAAATGAAAACCGGGCAGCACAAACCTGCGGCGGCGCACCGTTGGTCGTTTTACCTGTTTTCGGCTTATTGCTGACGCCATTGTCGAAAAAACCAACATAATCATTTTTTATAACATATGAAACTAAAGAATGACCATGATTGCAGTTTTTTGTTATATGAAAAACGAATTTTTCCTCATGTCGATAGATGGAAATTGAATAAGATAGAATTTTGAGGGAGGTAAACTTTGATCGGAAAAGTGACTATGTACCGATAAAATACATATACTCCACATTTATTTTAAATTTTTATGCAAATTACGTACTATTTACATTGTTTTTTAAAAAATACAGGTAGATGTATGCATCGTGTGAATGCTTCGCTAAAAAATGGAAGCAACATTAAATGTGCAGTCGGTGCCAAAAGAGCTTGGATTGGCAAGCAACTGCGGTATCGGGATACGTAACTCGGAAAAATTACTTTTTGCCGGGCTGATAAATTTGGTCAAAGAAACCGCCGTCAGCAAAGTGTTCTTTCTGTGCTTTTGTCCAGCCACCGAACACCTCGTCAATGGTAAATAATTTCACCTTCGGAAATTGACTGCCGTATTTTGCCGAAGCTTTTTCTGTGCTTGGGCGATAATAATTTTTGGCGATAATGTCTTGGCCTTCATCGGTATACAAGAAGTTCAAATAGGCTTCGGCGACTTTGCGTGTGCCGCGCTTGTCTACCACTTTATCCACCACGGCGACAGAAGGCTCCGCCAAAATACTGGTCGATGGCGCAACGATCTCCACCTTATCTGGCCCCAATTCTTTAATGGCCAGCAAGGCTTCGTTTTCCCACGCCAGCAAGACATCGCCAATACCGCGCTCAACAAAGGTGGTAGTGGCACCACGCGCACCGGAATCTAACACTGGTACATTTTTATACAGCTTTCCCAGAAAATCTTTCGCACTGGCAGCGCTGCCATTCGGTTGTTTTAAGGCATAACCCCAAGCGGCCAGATAATTCCAACGTGCACCGCCGGAAGTTTTTGGGTTTGGTGTAATCACGGCGACACCGGGTTTAATCAAATCATTCCAATCTTTAATGCCTTTTGGATTGCCTTTGCGCACCAGAAAAACAATCGTTGAAGAGTAAGGCGAAGCATTGTGCGCCAGACGCTTTTGCCAGGCTTTATCCAGCAAGCCACGTTCCGCAATGGCATCGGTGTCATACGCCAGTGCCAGTGTCACCACATCGGCATCCAAGCCATCAATCACCGCACGCGCCTGTTTGCCAGAGCCGCCATGCGATTGTTTGATGCTCAGGTTATCACCGGTTTTGGCTTTCCATTGTTTGGCAAATGCTTGATTCACATCCTGATACAACTCACGGGTTGGGTCATACGAGACATTCAACAAGCTGACATCCGCCGCATGCGCCACGCTCACGCCAGCGCTGGCTAAAGTCATCGTCAATGCCGCAGTGGCGAAGATTGGCGCAGTACCAAAAACTTTGATTATTTTTTTAATAGACATCTGATTTCCCTGAAAAAATCAGGAAACGCCGCATCTACACACATCGACCCAAGCGCATTGGCGCTAGACGATGATGACAATGAATACGGCGTTTCCAGTAAAAATGGTGTGAACACAAACCAGTTTCAACAAAAAGGGGGAAGCATTGAAACCCGCCTGTGTCCACCCAAAAAGAACACCACCCTCTGGAGGCATGTTGATAGTAGATCGACGGTTTCAAAACTGGAACGAATCATTTCGCAGTTTGATATGCGTTTTTTGCGTATGGGAAGTGGTGCTTTAGAAAATCTGATTTTGCGAATTTTTTGGAGGGAAAAGATATTTTTAGGGTATTGTTGTATTGCAATGATTGCCTATACAAAATTTACGGGGAACAAGGTTCTCACCTAGATCCCCTGTAAAGGCGCGAGCATTACTTGTTAGCCGCCAATAACATTCCCTCAACCTGCCCAAACCCAATTCTCACTAATCCTTCTTTCTGCGCCCAGCCGCGCATGATGATGGTGTCGCCATCTTCCATGAACAGGCGTTGTTCACCGTTGCTGAGTGGAATGGCTCGTTTGCCGCCTTTGGTTAATTCCAGCAATGAGCCAGCCTCTTCGGGCAATGGGCCGGATTGTGTGCCAGAGCCAAGTAGATCGCCGGGGCGCAGGTTGCAGCCGTTGATGGTGTGATGCGTAATCAGTTGCGAGACGGTCCAATACGAATGGCGGAAATTCGAGAGTGATAAGCGTTGCGCTGGCGTGCCCGTGGCGCGCATTTTGCTGGTTTGTAGCAAGACTTCAAGTTGCAGATCGAATGCGCCGCTGTGCTTGAGTGTTGGCGTGCTCAGATAAGGCAGCGGTTGCGGGTCTTCTGGATTGCGTTGCCAGCCGCTGCGATACGGTGCTAGTGCTTCCAGTGTCACGATCCACGGTGAGATGGTGGTCGCGAAATTTTTAGCGAGAAAGGGGCCAAGTGGTTGGTATTCCCAGGCTTGAATATCGCGTGCTGACCAGTCGTTGAGCAGGCATAGACCAAATACATGTTGTTCGGCTTGTTCAATTGGGATGGCAGTGCCTAGCGGATTGCCTGTGCCGATAAAAATACCGACTTCCATTTCATAGTCGATACGTTTCGCCGCACCGAAGTTGGGTGTGGGGGCGCCGGGCGGCATGGTTTGCCCGATGGGGCGATGGAAACTTTGCCCTGATACTGCAATGGATGAAGAGCGGCCATGATAGCCAATTGGTACCCATTTGTAATTCGGTAGTAACGGATTATCCGGGCGAAATAATTGGCCGACGGCGGTGGCGTGGTAGATCGAGGTGTAGAAGTCGGTGTAGTCGCCTATCTGTGCAGGTAAGGCGTATTCGGCGTCTTGTTGCTCGATTAAGGCAGAAGCCAAGGCAGATTGCTGTGCTGCGCCAATGCGCAAAGCGCGTGAAAGTGCAAGGCGTACTGCCGACCATGTAGCGTTACCCAAACGCATGAAGGCATTCAGGCTGTCGCTGGTGATGGCATGGTCGAATTCGGTGCTATGTAACGCAAGCGCAGAAAAAATACCAGCTTGGTGCGCCAGTTTTAAATCAAGGATCTGATCACCGATGGCGACGCCGGTCCGAAATGGATTGGCGCTAGAGACGTCCCCTTGCCGACGAAAAATCGCAAAAGGCAAATTTTGAATCGGGAAATCGCAGTCTGGCTGATTGGCCGACGTGACCCAGCTACGCAGTTGTGCGTCGTGGGTTTCGTTGAGGGTGATGGTTTTGTCGTTCATGTTGCTCATTACGCTTGCTCCGAATTGAAATGTTTTTGCAAGCCCTGCCAGCATTGAAAATAATTACGCTGTAACTGGTCTGATGTCATGGCTGCTTGTGTGGGTTTGATCAGGTAACAACTTTCTATCATGAATGCCATCGTGTCGGCCACTTTATGTGGCGTGCTGGTATCGGCAGTACTGGCTTTTTCAAAAGTGCTGGCATCCGGGCCGTGCCCGCTCATGCAGTTGTGCAAGCTGGCGCCACCTGGTAAAAAGCCGTCGGATTTTGCATCGTATTGACCGTGAATTAAACCCATGAATTCGCTGGCGATATTGCGGTGAAACCAAGGTGGGCGGAAAGTGTTTTCGGCGGCCAGCCAGCGCGGTGGAAAGATCACAAAATCAATGCTGTCCACACCCGGTGTATTGCTGGGCGACTGCAATACCAGAAAAATTGACGGATCAGGATGATCGTAGCTGATCGAGCCGATGGTATTGAAGCGGCGTAAATCATATTTGTATGGTGCGTAATTGCCGTGCCAGGCGACTACATCTAGTGGCGAATGCTTGATGGGTGCAGACCAAAAATGACCATCGAATTTTGCGATTAATTCAAAATCGCCTTCGCAATCTTCATAACGCGCAACGGGGCTTAAAAAATCGCGCGGATTGGCTAAGCCGTTAGCGCCGATCACACCCAAATCCGGTAAGCGAAACAGCGCACCAAAATTTTCGCAAAGATAGCCACTGGCAGTGCCATCTGGCAGGCTGACCTGAAAGCGGATGCCGCGTGGAATCACAGCAATCTCCTGCGGTTCAATCTCAAGCATTCCCATTTCGGTATTGATTAACAAGCGGCCTTGCTGCGGAATGATTAAAAGTTCGGCATCGGCGTTATAGAAAAAGCGCGTTGTCATATCTTGATTTGCCGCGTACAGATGAATTGCGCAGCCAGTTTGCGTGGCGGCCGACCCATTACCTGCCATGGTGAACCAGCTTTGGATGAAATCGACTGCTTCGCTCGTGCTTGCAGGTACTGGACGCGGGTTCCAGCGCAATTGATTGGGCGAGGTAGGTGCTGTGTCAAATTGATTCGTCATATTGCCATTGTCGATTAACACAAATGGCAAATGCACGGCAGCAGGGCGAATGCGGTACAGCCAAGAACGTCGATTGGCGTGGCGTGGTGCAGTAAATGCTGTGCCGGAAATTTGTTCTGCGTACAGGCCATACGGGCAGCGTTGCGGTGAATTTTGATGTGCGGGCAATGCGCCGGGCAAGACTTCGCTTGAAAATTCATTGGCAAAACCGGTTTGGTATTGCAGCGCTACATCTGGTTTTTCGGCTTGGGCTTTCATGGGCGCGCTCCGCTAATTTTTTGACTAATGCAGATAATGTAATGCACGGCAGCTATTTTTACGTTATAAATACAAAAATAATGACTATCACTAAAATCAATAATGCATGAGCTGCAAGAAATTGATCTGAATCTACTGATCGTGTTTCAGGCGATTTTTCAACAACGGCAAATTTCCGCTGTTGCCAAACAACTCGGCTTGTCGCAGCCCGCAGTGAGCAACGCCTTGGCACGTTTGCGAAAAATGTTTGGTGATGAATTGTTTGTGCGCACCGCGCAGGGCATGCAACCAACTTTGCTGGCGCAACAAATGGCGGCACCCATGATGCAAGCCTTGAATCAACTACATCAGGCATTAAATCAGGCCAATGCATTTGATGCCACTAGCAGCCAGCGCCAATTCACCATTGCCATGACTGATGTGGGCGAAATGTATTTTATGCCGTTGTTGGTTGAGCTGCTTAAAAAAACAGCACCAAAAATTGGTATCAAAACAGTGCGCGCTGGTGCGCTGGATTTAAAAAGTGAGATGGAAATGGGGCGTGTTGATCTGGCGATTGGCGCGTTTGAAGATATGTCTGACCATTTATTTCAGCGCCGTTTGTTTAAACAGAATTATGTGTGCATGTATCGGGCTGGGCATCCACTTGCGGGTCAACACATGGGTTTGAAGGATTTTCTTGCGGCGCAACATTTAATTGTCAGCAGCATGGAGAGTCCATACGATAAAATTAACCAAAATCTGGCGCGACTTGGCGTTAAAACAGCGGCACAATTCACGGTGCCGCATTTTGTTGCTGTGCCATATATGATTAGTACCACCGATCTGCTGGTGATCGTGCCGCAAAAAATGGCGGAGCGTGCAGCATATCATTTCAAACTAGAATCAAGTAAGCCACCAATGCGCCTACCTTCTTTGCAAACCAATTTGTTCTGGCATCGCCGCTTTCATCAGGATGACGGTAACTTGTGGTTGCGCAATTTGATTGCGAAGCAATTTAGCGAATAAGCTCCCATGTTCATTCACCATGTTTTTTTCTGGAAATAAACGATGACCACAATTACCTGCGTTGAAGATTTACGCCTGCTTGCCAAAAAACGCGTACCCAAGGCGTTTTATGATTATGCCGATAGCGGCTCTTACACTGAGAGCACTTATCGCGCCAATACCGATGAATTAGCCGCCCTCAAATTACGGCAGCGGGTGGCGATTAATGTTGATCAACGCAATACACGCACAACGATGTTGGGTGAAGAGGTAAGTATGCCGGTGGCGATTGCGCCAACTGGGTTGACTGGCATGCAGTGGGCTAATGGTGAAATGTTGGGCGCCGTCGCCGCTGAGAAGTTTGGCATCCCCTTCACGCTATCAACCATGAGTATTTGCTCGATTGAAGATGTCGCCAGCGTCACCAGCAAGCCATTTTGGTTTCAATTGTATGTGATGCGTGATCGTGGTTTTATCCGTGAGCTGATTCAACGTGCGAAAGCGGCTAAATGTTCGGCGCTGGTGTTGACGTTGGATTTGCAAATTTTGGGGCAGCGTCATAAAGATATCAAAAACGGCATGTCGGTACCACCGAAATTGACCTTGGCGAATATCATGGATTTGGCGACCAAGCCGGCGTGGGCGTTGCGTGCGCTGGGCGGACGTAAAACCTTTGGTAATCTGGCGGGTCACGTAAAGGGGAGCAAAAATATTTTGACATTGAGTGAATGGACCGCCAGCCAGTTTGATCCCACTTTATCATGGGAAGATGTGGCTTGGGTCAAGCAAGAGTGGGGCGGTAAATTAATTTTGAAGGGCATTCTGGATGTGGAAGATGCCAAGCTGGCGGTGGCTGCTGGTGCCGATGCGATTGTGGTGAGTAATCACGGTGGTCGCCAACTGGATGGGGCGATGTCATCGATTCAGGCGTTGCCGATGATTGTTGATGCGGTTGGTGATCAGATTGAAGTGATGTTTGATGGCGGCATTCGCACGGGGCAGGATATTTTAAAAGCCACTGCCTTGGGTGCCAAAGGCTGCATGATTGGTCGCGCCTTTTTGTATGCCTTGGGTGCGATGGGCGAACAAGGTGTGACCACCATGCTGGAGATTTTACGCAAAGAGCTGGATGTCAGCATGGCCTTAACGGGTACCAAAGATATCCGCGAAGTAGGTTTGCATAATCTGGTGAAATGAAATAGGACTTACACAAAACAGACGCTGGCGTTGTTGCATTGCCTTGCCGTACATATTGCACTGTCTGCGGCTTCGCGCCTAGCCAACGCAATTTTGTGTCAATCCTATAAAAAAGCGAGCCAAGCGGATGGCTAGCTCGCTTTGTTGTGCCGAAGACGATATCAGCGTTTTGGCTTATGCAGCTTGCCGTTGGCTTGCTACCAATTCCAGATTATCACCATCAATCGCAATGCGGCGTGGTTTGTAGGCTTCTGGTATTTCGCGTACCAGTTCGATACTGAGCAAGCCGTTGTCGAGTTTGGCCGAGGTGACCTTGACATGATCGGCCAGACGGAAACTATGCTCAAAATCACGGGCAGCGATGCCACGATGCAAGTAGCGGTTTTGGGCTTCTTCTTTTTGCTTGCGACCAACGATTTTTAACACGTCGCGCTCGCTTTCAATGTCCAGTTCTGAACGAGTGAAACCAGCAACTGCCATGGTAATGCGGTATTGGTCTTCGGCAACTAATTCAATGTTGTAAGGTGGGTAGCTCGGTGCCGATTCGGCACGTTGTGCTTCGTTAAACAAATGCGCTAAACGGTCAAAACCAATAGCAGAACGATAGAGAGGGGCAAAATCAAAGTTACGCATGATGATATCCTTTTAAAATGAAGCGATATAAATAAGAATGAAAAACAAGTTAGTGTGAATCGTGATTGCCTAAGGCGGCATTTTCACCATTCAAGCAGACCTCCATTGAGCATCTGCTGATCTGAATATGGGTAGGCAAAAAGCAATTTCAAGCCCTTGAAATTTGCCAATGACGCCCCAGAAATTAAAATTTTTTTTAAAAATAACTAGGAAAGAAACGTGGCAAAACTTTATTTTCGATACTCGGCAATGAATGCAGGAAAATCCACCGCGATGTTGCAGGTTGCCCATAACTATGAAGAACAAGGGCAAACTGTGCGTTTGTTTACCGCCGCAATCGATCATCGCTATGGCGAAGGCAAAGTCACTTCGCGTTTGGGGCCGCAGCGCGAAGCCGAGGTGTTTGATCAGGATTTTAATTTCCTGCAGGAAGTTACACCGGTGAATTGTGTATTGATTGATGAGGCACAATTTTTAACGCCAGCACAAATCAAGCAATTACATCAATTGGCACAAGTCAAAGGTGTGCCAGTGATTTGTTATGGTTTGCGTAGTGATTTTTTAGGGGAGCCGTTTCCCGGTGCCGCTTATTTGTTAACGCTGGCCGATGATATTGAAGAGTTGAAAAACATTTGTACTTGCGGGAAAAAAGCCACGATGAATATTCGGGTTGATCAAAATGGCAAGCGCGTGACGGAAGGTGAGCAAGTCGATATCGGTGGTAACGAACGTTACCAGCATGTTTGTGGACGCTGTTTTTATAGTAAATGACGATGGGCGCTCTTTAGCATTAGGGTCTGTTGACCTATTAATTGGCATTGTAAAAAAAACGATACAAATTCTTTCTGTTTTGGCTGTCAACAAAAAATGGATGGGTCGCGTTTGATGAGTACGTAGAGATTGTCTACGCTAACCAAGAAAACAGGAACCCATCATGACTAAGTTGATCGCCACGCTCGTTGCTGCTACCTTTGCTATGGGGACAGCATTCGCACAAACACCAGCCGCTACACCAGCCGCACCAGCGGCCACCGCTGCACCTGTTGCTGCCGCTAAAACGGAAGCGACAACGACTAAAAAAGTGAAAAAACACAAAGTCAGCAAAGCGAAAAAAGCGGCAGCAGAAACAAAAGAAGCAGCGCCTGCGCCAGCCAAGTAAATCGCTTTAAAAACCACAAAAAGTTTGGTAATAAGTTTGGTAATAAGTTTGGTAATAAGTTTGGTAATAAGTGTGGTGAAAGACGGCTAATTGGCCGTCTTTTGCTTTTCCCTTCGTTGTAAACCTCATCATCGTTTCCCATCGATCGGCAATTCAAACACTGTTTTTTGCAGTCTGTCGCAAACTCTACTTGTGATGTTGAAAAACACGGCATGATGTTTCATCCAAGGTTTTGGCCTACTTTCCGTATTGCATGTAATCAATTTGAGGAGCGTCGTCATGAAGAAATTACTGGTTTTATCTGTCTTGCTTGTTTCTGGGCTTGCATTCGCCGGAGAGCAAAGTCGTGATGTCTCAGCGTTCACCACGATTCGTACTAAAAGCGCCCTGAATCTGATTGTTGAAGTGGGTAAAGAGCAGTCAATCAAAGTCAATGGCGATGCCAAGTTTCAGGACAGTATTACCACTGAAGTGCGAGACGGTGAATTGCTCATCACTAGCAAACAAAAAAATGGCTTCCAGATCAATGATCGTGAGCAGGTGATCGTGACGGTGCCGACCTTAAAAATTTTCAGAATGGAAGGCGTGGGCGCTACCGAATTACGTCAAATTAGTGGTGACAATTTTGAGTTGTATTACGAAGGCGCGGGTTTGATGACAGTGCAAGGTAAGGTCAAGCATTTTAAATTAAGAGCGAAAGGCGTTGGTATGGTGGATGCCAAAGCCCTGTTGGCAGAAGAGGCTGACATTAGTTTGGAAGGTGTCGGTGCGGCGAAAGTGTATGCGAGTGAAAAGTTGCGCGCAGAGCTGCAAGGTATTGGTTCATTAAATTATTATGGTAATCCACGTTCGGTGAAAAAGAACGTCGGTGGTATAGGTAGCGTAACAGCGGGCGATTAGACATCGCGTGTCAGCCATTACATTGGTCAGTGCGTGGACAAGTACATATAAGTTGTGCCAAGTGCTGTTTGGCACCAACTCTTTTTAGGTCGTTTGCATTTCTAAATACAAGGCTTCCACTTTTTGCCGCGCCCACGGCGTCCTACGTAAAAATTTTAAACTGGAGGCGATGCTCGGTTCGCTGACAAAACAGCGAATCGGGATTTTTTGCCCCAGCATCTCCCACCCATAGTGTTCCACCAATTGATGTAATAGGTTTTCTAGAGTGATGCCCTCTAGGGAGGGCTTCTTTGTTTCAGTATTTTTTTGCTTGTTCATTGCGCATGAAGTTTTGGTGATGGTACTAGGGTCTGTTGACCTATAAATTGGGAGATGCGTTCAAACCAAAAGGCGCGCTGGCAAGGCGTAGACCGCAGCAGAGGCTGGTGCCTCTGCAAGGGCTGCAACGCAGTCCAGCGCGCCT
>OFRM01000299.1_pt1 | contig 22283 bp, 38 predicted proteins | sample 1543101 | NCBI WGS metagenome assembly OFRM01 (sample SAMN07774223, study PRJEB24372) | wastewater metagenome | isolation source: Exp Tend VB 0WW | collected 2016-02
TCTACGCACTCCAGTAGTGCCATGATGGTGGCGGGGTTTGCGGCTGCAATGTAGGCTGAAAGAGCTTCCGCGCTTGGCCCGTTTCCGACATGGCAAATATCAGCTTCGCCACCTTGTGGATGTTGTCCCATGACAAAATAAAAATCTTTCCCGGGCGATGCGTCAATGCACTTTTCCACATAAGCTGGCACATCACGCAAAGGTTTATCAAGTACAAAATGCTCCCATTTTCCTTTTGGCGCATTGAGTGCTGCCTGCTTGAGTTGTTTTGTGTTCATCCCTGCTCCTTTTGCTTTCCGCAATACTTCACAATTCCCAGCCGATAGGCAAACTGCAACACCAAATGGGAAACAATTAGGCCGATCACCAGCCCAAGCAAAAACCAGAATATTTCTGATCTCATGTCAGTCCTTCAGAAATCACCGGGAGCAACTTGGAAGCACGGTACGCCAGCATCGCGCCACATCTTGACTACGCTGTCGCGGTCGTCAAAGACGGCAGTCAGGCGGTCATACTCTGGCGGCTCCATCTCTGATAGCCAGTCGCTCTTCAGTGCAACATCGGCTCGGTAGTCACCGGCTTTGCGCATACGAAATCGCTCGGGGGCGCCGAACGGCCACGCCCACAGCACATCAGTCGGGAAGCCAAAGCATCCATGGTGCTGCAACCATTTGACGGTCTGCGCTTTTACTTCGTCGCTGCGGCCTGACCATATCCATACTTCAGCGCCGCTCTTGCGCAAAGCCTGCAGCGTGCGTATCACCGGCATGTTTGGAGCGTCATCAACACAAGCCGCAAAGAACGATCGCCAGTCTTTGTCTGGGCCTTCGACAAAATGTCTGCGGTGATCGATTAAAGCCAAAGTTCCGTCGAGGTCGAATATGTAAAGTGGTTTCATGGTGTCAGTCCTTTGGAGGTGGTGGCAGTGGCATCCAGTGGGTGGGCGGACGAAGCGGGTAATCCTCGTTTGGCTCCCACCAACGCCCTTTGAAAAACTTTGCTGGCTTTTGGTTGCAGCCGGGTATAAACGTATCGGAGTCCCACCAACCAGCCCATATAGCAGTCCCATCCTTCGGCGCAGTGCTGATAGGTTGCCAGTTCATCCCCGCTCCTTGATGCCGTTCTTCTGGCAAAACGCGGCAACGATGGCCCGAGCAAATGCGCGAGAAAAGTCGTAAGTCGGTGGAGACGTATTCCACTTTATGCGCTCACGGTCAAGAATTTCGTCTGTTTCGTCATCACTCAGCGGCTTGCTGGCCTGCGCTGCCCCAAACTGCCAGTCCGTCACCATCGCGTTGTCGAGCGACAGATTGCGCATCTTTGCAAACTCAGTGATCGCCGTAACTGCTGGCGAAGCATCATCGGCTGATGACAAGCAAAGGCGTTCCTTGCGGGTTGTAAGCCGGCCCATGAAGTCGAACAGCACGCCAGCAATCGTTGCATCTCGCCGCATGATTGCGATCACTTCGTCAACGGCAAGACGAAAGCCTGCGTCGTCGTGCATTGTTTCTTCCAGCCTGTCAGCCAGTTCTTTGTAGGTGGTCATGCTTTCTCCCGCAGTTCGGCGCGGACTCCCATCCACAACTTGCCAAGCATGTTCTGGCCGTCCCGTTTCGGCCCCCAGCCCCAGAAGTCATCGCGCCAGGAGTTTTCAATCAGGGTGCGGTCGCCAGTGGCCAGCAGCTTGCGGCGAACGTACTCATGCTGGTTGGCTTTGGCGCAAAGGATGTCGCGCATGATGTGCACCTTCACCTCGTCCCAGTCTCGGCGGCGCAAATCACTGTGCCTTTGAGCCAAGGTAAAGGCGTCGTGTGCCGATCTCGCGTTTTCAAGCAGGTCCTGAACGCCGCGCCCAGCAAGGTGGTTGAACTTCTCCCAGTGGTACGCCTCCTCCGAGGTTTTGAACACCCTGGAAAGGTAAAGGTTCTCGTACTTGGACGACCACACCAAAGTGAACGCGCTGAAGTTGCTCAACACGTAGAAATCCTGCTCGTAGAAAAACACCTCTTGCTCGGTGTCCAGTCCGTGTAGTTCAATGGTCATGCTTTCTCTCCTGCCGCCATAACTGCATCCATGTGGTCGCGGGCCAAACCTCGCAGCATCTCGCGGCGTTCTTTCACGCTCAGAATCTGCTTTACATCTGTTGCCAATTCGGCGGCCATGCTGTTAACCATGCGCTCTGCTAATTCGGCTTCAATTCGGGTTGCGACTTGCTGCTTTACTTTTTCAGAGTCAACTAATTTCCAGCAAGCGGCGACCCACTCAGCCGGAACCTTGAAACGACTTTCATAATTCGGCAAAAGCCAGCCGCCTTCTGAAACGTACTTCAAAACAGCTTTTTCAGCTGCTACTTTTATGGCTTGTTCAAGTTCACTCATGATGCTTTCTCTCCTGCCGCCATAGCGGCGTCAATGTTCCTGCGCAAATTTGCACCGACCGGCACATTTTTTGGCCACTCAAAAACCAAAACGTTGAGGGCGTCTTCGCCGTAAGAAAAATCAGCAGCCAGCATCAAAGCGGACAGCTTGTCCATCCGCTCCGCATCACGCTTGCACGCTGCTAGCTCTGCCTCCAGAGCCTCTATGCGCTGCGCTTCTGGGCTCGGGCTCTTGCGCCTGCCGTGGGATGTGTCCTCGTAGGTCAGGTCAGATCGGCGCAACAGGGCTTCAACAACCCCACGCACCGGTCCCGGCAACCAGCAGCCATCAGGAGCGCCACCGGGGATTGCCTTGAGTTCTGGCATGCCGTCAAGGCAGTGGCTAAAACAGGAGTGCCAGTCGAGCGCCACAATCGCACGGCGTCGCAATTCATCGGCAGACATGGAGGCAATCCTCAGCACATCCACATGGGTGACATGCTTGGAGCGTTCCGCCAGGGTGTTGAGTTCGGCCACGGTGGCAAGATAGGCCTGTTCGGGTGTCAGTGCTGCGGTCATGCTGTCACCCCCAGAAGCTCACGCGAAAGAGCGGCGAAGTAGGCTGACAGCGCCTGCGCATCGGCAGCCCTGATGCCTAAGTACACGTCAGAGGCCGGGACAAAGGCAGCTTCTTCACCCCCCGCACTTGGCGACATGATGCGAACGCCTGCCATGCTTAAACGCCCGTTGCGCTCGTCAATTTGACGCAAAATGTACTCAGCCACTACAACGCAGCGGCCTGCGTAGATTGGTTTGTGTTTGAGGGTCATGCTTTCTCTCCTGCCGCCATAGCGGCTACTTTCTTGCGCCGATCTTCCAGCCATGCGTGAAGGCTGTTTGTATTGGGGGTGACGATTTGCAGGTAGCTGTAATCGTCCGCGCAATCTGACAGAGCGTTTTCTAGTTCTTGGATTCTGTCTGCGGCTTGTTCGAGGTAGTGCCGTTCAGGTGCCCCGCCTCGCGCAAAAGCTCCGGCGCTGTACTGCTTGCCCTGATAGCGAAGGCGTTGCTTGATCTGTTCGGGTGTCAGTGCTGCGGTCATGCTGCCGCCTTCGCCTGCACAGACTCAAGATGCCGGACCATCGTGGCTAGAATCTGGGGCACGTCCGCCAGCCGGTACAGCTTCGCGTTCTTGTCGGTTTCAACAACTGGAAAGCCCAGCGACTCAAGGCCGTCAGCGGTGATGGACAGCGGCGCGATGCGGGCATTCAGTTCGCCCAGCTTGATCCGCGCGCTGGTGTCCACTGCTGGGGCCCGCGTTGGCATGGGGACCACGTTGGCAACCGGGCCACCTTGGCGCCAGTCGTCAAAGGCGTCTTGTCCACCGCGATAGGCCGGCGCGGGTGCGACTGGTGCAGCGGTGGGGGCCGGCGTGGCTTGCAGCGCGATACGCTCGGCTTCTTCAGCGGCCAGCTTGGCGCGGGCTTCGCGTTCGGCCTTGGCTTGTTCTTCGGCCCGGATGCGTTCGCGGGCTTCGTTCTCGCGGCGCTCCTGATCGGCCTTGCGCACGGCCAGCACGTTCGTCAGATCCTCGGGCGCCTTGAGCACCAGCGCGGCGGCGTCGGGCACCATCAGGCCGGATTCCTTGATGGTCTTGATGTTTGCATGGATACGGGTTGCCAGTTCGCCGGCTGCGATCTTGGCGCGGGCAAGCTCGGTGCCCAGCGCATCGCGGATGCTGTCCACGGTCTTCTTGCCCTTGATGACGCCACCGAAATCAGCGTGCACCTGGTTGGCGGGCAGGAAATCGCCGGGCATGGCGGCATTCAGTTCGCGGATGTGCCGCCCCAGATCGCCCTGGGCCTTGGTAACCAGTTCAACCCGGATCGCGTCTTTGCGGGCGGCCACCAGCTTTTCATGGGCCAGCCGCGTTGTGCGTGCCAGTGCTTTGCAGTCGGCCACCATGCGGCGCATGGCCTCCACATCCGACATGCTCGCAAGGGCTCCAGCTTCGGCGGCGTCCAGTGCTTCCTCGGCCTTCTTGAGCGACTTGCACGCGGCCTCAGTGTCGGCAAATTCCTGATCGGTGCTCGGGTTGGCTGGCAGCTTGGCCACGTAGGCGCGCAGGGCTTCCAGGAAGTTGGGCAGATTGGATTGAATGGCCAGGGCGCCATCCATGCGAACGGACACGGCAGGCAGTGCTTCAACCGGCGCAGCCACGACAGCGGGGGCGGACTCGGCGGGCACGTAGGCCAGCACGTCAGCCTCGACCTGTTTCCATGTGGGGATGATCTTGGCGCGAAGATCCGGGTCGGACTTGTACCACTGCGATGCGAATGTCTCGCCATCGCTGGCCGTGAAAAGGCACTTCTCCGCACCTGACAGCATCAGGCCCTGTTCCATCTGCGGGTGGTACTCAGCAGGGATGACGCCAGCGCGCAGGCTTTCGACCAGTGCGGCATTTGGCGTCTTGTTTTCCCATGCGACTTCCTGCATGAGCGTGAGCCCGTCGAACGATGCCGACAGGCGCCGGGTCAGGCCATGCACTTCGGCGGCCAGCACCATCGGATAGAGGCCTTCGCCAATGGCTTCTTCGGCCAGGGGCGCAGCAGCGGTCTCGTTGGCGTGGCCCTTGTCGAACCGGGCTTGTGTGGCTGCGTCAACTTCGGGCACGATGCCAGTGGCCAGGCGCTTGATCAGCTCTGCGCGGGTGGTGTACTTGGAGACGCCCATGGCGGCGGCCAAGTCGCTGGCGTTCAGGCACGAGGCCCTGTGCTGGAGCCACTCGGGGCTGCCTTGGGTGAGGGCGATTGGGATGCTGGAAATGTTCATGGTGTTCCTTTCAGGCGTTGAGTTCAGCGGCGCGGCGGTCGTACAGGGCTCCCAATTCCTTGCGCTGTCCCTCGTCGGTGACCATCGCAATCAGGGAACCGGCTTCGGCCAGCTTGTCCAGGGTGGCGGCTTTCGTCAGCTTGTCCGCGACGCTGGCATACGTGGCGGTCAGTTCGCCGGTAGCCGGATCTGCTGCCGGGGTTGCCGCCTTGATGGCGTCGTCCAGGCGCTGCAATTGCTCGGGCGTCAGTTGGCCCTTGGTCTGCACGGTAGCCAGCAGGGCATCGCGGGTTTTCTTGCCGGTGGCCACAGCAGCGGCCCAGCCGGTGACGACTTTGGCAAACTCAGCCTCCGGGTAGTTGGCTGCGGTCTTCGGCCCCTGCGGGTCGGTGCCATCGGCTGCAAATGCCTGTTCCGGCGTCGTGTCCCCGTCCTTGATGGCGGTGAGCATTCCCCGCAGCAACAGCAGATGCTCCAAGGTGATGTCTTCGGCGCCGGCCACTCCCAACTTGGCAAACACTTGCTCGGGCTTGACCCCGTACCGCTGGAATGCCGAAAGGGCATCGGCCCGGCGATTGGCCAGCGTCTTGATGTCGCCCATGACGGTCTGACGCGCAGACTCGTACATATCCGACCAGAAGGCCTTGGGCACACCCTTCAAGATGGCGTTACGCAGGGCAATGGAGCACGCTGCGTTGGCGGTGACAGCGATCATGTCGGCGCTGAACCGCTTGCCCTGCTTGTTGGTGATGCGGCGCTGAACCTCGTAGGTGATCGCTACGTTGCGCTGCAAGTCATGGAACACGCCTTGCGCGGTGACAAACTCGCCCTGGTCAGACACCACGCGGGCACCTGCCCGGCCATTACCCCATGCGCTGGCGACAACTTCAGCAAAGCGGGCGCTCGGGCCTTCAATGGTCTTGCCATCGCGCGGCAGAGCGTAGATGCACTCGCCGGCCACCTTCTCGTTCAGCGTGACCATCTGCAGCACTTCATTGCGGAATTGCACGATGCTGCGCGGGTACTTGTGCGCGGTGGCAATCTGCATGTCAATCTCGCCTTTGTTCAGCAGGGCCAGGGTGCCGGACTCAGCGGTCAGGACTTCGGTTTCTTCGGTCATTTGGTTCTCTTGAAAAGTTGGGTGATGAAAGACCAGAGCCCACTGGTGGGCTGCGGCGGCTCGGGGACTTGGCAGGCCAGGTGCACCGGACAGGTTCTCCCTTGTTGACAATTGCCAGTGCAGCAGCGGGTATCGACGCGCTGGCCACCGTTGGACTGGCGCAAGTACTTGATGGCGGATTCATTCATGGTTTGTCTCCAGTGTTGAATGCTTCTTGGTGAACGGTTGAGGGCGAAGCAAAGCCAACCCTGAACAGGTTTTCTCTGCGTCAATGCTTCCCGGAGCCACGGCATCGGTGCATCGATGGAGTCGATCTACAGGCGCTCCACTTGCGATCCTTCTGCCGTCCTGAGAACAGCACCCACGGGCGACCGCATCACGCCAAAACCCGTCATCCAGCATGTGCCTGTTGCTGGCTTGATACCGCTGCACAGTCGTCCCACAGCGGCCAGAAAGCGAAAAGCCCCTTAGGTTTTCGACTCTCTGCCTGGCAGCGTGACCCCTTTCGGGATCAGAGAGCCGAAGCCTAAGGGGCCTCGGTTGGTCACGCTGCCAGGCAATGACGGTTGAAATATAGCCCGCAGGATTTTTGTTGTCAAGCATGGCGCTCAGACTCCAGTGCATTGATGCGAAGCACGATGTAGGATAGGTCGGGATGCAGCGGGTTGATTTCCGAGCGTGCCCAGCGCAGGTAAGCCAACTCGATTTCACGGAAGACGGAGCGGCAGAAGCGCAGGGTGTCGGTCAGGCGGGCTAGGGTGGTCATTTCTCGCCCTTCGGCCACAGCCACACCCGGCCCTTGCCCTGGTGGTCAGACTTGGTAGAGCGCACCACGAACTTGTCAGCCTTGTTGTTCGTCTCCAGCCACTTGCGCAGGGCGTTCTGCAACCGGCCCACGTCTGCCGGTTCGCAGCCGATGGAACTCTTGGGCTTGAGCTTGGCGAACAGGTCACCGTACTTGTTGCCCGGCATTACCTTGTGCGCGGGTAGGGGGATGTCGTGGTCAACGGTCAGGCCGTCAACACCGGAAACGGGTTTCTTCATGGTCTTCCTTGGGGTGGTTTGGCGCTGGCCTGTCCAGGCGTTCATGCCGTTGGCAAAGGCGGTGTGGGCTTGGACGGTCACGCCTGCCCCCAATTCGGCGTGTGCTGCATTTCCAGCCGCACAGCGTGACGGTCAGCAGCCCGCGTGTTGTAGTCACCGCCGGCATACGGATCAATGATCGGATGCGCAACGACACCGCTCAGGCCCTCGCACATTGCAGCGGTGACGGCATCAAAGCCGGTCGCGGCATCAACGTACTTGACCACCACGGCGCCGTCTGGGCCGGTGGCTTTCACATGGAATTTCATGCTGTCTCCTTGGGCGTCCATATGGCTGCATGCGCGTCAATCATCAGCAGCGCGGCGTTGTATTCCTTGGCGTAGTCGTTGTCGCCATGCGTATCAGCCAGCTTTTCGCGGAACTCTTCAACAGTGCCCCAGAAGCAGCCCGCGTTAAGCAACACACCGGCCTCGGTGATGTACGAAACAAATTGTGCGCAGCGGCTACCAATGGGGCCGATCTGGAAGACGGGGCGAGCGCCAATCAGTTTTTTGCCAGCGAGGTTTGCGCCAGCGAGGTTTGCGCCAGCGAGGTATGCGCCATCGAGGTTTGCGCCAGTTGTTGTCGCTTTCTCCAGCGCCACGCGGCATTGCAGCCCGCTAGGCGTGTCGTCGGGTATGTCTGCCTCATAAAGCACAGCGTCTGTGTAGCGGTGCTTGATTGCGTATTTCATGCTGTCTGCTCCTGATGCAAGGTTGATCAGGGCAAGGCGGCGGCCATGCGCTTGACGGCGGCACCATCGCCACGGGCAGCGGCGCGACGGGCTTCGGTGTACTGCCACTGTTCACGGCTTCCACCGCCGACCAGGCGAATGTCTGGGTGCGCTGCGTGGATCGCCTTGAGCGGCGACGCGAAGACTGCGGCGGGTGTGGCCTTCCATTTTTTGAGGTTGGCTTTGCGGTGTGCTTGGGTGAGGTTCATGCTGTCTCTCCATTCGCGGCGGGATTGCCGGGATGGACTGAAATATACATGCGCGTGTCACACATGACAAGCCCAACGCGCAAAAATATATTTCTTGCATGTGTCACGCTTTTGGCTATGATGCAGGCATGCAAACCGAAAAAACCCAATCTATGAGCGTGCGGCTACCCGTTTCAGTATGGGTCAAGCTGCGCCAGTTGATGCAACTCAAGGGCCGCACCTGGCTTGAGAAAGCTGTGCAGCGCGAACACCGAAAGGAGTTTGGAAAATGAGCCCATTCGATTTCAGCGGCCCCAGCACCACAGGCCCGACAGAGCGACAAAAGGCAGCAACCCGACTGCGTGACCAGCGCATCAAGCTGCTGGTGCCCGACGCAAAGGGCAGCGAACCCGTCAACGCGCACTCTCCGCGATCCATTGTGATCGGCTCTCAGAGCGACGATGGAAAGCGCGGGCGGATGCGTAGGAGGGCGATTTGATGGACTACGAATCCTTTGTAGCGTCGAAGCGCCGCGCAGAAGTTGCAACCGGGCACAAGCCTGGCCAATTGAACGAGCACTTGTTTGATTTTCAAGCCGCGATTGTTGAATGGGCCGTGCGACGTGGCCGTGCTGCGATCTTTGCCGACACGGGGCTAGGCAAGACGCTCATGCAGTTGTCATGGGCCGATGAAGTTGCAAGCCAAACCGGCGGCATCGTGCTGGTGCTGGCGCCTTTGGCCGTGTCTGAGCAGACCATTGAGCAGGGCAGAGCATTTGGTATCGAGGTTTCCCGCGTAGTGCAAGGCGGCACGCCGACCGGCCCCGGCGTCTGGATCACCAACTATGAGCGCATGGACTCGATTGATTTTACCGAGTTGCATGGCTTGGTCCTTGACGAATCCAGCATTTTGAAGGCGCATGACGGAAAGACGCGCCAGCGAATCATTGAAGCCGCTCAAGGCGTGCCGTATCGCCTCAGTTGCACAGCAACGCCATCCCCTAACGATTTTGACGAGCTGGGAAACCAGTGCGAATTTCTGGGCGTGATGACCCGCACTGAAATGCTGGCGACGTACTTTGTCAACGACACGGGCGACACCGGAACCTGGCGGCTAAAGGGCTGGGGTGCATCCAAGTTTTGGGAGTGGATGGGAACTTGGGCTGTTGTGCTGCGCAACCCTCAAGACTTGGGATTCAACGGTGCACGCTATGAGCTGCCGCCACTCAACTATCACGAGCACGTTGTAGAGACGGAGCAATTGACGGGTGAACTGTTCGCACGCCCTGCCATGGGTCTTGCAGAACGCAGAAAGGCCCAGCGCGACAGCGTAGAGGCCCGATGCAGGGCTTTGGCGGATGTGGTGAACGCGGAGCCCGGAGAGCCTTGGCTGATCTGGTGCCATCTAAATGACGAGGCAGAACTCATCACGCAATTGATCCCCGGCGCGGTGAATGTTCAAGGCTCCGACAGCCCGGAAAGCAAGTCAAAAAACCTTCTCGGGTTTGCGCACGGAGAAATTCGCGTATTGGTCAGCAAGCCAAAGATTGCCGGGTTCGGCATGAACTGGCAGCACTGCGCCCGCATGGCTTTTGTGGGCTTGGATGACAGCTTTGAGAAGTTCTATCAGGCAGTGCGGCGCTGCTATCGCTTTGGACAAAAGCGCGAAGTGCAAGTGCATTTATTTACCGCAGAGAACGAAGGCCAGATCCTTGCAAACTTGAAGCGCAAAGAAGTGCAGCACCACGAGATTAGCGCAAACATGATCGAACACATGAAGGAAATCATGAATCACGAACTGACTGGACAAACGAACGTGGTGGAGGCCTACCAAGAAGACACCTACGAGGGCGAAGGCTACACCGTGCATCTTGGTGATTGCGTGAAATGGGCGAGACGCATGGCAGATAACAGCATTGACTACAGCGTGTTTTCTCCGCCGTTTGCTGATCTGTTTGTCTATTCGAACAGCGATCACGACATGGGCAATTGCAAGAACGACGAGGAGTTTGCTGCTCAGTTCAAGTTCTTGGTTGCCGAGTTGTTTCGCGTGTTGAAGCCAGGCCGTAACGTGTCATTCCATTGCATGAACTTGCCGACCACGAAGATGCGGCAAGGCTTCATCGGACTGCGTGACTTTCGCGGAGACTTGATCAAAGCATTTCAAGACGCTGGGTTTATCTACCACTCTGAAGTCTGTATCTGGAAAGACCCAGTAGTGGCAATGCAGCGCACGAAGGCACTGGGCCTGCTACACAAAACCATCCGTGAGAACAGCACCATGAGCCGCATGGGTTTGCCTGATTACGTCGTGACGATGCGCAAGCCTGGAGATTGCGAGGAACGGGTGACGCATGGCGATGACCTTCCTGTTTTGATGTGGCAGAAGTACGCAAGCCCGATCTGGACCGACATCAATCAGGGCCGCACGCTGAACAAGCTGCCAGCCCGTGACGAGAACGACGAGAAGCATATGTGCCCGCTTCAGTTGGATGTGATCGAACGCTGCATCCATCTTTGGACCAACAAAGGCGACTTGGTTTTCTCGCCATTCACAGGCATTGGTTCTGAAGGCTATTGCGCTGTGAAGATGGGCCGGAGATTCGTCGGGACTGAGTTGAAGCCGCAGTACTGGGACTTGGCGTGCCTGAACATTGAAGACGCTTTGAAAGAGCAGTCAGGGCTGTTCGCGGAGGCCGCATGACACCCGCCCAACTAAACCAGCCCCGGCAGGCGCTGTACTTCGACGACCTGCAACCGGTACGCGCCCGCCGCACAGATCCGCAAACCTCACACGATGCCGCAAACCGCGCAGAGAAGTTCGCCGCTTCGCATGCCGGCCGAATCCTCGCCGCACTCAAGGAGCACGGCCCTGGAACGCCTGCCGCCTTGTCTGGGCACACTGGATTGACCGTGGTGCAGATTGACCGCCGATTGCCCGAGCTGCGTGCGATTGGTCTGGCTTGGCCGACTGGTGAAATCCTTGGGGGGTACAGGGTCTGGAAATGCGCGGCGCGATAGGTTGACAATCGAGGAAAACCATGTATTATTCGATCATTCACGGGCTGGTAATCCGTGATAGCACGTATCTGCGAACACGCAGCCCTCATAGGCGAGCGGGTTTGACAAAGCTGCAAGACGGGGATACGCCCTCTTGTAAGCGGCAACCAAGCCTTAGCCCGCTCACCTATGAGGGCTTTGGCGTTTCTGCATCACCCGTACCCCACACGTTAGCAAGGGCCTGCATGGGCCGCGTGGGAGTAAACACCGGCACCCGTTACCTGCGGGAATCAGCCGAGCAGCCTGTCCGCGAGGGACTACGCAAGGTTTATGGGTCAAGTGGTGATAACAGGCCTGTCTTCCGAGTGAATCGCGGCGTCATGCGTACTTTGGGCCTTTTTGTGCTTTTCGGATGTGATGAAGCAGAAAGGGGCCGGAAGCGGGCAGATACCTTGGTATCACCCTTGGCAGAACTATGGAGGAATGAATGATCGCCCTGCCAAGCTACATAGACCCTATGCTATGGGCGGCTTTCGTAGAACAGCGCAAAGCAATGAAGGTGCCATTCACGCAGCAAGCTCAGAAGCTGGTGGTAATGAAGCTGATGAAGATGCACGCCGAAGGGTGGGACTGCAACGCCAGCTTGGAAAAGAGCGCGATCTACGGGTATCGAAGCGTGTTTGAGGTGGCAAAGCGCGAGACGCCAAAGGAAGACAAAGACCCGGCGCTGGCCAAGCTGGAAAGAGACGCGCAAATCCCCAAAGGCATCCCCGAGGGGTTGAAAGACACGATAGCGAAGCTGACAAGAAAGGTGACAGCATGACAAGAACCTACGCAGCACAGCGCCTGCTTGAGCATGGCCCTTTGACATTCCGCGAATTTGCAGAGATCACCGGATGGCCGGTGTCGTGCTGCCGCACGGTGTGGCGCTACCTGTTGGACAAAAAGGCTTCCAGGCTGGTGAACGACAGCGGCAAGCGCAAACAGGCGGCGGCATGAATGGACTGGAAAACACACATAGCCGAGCAGGTTCAGCGGTTTGTGAAGCTGGGCCAGATCCCCGGAGCCAAGGACTACGCATGGGCCAGGGTGAAGGAAATGGCAGCACAGGCGCCGGAGTTGTACGCGGAACTGCCGGAGCTTGTCAGGCAGGCGGCACGGGAGAAGGCCAATGCAGCCGAGAAAGGGCAATGACATGCTGACCATCCACTTCCATGTCCCCGGCCAGCCCGTAGGCAAAGGCCGCCCCCGAATTGGAAGGGTGGCCGGGCACGAACGCATGTTCACGCCAGAAAAGACCGTGAGCTACGAAAGCACTGTTGCCCTGTTCGCCGCCCAAGCGATGGCTGGCCGGCCACTGTTGACCGGGCCGGTGAATCTGCAGATGCGCGTGGACTTTGCCATCCCGGCAAGTTGGTCAATGAAAAAACAGCGTGCCGCAGAGGCCGGGCAGATCCTGCCGGCAGTCAAGCCGGATGCTGACAACGTGGCCAAGGCCATCTGCGACGCCATCAATGGGGTTGTCTGGAAAGACGACGTACAGGTGGTGGACCTGACAGTGAGGAAGCGGTATTCCATGGTGCCAGGGGTGGCGGTGCAAATTGAGTCCGTTGAGGTTGCTGCATGAACGGCCTCGAACAGATCGGCATCGCCGTCTTCGGCGTGGCCGCTATCCGCCTGAGCCAAGACCACCGCCCGAAGGTGCAGCGGTGGGCCTGTGTGTGCGGTCTGCTGGCACAGCCGGCGTGGTTCTGGACTACCTATGCCCATGAGCAATGGGGAATTTTCGCGCTGTGCTTCCTCTACACCTGGGCATGGGCGAAGGGTGTGCGAACCCACTGGATGACGGGGAGGGGGCGGTGATGCGCTTTCTGTCCGTGTGCTCTGGTATTGAGGCCGCCAGCGTGGCCTGGAACCCGCTTGGCTGGAAAGCTCACGCCTTTTCAGAGATTGAACCCTTCCCCTGCGCCGTGCTGGCGCATCACTACCCCGACACGCCCAACTGGGGCGACATGACCCAATACAAGGAGTGGACCGATGTCTCAATTGACCTTCTTTGCGGAGGAACCCCCTGCCAGTCCTTCAGTGTCGCAGGGCTCAGAAAGGGACTGGATGACCCGCGTGGCAACCTCATGCTTACCTACGGTGCCATTGCTGCAAAGTATCGGCCCAAGTGGCTGGTTTGGGAGAACGTCCCCGGCGTCCTGTCCAGCAACGGAGGACGGGATTTTGGAACCTTCCTCGGGATGCTGGGCCAACTCGGGTATGGGTTCGCCTACCGGGTTCTGGACGCTCAATACTTCGGACTGGCCCAGCGACGCCGCCGTGTGTTCGTTGTCGGATGTCTTGGAGACTGGCGCAGTGCCGCAGCGGTACTTTTTGAGCACCACAGCCTGCAAGGGCATCCTGCGCCGAGCCGAAAAGCGGGGAAAGTCGCTCCCACCATCCCTAGCCGCAGCACTGCAGGCGGTGGGCTCGGAACAGATTTCGACTGCGACGGCGGATTGCAAGTCGCCGGGACAATGAAAGCCTGCAAGGACTCGGGAGGCTGGTCAAACAGCGCCGACCATGCCGCAGCGGGTTACATGGTTCCGGTGGAAACTTTGTGCGTAGCCACGGGTCAGGCCGGTGCCGAAATCGGTGCCGACATGGCGCCGACGCTGAACTGCAACCATGAAGCGCCGTATGTGGCGCACAGCCTTCGCGGTGAAGGCTTTGATGCCAGCGAGGACGGCACGGGGCGGGGCACGCCGTTGGTGCCTCACGTCGTGGGAGCGCTCGCGTGCAACACTGGCCCAAACGGTCATGACGCCGGAAACTTCGCCTGCAATCAGGCGGTTGACGCGGGGCATGTATTGCCAGTGGCGTTTGCCGAAAACTCACGCCACGAGCTCCGCCTTGAAGGTGGCGATGGTCAGCGAACGGGCGCACTTAGCACCGGGGGCGGGAAGCCTGGACAAGGGGTGCCGATGATCGCTTTCCCGGCCAACCTGTCGGGCACGCCACTGGTGCCGGTCGGCGTCACGATCCACGGGACAGACCCGACTGTGCAAAAGGTAGCTAGTTACGACGAGCTGGCGCAGTGTCTGCGAGCCAGAACACCCGGCAACATCGACAACAGCAGCACGACGGTTGTTCAGCAGCCCGTGGCCTACGGAATCCGCACCGCCAACACCAGCAGCAACGGGTGGGGTATCCAAGAAGAATGCACGCACACCCTGGATTGCGCGCAAGGCGTGGCGGTGGCCGTGGCCCTGCGTGGACGCGAAGGCGGGGCGACAGCAGAGTTAGGCGACGAGGTGCAGAACTGCCTGCGGGCCAGCAGTGGCGGCGGAGACAAGCCGCATGTTCTGGCGTTTCCTGAACGCATGAGCGGAACCCAATGCGCCAGCACGGAAGACTTAGCGCCAAGCATGGGCGCGTTGAATCCGACCGCCATTGCAATCCAGGGAACGCTGCTGGACCGCAGCGATACCGCAGGGCCCGCAGGGCCCGCAGGGAGCGGGATCAACGAAGACGGCATAAGTTTCACCCAGACAAAGACCGACGTTCACGCCGTGGCTTATGGCATGGCAGTGCGCCGCTTGACGCCCACCGAATGCGAGCGCCTACAGGGGTTCCCAGACGATTACACGCAGGTTCCACACCGCAATAAACCCGCTGCTGACGGGCCTCGATACAAGGCTTTGGGAAATAGCTGGGCCGTGCCGGTGGCCCATTGGATCGGCCGACGCATTGATGCCGTCGAGGCCATTCATGCACAAAAAGCAAGGGAGGCCGCATGACAACCCACTGCGCCGCCTGTGGCCGAGTTCTGAAGCGCGACCCGATCATGGTCAACGACCTGCCGATGGGGCCAGTCTGCGCAGCCAAAGCGCCAGCGGTTGCGCCTGCCGGGCGCGATCTGTTTGGGTACGACACCGAGGCGGCGGCGGCCTCTGCCGGTGTGAGCCTTCGGTATTTCATCTGGTACGCCGGATTGACGGCACAGCGCGAGATTGCGCGGGGCTTCGCGGAATCGCGTGGAAGGCTTGGACTGTGACCCCCCAAACCCCCATGCTCATATACCCAACAGTGCCCTTAAGCGCACTGCCGGACCCAGAGCGCGACGTGATCCGCAGATTCCTCACCGAGCACGTCCGAGGCATGGACCCGGCGAGCGACACGGCATGGCGCCGGATGTGGGGCCAACTGATGCGGGCCGACGCGGGCGAGGGGTTCCAACTCTACCGGCTGGAGGAACGCAGCGGGCCATTCCACAAGAGGCACCGGGCCATCCTGGAGCGGCTTTTCCACGCCCAAGAGCGATACAAGCTGATCGACCCCATGCATGACTGGCTGAAGCTGAAAGCCTACTTTGTCACATGGGGCGAAGGCACACGCGGCCAGCCCTTGCCTGTGCCCAGAAGCACGGCCTTCGACAAGTGCAGCGAGGACGACATCCGCGAATTCCATCGCCGCATGGTGGATCTGCTGCACGACCCAGCCATCCAGCGCCACCTTTTCCCGAAGGTGCGCAGCCACGACCGGCAGGGCATGGTCGATGCCGTGCTGGCCGACAGGGAAGACCAATGACCCGAGAAGACATTCCCCGGACCACCCAGCCAGCGACACCGGCAGCAGCCCTTGTCGTGCTTGGCAGTAGCCGACGCGCTGACCCACCCCTGTCCATGGGCATCTTGAAGCCGATCAAGGCGGTGGACTTTTACCGGCCCGCCCGCTTTCCAGCAATCAACAACGCGCCGTTGCCCCGCGACCTGGGCAGCAACACCAACCAAGGATGAAGACATGAACACTGAAACCACGAACCACGGCACCGCTGGCATTGTTGCCCCCGCCCCGGGCCGCGAACTGAGCTTCGGCGAAAAGGCCGTGGGCCTCGGGTTCAACCCCGGCGCCAATCCCGAAGTGCACGCCTGCAAAGCCGGGTTTGCCGTCGAGATTGACCGCATGAACGACCTGCGCAACGCCACGACTGACAACGAGGTCAAGCGCATGGCATCGGTGGCCATCACCGAACTGCAGACCGCCCAGATGTGGGCAGTCAAGGCCATCACCTGGCAGTCCTGACGCCTTGCACTCCAAGAACAAGCCAGCCCAAACCGCCGCAGAGCGCAGGCACGTTGCCAAAGTGGCCGCGCTGCCTTGCTCCGTGTGCGGCGATACCGGCCCGGTAGAGGTTCACGAGCCCGAGCAGGGCCTGTGGTTTGCAAGCATTCCCCTGTGTATCCCCTGCCACCGAGGGCCGGACGGCTGGCACGGAACCCGGCTTCGCTGGAAGCTGCGCAGGGTGAATGAATTGCAGGCGATCGACAAGACATATCGGGCTCTAGCCCTCGCCGTTACTGCATGAGTAGCTATCAAAACAGGAGTGGAAGCAATGAAACTGAGAATCAAGACAGAGCGGGAATACAAAGGCTATTTGGTCCGGGTCTGGTGGGATTGGCTTGAAGTCGCCTATTTTGTGTTTGGGCTGCGTGGCCTGAAAGCTGAAATCGAATTCCCGTCTGACTGGCATGATCACCGCCGCGCATGGGTACGGCTGGGCTTTGGCCTGTTCACCCTGGCGTTTTCTTTCCCGTGGCGCTGGGTGGTTCCTGACGACTATCAATGCTCAGGGCCGACCTACGGGTTTAGTTTCTTTCAAGACGGCATGCACCTTCACTGGGGTAAATGCCATGGCAAACGAAGCGACCCGATGAAGGTCATTCAAATGCCTTGGGGATGGCGGCACCGGCTGCATGAGCTTCTGAGCGGGCCTGTTGATGCGCCTTACACCTACACGCTGCGCTCTGGAGAGGTTCAGCAGCGAACCGCTTCTATGAACATAGAGCGGCGCGTCTGGACGCGCCCATGGTTGCCGTACAAGCGCGAACGCCAGTACATCAATATCAATTTTTCTGAAGAAGTTGGCGAGCGCAGCGGTTCATGGAAAGGTGGCGTTTTAGGGTGCAGCTACGACATGCTGCCAAACGAAACCCCGTTGGCCGCGCTGCGCCGCATGGAACAAGAACGCAAGTTCTTCTGAACAGGAGCAAAACAGAGTGAGAAAGAAGTGTCGCCGCAAGGTCTGGAACCTCGTCAACCCCATTGATCACGCGATCATGGGCGCAGCCATCACGCAGGAAGGCCACCTTGACCACCTCCGCATCCGTGAGCTTGGCAGCATTGAGGCATTCCGCACCGGCAAAGCCACAAAAGACGACTGGCGCAGCCTTGCCGACATGCTGAACATCACCGAGACGCTGGCCGGTAGCGGAGTCGGGCCCGAGGCTCTGGAACCCTGCCAACTGGCGCAGCAGGCCCTTTCCAACGCGCATGCAAGGCTGCAGGCCGGGAAGTCCCTCGGGTTCACCGGCCCGGAACTGCAGTCCATGCGAGAGGCCTACGACTACCACGACATCCAGCGCCAGAGCATCAGCCGGGCGCAGTACGAGCAGGCCATCAAGAAGACCGCCGACCGCATCAGATCCGCCCACCCTGACCTAAAGGTGTTTGCATGACCGGTTTCAGCGCCAAGACCATCCGCATCTGCGAAGCCATCCAAAAGCAGCGCATAGCCACTCAGGAGACGGTCAGGATTGACCTGTCCGAGGAAGACCAAAAGAACCTGAACAGTGCGCTTCGCAGCGCCAATAAGCGCGGCCTGTTGATCCTGGCCTGCGGACAGTTCGGCTACCAATACCGCGTAGCACCGGACTGGCGCAAAAAGGTGGAAGAAGCCGCAACGCCGAAGTTCAAGCTGGTCAACCCGTTGCGGTGCCCGGCAAACAGCATTTTTCAGGTTGCCAAATTCATCAAGACTGAAGGAGCACGGGCATGAGAATCACCGACCGCTACGCCAGCGCCGTCAACAGCCACAGCCTGACAGTTGACCCCAGAACCACAATGAGCGACACCGATGTACTCGCCGCCATGGGCTGGGCCAGCCGCCAAGTCCCCATGGCCGTGGCTCTGGAGCGCCTGTTTGCCGGCGACAGCACCGCGGCGAACGTCATCGTGGCCATCCTCGCCCAGCAAGCCCATGAATACAGCTTCAAGATCGAAACCAAGATCAGCCGCCTGCAGTGCGCCGACATGGCCAAGGCCTGCCTTGCGTGGTACAGACACGGAACCTGCAAGCCCTGCGGAGGGCATGGCTACCTGCTGGCCCCAGGTGCGCCGACGCTCAGTGAGCGGACGTGCCCGACCTGTGCAGGGATGGGAAAGATCATCCTAGAGACGCAATTCCCGGAAGCCCACCGGGAGCTTGTACGATGGATGGCGGCCGAGTTGGAGCGCGAGTCGGGCAAGGCCGGGCCGGCAGCAATGCGCAAGTTGGCGCCGAGATTGGAGCTGTGATGACGACCGCCGAAGACCGAAAACAAATATTGAGCAAGTATCGCTGTGGCGCCAAAAAGGCACACCTTGCGAAAGCGTATGGGCTATCTGCCACGCGGATTAGCGCAATTATTGCGAGTGAGCATCGCAAAGAGCTAGAAATGGCCAACCCACCCCCGTTGCACGGGTTAACCGTGCGCGCAAAAAACACACTGCTTGGCGCCGGGCTGGAAACCAGACAGGAGATCCTGCAAGCCTATAGGGCCAACAAACTTAAAGACGTGCTCAACTTAGGAGCAAAATCGGCGGAAGAAATCCGGGTATGGCTGAATGAGCCTTTGCCGACAAAGCCAGTGCGCGACCCCTGCACTTGCCCAGACTTCCAGCGCGCGACCGAGGGCGGCACCGCAGACGATGGCTGTAGCCAAGCCATAGACAACGACAACGAGGGGCATTGGTACATTGGGCGCCTGATCGACAAGCCGCTGAAATTCTGCCCGTACTGCGGCAAACCCTTGCAACTGCCCAAAAATTGAGCATAATGCGGGCAAGCCAATATATCGGCCGGCTGGGCTTCAGTCGGTTACAAGACAAAGTTTGGCCGAAACCCCTGATGGCGGAGCTATTCCCAAAACTGCTGAGTTGGCAGTTTCCCTTGACCGGGAGAGTGAAGAATGAGCTTTGCCGAAATCAGCCGGTTGCCTTACAAGCATCTTCCTACCGACGTGCTCCTGATGATGCGGGAGAATCTGCGCAAGGAGCTTAGTAAGCGCGGGTATGGAAGTAACGTAGAGGAATTTCAGAAGGCCCCAGTGGGCGGCGGAATGTTTGGCCGTGGGGTCAAGCGGCCAGACGAAAAAAGCTTCAAAGAGAGGCTTGCACAGTTGGACGCCATCATGGCAGAGGACTGGAGTCATCTTTTTCCAGTAGGGAGCGACGAGCGCCGCTTTTATGTCTATGCCCATATCAACCCTCGAAAGCGAGCGGTAATCAAAGGCGGTGAATTCAAGCTGTACATGCCAGGATTGCCGTTTTATATAGGCAAAGGCTGCGGTCAGAGAGCTTGGCAATTGGCCAGAAACGAGGGGCACGGCGTTGAGCTGAAGCAGTTGCGCGACCAGGGTGTTGCCGATAGTGAAATCGTCCATTTGATCCGCCAAGATCTGACCGAGCAAGAAGCCTTGGAGATTGAGTCAAAGCTGATCTTTTTCTTTGGGACCAAGTTTGAAGCCGGACGGAAGGGGATTCTGGTTAATCTAGACTTTCCAGCGCGTCCAGTTCAAGGGCAATAGCCACCCCCAAAGATTCCGAGAAGCCCGCACAACGCGGGCTTTTTGCATTCCGAACCCCACAAAACCCAGCGCATCAGCTTCCGTCTCCTCCCCTGGGGAAGCGCCGCGCTGGCCCCAGCGGTATGAGTGGGCCAACGGCCCGAGGCAATCAACCGCAGCGGATTCTGGTCGATTCGTCGGGCTCCAAGTCCTGACAGGGGCCGACCAAGGCCGCACACCCAATTCATCAATCCTTGCAACCGATAGAAAAAACCTATCGCGCGCCGGGCGGTCAACCGAGCCGTACAAATCAAGGGTATCCCGCTGATACCACGCGGAAAAGAGGCGGGCGTCCGCAGGCGAACCTGTGGCAGCTTTACTGACAAGACGGCTGGCCGTGGTCCATGGAATCCGGCGAAACGGGCTAAGAGGTTAAGACACCGCGCAAGCGGTAGGCGATTGGCTCCCGTAAGGAGCGCCCGATAACATCTACATGGTGCTGAACAGGATGATCCCAGAGGCGAAAGCCTCCCCCGTCAGGACAAACGCAGGGCAATGGATCGGACGTAGGGAAGTCAATACCTACGTCTTGTCTTTTGCCTGAACCGATAGTAAGATTCAATCACGTCTTGTCAACGAGATGGCGAAAGCTATCGGAATCAGCCGCTCTACCCGGGCGGCTTTTTCTTTGGCAAGCCTCAATCTGTCTCCGGGCTGCCTCGGCAGCCTTTCACAGCCCGCCAGCAGCAATGCCGGTGGGCTTTTCTATTTGCAGAGGACGCCGAATGCTCGACATTGACGCCGCTCTGACCAAACTTGCCGGCGCCGTTGGTGCTTGCGCCAGCCTTGCCTTTCTCAAGGGCACGTGGCCCGAACGTGTGGCTATGGCCATCGGTGGTTCGGTGGTCAGTTACTACGCCACCCCATGGGCGGCAGCCAAAGCCGGGCTCCCCGAAGGACTCAGCGGGTTCCTGCTGGGCCTGTTCGGCATGACGGTATGCGCAAAAGTCTGGGAAGCCATCCAGGCCACCCCGATTGCCGAGGTCTGGAGCGCCGCACTGGCCAAAGTATTCGGCGCCCGGGGAGCCGGGAAATGAACTTCGTGACCCTGATCGCCTGCGGATTGATCGCGGTTTTCTGCGTGGCGGCCGTGTGGTCCCATAAGTTCACCGACACCTTGCCCCAGCGGATTGCCCTGGGCGTGGGCTGCGTCGGCGCCGTGGGCACCGGCTGGTACGCCAACCAAACACCGCTACCCGGTCCCGTGGAACTGCTGATCTGGGCTCTGGCCCTGTTCTGCGCCGCCACTGGGCACAAATTGAGCCAAGAACGAAAAGCCCCCGAGGAAAGACAACAGCCGGCCAGCGAAGAACCTGACCGCCCATGCTGATGAGGGTGAAGTGAGAACCGCACACGACTGGTACAACGTGCTGTGCATGCTGGAGGTCAAGCCCGGAGTCGCTGCGGAGTGGGCTGAGGTGTTTGCCGATGTCGTGGAGCCTGAGACGTTTAGTGCTGGCGACGAAGACCTGAGCGCATTCCTTGGGCAGATCCTGCACGAGAGCGCCGGCCTGACCCGGCTGCAGGAATCCCTGACCTACAGTGCCGAGCGCCTGACCGTGGTTTGGCCTGGCAGGTTCCCGACCAAAGCAGAAGCGCAGCCTTACGCCAACAACCCCGAGGCCCTGGCCAACAAGGTGTACGGCGGCCGGATGGGCAACACCGAACCTGGCGACGGCTGGAAGTACCGCGGCAGGGGCCCGCTGCAGATCACGGGACGCGACAACTACCGCGCAGTGGGCGAGATCATGGGCCAAGACCTTGAAGGCATGCCCGAGCTGCTGGAGCAGCCCCGTTTCGCGCTGGAAGCCGCGATTGCCTGGTGGGAAGACAAGATCCCCGACAGCCTGCTTGGCGACATCGAGAAAACAACCAGGCGGGTAAACGGCGGAACCCTCGGACTGGCACACCGGGAAGACCTGACGGACAAGGCGCGCGAGGCGCTGGCCTGATGTTCGCCCTGCTGAACTGGCGCCTGTGGGCCGGCATCGCCCTGGCAATCGCTCTGGCCGCCAGTCACGCCATGGCCTACCGCACCGGTAAGGCGACAGTCAGGGCAGATTGGGACCGAGACATCGCAGAGCGCACAACCAAGGCACTTCAGGCGGAACAAGCCGCCCGAGCCAAGGAACAGGAACTGCTGACCGCCAGACAGAAAGTCGAGGAACGCTATGCAGCCGAAAAGAAACGCGCTCAAGCCGCTGCTGCTGGCGCTCAGTCTGAGCTTGACGGCCTGCGCAACGACCTCGCCGCCCGCGGAACCCGTGAAACCCCCGCAGATCCCGCCACCCCCGCCCGAGCTGATGGAGCCGGAAGACTTG
>OFRM01000301.1_pt1 | contig 22219 bp, 32 predicted proteins | sample 1543101 | NCBI WGS metagenome assembly OFRM01 (sample SAMN07774223, study PRJEB24372) | wastewater metagenome | isolation source: Exp Tend VB 0WW | collected 2016-02
CTCACCGACAGATTTTTTATCGTCGGGTCAAAATTCCGATTGAGAGCGTGAAGATGGCCGAAAAAACACGGGGCAGGAAGGCGCCGGCAAAGCGCGGCCGCCCTGAGTACCAGCCTGCGATTGAAGACCGGATGTCGGTCGAGGAGATGAAGTTCTGCGGCGAGTCCGAGAACGTCATTGCCCGATCGCTGAGAATCGACGTCGACACACTCCGGAAGCACTTTCCGGCGGAACTCGCAAACGGTCATGCGCAGCGCCGGAAAGAAATCATCGGCGTGCTGTTCAAGGCTGCCCGGGCCGACAACGTGACGGCCGCCAAGCGGCTCGAAGAGATGGGACGCGTCGCCGGTGCCGCGGAAGCGGTGAAGGCGCGAGAGGCCAAGCCTGAGAAGTTGGGCAAGAAAGATCAGCAGCAGGCGGCCGCGGAACAGGTGGGCGGTAAGTTCGCCCCGCCGGCACCGCCTAAACTGGTAGTCGTCAACCGCTGATGGAGTGGAGCACGGCTTGCCTGGACTGGCGCGAACGTGTCGTCGCCGGTCGGTCGCTGATCCCGTGCGATCCGCTTTTCCCGGATGAGGCTGAGGCCGCGCTCGCTGTCTTCAAGTCTCTGCGGATTGTCGATGTTGCCGGCAGGCCGACGTTCGGCGAGGCGTGCGAGGAGTATGTTTTCGATTTCGTCCGGGCCGTGTTCGGCGCCTATGACGCATCGACCGGCCAGCGGATGATCGAGGAGTTCTTCCTCCTCATCTCGAAGAAGAACATCAAGTCGACGCTGGCCGCGGGCATCATGCTCACGGCGCTGATCCGTAACTGGCGAGAGGAGCAGGAGCTCGCGATCTTGGCGCCGACCAGGGAAATCGCCGACAACTCGTTCAAGCCGGCGGCGGCTATGGTGCGCGCCGACCCGGAACTGCGGGATCTCTTCCACATCCGGGACGATCTTCGGGAGATCACACATCGCCTGAACAATGCGGTGCTGAAGGTCGTTTCAGCGGATTCGACGGCTTCAGCGGGCAAGAAGGCCGGTTTCGTTCTGGTCGAAGAAATCTGGCTGTTCGGGCAGCGAGCCAATGCGGCCGCGATGTTGCAGGAGGCCACCGGTGGTCTGATCTCGAGGCCCGAAGGCTTCGTCATCTACATCACGACCCAAAGCGACAAGCCGCCGGCCGGGATATTCAAGGAGAAACTCGAGTACTTCCGCGACGTTCGCGACGGGAAAATCAATGATCCACGCAGCTTACCGGTGCTGTACGAGTTTCCGGAGGCGATGCTCGAGAGCAAGGCGTATCTCGATCCCGCGAATTTCCACATCACCAACCCGAACATGGGCCGGTCTGTCCGACGCAACTGGCTGGAGCGCAAGCTGGCCGCGGTGCAATCTGGCACGGACGAGGATGGCGACACGATCCAGACGTTCCTCGCCAAGCATCTGAACATCGAAATCGGGATGAACTTGCGGGCCAATCGCTGGCCTGGGGCGAACCACTGGGAAAAGGCAACCGACCCGGAACTGGCGGCGATCTACCTGAAGTCGCCATTCGATGCGCTGTATGCCCTGCTCGATCGGGTCGAGTGCGTGACGATCGGTGGCGACGGCGGCGGCCTCGACGACCTTTGGGGCTTGGACGTGCTCGGCCGCGAGCCGGGCGAAATCGAGGTGGAGATCGACGTCGCTGGCCGCAAGTCGGTCCAGAAGATGAAGCGCTGGCTGTCGTGGTCGCATGCCTGGTGCCACGAGGGGGTGCTGAAGCGGCGCAAGACGATCGCCCCGAAGCTGCTCGACTTCCAAAGAGCCGGCGAGCTGACAATCGTCGGGGACGAGCTATCAGACCTCGGCTCCATCGTCGACATCATCCGGCTGGTGAAAGAGCGCGGACTACTCGGCGGTGTCGGTGTCGACCCGGCGGGCCTCGGGGAGTTTGTCGAAGCGCTGGCGGATGTCGATGTCACCCAAGAGAACGGTCTTCTGAAAGGCGTTCCCCAGGGCTTCGGCATGATGAACGCCATCAAGACCACGGAGCGCCGGCTGGCCAAGGGCCTGCTGCTGCACTGCGGCGGTCTTCTGATGCCCTGGTGCGTGTCAAACCTGAAGATCGAACCGACGGCCACGGCGATCCGGGCGACGAAACAAACCGCAGGCGACGCCAAGATCGATCCGGCGATGGCGCTATTCGACGCTGCAACCGTGATGATCACCAACCCGTCACCGCAGGCCAGCCTCGACGTCATGGCCATGGTCGCCTGACGACATAAGGAATTCTGCATATGACGATGCACTACCGAGCGACGGCGGCGGCCGGCGATGGGATGGAATTTGTCATCTCCGATGGCAGCCTCGACCGTCACGGCACACGGATCAACCCCAAGGGCTGGAGCCTCGACAACTTCAAGCGCAACCCTATCGCGCTGTTCGGCCATTCCGGCGGCTTCCCGATCGGGCGCTGGGAAAACGTCCGCATCGAGAAGGACCGACTCGTCGGCAAGTTGGTCATGGCTGCCGACGGCACGAGTGAGCGGATCGATGAACTCCGCCGCCTGATCGAGCAGGGCATCCTTCGGGCTGTTTCCGTCGGCTTCAGCGTCCTCGAATGGGGACAGCCGGGCAAAAGCAATTTCGACATCGAGAAGCAGGAGCTGCACGAAGCTTCACTGGTCTCTGTCGGATCTAACACAAACGCGATCGCTGCAGCGCGGTCCCTGAATATCTCCGAATCAACGATCCGACTGGCCTTTGGCGAGCATGCCGAACCGGGCCGCAAGGTCGTCTCTCCCGGCAGGAACGCCGTCACATCTCCGAAAATCGAAAGGCCTCCGGCCATGACCACCCTTGCACAGCGCATAGTCGATGCGCAGAACGAACTGACCGCCAAGCGCGACAGGCTGGCAGAGCTCACCAGCGTCGAGACGCTCGACGTGGACGCCATCGAAGCGCTCACCGCAGAGATCGACACCGGGGAGCGCAGCGTGTCTGTCCTGCAGGCTTCGGAAGCCAAGATTGGCCTCAATGCCAAACCTGCGAACGGCGCCCTCGCTGCTCCTGCAGTCGGTAATCGCCGCCCGCTCGGCACCGTGCAGCGCGAACTCAACGGCTTCGACCTGATCGTCCGCGCAGCTACCGCCCACGGCATCGCCCACTTCGGCAACAAGCCGATCGAGAAGGTGCTCGAAGAGCGCTATCCGGGTCACGAGCCGACCTTCGCGATGGTGACCCGCGCTGATCAGACGATCGGCACGACCACGGTCGCCGGCTGGGCACTGGAGCTGGTGCAGACCGTCAACCAGGGCTTCCTCGACGCCCTCCTGCCGTATTCGATCTATCCGGCGCTGCGCTCGCGCGGCATCGGCGTGAACTTCGACGGCATCGGCACTGTGTCGCTTCCGAGCCGCACTGCTGGCGGCGCCGGTGGCGGGTTCGTTGCGGAAGGCTCGCCCATCCGCGTCGGCCGCATCACGACCGCGGCAACCACGATGACCCCGAAGAAGCTCGGCGTGATCGTGCCGTTCTCGCGCGAGCTCGCCAAGCGCAGCACCCCGGCCATCGAGGCTCTGGTGCGGCAGGCGATCCTCGAAGACACGGCAGCCATTCTCGACGCGGCGATCATCGACGCCACGGCGGCAAGCACCGCACGTCCTGCGGGCCTGCTCAACGGCGTGTCGGCGGTGGCTTCCGGCTACGGTGGTGGTGATTATGCGGCGGTGGTCGCGGACCTGAAGGCGCTCCTGGCGCCCTTCTATGCGGCCAATGCCGGCGACAACATCACCGTCCTGATGAACCCGGCGCAGGGCCTGGCTCTGTCGATGATGCCGGGGCCTGGTGCCGCCGGCGAGTTCGGCTGGGCTGCTCCGCTCACGGCCCGTCTCAACATCATCGAGTCGACCACCGTCACGGCTGGCCGCCTGATCGCGCTGCGCAACTCCGACTTCGCCACAGCAATGGGCGACGCTCCGGAGTTCGACATCTCGGAGCAGGCGACCGTTCACATGGAGGATACGACTCCGCTGGAGATCGTGTCCGGCACCGGCCCGACCACGGCCGACCCGGTGCGCTCGTTCTTCCAGACCGCAACCATCGGCGTTCGCATGCTGATGGACGTGTCCTGGAAGATGCGCCGCTCCGGCATGGTGCAGTGGATCGACGGGACCTCCTGGTGATCACAACTGAGGGGGCTTGCAGCTCCCTCCCTCTCGTCTTCAGAAACCTAATAACGGAGGCTTTAAGCCATGACTACTCGTAGGTTTGTCGTTCCGGCAACTGTTGCCGCTGACGGCTCTGGCACATTCTATAGCCCTTATCTCTCGGGCCTTCTGGAATCGATCCAGTATGTGAAGACCGACTATGCCGATGGCGTCGACTTCACCATCACAGCCGAGGCGACGGGCGAAACGCTCTGGACGGAGGCCAACGTTAACGCGGCCGCCACGAAGCGTCCTCGTGCGGCAACTCACTCCACGGCGGGCGTTGCACTGGTCTACGCCGCTACCGATGCGGTGGCAGACAAGATCGCTCTGTCTCGTGATCGCGTGAAGATCATCATCGCCAACGGCGGCGTGTCGAAGATCGGCTCGTTCACCATCACCATCAGCGACTAAACTAAGGGAGGGGAGGCACGCACCGCCCCTCCTTTCCGCAACTGGAGATAGTCCAATGCGCGAGACATGGTACGTTCTTGAGGACGGCTCTTGCGCCGACCCGAGGGAAGTGTCAGCCGGCAAAACGCCCGGCTCGCTGGTCGGAAAGAGCGGCGTCGCCGTTGCCATGCGGGGCGACGTTCCGAGCACCCGCAGCGTCGATCCCCACGAAGAACGCGCCAAGTGCAAGCCGAAGGCGCGAGAAATGAAGGCTGAAGAGCCCGAAAAGCCAGCCGCCAATCGCGAGATGAAAGCCGGATCGGGCAAGACGTACAAAACCCGCTGACAAAGAGGAGACCCAGCCAAATGAAGAACAATTCCGGTTCCCTATATCTACTGCAGGATGGCACCCATGCAGACCCGAAGGACTGCTCTGCCGGCAAGGATGGCGTTCTGCGCCACAAGAATGGCTTGGCCGTCGCGATGCGCGAGGACGGCGAGCCCCAGACGCTTGGAAGTGACGCCGTGCAGAACATGAACGTCGAGGCGGCCAAGATCCCCGCTGAAGTCCCGCTCGCGGCGCCGGTTGAGGCTGAGCCACCTGCGCCTGTCCCGATCGAGCCGGACCAAGCCGAAAAGCCGAAGGCGTCGGCCAAGCCCGCGAAGACCTAAGACAGACTGATGGCCAACTGGCTCACCAGGATGCTGCCCGCGTCAATGCGGGCGGCCGAGGGCGCATATCGGCCCGGTCCCTATCTGCTGTCGGACGGGTGGCTCTCGGCGACAGCCGGCCGCTTCATGAACTGGTGGCAGATGGGCTATTCGCTCAACCCCTACGGGTCGAGCTCGGCCATGGTCGAGGCGTGCATTTCTTCCTATGCACAGACCGTGGCCATGTGCCCAGGCAACCACTGGAGCACGACGGACGATGGCGGCCGTGAACGTGTCGTCACCTCGTCTCTTACGCGCGTCCTGCGCAAGCCGAATGACTATCAGTCGATCTCCGATCTGCTGCTCAACCTGACCCGCCGGCTCTATGAGAACGGCGAGGGCTTCGGCGTTGCGATCCGCAACAATCGCGGTGAGATAGCCGAACTTCACCTGATGAAGTACGGCCAGCCGTACATCGCGGAAGACGGGTCGATCTTCTACAGGTTGAGCGGCAACGAGATCGTCGAGCGTCGGTTCGACATGAGCTATCCGATCCCCGCCCGCGACGTATTGCATGTGCGCCTGCACACCCCCCGCCACCCCTTGAAGGGCGAAAGCCCGATCCTCGCTACGGTGCTGGAGCGCGCCATGGCCGGCGCCGCGCTCAACCAGCAGGTTGTGTTCTATCTCAATCAGGCTCGCCCGTCCTTCATGCTGGAGACGGACGAGAAGCTGAACAAGCAACAGGTTGATGATCTGCGCGCCCGCTGGAACGAGCAGACCACCGGAGAAGGTGCCGGTGGAACGCCTATCCTTTCGTGGGGCCTGAAGGCGAAACCCGTCTCCGTGTCGCCAGCGGATGCCAGCCTGGCCGATCTGCTGAAGATCACCGACCAGAGCATCGCGCTTGCTTTCAGAATGCCGCTTCAAATCCTCGGAATCGGCGGAACGCCGTTTGCCTCGACCGAAGCGCTGATGTCTTCCTGGAAGGCGTCCGGCCTGGGCTTCGCCTTGAACCATATCGAGGAAGCTTTCGGCCTGCTGTTCGGTCTCAAAGGACAGCCCGACGAATATCTTGAGTTCGACACAAAGGCGCTGCTGCGCTCGAACTTCAAGGAGCTGATCGAGGGCCTTTCGAAAAGCGCGATCAGCGGCATCCATTCGTCAGATGAGGCGCGCAACGAAGTCGGCCTGCCTCGCACGCCGGGCGGCCACGGCGCCATGCCGCGGGTGCAGCAGCAGGTTGTCCCGCTTTCCTACGGCACCGAGATGAAGCCGCCTGACCCAAACAAGGCGCCCGCTCCCGCGGCTCTGCCGGCGCCGGAACCCGATCCCGAGGAAGAAGATGACGACGCAGGCCGCAGCTTCGACGACTTCACCCGGCAGATCGATGACCTCGCAGCGCGACACGCTCAAAGCCTTCACTGATGCTGCGGCGGACGCGGTTGCTCGCGCCATTGCGAGCGGTCAGCGGGACGCGCAGCGTGAGCGGGAAGTACGCGACGCGGAGCACCGCGCGAGGCTTGCCGAACTGGATAACCGCATCGCTTCCGTTGCGCTCCTCGAACGGCAGGTGGCTGAACGTTTGGCGACGCTGAAGGATGGCGAGCCAGGCAAGGACGGCGAAAATGGCGCTGACGGCACGTCAGTCAGCGTGGAAGATGTCGCCCCACTGATCCGCGCCGAAGCCGAAGCCATCCTGGCTCGCTGGGAAAGGCCGAAGGACGGCAGTAGCGTCACGGTCGAGGAATTGGCTCCGCTGGTCGACGAAAGCGTCCAGAGGGCCGTTGCGGCGCTTCCCGTGCCGAAAGACGGCGAGCCTGGGCCAAAGGGCGATAAGGGCGACCCGGGCGAGCGCGGCGAGGTAGGTGAACGTGGCGAGCCTGGCGAGCGTGGGGCGGAAGGACCATCCGGCAAGCTGCCGATCGCCCGCGAATGGTCCGACCGCGTCCACTACGAGGGCGAAGTCGTCACCCATCTAGGCGCGACTTACCAGGCGCTGCGCGACACTGGTCGCGAGCCCGGACACGAAGACTGGATCTGCATCGCGAGCGCCGGGCGAAATGGTGAAGACGGCCGCTCGTTCACGATCCGCGGCACATGGGCCGAGAGCGAAGCATATCGCCGTCTCGATGTCGTGGTGCTGAACGGCGGTGCGTTCGCTGCCCGGCAGGATGATCCTGGCATTTGCCCCGGCGCCGGCTGGCAGATGATCGCAGCGCAGGGCAAGCAGGGAAAGCCTGGCGAGCGTGGTCCTGCAACGAAGGGCGAGCGCGGACTCCCCGGCCCGACTGTCGCTGCGATGCAGATCAGCGATGACGGCTTGCTACGCCTGACCAATGCCGACGGCTCGGTCGTCGACTGCGACCTCTACCCCGTTCTCGCGAGGCTGCAGTAGCATGACCGTCACCGTCGTCACGCCGCCCGCAGCGATCGTCACTCCGACGGAGGCCGCGAAATATCTTCGCGTCGACTTCGCGGACGATAACGAGATGATCGCCGCCATGGTGGCGGCTGCGACATCGTATCTCGACGGCCCAAACGGCATTCTCGGCCGGGCGATCGGGACGCAGACGCTTCTACTCACGCAGGAATCATTTCTCGACGCTGACGGCTATTCCGAAATCACGCTGTCTCATCCACCGATCATCAGCATTACGACGGTCAAATACTACGATAGCGCCGACGTGCTCACGACGATCGCAGCAGAGGATTACCGCTTCGTCGGCGGCGTCCTGATGCCCGCCTATGGCGGCTCTTGGCCGACGCCACGCTCGGATGACGTTGCGGCGGTGGAGATAACATATCAGGCCGGATATTCGACCGTGCCGTCTTCGCTTAAGCAGGCTGTCCTTCAGCACGTCGCTGCGATGTACGCCAACCGGGAAGCGGCGACAAATCCGGCGCTGACGCCGGTCCCGTTCGGCTACGAAGACCTCATCCGCCCTTTCCACGTCTGGGCTCTCTAACCCCTTTCCATCAGGAGAAACGACCATGGCACTGACCGTTGAACTGCGGGCGAAGTTCGCTGCGCAGCAGTCCGGGACCAGCAATTTCGGCGCACCAAGCTATGCTCCGACGATCGACAAGCTGCTGCAGTTCACCAGCGGCACGGGCGCCGACCAGGCGGACCTGCTCTTTGTCGACGAAGATCGCTCGATCGCGGCTTCTTCCTCGGAAGACCTCGACCTTGCAGGCGTGCTGGTTGATGCGCTTGGCACGACCGTTGCCATGGCTGAAGTGGTGGCACTCCTGATCGTGGCGTCGGCGTCGAACGTCAACAACGTGGTGGTCGGCGATGCGACTTCGCCCGTCCCGCTGTTTGCCGGCACAAACCCGACCTATGCGGTCAAGCCGGGCGGCTTCATGTTCCTCGCTGCTCCGAATGCGGCTGGCATGTTTACCGTCGGTGCGGGTTCGACCGACGACCTCAAGATCACGAATTCGAGCTCGGGCTCGGCGGTGGTCTATTCCATCGCGATCCTCGGCCGCTCGGCGTAGTCGCCATGCCCTGGGCGAAGTTCCTGCAGCCGTTCGACTTCAGCCCTGCCGAAAAGGGCGGCCGGGTGACGATCGCCTATCAGGCCGGCACGGTCGCCAACGTCACGACCGAGTGCTGGCAAAAGGCGGAAGCCGCCGGCAAAGCGGTGAAGGCTCCCGCTCCCAGGAAAGGTTCCGGCCATGGCGACGAAGACCGGAGCGGGTGATCTCATCGAGCGGGTCGGCTTCGAGCGGCCGGTCAGCGGCTCGGACGGCGCTGGCGGCGTGGGGAATGGATTTCAGGAATGGTATGCCTGCCGGGCGCAGTACATCCATTTGCGTGGGGGCGAGAACATCATCGCCGGACGGCTTGAGGGCAAGCACCCGCAGGTTATCCGGATACGCTCTTCGTCCACGGCGCGCGAGATCACCACGGAATGGCTGGCTCGCGACAAGCGCGCCGGCACGCTCTTCAACATCCGCGACATCACGCCGACCGACGATCGGCTCTGGCTCGATTTCCTCGTCGAGGGCGGGGTGGCGGCGTGAGGATCAAGAACCGCGAGCGCCTGGCGCGCAAGCTGGCCGCCATCCCGAAGGCGGCGAAAGAGGAAATTCGCAAGGCGCTGGCGGAGAGCGCCAACGAGATCGTCGATTTGCAGCGGCGGGCCGTGCCGGTCATCAACGGCGACCTGCGCGATTCGATCGACTGGCATTATGGCGACGCCAAAAGGATCGCCTATTCGCAAGGGTTCGGCGGCACGCACGAGCTCGGCGTGCGCATCAGCGCCGGCAACACCTTCGTGCGCTACGCGCATCTGGTGGAGTTCGGCACGGCGCCGCATGCGCAGGGCGGCAAGTTTGCCGGAACCATGCATCCCGGCACGCCGGCCAAACCATTCTTCTATCCGATGTATCGGCTGGGCAAGAAGCGCGCGAAGAGCCGGATCACCCGCGGCGTCAACCGGGCCGCCAAGAAGGTGGCGGCAGGCGGCGGACGATGATGCTGGGCGCGCAATTGCAGGTGGCGATCTACGAGGCGCTGACCGCGCCGACGGCGCTTTCGGGCGGGCGGGTCTACGACAACCCGCCCGACGAGAAGCGGCGCGAAAGGGATACCGGTGCGGCGTTTCCATACATCACGCTGGGCGACGACCAGGTGCTTGATGCCGGCAATTCCTGCGACGATGGCTGGGAAGTGTTTTCCGACATCCATGTCTGGTCGCGCTGGCAGAAGCGCTCGAAGCTCGAAGCGAAGAACATTGCCGCCGAAGTCGTCGATCGTCTGGTCAACGGAACGCTGACCATCTTTGGTTGGACGGTCGTCATCGCTGCTTTCGAAAACCAGCGGTCATTCCGTGATCCAGACGGCATCACAGAGCACACGGTCGTGACCGTGCGTCACGTCCTGCAGCCCGCCTAGTCCCGTCCCAATCCCCCCCTTCATAGGAGAAACCCGCCATGGCCGCGGTGAAGCATCTCAATGGCGAGCAGCTGCTCGTTCAAATCGGCAACGGCGCGACGCCGGAAGTGTTCGTGCATGACTGCCTGATCAACACCGAGCGCGGCATCGTGTTCTCGTCCAACATGTCGGAGGTGCTCATCCCCGACTGCGATGACTCGACGCTGCCCGGCTGGATCGAGCGCGAGAAGGACGGTCTGTCTGCCGCCGTGAATGGTGCGGGCATGCTGCATACCACATCGGTTGAGACGTTCTGGAACTGGTTCAAGTCGAAGGACACCAAGAACTGCCGCATCTTGGTCAACACGACGGGCGCCAATGGCGGCGGATATTGGGCCGGGGCCTTCCACCTTTCCGAGTTTTCCGTCACAGGCAACCGCAAGGAAAAAGCCACAAGTTCCGTCTCGCTGATGTCCGACGGCGAAGTGACCTGGGTCGACGCGGCATGAGCAGCCAGCACGCGGCGGTTACCCTGGACTGGGGTGACGGCACCTACACGTTCCGCCTCGGCCTGGCCGAGATCGAAGAGCTGGAGGAAAAGCGGAACAAGTCGATGTTCCAGCTTGCCCGCGTCCTGCATCCGGATCGCCGTGATGCGCGGCTCGCCGACATATTGGAGGTGTTGCGCATCGGCCTCATCGGCGGCGGCATGACGCCTGTCGACGCGCTTGGAAAGACGCGCCGATACGTCGATCAGCGGCCGGTCGATGAAAACCGCGATACTGCCTATGCCGTCATTCTCGCTGGTCTGACGCGGGTCCATTCCAAGGATCTGGAAACGGAGGATCGCGACCAGGGGGAAGCACAGGCGGCGAAGTCGGACGCATCGATTTCGCCGCCGTCCGAACAGACGCAGCCGTGATCGGCGTGGCGGACCCGATGAAGATGTCGCTAGGCGCATTTGGGGCGCTCCGACGCGAGTGGAACCGACGCCAAGGCGATGGGGGTTCGAAGGCGCCGCCGTCCGATCAAGAATTTGATGCCGCAGTCCTGGCCGCGAGGGGGTATCTGCATTGACGATCGAAGTCGAACGCCTGGTCGCCACGCTCGAGGCGAACTTCTCGAAATATGAGAAGTCGCTGAACAAGGCGATCGGCAACACAGATCGCGGGTTCAAGCGGATGGAGGATCGCGGCCGGCGCTTCGAAGCGCAGATGGCTGGTTTGGGCGGCAAGCTGAAGAATTTCGGCATGGGTCTTGCGGCCGGCGCCGGACTGGCATCGATCGACGGCCTGACGCGGGCCTTGCGCGGCGCGGTGAAGGAAGCGGCCGATCTGGTCGACATGTCGTCAAAGATCGGCGTCGACACCGATGCACTTCAGCAGCTTCTATTCACCTTCAGCCAAGCCGGCGTCGATGCTCAGACAGTCGAAACGGCCCTCACCCAATGGGGCAAGCGGATCGGCGAAGCCTACACCCAAGGCGGCCCCCTCGCCGAGTTGCTGAAGGCGAACAATGTGTCGCTGACCGACGGCGAGGGCAAGCTCCGCTCCTCAGTCGATCTTCTGGCCGATATGGCCGACCTGATCAAGAATGCAGGCTCGGAACAGGAACGGCTGGCGATTGCGGCGGTGGCCTTCAACAAAGCCGGCGCCGAGATGGTTCCGGGGCTGAAGGATGGAGCCGCGGCGTTGCGCGCGGGCGCGAACGAAGCCACGCGGCTGGGCATTGTGCTCGATAAGGAAGTGCTGGCGCGGGCAGCCGTGCTCGATGACGAGTTCGACAAGATCGCAACCGTGATCGATATCCAGATCAAGAGCGGCCTGCTCAACGTGGCCGATGCGATCGGCGTCGCTATCGAGTTCGTTCGAGATTGGCAGGCCGAGATTCAGGAGCTGTCGAAATACATCGCGGCGATCCCGGTCATCGGGCCGCTGAGCGTTGCCAAGGACGCGCTATCAGGTGGAGACGCGCCAACGCCCGGTCGTGTTGGCCTGGCCGTGGGCGGGAAGACGTTCGGAACCCCTGCGCCATTGTCGGACGCGACATTCAATTCCCGCTTCAGCGGCCCGCAAAAGACCATCGTCCCCGGCAAGGGTGAAGGCGGCATCGACTTCAGTAGTTCCGGCAGCATGCGCCGCGGTGGTCGCGCGCGTGAGCTGGTCGATCCTTGGGAAGACCTTCGCGAAGCTGCTCACGACTACTCCGAAGAGCTCGACGACATTAACAGCAAATACGAGGAAATGAACGACATCGGGCGCGATGTTCTGGGTGGCTTCATTTCGGACATAAAGAGCGGCACGTCAGCAACCGAGGCATTGGCGAATGCACTGGACCGCGTAGGAGATCGCCTGCTCGACATGGCGCTGGACGGGCTGTTCTCCAGCGGCAAGAAGGGTGGTGGCGGGTTTCTCGGCAGCCTTTTCAGCGGCCTGTTCGGCAAGGGCGGTGGCGGTGGCCTGCTTTCGAAAGTAGGGCTGTTCCATCAGGGCGGCATCGTCGGGCAGGGCGGCTCAAGCCGCATGGTCTCGCCTCTGGCCTTTGCCGGCGCCCAGCGCATGCATTCCGGCGGCATGCCGGGGCTGCGTGCCGATGAGGTTCCCGCCATCCTCCAGCGTGGGGAAATGGTGCTGCCTCGCGGCGCAAAGCGCGGAGGCGGACAAGAGACCATCAACGTGGTGCTGCGTGACGATTCCGGCCGCATGGCGGATATCGCCGACCAGCGCATCCAGACGGCCAGCGGCACGATCGTCCGCGTGTCGGTGCAGCAAAGCACCAAGGCAGTCGACAAGCGCATGCCGGGGCTCATGGCGAACGCCCAGGCTCGCTCGCTCTAGGGGCACACGATGACCATTCGCTGGCCCGACGAGGTTCTGCCCCCGCAGAACGTGAACTTCGACCTTGTGCCGAGGACACTGGCTGGCCCGGCGTCGGTCTCTGGCCTCACGCAGGTCGTCGCGTCCGATGCCGGGATATGGAAGGCGGTGTTCGGCTCGGTGATCGTTCGTGGCCATGACGCGATAATCACGCATCGCGCCATTGCCGCGCTGCTCGAAGGCCGGCTCAATCCAATCCTCGTGCCCTTGTGCCGGGGCTATCAGCCGGTGCCGGACGGGGCGGTTGCACAGGGCCTGTACGACGCGGTGCCGCATAGCGACGATGCCTTCTTTTCGGACGGCACGGGCTACGTCTCGACCGTCATCAACGTCACGTTTGCCAGTGGTGCTGCGGCGCGGGCGTCGTCGGCCTCCATCACCATCGGCTATGCCGACACGCTTCTGCCCGGACAGCATTTCTCGGTTGGCGATCGGCTCTACCGATTGCGCTCGGTGACCTCTACCGGGGCGTCGACGGCCAACATCACCTTCCGGCCGCTCCTGCGCGAAGCGGTTGCGGCTGGGGACCGGCTCGAATTTGACGATCCGGTCTGCCGCATGCGTCTCGCGTCAGATTCGGAAATGGACCTGGCCCTGGCCATGCGCCGTTTCGGCAACCCGACGGTCACCTTCATCGAGGATATCTGATGGCGGACTTCTTCACCGCCGAGCAGATCGAAGCGCTGTCGGGCGGGACGGTGCGCTGCGACATCCTCGCCGCGTTCTCCTTCCTCTCCGGCACGATGTACGCATGGAACGGCAACCAGCCCTTGGTTGCGCTCGACGGCAACACGTACCTGCCGATGTACGGCTACGGGGTGATCGACGGACTGGGGGTGACCGGCGGCACGCAATCGGTGCAGGTCACCATGTCGCTCAACGGCCTGCCGGGTCAGGCGCTCGATTTCCTATCCAAGGCGATCGAGGAAACCCCGGAGGTAGATCAGCAGTTGGTCACCGCCTCGCTGCAGCTCTTCGATGACGACTGGCAGCCTGTGGGTGTGCCGATCAATCTGTTCCAAGGCTACATGCAGCCGCCTTCGGTGACGCGCACAGTGGGCTCGCAGGAAGACGCCGGCACGCAAGGGGTCACGCTGGCGGCCGAGAATGTATTCTTCAGCCGTTCCCGCCCGCCCTATGGACGCAACACGGATCGCGATCAGCAGGCCCGGTCTCCTGGCGACAAGTTCTTCGGCTTCGTTTCGTCGCTGCTCTTCAAGCTGATCAGATATCCCGACTACTGACGATGACAGCTATCGAGGAAGAGCTTGCCGCTTTCATTGCGCGCGAGATCGAGAAACCTTTCGAATGGGGCACGACGGATTGCGCCGCCACTGCGGATCGCTGGGCAACCATCATGCTCGGCTGGTCGCCGCTGCGCCGCTACGGCAAGCAGCATATCGGCGAAGCGGAGGCCCGTGCGTGGCTTTCACAGCCGGGGGGCATCGCAGTGGCCGTCAACCGCGTCATGCGCTCCAGCGGGCTCGCCAAGGTCAAGGAAGCGGCAGTCGGGGATATCGGCCTGGTGGCGCACGGGATGGTCAATGGCCTGCCCCGGCTCTGCGTCGCGATCAAGACGCCTACGGTGTGGTTTTCCCGTGAGACGGACGGTCTGATTGGCGCACCCGCCGGCTCGGTCTGGAAAGCATGGAATGTGACCGATGCCTGGCGTACTTGAGGCAATTACATTCCTGATCGTGGCAGCGCAGGCCGGGGCGCTCGGCGCGGGCATCTCTGCCGTCATCGGCGCGTTCGGAGGATCGCTCCTCGGCCTTGGCCTGTCGGTCGGCATCTCGTTTCTCTCCTCGCTGATCTTCAGGCCGCAGCAGCCAAAGCCGGAAGACGTTCAGAGCTCGGTCAAGAATCCGACGGCCGTGAGGCAGCGGCACTATGGACGGGTGAAAACGTCGGGGCCTTGGGCATTCGGGGAAAGCAAGGAAGGGCATTTTCACAAGGTCATTGCGATCGGTACCGGGCAGATCGACGCGATCGAGGAATACTGGATCGACGACAACCTTGTCACGATCGGTGGTGGTGATCTTGTCGTCACGGCTCCATACACCAGCCGCGCACGTATCCAGACGCGCCTCGGCCTGCCCACTGAGACGGCCTACTCAAACCTGACGGCGGTCTTTCCGGAGTGGGATTCCGATCACCGCGGCGATGGCGTTGCCAGTCTCTACGCGACGCAGTTTGCCATAGCTCCGGACGTGATGAATTCGGTCTTTCCGAAGCTCACTGCAACGGACTACCGCGTCGTTATCCGCGGGGCGCTGATCTACAACCCGCTTACCGAAGCCACTGCGTGGACCGATAATGCCGCGGCGGTGATCCGCGATTATATGATCCACGCCGATGGCATGCGGCTGCCGGCGGCATTGGTGAACACGACACAAGCCGCGGCAGGGTGGCTGGCGGCAGCGCAAAGGGCGGCTGAACTGGTCCCGCTCAAGGCAGGAGGCACCGAAGCCCGCTATCGTCTGTGGGGCTCTTATTACCTGAACGAGCGCCCAGCCGATGTTCTGGGCCGCATGCTCAACAGTTGTGACGGCGTGATTGTCCCGACGCCGGACGGAGGCATAACCCTCGACATCGGCACATGGGTGGTCCCGACCGTCATCATCGACGCGGACATGATCGTTGGGTTCGACGTTCGCCGGGGCCGCGATATCCTGACGACCGCGAACGTCATCTCGGCAACCTTCCTTTCGCCGGATCACGACTACCAAGCGACCGATGCAGATCAATGGGTCGATGAGGACGACGTAGCACTTCGAGGCGAGATCGTTTCCGACACGTCATTCGCCATGGCCCCGTCGCATGGGCAGGCGCGGCGGCTGATGAAGCTGGCGGCCTATCGGTCAAACCCGAACTGGGTCTGCACGCTGCAATGCAATCTTCGCGCTCTTGCTGCCTTCGGCAAACGCTTCGTGCGGGTGCGCTATCCGCTGTTCGGCATCGATGAGGTTTTCGAGCTTAAATCGTTCCTGTTCAACTTCGGAGAGGGCGGCATTCTGGCGAGCGTGACGCTCGACATCCACTCCATGCCATCGGATGCCTATGCCTGGGACGCGGAAGCCGAGGAAGGCACGGCGCCGATCAGCGAGGTGACTGTCGTCTCCGATACCATCCCGGTTCCAACCGGGTTTGCCGGGACGGTTTTTACCACCACAACGGGCAGCGGAACCGTCTCCTTTGTCGAGCTCGTCTGGAGCGCATCGCCAACAGGTTTGAGGGTGGAGGCGCAGGGCCGCGAGGTCGGGGCGGTAGACTGGATTCCGATCCCGGTTGCTGATGGCTCGGCCTCAACCATTTCGTGGCCGTTGGACGATGTGACTGAGTACGAATTCCGCATCCGCCATGTGTCGCTGACCGGCCGCACAAGCGACTGGACCGACACGCTCACGCTGCCGGTGCTGGCGATGCTGAACTTCTCGATCAACAGCAACTCCCAATACGTTCCCGTCATCTTCTAATTTTCAAGGTGAATAATGGCTGACAACCTTTCCATTAAGGACGGGGCTGGCGCAACGCGCACCGTTGCCGCGACGGATGTGAGCACGGTGCATGTGCCTCGGCACATCCTCGTCAATCAGAGCAACACTTTCGTCGATGTCGGGGGCAAGCTCGACACCCTGGCGGGATATCTCGACGGGGTGGAGGGATACACCAACGGCACGCAGATCGAAGCCGCGGCAATCAACACGGTGCTGGGCGTCAAGGCCGACGCCAAATCAACCGCGACCGACACAACGTCAATTTCCGCGATGTCGGTCTGGAAGCAAATCAGCGCCAGCGTGCAGGCCCTAGTTACGGGCACGGTGCTTGCGGCCGGCTCGGCGTTGATCGGGCGTGCTGTAGCCGATGCGAGCGCGGCGACAGGCGGCATCGCCAGTTGCGCGCGGCTGGCGTCGTCCGCCGCTTCCACAAACGCCACGAATGCAAAGGCATCAGCCGGCCGGCTCTATTCGGTTCAGATCCGCAACGTCGCGACCTATGACGTTTATCTGGTGCTGTACGACACGGCCGGAACACCTACGCCCGGCACCACGACGATCCGAAAAAAGATTCCAATCCCGGCCTTGAGCATGGCCGTGCTCGACTGGCCGCTGGGGCTCTATTTTGGCTCGGGGATTGCTTACGCGATTACCAAGCTGGCGGCTGATGCAGACACAACGGCGGTGGCGGCCGGTGACGTGCTGCAGCTCAATCTGGATTACGTCTGATGAGCCATATCTATCAGCCATTCCTCGTCGCCACCGGCTCCAATGCCAACGGCTCCTATTGGCGTTATGCCGACGGTCGTCAGACTTGCGAGGTAATGATCACTGCCACGACCCAAGACTGGACGACCGCCTACGGCGCTTTCTTCGGCCCGAGCGCTGAACAGACATGGACGTTCCCGATAGCCTTTTCGGCTGAACCTGCCGTGATCGGGAATATCGGGCGGCAAGGGGCTTTGACGCCTTCGTTCCTGACCATTCGCGCATGCAATACGACCACCGCCAACTATTTCCCAGGCACCTATACATCGCTCAATACCGCGTCATCGAAGCTCGTCATCATGAGCGCGCACGGCCGCTGGTTCTAGGCCGCACCACTCCTCCGTCATTCCCCTGCTTTGCCTAGCCCTGCCTCCCGGCGGGCCGCCTTGCCATTTGAGGACATCTCATGGTTGACACACCCAACACCATCTATCGCGACTACGTGACCGACGGCGTGCCATCGTCTGGGGCGCACGAACCCGTGAAGGCAAAGATCCGCGAATACCTCAACGACCTTGAGGCCCGCATTGTCGATGACGTGGTGGCGGAAGCCTACATCTTCCTGTTCACCGGCCAGTCGAACATCGAGAATGACGAGCCCTATTCGTGGACCCCGCCGGACAACCTTTTTTACTGGAACGCGACCTATCTTTCGGCGGGAACGACGGTTGCAGCCGTATCCTCGACGACCATGCGGCTGTCCTATTCGATGGCCGCCGAGTTCGCCCGGAACAATCCGAACCGGCCTGTCTACATCATCAACATCGGCAAAGGCTCGGAGCCGATCGCTCGCTGGATTTCCGGTGGCGGTGGCGGAACCGACATGTACGCGGCGTGCAAGGCCGCAGTCGAGGCGCTGCTGGCCGAACTCGGCGCCACCAAGATCGACCATCTCGTCTGGTGGCAGGGCGAGAGTGACTACCTCGCCAGCAGCACAACCTACGTCGAGAATTGGCAGACCGTCTGGTTCCAGTTCTTCGCCGAAACCTGGTTCCCTCGCACGACTCCCGTGACCGTCATGGCCGTGACCGAACGTTACGTGCCGGATACCAACATGAAGACTTTCAACCGTCAGCTCCGGCGCATTGTCGATCTGGAGCCGACCTATCGAGCGTTTGTCGACACGTCGTCGCTGGCTGCCGATCTCTGGGACGACCCAGCCGCTCGCATCCACATGACCGCCGAAGGCTTCTACGCCGCCGGCATCATGGCGCATGAGGCTGCATTCTCTGGCAAGGGTATCGGCCGCAACGCGACCCCGTGGCAGACGGCCATCAAGCGGACGACACAGATCCGGAGTTCAACGGCATCGCCTACTGCCGACCCGGAACTGCAACTCGCGCTGCGAAGCGGCTATACCTATACCTTGCGCGGGCGCATCTTCGGCCAGGCAGCCGCATCGTCCGACTTCAAATGGGCGATCACGGGGCCAGCCGCGACCAAGATCGCCGGTGTCGTCAAGCACATCAAAGCCGATGCCGGCACGGCCGAGCCGATCCAGATGTTCGACGGCTCTGCCTACCCAACCGGGCAACAGGTGCTAGTCGGCACGACGAGCTTTTTCATTGTCGAATTCGACATGCTGATTGCGCCGACCACCGATGACGGGATCGTAGCATTCGCTTGGTCCCAGAATACGAGCGTGGCGGAAAACACCTATGTTTTCGCCACCAGCTTCATTGAAATTCTGGAGACATCCTAAATGCGCCAGCAAACAAGCGCATGGCCGGCCGCCGCCGGTGCACAGACGGCCGATATTGCGAAGCTCAGCCGCATACCGCACGATCCGAACGAGCCGGTGATCGTGATCGCTTGGGGATCCAGCAACTGCCCGCCCCCGGACAGCTACTGGTACAGGCCCACGGGGGCGTTCGTGGTGGTCCGGCGCGCGAGTCACAAGCTCTTGGAAGGTTGGCAGATACAATATGAGCCAGATCCACCATGGGTGCCGCCCGCCAGCCTCATGACGTGGAGGCTCTAACCTCGCCTCTGAATTTCAAACAGTCGAACCGCCCGCTGGCGACGACGGCAAAGGAGCAGCCTATGAACCTTGATCTCGGGGACACTCGCGCGATCATTGCCGAGTGTCGAAAGCAAGGGCTGCTCCGCAACCAGACGGCCTATGTGCTCGCCACCGCACGCTGGGAAACCGGCCACAAAATGAAGCCTGTCCGGGAGGGCGGCGGCGAGAAGTATCTCAAGTCCAAAGCCTACTATCCATTCGTCGGCATGGGCTACGTGCAGCTCACATGGAAACGAAACTACGAGAAGGCCACGAAGGTCTTCGGCGTCGATTTTGTGGTCAACCCCAAGCTGCTGCTTGATCCGAAATACGCTACGCCGATCCTCGTCACCGGCATGCGCGAAGGCTGGTTCACGACGCGCAAGCTGTCCGACTATATCACGCTGAAGGCGTCTGACTTCAAGGGCGCTCGGCGCATTGTGAACGGCACGGATCGCGCGGCAGAGATCGCCAAGCTTGCCGAGGCATACGACGCTCTGCTGCTGGCGGAAGGCTATGGCGTCGATGCGCCATCAGGCGAGCCGCAGGACGGAACCAAGCCTAACGTGGTGCTGGTCGACGGGCCGAAGGCAGACGAGACAACGGTCGTGGTCGTGCAGACGCCGGACAACCCTCCGGCAACAAATCCGGCCGCGAAGGGTAAGACCGGACTGATGGCGTTCGGCGCGCTGATCCTCCTCGCGCTCGGCGCGGCCTTCAACTACTTCTTCGGAGCCTGACCCATGGCGAACACTGTCAATCAGGCTAGTGCCAACCCGACAAACAAGCTCACCGCGGCGACGGTGGCCGGGGCATTCATGGGCGTGCTGGCGCTCGTGCTGCGAAATACAGCCCCGAGCTGGTACGACCCGGAGACCATGATCCTTCTCACGCCGATCGTGGGCTACATCGCCGGCTGGCTGATCCGTGACAAGCCGAACATCACGGTTGTCGTGGAGGACAGCAAATGAGCGGCCTCATCTCGGGGCTGCTTTCCAGCCCGTGGGCGTGGCTCGCACTCGCTGCTGTGGCCGGCGGCATCTACTGGCAGATACGCCGCTCCGGAGCCCGTGCTGAGCGCGACAGGCAGGCTCGTGAGCGGCAGAAGGCCAACGACGTCGCCAAGCGGATCGACAACGAGGTCGGGGCGCTGAAGCCCGACGAGGCGCGCAAGGAGCTCAAGTCATGGTAGCTCGCGCACTCATAGTTGCCGCCTTCCTGATCCTTGCCGGCTGTGTGACATCGGGCGGCACGTTCTGTGACATCGCCAAACCAATCCGGCTCACCGACGCTCAGGTTGACGCGCTCACCGATGCGCAGGCTGCCGAGTACTTGGCCCACAACCTCAAGGGCCAGAGACTCTGCGGGTGGAAGCCATGACCGACCGCGCATTCAAGCTCGTCATGGCAAGCTGCTTCGTGCTGCTGGCCGTTGCTGCGTCCGATCTCGCCCGTTCGCATGAAGCACTGCCGACCGCCGCGCAACCCTTCGGCTGGACCTATGGGTATGAGTGCTGTTCGCTGCGAGACTACAAGCAGAGCGAGGCTGGCGAGGTCACCGTGAAGCCTGACGGCTATCACGTCGAGGCGACGGGCGAAGTCATACCCTATGGCGACTATCGCCTGAAGCGCTCTCGGGATGAATTCTATCACCGTTGCGCACCGGGCGGGAACTTCTCCGCGCCGCGTTCGATTTGCCTCTATGTGCCGGATCAAAGCTTCTGATGTCCCGCGCCCGCGCTGTTCTCCTCGCGCTGGCCTGCCTGGCGGGCCTGTGCGCCTTCATGGCCTTCGCCAAGGCGCAGGAGCCGGCGCCAGCCCTGCCGCCCGGCTGCGGCCCGCTGGCGGGCTTCCTGAAGCACCTCCAGTCCAAGTTCAACGAGTTCCGCATCATCGAGCTTCAGGGCAAAGGTATGAAATTCGTCGTCACCCGCTCGAATGAGGGGGCGTGGACCGTGCTCAAGGTGGAAGGGGCGGATGCCGCTTGCGTCATTGCGGACGGCAATTCCTCAGAAGTCGATCGCGGCTTCTAAAACGTGAAAAGGATACCAACATGAGCGTCACCCTCCTACTCGTCATCCTCCTGATTGTGATCCTTGTCGGCGGGCATGGGTACGGCTGGGGCAATGGGCCTTCAGGGCTTGTCGGGCTGATCCTCATCATCATCCTGATCCTGATGCTGATGGGCAAGATATGACCCTCGGTTCATCCTCGAATACAGAACCACGGGGTTTAGGGTGATGAGCGAGGCCAGCAATCAGGAGATATTCCGCGCGATCGGCGAGCTCACCGAGTCCGTGAAGGGGCTGCGGCGTGACGTGCAGGCAGGGGAGACGCGATCCGTGGAAACCGCAAGGCGAGCCGACGAGCACCGATCCGCCATGCACAAGCGGGTTGACGACATGGTGGCCGAGTTCGGCTCTTTGGAGAGCCGCATGGCGTCGATGGAATCCACTGTGGCGGAAAGCAAGATGATCACCGATGATGTGCGCAAGTGGCGGCTGATGGGCATGGGCGCGCTCGGCGTTGTCGGGATCGGCGGGACCGCGCTCGGGGTGGCGCTCGCCGGCGCGCTCGACTGGATCGGCAAGCTGATCCGCAACTGATCTCCCAAGACGCTCACCGCGTCCGACTGCGCCCCGCTCGGCCCTTTAGATGGGTCGGCGGGGCTTTTTCTTTGTGTCCGATTCGGATACAAGGTGGTGGCGATGCGGCGTGGAAAGCAGACACGCACCGGTACTGATTAGGAGACGTCCTAGCGGCTCGGCAATACGGAAAGCCACCATCGAGTGGGCAACGAGTTTTACCCCGACGCCGGAGTAGCGCCCGGCCATCGCAACTGCTCCCAGCGCGTTCCCGGCTCTCCCCGCTGTCAGACACCACCCAATAGCTAGACGCGCTCCTGTGGGCTTGCCTGTGGCGCTGTGGGGCCGGGTAGAAGTCCCATCATATTGCTCGCTCGGGCGAAATGATGG
>OFRM01000302.1_pt1 | contig 22218 bp, 25 predicted proteins | sample 1543101 | NCBI WGS metagenome assembly OFRM01 (sample SAMN07774223, study PRJEB24372) | wastewater metagenome | isolation source: Exp Tend VB 0WW | collected 2016-02
AGGCTAGGCCATCCAAAGCGGAGGTGCTCAACGAGCTCCACGCGGAGGCGCTCGCCGAGTTCGACGCCATCCAGTCGGCGATGCACGACGAGCGCATGCAGTGCCTCGAGGATCGTCGGTTCGGCCAGCTCGCCGGCGCCCAGTGGGAAGGCGCTCTCGGCGACCAGTTCGAAAACAAGCCGCGCTTCGAGGTCAACAAGGTCCGCCCGTCCGTGCTGAGGATCGAGAACGAGTACCGCAACAACCGCGTGGGCGTGGTTTTCCAGCCCAAGGACGGCGCCCCGAAGGACCAGCTTGCCGATACGTGCGCCGCGCTGTTCCGCGCTGACGAGCAGGACTCGGTCGCAGATGAAGCCTATGACGGAGCTTTCGACGAGGCTGTGACGGGCGGCTTCGGCGCGTTCCGGTTGCGCGGCTGCTACGCGGACGAGGACGACGAAGACGGCGAAGACGACCAGGACGAAGCGCGCCCGCAGCGCATCCGCATCGAGCACATCCCCGATGCTGATTCTTCGGTGTTCTTCGATCTGAACGCCAAGCGCCAGGACAAATCCGACGCGCGGACGTGCTTCGTGCTGACGCCGATGACGCGCGACGAGTACGAGCGCCGGTATGACGACGATCCCACGACGTGGGAGAAGAGCGTTCACAAGACCGAGTTCGACTGGGCGCCGCCCGATGTGGTCGTGGTCGCCGAGTACTACGTCGTCGAGAGCGTCAGCGAGACGTACATCACGTTCCAGGGCCTCGAGGAAGGCGACGAACGCGAGCACGCCGAGAGCGCGCTCGAGGCAGACGAGGGCCTGTCCCGCGAGCTCGAGGCAACCGGATACAAAGAGGCCAGCCGGCGCACCACGACTCAGCGCCGCGTCCACAAGTACCTGCTGAGCGGCAACAGCGTGCTCGAGGACTGCGGATTCATCGCGGGCCGCCAGATTCCCATCATCCCGGTGTACGGGCAGCGCTCTTTCGTGGACAACGTCGAGCGGTGCATGGGTCACGTCCGCCTCGCGAAGGACGCGCAGCGGCTGCTGAACATGCTTCTTTCGAAGCTCGCCGAAATCAGCTCGATGACGAGCGTCTCAAAGCCGATCTTCACGCCCGAACAGATCGCCGGCCACACGAGCATGTGGTCGAACGACAACATCAGAAACTACCCGTATCTGCTCGTCAACGCCGTAATGGACGCGGCCGGGACCGAAGCCCTGAGCGGCCCGGTCGGCTACACGAAGGCGCCCGAAGTGCCGCCGATCCTCGCCGCCCTGGTTTCGCTTGCCGAGGTCGGTCTGAAGGATGTCCTCGGCAACCCGCAGGAAGCCGAGAAGATGGTGTCCCACGTCGCCGGCAAGACGGTCGAGCTGCTCCAGCGCACGCTCGACAAGCAGGCATTCATCTACGTTTCGAACATGGCCAAAGCGATCCGCCGATGCGGTCAGGTTTGGCTTTCGATGGCTCGCGAACTGTACAAGCAGCCAGGCCGGAAGATGAAGGGCATCACGGCGCTGAACAAGCCGATGCAAGTCGAGCTGATGCGCCCGGTGATCGGCCCCGACAAGAAGGCTCAGGCCGAGAACGACCTGACGCGCGCCGCGTTCGACGTAAATGTGAACATCGGGCTCTCGAGCGAGAGCAAGCGCCAAGCGGCTTCGAGCGCCATTACCGGACTTCTCGCCGTGACGCAGGACGAAGAGACGCGGACGGTCCTCGGGCTGTTCGGCGTGATGAACCTCGAAGGCGAGGGCGTCGAAGACCTGCGCGAATGGGCGCGTGCGCAGCTCGTCAAGAAGGGCGCGGTCAAGCCCACGCCGGAAGAGGCCGAGCAGCTCGCCGCGATGGCGCAGAACGCGCCCAAGGACCCGAACGCGACTTACCTCGAAGCCGCCGCGAAGAAGGCTGAAGCCGACGCAGCGCGCGCGGTCGCCGAGATCGACCTGACCGCGGCCAAGACCCAGAAGACCAAGGCCGACACCATCGAGACTCTCGCGGGCGTGGATGTGAGCCGCCAAGGCGCGGCCATCGACGCGGCGAAGAGCCTGCAAGAGCTGAGCGCTCCGCAGCCCTCGCTAGACCAGGGATTAGGAACTTCGGCACCCGTGCCGGGGGGCTCACAGTGACGGATGAAATGGACCCTGCCCAGTTGCAGGAGGGCGCCCCCGAGGACGCCGATACGACCACCGCCCCGCCGGTGGAGGAAGACGCCACGGAGTCTCCGGAGGAATCCGGGGAAGGTGCTGGTGCTGATACGCCGCAAGACGACCAGTCCGAGGGCGAGGCCGAGCCGGAAATCGAGATTTCGATCAAAGGCGAAACGCCGCCGCCATCGAAGGGGAAAGAGTCTGCCGCTTGGATGCAGATTCGTCGCGAGAACGCAGAGCTGAAGCGCCAGCTTCAAATCCAGGGTCAGGCGCAGCCGGAAACGGCCGCAGATCCCGGAGCCAAGCCGACGCTCTTGAGCTGCGACTTCGACGAAGCTGCGTACGAGGCGAAGCTGGACGCCTGGAAGGATGCCACCGCAAAGGCGGAGGCCCGGAAGCAGGCGGAGGCCAAGCAGGGCGAGGAAGTCACTCGCTTCTGGCAGACACGCGGCGAGGTCTACGCCAAAGGCAGAGAGGCGTACTCGGCGCAGGCTCCCAAGGCGTTTGCTGCTGCTGAAGCAGCGGTTAGCGCCGCCCTTTCCCGTGCTCAGCAGAACGTGCTGCTGAGTGTCGCGGATGACCCCGCGTCGGTCGTTGTAGCGCTCGGGCGGTATCCCAAGCTGCTCGAGGAGGTCGGCAAGGAGACGGACTTCATCCGGCTCGGTGCCAAGCTCGCGAAACTGGAGGCCAATTTGACGAAGCCCGAAAAACCGAAATCCAACACTCCCCCGCCCGAGCAGAAGGTTCGCGGAAGCGGCTCTGGATCGGGCGGCAAGGATTCAACACTAGAACAGCTCCGCGCCAAGGCCGACAAGACCGGCGACCGCACCGCGGTTGTCGAGTACCTGCGGAAGAAGCGCGAGCAGAAGAGGTAATACATGTCTCAGAGCGATTTTGCGCGGCAGGTCGTTGTCGCCTTCGAGGAAGAGATCGTCCCCGCGTTCGAGGACCTGCTGACCCTGTCCAGCAAGGTCACCGTCAACGACCAGGACGGCAAACAGATGGAGCGCTCCGGCGACATCGTCTGGCGCCCGATGCCGAACATCGCGGTGTCCAACGATGGGATGGACGCGACCAACAACTTCAAGGGGATCACCGATCTCGTCGTCCCCGCGACCCTGGGCTTCCAGAAGCATGTCGCGCGTGAGCTCGACGCGAAGGAGCTGCGCGACGATCTCCGGAAGAAGCGTTTCGGCAAGGCCGCAGCGCAGCGCCTCGCGTCCGACATCAACATCGCGGTGATGGACACGGTCTGCAATCAGGCCACGCTCATCGATACGAAGACGACCGCCGCGGCGGGTTACGCGGATCCGGCCCGGCTGGACTCGCTGTTCAATCGCAACGGCATCCCGCAGATGGGCCGCCATCTCGCCTACAGCTCGGTCGACTACAACGCAATGGCGGAAAACCTGGCGGGTCGCGGGACCCTGTCGGGCAAGCCCGTGGTGGCGTACGAGAAGGGCCTCATCGGCGAGGACGTCGCCGGCTTCATGGCGCACAAGCTGGACTACGCCAACAGCTGCAACGCGGCGGCGGGCTCCGGCATCACGATGGACACGCGCACGTCGGCGGCGCAGTACCACACCCCGCGGGCCAAGCGCACCGGCTCCAACGGAGAGACCGCGAACGTCGACAACCGCTACCAGCAGATCACCGTGAGCTCGACCACGAACGTGCTCGCGGGCGACTGGTTCACCATCGCGAACGTGTACGAGGCCCACAAGATCACGAAGCGCACGACCGGCTCGCTGAAGTCGTTTCGCGTGATCTCAAAGGATAGCGCGACGCTGCTCACGATCTCCCCGCCGATCATCTCGGCACAGGGTGCCACTCAGGCCGAGATCGACTACCAGAACTGTATCGTCTCGACCGAGGCGAGCAACGCCGCGCTGGTGTGGCTGAACACGGTCGCCAAGCCGATCAACCCGTTCTGGATCGAGGGCGTCGTGGAGCTCCTGCCCGGCCGCTACGAAGTGCCGGAAGGCGCTGGCGTGGAGATGGCGCGCGCGACGACGAAGCAGGGCATCGACCTGATCATGGTCGGCAACTTCAACCACCGTACGCTCAAGTACGAGTTCCGCTGGGACGTGTTCTTCGGCGTCTGCGTGCTGAATCCGGAGATGGTCGGCGGCCAGCTCTTCAGCCAGACCTGATCTCGAGGGGGCTGGCGCCCGCGGCCAGCCCCGCCACTCTCCATATTTCCAGACCATTCGAACGATCCTTCGGAGGATGAAATGCGCTTCCTGATTCTCGTCCTGTCCCTGGCGCTCTGCGCGCCCGCTCTCGCCGCAACCGTCACAGTCTACCCCGGCGGAACCGCCACGGTAGCCGTACCGGCCGCCCAGTACATCAACGTGTTCACCGCGGGCAGCTCGAGCGCCCGCGTCTACAAGCAGGTCGGCTACCCGAACATGCCGGCGTCCTGGGTGCTGGAGACGAGCGGCACCGTCTCCAACCAGGAGACGAGCTTCGGACCGTACACCGCCGCCACGAGCATCCGCATCGAGGCCGGCACGGACCCGGTGCTGTACTCCGTGGGAGCGGGCGCGCTGGCGATCCCCGTCACGCGCGTATTCCCCGGGCTCAGCGCTGCCGCGGGCTCGATCCTGCGCACCACGGCGCGACTTGGACAGCTCCAGCCCGTTCCGGCGGCCATGACCACCGCGGCGACGATCCTCTCGGCAGACATGCTCAAGGGGATCATCACCGGCACTCACACCGCAGGCGCCACGGCGGCCTACACGCTGCCCACCGGCACGCTGCTGGAGGCCGCGGTGCCGTACATCCAGATCGGCGAAGGCTTCGAGTGGGTGCTGATCAATCTGAACACCGCGGCGGCCGACTCTATCACGGTTACCGCGGGCACCGATCACACCATCGTCGGCGATCCGGTTGTGATCTCCACGCACGTCACCACGGGCGGTGCGATCACCTCGCGCGGATGCAGCAGCTCGACGTGGATCACGAAGAAGACGGCCGCGAATACCTTCGTGACCTACCGCAAGAACTAACTTGCACGATTGGAGATCCTAGTGAACAAACACGCATTCCCGATGCTGGTCTACAAGACCCCGGGCCAGCACAACGCCGGCAAGATCAACGGCCGGCTCGAGACCTACGACTCCGAACTCGTTGCGTCAGCGGATGACCTGGCGGCGGCGCTCAAGGCCGGCTGGTTCGAGTCGATCCCGGACGCAGCCAAGGCTGAACGGGCCGCGAAGGCTGCCGAGTCGGACAAGGCCGAGAAGGCGAAGGCCAAGTAAGTGAGCTGGACCAAGGGAGAGTTCATCACGCAGGCGTTCGAAGAGATCGGGCTGGCGTCGTACGTGTTCGACTTGTCCGCGGAGCAACTTCAGAGCGCTCTGCGGAAGCTCGACATGATGATGGCCACCTGGGACGCACGCGGGATCTCCCTTGGCTACCCGCTGCCGTCGACAGCAGACGGCAGCACCCTTTCGGAAGACTCCGGCGTGCCGGATCGCGCGAACGAGGCCATCGTGGCCAATCTCGCGCTCCGGCTCGCGTCGGGAGTCGGCAAGGAAGTTTCGATGGAGTTGCGGGCAACCGCGAAGCAGGCGCTCCGGACGCTGTTCAACACGGCAGCGCAGCCCGACGAGCAGCAGATGCCGAATGGCGTCCCGGCTGGTGCGGGCAACAAGGGCCGGACGTTCCTCGACGCGCCGGACGACACGCTGGCTGGCGGTTCTGACAGCGAGATCGGCGTGGAGTAGGAGACGCGATGACCAGAGTACTCATCAAGAATCTCACCGAGGCGACAGCGGTCGCGGATGCCGACGAGCTACCGATCTACTCGGACGACGCCGACGCTACCCGCAAGGCGTCGCTGGCGACCGTGAAGACGTTCCTCACGGCCGGCGTCGATACGATCGTCGACGACGCCATCGCAGCCATCGCGTCGCCCTTCGCGCTCACGCTGCTGGACGACACGACGGCGGCGGCATTCCTCACCACGCTGGGCGTGAGCACGTTCGCGCAGACGATCCTCGACGACACGTCGGCGGGCGCGGCTCTGACCACACTGGGCGTCAGCGCGTTTGCACGGACGATCCTCGATGATGCCGATGCCAGCGCGGCCCGCACCACGCTGGGGCTCGTGATTGGTACAGACGTGCAGGCCCAGGACGCAGAGTTATCGGCTATCGCGGGCCTCGCGAGCGTCGCCGACCGGGTGCCGTATTTCACCGGCACCGGCACGGCAGCTCTGGCCGGCCTGTCCTCGTACGGGAGGACGCTGACGGCGCTGGCGGATGCTGCGGCGGGGCGCACGGCGCTGGGCCTCACCATCGGGACGGATGTCCAGGCGTACGACGCGGAGCTCGCAGCCATCGCCGGCCTGACGAGCGCCGCGGACAAGGGCATTCAGTTCACGGGCGCCGGGACGGCCGCCACGTACGACCTGACCGCGGCCGGCAAAGCGCTGCTCGACGACGCCAGCGCCGCGGCACAGCTCACCACGCTCGGCGTGTCCGCATTCGTCCAGACAATCCTCGACGACGCCGACGCGGCCACGGTGCGCGCGACCATCGGCGCGGCTGCCGTGGCTGGCTCGACGATCACCGTCAAGAATGACGCGGGCACCGTATCGGCCGTGGTCACTACGCTCGACTTCCTGACCGCGCACTTCCTTGTGGCCGAGTCGCCAGCCGGCGAGGTCAACGTCTCCCTCTCGACCGCGGCAGCAGCGAAGCTCAACGTCGCGCCTGCGACGGCCGACCGCCTCGCGCTCGACAACGGCACCGCTTGGACGACTCTAACCAAGGGCTCCGCGAGCACCGTGCTCTGTGTCAGCTCGGGTAACGCGCTGGGCTACACGACCGTCACGAATGCGATGCTCGCGGGCTCGATTACCGGCGACAAGATCAGCACGCTGCCCAACACGATCACCAACGTCACCGCCGCGACAAGCCTGACGATCACGCCGACCGGAACCTACTTGGCGCTCTCGTCGGGGAAGATGCTGAATTTTGTCGGCGGGACAAGTGACGTGGCGTCCACGGGAGACGTCAATTTCAACACTGATGACACGATCTTCCAGTTCCACCCGAAAATCGGTATCTGTACGAACGGTGGCGTGTTCTACCGCACGATCGCGGACTCTACGGCCAAGAGCGGCGTCGTCACAAACTCGCTGTATTCGAACGGCGGGTTCTCGGTCCCCGCCAACGTGCTCAAGCCGGGGCACGTGATCAGCGTGAAGGCGCACGGTCGGTATGACGCAGACGCAAGCCCTGGAAACATAACGTGGGAACTTTACTACGCCGGAACGCTGATCTGGACTAGCGGCGCATTCGGCACGGGTCCGTCGCCGGCAGTAAGCGCCGACACCTGGGGCCTGGACGTGGATATCGTGGTTCGGTCCAGCTCCAGCATGTACGCGAGCGGGGTGGCCTGGCAGGGCGAGGACTCGGCGCAGTCTAACAGGTACTGGCAGGCGCGCGACGCTCTGACCTCCGCGCTCTCGTTTACGTCCACCGCAAACCTCGAGCTTGCAGTGACGCACGCTGACGCTGGAACGAACTCGACGCTGCGCATGATCAGGATGAGGCTGGACTGAGCCAGTGAAAATCCCCATCCTCAGCGGCATCTACACAGACGGCTCACCAGCCGTGCGCGTAGCCTACCCCGTGAACCTGGTCCCGGTCCCGGGGCAGGACGGCATCGCGGATGGCTACTTGCGCCCGGCTGAGGGCATCGAAGCGTTCGCCACCGGCCTCGGTGTGGACCGTGGCGCCATCGTATGGGACAGCGTCCACTACCGCGTCAGCGGAACGCGCCTCATCACGGTCTCAGCCTTCGGCGCGGTGGCCGACCTCGGTGAGATCCCCGGCACGGGACCTGTGCGGTTCGACTTCAGCTTCGACCGCCTCGGCATCGCCGCTGACGGGAACCTCTACTACTGGGACGGCGCGACGCTCACGCAGGTCACGGACCCCGACATCGGGACCGTGCTCGATTACGTGTGGGTCGACAGCTATCACATGGTCACGGACGGGACCAACATCGCCGTGACCGAGCTGGCCGACCAGGACGCAGTCAATCCGCTCAAGTTCGGCACCACGGACACGCCGGACCCGATTCAATGTTTGCTCAAGCTTCAAAATGAGGTCCACGTCCTAAGCCGGCACGTGATCGACGTGTTCCAGAACATCGGCGGGACGAACTTCCCGTTCCAGCGTGTCTCGTCGGGCCATATCTCCAAGGGCGCCATCGGCCGCCGGGCTGCGTGCGTGTTCGCGGACGCTATCGCGTTCGTGGGCGGCGGACGCGGCGAGGCGCCCAGCGTGTACCTCGGCCGCAACGCGCAGGCGGCCAAGATCTCCACGCGCGAGATCGACAACCTGCTGCTCGAGTACACGGAGGCCGAACTCGCAACCGCGTTCCTCGAGGCCATCGTGGACCGTGGCAGCCAGTTCCTCTATGTGCGCCTGCCCGACCGAACCGCCGTCTACGATGCCGTGGCGTCGGCCGCAGCGGAGCAGCCCGTGTGGTGCTTCCTCACGTCCACGCTCTCGGGTTTCGCGCCGTATCGCGCCGCGAACATCGTCCGCGCTAACGACGTGTGGATCTCCGGCGACCCGGACTCGGCGTCCATCGGCCGATGGTCCAGCGAGGACTCGCGGCACTACGGTCAGGACGTGCGCTGGGAGTTCTCCACGCCGATGCTCCGGAGCCAGGGCCGCGGAGCCATCGTCAACCAGCTCGAGCTCGTGGCGCTGACCGGCGCGGTGGCCGTGGGCGACAACCCGACGATCAGCACCTCGTATTCCGTCGACGGGCGGACGTGGAGCCAAGAGCGCTCGATCCGGTCGGGCCGGCGCGGTGACACCACGAAGCGGCTGCTCTGGCTTCAGCAGGGGGCGTGGTCAAACTACCGCATCCAGCGGTTCCGCGGTGACAGCGGGTCGCGGTTGTCGGCGTTGCTCCTCGAAGCCCAGATCGAGGCGTTGAAGTACTGATGCTGCAAATCAGGAAGCCGACGCGCGCGCAATTCGCGAAGTTCGTGCAGGACCAGCAGGTCGTTCTGGAGTTCGAGCAGCTCTTCGACGCGGCCAACCGGCTGATCGGCAGCCCCGCGATCTACGCGCAGGCCGCACCGGCGGCGAAGACGGTCGCGGTCACGCTGACAGCCGCGGAGCTGCTCACCGGCATCATCACCGGGACGCATTCAGCCGGGGCCACGCAGGCGTACACGCTCCCGACAGGGACGCTGCTCGATGCGGCGCTACCCGGCATGCAGGTCGACGAGGCGTTTGAGTGGACGCTGGTCAACCTGAGCGCCGCCGCCTTGAACACGATCACGCTCACCGCCGGCACGGACCACTCCATCGTCGGCGGCGCCGTGGTCCAGTCCGCGCACGCCACTACCGGGGCGCTCTACGGCAGCAGCGCCTCGTGGATCACTTGCAAGACCGCCGCCAATACGTTCGTCACCTATCGAAGGAGCTAGTCATGTGGGACATCATCGGAGGGCTCGCGAGCGGGATCGGCGGCTACTTCTCCGCGAAGGAGCAGAGCAAGGCGGCCGAGGCGGCGTCGCAGGCGCAGCTCGCCGCGACGAACCGCGGCCTGGACTTCCAGAATCAGGCGTTTGACCGCTCACTTGGGTTTCAGCAGCAGCAGTACAACCAGGGCCTCGGCCTGCAACAGCAGGGCCTCAACCAGGGCCTCGGCTTCCAGCAGGACCAGTACAACCAGGGCCTCGGATTTCAGCAGCAGCAGTTCGGCAACGTCGCCGGCCTACAGAGCCAGCAGGACGCAGCCGCGCGCGGGCTTTACTCGCCGTACGTGCAGGCGGGCCAGCAGGCGCTCGGCGGGCTGAACTCGTACGCGCAGGCGGGGCTGGGCGGGCTCCAGGGCCAGCAGGCGCTGAGCGGGCTGCTGGGCTCTGACGCGCAAGCGCAGGCAATCGCGGGGATCTCCGACAGCCCGCAGATGCAGGCGCTCGTCCAGCAGGGTGAGAACGCGATCCTTCAGAACGCATCGGCCACCGGCGGCTTGCGTGGCGGCAACGTGCAGGCAGCGCTGGCGCAGTTCCGGCCGCAGGCGCTCTCCCAGCTGATAGATCAGCGGTACTCGCAGTACGGCGGCCTTGCGGGCCTGGGCGCGCAGAACCTCGGGATCCTGGGCCAGCTGGGGCAGTTCGGCGCTGGTGGCCAAGCGGCAGCGGGCCAGACCGGCGTCAACACGCAGGCGCAGCTCGCCTCGCAGCTCGCGGGTAACGCGCTGGGTCTCTCTGGGCAGCTCACCGGCAATGCCGCGAGCCTGTATCAGCAGGCGATCAGCGGCGGGACGGGGCTCACGGGCCAGCTGCTGGGCAACGGTGCCGGCATCTTCGGCGCGAACGCGAACGCGGTCACGGACCTGATCGGGCAGCAGGGCCAGGCCAACGCCGGCAACGCGCTCGCGCAGGGCCAGGCCAGCGCGAACATGTACGGCGGCATCGCCGGCAACATCAACCAGTGGGCGCTGCTCAACCAGTTGCAGGGCGGGGGCGGGCTCGCGGGCGCATCGAGGGTCAACGCCGTGGCGACCACCGGAAGCGCCGCAGCCAACAGGGCCTCGGGCGTGCTGGGAGGCTGGTTTTAATGCCTCTCCTGAATCCAGCAAACTACATGCTCCAACTGCCGGACCCCGCGGAAGCCGCGCGCAAGAACCTCGAACTCGGCCTGGGGCTGATGGGCGCACAGCAGACCGCGCAGCAGGCGCAGCAGCGGAGCCAGCTCTTCGACATGCAGATCCAGGCCGCGCAGCGCGAGCAGATGCAGGCCGAGCAGCAGCAGGTTGCGAAGCAGGCGCTCCGGGCGAAGCTCGCGGCGCTCGGCCAGAACATGACGCCCGCGGGGATCGCAGCGGTCGCCACCGAGCATCCGGAGCTCACGGAGAACCTGTGGAAGAACTACACCGAGCTCGACGCGGACAGCCAGAAGGCGCAGCTCTCCGTCGCGCAGAAGATTCACTTTGCGTCCCTCTCTGGGAAGCCTGACATCGCGGCCAAGGTCGCGCTCGACGAAGCACAGGCGAGCGAGAACTCCGGCGACAAGAATCGCGCCGCCGATCTCCGCGGGCTGGCCAAGCAGATCGAGCAGGACCCGAAGACCATGGATTTCAGCGTCGGTGCTTTCATCTCGCGCGTGAAGGGCGCGGACGAGTACCTCAAGAGCTTTGGGAACATCGCTACGAACCGCAAGGCCGCAGCCGACGCGACGACTGCGGACGCGCAGGCCGAGTTCGCCCGGCCGCAGCAGATTGCGGAGTTGCGCCAGAAGAGCGCGGCCACCACAAGCTCGCTCGCAAGTGCCGCCAACTCGCGCGACGCGATCACCGACCGCACCGCTGGGCGTGCGCTCGACGAGAAGCGCTTCTTGCTCGAGCAGAAGAAGGCTGACCTCGAAGAACTCAAGGCCAACCGCGACGCGGCGAAGCTGGACCCCGACGCCAAAAAGCTCATCAACGAGTCGACGGACGCCATTCAGAAGGCGTCGGCGCTGGGAGACAAGGCCACCGGACTCCTCAGCTTCATCGAGCGCAACCGCACCCTGTCGGGCGCCGAGGCGTCCATCGCCGAGACGTGGAAGTCATTTGCGGGCTCCCAGGACGAGGTGACGAAGTTCCGGTCGGAGTACGACGAGCTGAAAAATGCCATCGCGATGCTGAGGCTCCCGCCGGGGACCGCGTCAGAAAAGGACGTCAGCATGGCCCTCGAGGGGATGCCGTCGAGGAATGCCAACTCGGACCAGATCGCGCAGTTCCTGCGGGGCTTCCAGAAGCTCCAGAAGTTCGCCGTCGACGCACACCGCGTGAAGCGCGCGTGGGTCGGCGCCAACGGCTCGACCCTGCCGGCGACGCGGGACTTCACCGCCGCTGGGCGCGAGGTCAAGGCGGGCCAGGAACTCGAGTCCGTGCTGTACGACCTGGCCCCGAAAGCGGCCCCCGTATCAGGCGCGACGCGCGGGCCTTCGCGGCCGGTAGCGTTCTCGCCGGCGGAAGCCTCCGAGCTTGCCGCGCTCCGTGCGATGAGGGGGGCGAAGTAGATGGCTCTCAGCCCAGAGCAGGAGGCCCGGCTCGCCACGCTTGAAGCCAAGGAGGCCGCTTACCTCGCGAGCCAGCAGGCCGCAGGCGCCGATGCCATGCCGCCCACCCCCACGCCAGCACCCGGCGCCATCCCGCGCTCGACCGACGCCGTGGAGCCTCAACTCACGCCGCTGCCCACGCCGACGCCGAACCGGGAGCCGACCGCGAAGGCCGTGCCGTACTACGACACGCTGCCCGACTGGATGAGCATGCCGGAGTTTGGGCCGATAGCCTCGCCGCTAGCTTTCTTCGCCACGTCGGCCACCGGCGCTGATGAGACGGAGAAGATCCTCAAGGCGCAGTTTCCGACGGTCAAGACGGAGCGCGCCGGCCCGAACAAGGATTTCATCATCTTCACGTCTGGGCAGGACGGCAAGAAGTACGTCTGGAAGCCCGGCGCCCAGCCGAGCGACGTGCTGCGCGGGCTGGTTGCCGCTGCCCCGGCCGTGGTGGGCGGCGGTATCGGGATGCGCGTGGCGAGCAAGATGCTGCCGGCGATCGCAGGCCAGGGCCTCGCCGCGTCGATGGCTGCCGGCGCTGTGGACGGGATGGCCGGCGCGGCCACGAACGAGATGATCCAGGCGCGCGCGGGCGGCGATGCCGAGCTGGCGCCCGTCGTGATGGGGGGCGCGTTCGGCGGCGCCGTGCCGATGGTCGGCCGCGGCATGCGTGGCACGACAGCGGCTGCACTCGGCAAGGGCGTGCCGGCGACAGCCGCGGAGTCACAGGCCGTTGATGTCGTCGGCGAGACGCTGGCCAAGGCTGCGCGTGGAGACGCCACCGCGGCGGCCAACTTCGCAGCACAGGCCGCACCCGATCCCACGGCACTGGCTGCCGCCAACCGGCTCGGGATGACTGACCTGATCGACCCCGACCAGCTGACCCGAAACGAAGGCGTCCAGCGCGTCGTCCAGGCAGCCAAGGCCGCGGACCCCGTCGCGCAGAGGGCCGAGCGGGAAGCGGTCGACGCGATGGGGGTGCGGGCGAAACAGGTGCTCGCCGACCTTGCCGGAGGCGAGGACGGAAGCGCGCTCAACGCCAACGTTCGCGCGGGCCTGGAAAAGCAGATCCAGGATTCCAGGATCCAGTACAAAGAGCTTTACGCCAAACAGGACGCGCTGACGCCGCGGGACATCCCTGCGCCGGCGCCGGCAACGCTCGCCTTGGCGTCGAAGGAAGCCGCAGAGATCAGCGGGAGGCGCGCGAAAGAGGTCCCGAAAGGGCTCCGCGCCCTCATCAGCAAACTGACGCCGGTGGATGGCGTCGAGCCGACCCGCGCCATGCTCGAGCTCCAGCGCAAGGAGCTTGGCCGTGGCATCAAGAACAAAGGGCCGTTCAAAGACCTCGAGCCCGGGATCGCAAAGAAGCTCTTCGAGTCGATCGACGGCGATCTTCAGGAGGTCGCCAAGGCGTACAACGTCGGCGACGAACGTTTGGCAGCCGTCGAAGCATTCAAGGCTCACCAGGCATTCAAGGCGGACGCGGTCACGGTCCTTGCGAGCAAGGCCGGAGACGAGCTTGCTGGGTCGATCCTGCCAGGCTTGGCGGACAGCACCAAGGCGCTCTCGGGCGGTCGGCCCGACGACTTCGTGAAGATCATCATGGCCGCTCCGAAAGAGCTGAGGACGCAGGTCGCGGACACCGCGATGGTGTCGGCTCTCGTGAAAAACGGCAAGGCTGAGATCCCGCAGTATCTCGCGTGGTTCGAAGGTTTGAACCGCAACAAGGAGTCGATGGCGGCCTTCAACAAGTACGTCCGCCCCGAGACGCGCGAAGCGCTGCGGGACGTTTACGACGCACTGCGCCCAGTGATCAACGTGACGTCACGAGGCGCACGCGGCGTTCGCGCCCAAGAGGTCCTCCCAGTCGCAGGCGGCGGCGCGGCACGGTTCGCGAAGCAGGTGCTTGGCGTCTCCGCGGGCTTCGCGGCAGATGCGGCGGCGCAGAAGGCCGGGCTCCCCGTTCCTCCCGGGGCGGCCGGCATCCTGTCCGCGTTTCTGATGTCGAAGCTCTCCGTCGAGAAGGTGCCGGTCGTGGACGCGACGCTGGCGTTTCTCAAGTCGGGCGCCGGGCGCGCCGCGTTCACCGCCGCCGACCGATCCGCGCCCGTCAGCCGAGGATTCATCGCAAACCTCGCGGCGTCGGCACCTTACCGCAGGTTCGCGGAGGCGGCTGGGATGCGCCCGTCGACCGCCGTTGGATGGCTCGAGGAAGCGATTACCGGCGCTGGTTCGGCGCGCGCATCGAGTGAGCAAGGCGGCTACATGGCGCGCCCCGTCAAGAAGGAGTCCGAGTAATGCCGCTCTACCCCGTCACGCCCCCGATCAAGCTCTACACCGACACGGATGGGAGGCCGCTCGATCTCGGCTACATCTACTTCGGGCAGCCAAACCAGGATCCGGAGACCGACACAATCCAGATGTACTGGGATGCGGACGGCACGATCCCGGCGGCGCAGCCGGTACGTACGGCCAGCGGGTACATCGTCAACTCGGGCACGCCCGCGAACATCTACGCGACCGGCGACTTTTCGATCACGATCAAAGAGTCAACCGGCGTGCTCGTCGTCACGCATCCGACGTCTGTCGATCTTCAGCTCGCGCTGTCGATCACGGACACCACCGCGGAGGACATCGAGATCACCGATGCGGGCGCGTACTACACCGCACCGGACAACGTCGAGAATGCGCTTCAGCAGGTCGGCGCGAGCCTCCTCGCCATCACTGCCGGGGCTCTGCCCACCGGGACCGCTCTGCCCTACTGCGGGACGACCGCGCCGACCGGCTACGTGCTCGCGTCGGGACGGACCATCGGCAACGTGGCGTCCAACGCGACCGAGCGAAACAACGCGGACACGTCGAACCTCTTCGTCCAGCTCTGGAACAGCTCGACGAACACCGAATTGCCGATCCAGGACAGCGCGGGATCGGGCACAACGCGCGGCGCGAGCGCTGCGGCTGACTTCGCGGCGAACAAGCGACTACCGCTGCCCGATTGCCGTGGGCGCGTCCTCGCGGGCGCAGACAATATGGGGGGCTCGACCGCATCCCGGTTGACCGCTGCGGGCGCGGGCATCGTCGGTACGACCATGTTCGCGGCCGGCGGCACGCAGACGCACGTTCTGGTGGACGCCGAGCTGTCGTCGCACGAACACACCATCGCGCACACGCACACGCTCGCCCACACGCATACCCTCGCCCACACCCACACCATCACGCACGGCCACACGGCGACGCAGGCCGCGCACGCTCACACCCTACCTGTGGGGAACGTGGGCGGTTCAGTCGACACGCTCACCCAGACCACCAACAACCTGGCGCAATCGGCCGACGTTACCAACTCTGTGCAGCCGGCCATCACGGTCAGTGGAAGCGACACCGCGAACAGCGGGGCCGCCAGCACCTCGACCACCAGCGCCGCGAGCACCTCCACGACCAGCGCATCCAGCGCCACGAACAGCGGCACCGTGGGCTCCGACACCGCCCACCAGACCACGCAGCCGACCATCATTTTTACCGTGATCATCAAGCTGTAAGGAGCACGAATGCGACTCGACAGAAACGCGAAAGCCTGGGTCGGCGCCGTCGCGCTGTTCCTCACGGGCACGCTGCTCACCATCGCGCCGGCTGCACGCGGCGAGCAGAGCAACATCACCAGCACCACGCCGAAGACCCTGTTTTCGGCGCAGGCGGTCAGTGCGAGCGGTACCGCCACGTCCGACATCTTCCCCGTTCTCGAGAAGACGATCTACCAATCCGTGCAGCTGCGCGGAGTCGGCACGTCGCCGAACTTCAAGCTCGAGGCGCTCGTGACGGTGGACGGGACGAACTACGTGAAGCCTGAGACGGGCGGCGACCTCGGCACGTTCACGGATCAGAACTACCATATCGTCGCGCTTCATCTTCCGCTTTGCATCGGCCTCAAGCTGAAGGCCACGGAGATCGGTGGATCGAACGCGGTCGCGGTTGACGCGATGATCCGGAGCCAATGATGCGGCGCGTCTTAGCTCCCACGCTGCTCCTGTGCTCCGTGTTCCTCGTCGGCTGGGCGTTCCTCGTCGACAACTTCCTCGGCGTCCCCATGACGGTTGGCACGCCGACGAACGGCCAAGGCTGGGTCTACTCGTCCGCCACGGGCAAATATGCGCTGACGGCTCTCGGCGCGGGGAAATTCAAACTCCACCTCTCGCCCGGCAACGCCGAGCTGACGGGTGCGACGAGCAACCCGACGCTGACGGGAGTCGCTGGCACGAACGCGAACTACTCCATCCTCTCCTTCAACGACTCGACGCTGATGTCCGCGCGCTACGTCGTCGGCGGCGCCATCACCAAAGACTACTCGTCCGCGAACTCGATCACCGTGCGCGTGTGGTGGCGTGCCGCAGCGATCACGAACGCGGTCGTGTGGCGCGTGCGGGTCGTGTCTGTGGCTGACGGCACCGTCATCGACACTGCGTATGACACGACGACGCCGCACACGGCCACGGACACGGCCAAGGGTACGACGCTCCAGATCAACCAAGCTGACATCACGTGGACGCCCAGCGCGACGGAGCTGACGGCCGGCCGTGCGTGGCTGATCGAGATCGCTCGTGACGCGACCTCTGGCTCTGACACGATGACGGGGGATGCTGACGTGACGGGGGTGGACGTATGGGAAAACTAGCGTTCGCGCTGTGCGTGCTGGTGCTGGCATCGTCGGCTTGCGCCTACCCGAAGATCATCAACCCGGCGTCGCTCGTCGGCTGGTGGCCGATGGAGGAAGGATCGGGCACCACGACGCAGGATCGGAGCGGGAATGGCGGGCCGGGGACCCTCAACGCCTCTCCGGCGTGGGATGTTGGCAGATTCGGTCGCGGCCTAACGTTCAACGGCTCGAGCAGTTATCTCAATTCCGCTCGGTCGCCAGTAACTGGATCCGGGTCTTGGTCTATCTCGGCATGGATCAAAACAAGTAGCTTGGGAGCTAGGCGGGATATCTGCGACTTTGGAGCTGGGGTTTCGCCAACTAACGCGGGCGTCTTTTTCTTCCTATCCACGTCAAATCGAGTATCCCTCGACTTAACCAATGTAGGCGGGCCAACCTCCACCGCGACTGTCACTGATGGTCGCTGGCACCACGTGGCCGCAGTCAACTCGTCAGGCTCAGTCAGGCTCTACGTCGACGGTTCCCAGTCAGGGTCAGCCGTGACAATGTCACCCAATTTCCAGGCGACCAACGGCCTCACCATTGGCCGGCACCTAACAAACAACCAGTACTTTTTTAGCGGCTCAATCGACGAAGTCCGCATCGATGCGCGAGCTAAACCAGCCAACGAACTCGCGGCAGAGTTCCTCTCTGGCTGCACGTTCCACAGCCAGTAGGAGCCCATCCATGCGCATCACCATCCTCCTCATCCTCGCCACGGCAGCCATCGCGGAGCCCGTCTGGATCACCCGCGACGGCACCACCAAGCGCGCCATCGAGCGCGCGGAGTGGCAGGCGTCCGCGCTGCCCGCGAAGGGCTGGACGAAGACAAGCGCGCCGCCACCGGCGCCAACGGAAGCGGATGCGCGCGCGGCGCAGGTCGTCAGCGAGATCGCCAGCGTGCGTGCGCAGATCATCGCAGCGATCATCGAGCGGCGCGCGCTGGAAGACTTCGACGCAGACGCCGATAAGCCGTTCTCTGTGGCAGTCGAGAGGGCTGCGCTGACCGCGCGCATCCAGGCGCTGAAGGCCGAGCTGGCCGACCTGAAGGCGCGACGATGAAGGCGCTGCTCCTGCTACTGCTGCTCGTGGCGCCTGCGTGGGCGCAGTTCTACGCGCCGGGCTACGCTGCGCCATTCACGCAGGATGCGTCGGAGTGGGTCGAGGTCACGCGGATGCATTTCCCGCGCACGAACCCGTGCGGGTGGACCGGCCCGTATCGCGGCTTCTACATCGCAGCCGTGCAGCATGGGTCGCCGGGCCAGACAGCCGGCATCCCGCCGCGAACGTGGACGCTGGTGGACCTCACACGCGTCGGTGTTTCGCCGAACGCGAAAGCGGCATTCATCCACGCACACCTGATCATGACCCACGGCACCGCGCCTGATATGGCGTGGGGCAGCCTCGCGTTTCGACGGCCCGGCTCGCTGATCGACAACTCGGGGAACTACCACACGCAGGTTGCGGAGCCGCTCGTCGGCAGCGGCGTACGCACGATGGACGGACTGTGGGCTCCCGTCGAGAACGGGCTGATCGAGGTCTACTGGAGCCCGCACCGGACGGTCGCAGCGGACTACCCGACCGGGACCACGATAGCGATGAATCTGATCGTAAATGGGTGGGGCGAATAGTGGAAGGAACCAACATGCCACCGGATAGTGCAGTCGCTCAAGAGGCCATCGAGCGCCGCGACGGTCAGAAGGGCCTGGCCCTCCAGATCGAGGAGGTACGCGCGGATGTGAGCGCGGTGAAGGCCGAGCTGCATGACGTGGCGCGAAGCCTGCGCGTGCTCAAGCGCCGCGTGGGCCGGGACGTGACCGCGCTGACAGACGAGCTCGCGAAGCTGAACCGCCGCGCGCTGGCCATCGCACTCGCTGCGGTGCTCGCGGCGCTGGGCAGTCTTCCCGAAGCGCGGGCGCTGGCCAGTGTGATCGTGAAAGGACTGATGCACTGATGAGCAACGACTACCGGCTCGACATCGCCCGCGCCATCGTGGGCTTCGAGGCGCGCCGCGACGCAAAGGGCCGGATCAAGGCGTATCGCCTGCCGCAGGGTGATGGAGGTGGAGTGTGGGAAGTTTCGGGCATCTGCGACAGGTATCATCCGCACGAAACCGCCGACCTCGTGCGCCTGATCGAGGCCGGAAAGTTCGCCGAAGCGGAGGAACGGGCTGCCGAGTACATCGCCGCCTACACCGACTGCGCGCAGAGGTGGACGAGCAACCGGGGGATCGAAGCGTTCCTGCGTGACGCGGTGTTCAACCGTGGAGCTCGCGGCGCGGCGAAGATCTACCAGATGGCGGTCGGCGCCCAGGTGGACGGCGTTGTCGGGCCGAAGACGCTCGCAGCAGCGGCGAAGATGAAGACGCCGACCGCGCTGCTCGCCGCACTCCGGGACGCCCGCGAGCGCTACGAGCTCGAAAAGGTTGGCAAACGCGCCCAGTTTTGGAAGGGCCTGATTAACCGCTGGAACAACGCGACGAAGCTCGCACAGCGCTACCTGTAGGAGGACTCGATGAACATCATGACCAATCCCCTGTTCCTGACCCGCTTCGCTGGCCTGATCGCACTGGCGGTCACGCTGTACTTCCCCGGCGCGAACGAGGAGAAGCTGACCGGCTTCATCGTCGTGCTCATCACGTTCATCGCTGGGAAGTTCGAGAAGCAGCCCGAGGTCGCCAAGGCGGCCGAGGCGAAGAAGTAGCGATGCTATCCGCCGTTGACGAAGTGTACTACGAGCGCAACCAGTTAGTGGCGGCGCTCGCCCGGCTCTACCCGTCCGGGCTGCGGAAAACCGATATCGACGGGTGGAATGCGGCATGGAGCAACTGTGTGTACATCGACCTCCCGACCGGGCAAGTCTCGTGGCACTTCCACGACCGCGAGGCACACCTGTTCTCCGGGCTTCCGCCGTACACCAAACCGTGGGACAAACACACGACGCCAGAGAAGTATGAGCGCGTCGCCGCGCTGGGCCGCCACGTCGAGGTATGCACCAGCCTCGATACGCCAGACCCACGCTGTCCAAAGCACGGGAGGCAGTAACGTGCTGCGCCTGCTGTTGGGCATCTTCTCGCCGCTCGTGAAGCTGCTCGGCGTGTCCGCGCTCACCGATGCGATGGACGCGCTACGTGCGCAGTTCGACGCCATCCAGGCCAAGCAAGACGAGTTCGAGCTGCGTCTGTCTGCCGTCGAGAGGCGCGCTGACGCGGTGTTCCACGGGTGGGAGCTGATGTCGAAGGCTCGCGACAAGCTCCCGCACGCGGCGGCTGCGGACCCTTCGCCAGCCGGCGAAACGCTCCAGCAGCGTGCGCGGCGCGTGGGTCGTCACGTCAAGGCTGCGAACGTGGAGGGCGAAGGCGACGAACCGCCCGACGATCATGTATGATTCCGGGTGGCGCGAGATCGCGCTGATCGTGCTGCTGATCCTTGTAGGCGTCGGCGCTATCTGCGCCACCGACTGGGACGGAGCCCCACCGTCTGCGCACGAGTGGGGCGCTGGTGTGATGACGACGTGACGCCGGGCAACCGGGGAAGTTGGTGATCCGTTCTGAATCGCTACCGCATCACGCTCGAAGACGGTACCTTCATCGGTGAGGGCGTCGGTGATGATGCCGAGGAAGCCGTCGTCGCGTTCTTGAATGATGACCCCAAGTGGAGCTCCGCGTGCGAATTGGCCGGCGACATGACGTTGCGCGCCGAGCAGCTGTAGCCACGGACAGCCGGGAGAGGGGGCAACTGTGACCTCGAAGTGGGTGCGCGGCTCGAAGGGCGGCTTCCGCTGCCCGCAGGGATGTTGCCACGTCGGGAGCCTCGCCGAAGCGAAGCGAGGTCACGCGCGGGCGGTGCGGCGGAAGGCCCGGCAGCAACCCTTCGAAGATCTCGAACAGTTGACCCCCGGGCAACCGGGAGAGGAAGTGATCCGTGTACGCGATCCCCAATGATCCGCAGGCCGAGCGCCTGCTCAAGCAGTTCGAACGCGTGGATGTGACCCCGGAGCAGGCCCAGCTCTGCCAGGAGATCCGCCAGGTGTACATCAACGCGGCGCTCGCTGTGGCGAAGCTGGTCCCCGGCTCCCCCGAGCGCACCGTCGCGCTCCGCAAGCTGTTGGAGTCGAAGGACTGCGCCGTCCGGGCGGCGGTGTTGCCGCAAACCTGAGCCCTACCGGGACCGGCGAACGACCGGCCCCGTTAGTGCCGAGGTGTGTCGACTACCGACTTTGGACTGAGTCCTGGTGCGTGCCTGGCCCGTCGCTTACCCCCGTAGGCGATGGGCCTTCTCTTTTCCGGCGAACCGGCCTCGTCAACTTTCTTCGCTGTTGCCGTTCCGCTGCCGATGCGGAATAGCAAGAGGGCAGCTAACTAATTTGCAAAGAGGCTTGACTATCACGGCTCTGGTGAGCGATGATCTTGTTAAGCAGTTAGCAACCGAATGAGGCCGAAGACCGTGAGAATCCTAAACGTGCTGGTCGCATCAGACCCCCGGGAGCAGCAGGAGATTGCCGCGTCTGCTGGCATCAGCTCCGGGTATCTGAGCCAGATCCTGAAGGGTGACCGCCCGCTGACGGTGGCCGCCCTCGCAGGGCTGTCTCGTGCGCTCAAGGTCGACGCGGACGTGCTGGCCGAGGAGTTCACAAAAGAAGAACTGATCGAGTTGGCGAAGCTCAAAGGTTCGCAAGATGGAGATCGGCAGTCCAAAGCACCGATCAAAGCCTTCGAACCGACGCCCTCCGGGGTGGACCCGACGCAGATCCCCATCTCTCCGACGCGGCAGCAGCCGTTCGGCGGGACGATCCGTGCGGGTAAGCCGCAGCCGGCGGACGGCGAAGTGTGCGCTCCGGAGAAGCCTCCGAAGCCCAAGAAGTAGTAACCCAACAGCGCCGGCTGAACGTCGGCGCTCAATCATTCCCAACGCGCACACGCTTTCTCGCGCTGCGCGCTGGGCGATAGGAGGATCAAGTGGCGAAGGTAAAAAACAGTGTCGCGGTAATGGTGACGACGGAACTGAAGGGCGTTTTCTTCGGGTACGCACAGCCCGGGGACTTCACGCGGAAGGACATCCGGCTCGAAAACGCGCGGATGGCCGTCTACTGGTCAGCCGACGTGAAGGGCGTCCTGGGCCTCGCGAGCACCGGCCCGAGCAAGGACTGCAAGATCGGACCCCGCGTGCCGGCCATCACGCTCCATGGCGTAACCGCCGTCACCGAAGTGACTAGCGAAGCCGCTCAGCAGTGGGAGACCGCGCCGTGGCGGTAACCGCGAGCGCCGCCGGGTCCGGGTACGGGTACGGGTCCGGGGACGGGTCCG
>OFRM01000303.1_pt1 | contig 22166 bp, 19 predicted proteins | sample 1543101 | NCBI WGS metagenome assembly OFRM01 (sample SAMN07774223, study PRJEB24372) | wastewater metagenome | isolation source: Exp Tend VB 0WW | collected 2016-02
CCGTCACCGACCCCAAAATCGAGGCACATCGGATTGAACCTGGTCAGGCGTTGACCATCTTCACGGGCGTCAGACCGACCACGATTGACGGGACTACCGCATTCGGACTCGGCCTGCTGGTCGTCGAAAATGCCAGCACGTACCGAATCACCCACACTGGTGGGGCCAACCCAGGTCTCCGTACCGGGCGAGCTATCGCCGCCAGCGGGGTAGCTCTCACCTTCACCGTCAATGCGAACGCGACGATGACCGTGAACGCAGCCTCGGCCATTTTTGGCTCCGTAGCCGTGGGCGACCATGTGTTCATCCCCCACACGACGACCGGCGACGCCGCCAACGTCATTTCAGTCCTGAACGCGGGGTACTGGACCGTTCTCGGCGTGACAAGCTCACAAATCATCACCCTCGTGCGACCCACGGGCCAGGGCTTTGAAGGTATCGGCGAAGTCGTGTCACCGGTCAGCAACGACCAACTCCGGATTTACAGCGCCGCTGGCGTCCAGATTGGGGACTCCCTCGACATCACTGCAGGGTTCTCTGCCTCCGCTCGACAGATTTTCAAGGTCACCGCTGTCACCGACCTTTTTGTCGAGTTCGTCAGCACCACGCCTCTGGCTACGCAGACCGCCATCGTTCCTGGTGCCGCCGGTATGAGCTTTTTCACGGAAGCCAAGAGGCTTTTGTACATCGAATCTACCCAAGAAGTCGTCCCCCGTGTCAATGGCGATACCGGGGACTTCCAGAGGACCACCCCCTTCGATTCCAGCGACCCGACCAAGCCTGGGTTCTACGCCCGTCTCGGTCCGACCTGGTCGCTGGTGATTTTCAACCGTTCTGCGGTCGCCGCTGACGTCACAGTTCTGATGGTAGGATAAATTCATGGCCAAGAAACTCACGGCTTTCCAGCGGGGTATCCTGGAACAGTTCTCCGACGTCCCTACCCAAGAAGCACCTCGCAAGAACAAGGTCAGCATGGCCTTCGCTGACCCGTATTTCGCCGCCGCTGAGACCTCGAAGCCGCTGTCGAAGTCGGACCTCAAGTCTCATGAGCAAGCGATGGCGGACTCGAACCCGCTCATCAAGTCGGTCTTGAACGTACTCAACGGCCCGGGTGACTCTATCGAGCGCCTCGCCTTCGACACGCAGCCGAACTCGCAGAACGTCTACGCTTCTCTGTGGAAGCGAAAGCTGCGCCTGCTGCCGGACGAAGTCCTGAAGCGCATTTCGATTCAAGACGACCTGGTCGCCGCAATCGTCAACACCCGCAGCAACCAACTCGCAGCCTTTGGACGCCCCCAGCCAGACCGGTTCTCGACCGGCGTACGTCTTGAACCCAAGCCTCGCTTCACCGAGAACCTGAAGAGCGAACAGAAGGAAGCCCTTCAGAAGAGAATCGCTGAGGTCGAACAGCTTCTGATGACGTGCGGTGAAACCCGTGGGTGGGATGACCAAGAGGCCCTCACCTTCGGACAGTACCTTTTCATGTCGGCCCGCAATGCCGTCGTCTTCGGACGGGCAGCCACGGAAATGATTTGGGTTGACACCCCATCGGGTCGCAAGTTCCACTCGTTCCGCCCAATCGACGCGGGTACGATTTTCCGCGCAGCCCCGTACAAGGAAGCCGGTGACGCCGTCCGTAAGCAGGCCCTTCACCACCTCGCACGCCTCAAGAACAAGAAGCTCGTCCCCGAGAAGTACGTGGCCGACGAGTATTCGTGGGTCCAGGTCGTCGAAGGACAGCCCATCCAGGCCTTCACGAGCGACGAATGCTTCGTCCACAATTTCTACCCGAGCACCGACGTCGAGCTTGATGGGTACCCCATCACCCCTCTCGACACGGTCATCACGGCCGTCACCACGCACATCAACATCGGGACGCACAACAAGCTGTATTTCCAGTCTGGTCGTGCTGCTCGCGGCATGATTGTCATCAAGTCGGATGACGTTGACGAGAACGTAGTGTCGTTCGTTCGTCAGCAATTCAACGCGTCCATCAACTCGGTCGGCAACGCTTGGCGTATGCCAATTTTCGGTGTCGGTACTGACGATGAAATCAACTGGTACCCCATCGACAACTCGTCACGAGACATGGAGTTCCAGTACCTCAGCGACACCAACGCTCGTGTGATTCTGTCGGCCTACCAGATGTCGCCTGAAGAACTCCCCGGCTACGCTCACCTGAGCCGTGGTACGAACAACCAGGCCATGTCCGAAAGCAACAACGAGTACAAGCTCGAAGCTCATCGTGACGTCGGCATCAGGCCTCTGATTGCCCAGTTCCAGAACTTCCTCAACGCTCGCGTTCTGCCTCTGCTCGCACCCGACCTCGCCGACTCTTGCTCCCTCAAGTTCGTTGGCCTCGACGTCGACACCGCCGAAAAGGAATCGACCCGACTCCAGCAGGACATGGCCGTTCACATGACCATGGATGAAGTCTTGGAGAAGGTCGAAAAGCACCCCGTCGGTCGCCGTTGGGCTGGTCGGTTCTTGCTGAACCCCCAGTGGCAGGCCGTCGTCGACAAGTACTTCTTGGTCGGCGAGATTCTGGAGTTCTTCTTCGGCATCGAGGGCGCCTCCAAGGACCCCAGGTTCCAGTTCGTCAACAACCCAAACTGGTTCCAGTGGCAACAGATGCAGATGGAACAGCAACAAATGCAGCAGCAGCAGCAAATGCAGCAGCAGCAGGCCCAGCAACAGCAGGGTCAGCAGCAACAGGAACAGAAAGACCAGCAGGGCGACCTCACGAACACCGTCGACCAGTTCGCAGGGATGATGTCGAAGTCCGAGCAGCAGCTTCCTTCTAGCAAGAAAATGCTCTTGCATCATCAGCGCCAGGTCATCCAGCACGTCCTCCACGGGCTCGAAGCCGACGCCCAAAAGGCAACGGACGAAATCGCTGCTGTAATTGACCACTACATGCCCGACAAGCACAAGGAGTAATCCGTGGCTCGTTCAACGGTCCTTGGCCCAGCGGCTCAAAAGGCAATCCACGCAGCGGTCGACGCCTTGTTCGACCGCGCGAAGACCCGCCTCTTGGGTGTCCCGACCGGGAAGCGCTTGGAAATCTCGTTTAACCCGCTCTACAGCCTCTCTGGGCTCTTTCTGGCCGCAGGTCGGCAAGAAGGGGTCGAGCCTCGTGAAGAAATCCTTAGGTCGCTCCAGCGCATCGCAGGGGCCTATCTGGATTCCAGCCGCGAGAAGACCAAGGCCAGGGTTCTTCAGCAGGTCCAGGCGTACATGGCCGATGCCCAGAACCAGGGCATCAAGACCGACGTCAAGACGGTCCTTGGCGGCCAGTTGGCGGACTTGTGGGCAGACGTCAAGGTCGACGTCAAGAGAATCGTTGAGACCGAGACCACCACAGCCAGGAATGTCGGCATTTTTGACGCCATTGGCCGGATCGGCGCTCTGAGCGGCAAAAAAGACCCGAACGTGTTTTTCGTGACCGTCCGCGACCAGCACCGCTGCGACGAATGCACTCGTCTGCACATGATGCCTGACCAGGTCACGCCGAGGGTGTGGAAGCTCAGCGACGTCGGTTCGGGCTACCACAAAAGAGGCCAGTCTCAACCGAAGGTCGGCGGTCTGCACCCTCACTGTAGGTGCATGCTGACCCATTTGCTGCCAGGATACGGCTTCGACGCTTCAGGGCGCGTGACCTACATCGCTGCTGGTCACGACGAGTATGAAAACCAGCAAGGAATCCAAAAGCGCGAAAGCGAAGTGTTCGAGACCTTGGAAAAGGGCCTCAAGCAGCCGCAACTCAAGGGTATCTTGAGGGGTTTCGGGTGGGTAGACAAGGCTGGTGGTGGCCACGACATGTTGGAACACCCAACCATCGGCGCAAAAATCCCGTTCCAGAGAGCGTACACAGGGGATTACGACTGGCAGTGGGTGGACCAGCATCTTGGCGAAGCTGGGTTGCTGAGAAATCGCCAGAATAAGGTGGTAGCTGACCCGAACCATCCCTATTTCGCCCACTACGTCAAGTCTGGACACGCAAAGCCGCCCGAACCTACGGGTCCTTCGATGAAGACCTGGCAAGCCCCCGGAGCCGAGACTCACCTGCCTATTGAAGTCATGGAAGAGGGTGGTGTTTCGGATGGGCGACTTCACGCCGATGCCGTCAAGAAACTGAAGTCCGGACAAGCCATACCTCATGTCGAGGTCATGGAATTGGGCGCAGGTTCTTACGGAACTCTCAGCAATCACCACATCTTGCAAGCTGCACGCGATACGGGCATGACCCATGTACCGGTGAAGCTGGTCAAGAAAGAGTAGGCTCGACCGCCGTCGCCTCGCCGCCAGGAGCAGCGGGCCACTTGACGATAGACGCCGTACCTTGAAGTCCGACGACGAGCAGGACCTCAATCTCTTCGGCGACCACTTCGGTCACCTTCACGCCATCGACGAGGTACGTGACGACCGTACCCGGGCGAAGGAAGATGGTCTCGATGGCGTATTCGGTCATGCAGCACTTATAGACTATTTAGTGCTGCGCGTCAACACATCACTCGAAGTTCGCGATGACTCTGGGTACACGCTGACCCTCTTCGATGACCGCGTTTTTGTGGGCCTCGTTGGTGGCACGAGCCTTGAAGTGGGTACTCAGCGACTCACCTGAAGCCATCATCTCTTTGATGGTGATGAGCGCATCGAAGAAAGCGTCAACCTCTTCGGCCGCCCGAAACTTGGTCTTGGTCTTGTGGGTCCTGTAAGTACGGGTATATGCCGCCCCCCGGCCCCGTGACTGGCGCATGGCGTCGATTTCGACGTACCAGGTCCCGTCACTCGACTGGCCGATTCGAACGATAGAACCCATTCGAATCTTCCAGTCGGCCTTCTTGGGCTCTGGCCAGATTTCCAGGACCTGCATCTCTGCCGGTTCAACCTTCATGAGCACTCCAGCTTAGGTGGGATTGGCGACCAGTACGTCGCTCGGTTGCTTCATGTTGCGGGCCTCAAGCCAGCCACGCACTGCAGCGCCCCGCACGAACAGCGCTGCGAACGGCCGCTTGGGTCCCGGCCGCCAATGCCAGGAGCGTGTCGTCGCCTTCGCCCCGTAGACCCGCTTCGGCTTGAACCCCTGCGTCATCATGACGTCGAGCACCACGAGACATTGCGGGCACGTCACGTGGTGCAGCAAACGCTCGGTGTGGCCGGACGCCTCACAGAGCCCCTGGCCAACGATTCGCCCTTCAAGGTGCGCAGTCATGGTGACACCGGGAGGCAGATGAGGTTTCTGAACCGCTCGACCGCGAAGAAGCTCGAAAGCGGATAGCGCGCCTTCAAGACCCGTTCGGCGTGCATTCGCCGAATGTTCTTCGCGCGACCGTTCTTGGCTTCGCGGACATAGGCTGCGAGACCTGTTGTTCCGAGATCGTTGAGTTTCATGGCTCGATTTATACACTACCGCGACCTATTTTGTCAACACCCGAACACAAATACCGGCAAATCCGCGCCTCTAGAGCGCTTCACCATGTCGGCTGTGCCCTTGCCAAGTTCGGGCTCGTTGTGAACCGCGATGACGATGTCGGGCCTCGCTTCGAGCATTTGCTGGTTTCGTTTGGGCCCCGCACCAGGTCCGTAGATGTCCCATTCGGCAAGATAGACTTCAGTTTTGAGCCCACGCTGGCTCGCGACTTGGCCCGCTGTGGAATCGACGCCACGAGCACCTCCGTGGATGACGACCGTACCGACTGGAAACAGGTCGATAATCTTCCGAAGGATTTCTACCGGTTGGCGATTCCGAGTGCCACAAATCAAGATTCTCATTCTTTGGGGCCCTTCAGGTAAAAGCTCGAAAGTGTTAAACTCTCGTTCCAGTAATCTTACCATGGAATTGAGGTCGCCACAATGTCGACAGGACTCTTTATCGTCTACGGTCTGGTAGACCCGCGAGACGGGCAGTTGAGGTATGTCGGCAAGTCGTGTTCGGGGAAGCGTCGCGCTCGGCAGCACGCAAACCCAACGAGAGTGATTAAGGATTTTACCCACAAGGGGAACTGGGTAAAAGGTCTTGTTGCGGTGGGTCTTCGCCCAGAGATCGAAGTCTTAGAGTCTGTGGTCGATTCTCAGGAGTTGGATGAAGCCGAACGGTTTTGGATTGCTTACTACCGTGCTCTTGGGTGCAGACTCACGAATCTTACGGACGGTGGGGACGGCACCCCTGGCCACAAGAAGACGGTGGAAACGGTCGGTCGCATGAGAGCTAGCGCTTATCAGCGTTGGGGTCGCGAAGAGCGTCTTGATGACACTCAAGTAATTGCTCGGTATCAAACGGGGGCGACTTTGCGCGCTGTCGCAGCCGAGTTTGATACCTCTTCAAGTCATGTTTTTGGAATTTTGAAACGGCACGGTGTGCAAGTCCGACCCAAGAAGTCCGCGTCTGAATCGTTCGTATTTGTACCTGGTCGTGGGATGGTGGCAAAGTGAGTACTGGTCTGCTGATGGATGGCGTCTTTGCTTCGGAAGCAATTGATTCTTCTGGAGAAATTCTTGACGTAAAAGGTATCGATATCTCGGACTTTGATGATGGGAAAGGGGTATGCAACTATGAACATCAAGGCCACGACAACGAGAACAATCAAGGTCAAGAGATCGTCGGCAAGGTGGTTTTTGCCAAGAAGATTTACAGTTCGTCCGACTGTTCGAACGACCGCGAGAAGTTGTTCTGGGGCAAGGTCAAAATCCCCTTCCTTTACGGCATCATTCGTCTCTATGACGGCGCCGGTCACGAAGGAGCCAAGGCTCTTGCTGCCATCATCCGTGACTCCCACGCGAACAACGAGCCCATCATCGTCGGGTTCTCGATTGAAGGCTCGACGCTCGAAAAGGACTCGAAGACCAACCGTCTCAAGACCACCATCGCGCGTCGTGTCGCTCTGACCCTGCGCCCCTGCAACAAGACTGCCGTATCGGGCTTGCTCGCAGACCCCAACGCACCTGAGGGCTACGACAAGAACCCCGTTGCAGCCGACCTGCTCGCCATGGTCCCTACGACCTCGACCAAGAAGGGCGAGCACGTCGACCCACGATTCGTTCGTCTCGGGGGCTCTGAGGCCATTTACGGTACTGAAATCTCCAAGGCTATGGCTGCAGGTAACTACAACGCCGCACCAGGTACTCTGACCGGCGGTGCAGCCCTGCAAGTCGAAGACCAGTCGCGGAAGCACCGCGCCCTCGCCCTTGCTGCGTTCCGCGACTGGAACAGGGTCACCCCCTTCAAGAAGTTCCTCAAGGCCAGGTTGCCAGAGGCCAGTGATGAATTCCTGGACCACTTCCAGGAAATCGTTGACAGCCACATCTTCAAGGTCAAGAAGGCCGAGGAAGTTCTGCGCGAGATGGCGAAGGCTGGCAAAAAGCCCGCCAAGCTGGTCAAGCCGCCCGAACCTAAGCCCTCGACGTTCACCGTTCAGGGACGTCCAGTCAATGCGCCTCCCGAGAAGAGCAAACTCGGCTTCGACAAGGGTGTTCTGACGACACGTCAAGGCGTCTTCCAGGCCTCGACTCCTTCGAACCCCCACCCCCACCTGATGGCACACACGGGCAAGGGCGCCCCGGAAATCGCTCAGCACTTCCAGGATGAACTCGCAGACCGTCGCACGCACCACCAGCGTGCGATGCGGAACTGGTTCGTCGTCAATGACCGGTTCTCGAAGGGCGACATCCACCCGGGCGTGGTGTCTCACGCCGTCGCTTTCGCTCTGATGAGTCCCGGCATCCCCGTTCCGATGCAAGAGTTCATGTATGGACACTTCATGGACCAACTCCACTCCCAGGGCCTGACACACGCCGACCCGGCTAAGTGGGACGAAACCGTCAAGGGCTGGATGGCCAGAAACCGCACGGGCCTCCCCAAGCACTCCAACAGTCACTACACCAAAGAGTTTCACGACCCCTCCCAAAACGCGTTTACGTCGATTGAGAAGGAACTCACGACCCAGACCGGTGCGATGCAGGGCTTCAACAAGCCCAACCAGTTCGCCAAGTACTTCGGCGACTATTTGCAGAACCACCACAACGATGTCGTCCAGTCGATTCGTGACGCCAAGGGTGACGCGAGCAAGGTAGCTCGACGCCTGACCGACGTACGTGGTATTGCACCCAAGCTGTCCCGGTATTTGCTTGGCATGATGGGTGCAGGCAACATGGTCGTACCCGACACCCACTTCATCCGACATTATTTCGGCTCGCAGCCCATCGCCCCAGGTTCGAACACCTCGGTCGACTCCGAGACCCAAGAGCACCTCAAGAACTCGCTGCTGTCAAGCTCAAGCTCGCACGATTTGCTCGAAGGAATCGACAAGCACTATTACCAGAACCACGACGCCGTCAAGGCGGTCTTGAATGACCCCGCAATTGGGCCCTACTTCAAGGGGCGCGAAGAGCAGTCTGTGTTCCCGGCATTTTGGTGGCACTGGATTAGCATCCCCGGCCACGAGCGCCGCATTGGTACACCTCACTCGGGTTCGTCCAACGCTGAGACCGACCACGCGCCCTTCTGGGACGCTGTCAACCCCCTGCTGAAGAAGGCTGAAACGCCAGGTGCCGAGTACGACCCCGAACTCCACTTCAGAACGGCAATGCAGCACCACCGCTGGCTGGAACAGTACGGCCCCGTCCATGCTCTGGGCTTGTACTACCGGTACTTGGTACCCAAGCTCACGGCCAACGAAGCCAAGAAGGGCGAGTATGTTTTGCGCCGCTTCGAGGAACTCCAGGTCGACACGCTGGTTGCGCTGAGAAAGGCCGCCACGAAGACGAAGACCGTGCAGGTCGACCTCACTCCTGAGGCGGTTGAATGGAACGGCAAGCAGGTTCAGCCCGGTTACGCACTGTACCACCACACTCGGGGCGAGGCGCCTGCAGAATTCCACCTCCTGGACATGGGACCGAAGGATATCGTCGCTGTTCGTAAGGAACACTTCCACGACTTCAAGCCAGAAGACATCGTGACATTCCCCCGCTCCGCGAACCCGCTCGAAATCAAGCGTCCGCCCGTACACAAAGAGACGGGCACTCGTGTGTCAGTCAAGGACCACGGCGTAGGTGAATTCAATTACCACCCCGACGCAAAAGCACTTGCAGAGGGTTTTGATTTTGCGACTGAGCCCGTAAAGGCCAAAAAGGGTAGCCGTAAGGCATATTCGTTCTGGTCGAAGGGCCCCAGCGGGAAAAGGGTGTACGTCAAGTCGGAACCCGTGGGGTCTCAGCACCACTTGCTGATTCCGGAAGCGCGACAAGAAGGTATGTATTCCAATCTCGCCCGGGACTTCTTCGGTCTGGGTCAGTACACACCCGCTGTCGCGGTAGTCCGCCACCCACAGACCGGCGTTGAGCATGCTATCATCGAGCGCCGTGCAGGCAAAGAGTACGACCCCAAGGACCCCGACCACCAAAGCATTATTCGTGAACATGCTGACTCGGGAGAACTCGACAAGCTCCAGTTCATGAACCGTGTCATGGGCAACAACGACCGTCACGGCCAGAACTATCTTGTTGACCGAAAGAACCGAGCCCTGAATCTGATTGACCACAACATCGTGTTGGGTGAGACCGGAGCCTGGGGGTACGACCCCTTCGTAGCGGACTACATGAACGCCTACAACAAGGTGAAGAACCCCCATCTCGCAGCCGAGGCCGACCGCTGGCCGAACGAATTCGGTAGCTCGGGGACCTACGCAGAACCGGTTCATCCAGCCGCCCTCGATTGGCTGTCGAAGCTCGATGCCACCGAACTGGAAGCTCAACTGCACCGTCACGAGATGCCACACAAGGCAGTCAAAGAAGCGGTCAGTCGCCTGAAGGCTCTTCAGACACAATTCAAGCTCACCCCCGATATCTCTCGATACAAGGGCACACGCCAGGCCATGAACGAAGTTGCTGCTCAGCGCCGCAATGGAGTCCGTTTCCGTTTTGATTGAAAGCTAAAGATGGACCACCACAAACACATCGTCTACGTATTTGGCGTACACCCTCATGAAGAAAAAGACGACGTGCATCACACGTTGCTGGGGAAGCTTTGGATGAAGGATGGCAAAATGTCCATCCTCGAAGACCACGGCATGGCTGGGGACCAGGACCTCTCGAAGATGCCTCCCGAATCCGCCGCCCGAATCATCAAGCGCATGATGACTTCTCAGCGACGTGTCGTTGCCACGAGCCACGACCTTCGCACAGGCGAGTACCCCGAGTTGCTCCCCAAAACTCCACGTCACGGCGATTTGCCGACAGACCTGGGCGAAGCACTCCACAGTCAAATCACCGAAAAGCTCCCGGGGCCGAAGGTCAGCGAATTCGAGTACCACAGAACTGGCATGCCCGGTCCTCAGACCCTCAAGGTCTCTGGCTCTCAGATGTACCTCGACGACCAGGCCCTGCAGCCCGATGAGTCCAAGCTCGTCATGGAACACCTCAAGAGCGGCAAGGCCCTCATTCGCCCTTCGGTCAAGACCTCGATGGCGAAGTCCGAAAGTCTCGCCAAGATTGAGCCCCATCTCGAAGCGGCCCTCGGTCAAATTCGCGAGGCCGTCAAGAGAGGTCACGTCCACCCAGACGCCCTCAAGACTGTCAACCAAACCCTGTTCACCGACACCATGATTCCTAGCATCGGGAACAAGGCTGCCTACAACGACTTTTTGTCCAGGCCCCGTGAAGGCGTCCACGTCCATCTCGACGGCAACGACTTCGGGTCCATCAACAAAATGCACGACCACGAAACCGGCAACCATGCCATCACTGCCATGGGTCGAGCACTCAGGCAGGCCATGGATGAGTCTGTAGGTCGCAAGAACGGCAAGCTCTTCAGGACCGGTGGCGACGAATTCGTTGCCCACGTACCTAGCCATGAGCATGCAGCACTCTTCGCTCGCTCGTTGCGGTCCAAGTTCGAAGGCATCCCCGCCATTCGTGGCACGCACCGCCTGAGCATGTCTCTGGGCTTCGGTCCGACCCGCGACCACGCTGAAGAGGCTCTCAAGGATGCCAAGGCTGCCAAGAAGGCCGCCAACGCACCTCTGGGCCAGGCCAAGACCCACGCAGCCAGCAGAATGCCCGGCCGTGAGGGGATTATTCCTGTCGACTGACCCGCCTTGAACGGTTTCTGCACTCTTTGCAGATTCCCCGGCGAGGATGGATTTCGGCTACAAATGAGAGCCCGCACGCCTTGCATTCGCAAAGGCCCTGGGTTTTCATGCAGACCTTGCATTGCCCGTTCCTGTAGAGCGCTCTAGGCTCCAGGCATCGTTTGCACATTCCGAGTACGAGACCTGAGTTCTCGACTTGGTATTTGGTGCGTCTACACGGCCCACAGCGCCTTCGGTACTCTTTCCCACACGTTGGGCACTGCTTGGGTCCTGTCATTGGCCCTCAGATTACCACTGGGCGGGATTTGGGCACAAGTAATCTCTAGTGCGTAAACAGATTTTCCACTCTCCAAGGAGATACACATGAGCGCCAAGTCCCTTTCTTTCGCTGCCGAACTCCGTGACGACCTTGCTCGTCGTTTCGCCACCATTTCGGCGGTCGGCTTCGATGCTTCTGCAAACCCCACCATCCTCATCGGTTCGGGTGCCGCTGGTTCGCAGAGTGCGTTCATCCGCGTCATCGACTTCCAGCCCCTCGGCGTCGATGGCATCGGCCTGACCCAGCGTGCGTATGGCAACCCCGTGGTTGTCCAGGTTGTTCTGGAGACCTCGACCATCGCCAACACCCCGCTGCTTCTCGGCGCAAACCTGCTCCCTCTGCTTGGTGAGCTTGGCGTCCGTGGCGCCCGTGTTGAACTCTACATGTCGGCCAACACCAACGCCGTCGAAGTCTCGGACATCGTCTCGGGTAACCTCAAGGCCACCTTCGACCCTGACATGAAGAACAAGCTTCAGTCGCAGATTTAAGTTCTTGATTGAAAAGGAGATTACTCCATGTCGAAAATCAAGGATTCTGACCTCAAGCAGGTCATCGCCGCCTTGGAAGCGGACCTCAACGAGGCCTTCGAGGCTTCCAAGGGTTCACTCATGAAGGCCGACGGCGACGAGCCGAAGGAACCTTCTGAGCCAAGCGACGACTCTGCTTCGCCTCCCGCTTCTGACTCGGCTTCGCCCGCTTCGGACGCGCCTCCTGGTGCTGACGCCAGCGCTTCTGCTCCCCCGGGCGATATGGCCGGTACCTCGGCCCCCGCTCCTCAGGCAGACCCTGCCGCTCCTCAGCAGGGCGAACAGCCTCTGACCCCCGAAGCCCTCCAGGCCGAGTATGCCCAGCTTCCTCCTGAGGAACTGGACATGCACATCCAAGCCGCCCTCGCTGCCAAGGAAGCTCTCGCAGCTTCTGCCGGTGCCGGTGCTGCTGGTGGCCCTCCCGGCGCCTCGCCTCCTCCTGGCGCTTCGCCCGGCGGACCTCCCCCTCCCGCAGCCGCTGGCCCTGCAGCTTCGCCTTCGCCCGACCAGCAGATGATGCCTCCCGCGATGAAGAAGGAAATGTCCTCGCACAAGCAGGCCAATGGCGGAATGGTCAAGTCGGAAGTCGACTTCAAGGCCGAACTCGCTGCAATCAAGAACGCCCAGGCCGCTGAAATCGCCGCTCTCCAAAAGTCGTACAAGGAAGACGTCGAGAACCTCACCAAGGCCATCACGATGGTTGTCGAGCGCCCTGAGCGCAAGGCCGTCACCGGAATCTCTTACTTGAAGAAGACCGAAAGCGCACCTTCGGCTCCTACCAAGGCATTCAGCCCTGCCGAAGCAAAGGCCAAGCTGAACGAACTCATCCCCAGCCTGTCGAAGTCCGAACGCGGTCTCATTCTCGATTTCTACTCCGGCAAGGTCAAGGTCGACGCCCTCGCGTCCATCTTCGACAAAATCAAGTAAACCCAACCCCAGTTTTTCGTATCAAGGAGAAATCCCATGTCCAGTGAAGTCACTCAGGCCCTGCTGAAGGCTCTCGAAGCAGGCAACTACAACGCAGCGCCCTCGTCTCTCGTCCAGGGTGGCGCTCTCCAGATTGAAGACCTTGCGTCAGTAATGCAGGTCGTCACGTTTGAAGAGAAGTCCATCAAGCTCCAGAAGGGCATGAAGACCGAATCGTGCAAGTCGACCCTCGCACAGTTCGACCGTCAGCTTTCGTACGGCATCTTCGGTGGTACTGCCACCCAGGAAGGCGCAGTCGGCGTCGAGGAAGACAGCCAGTTCGTACGTATCGTCGTCCCCATGGCCTTTTACTCGCACGTTCGTCGTGTGACCGTAGTTGCGAACATGATTCAGACGATCGACGGCCAGAAGGCTGAAGACCGCGCTGCTGCTGACGCTGCCAAGAAGCTCTCGGCTGACATCGAGTTCGACTTGTTCCGTGGTAAGAGCGACTTCTCGAACGCTGGTGTGTTCGACGGCAACATGGCTGCGTACCCCTCGCTGCCCAACCTCCTCGGCCTCGATGCCCAGATCCGCATGTCGGACACTGAGCGCAACACGACCGACCTGATGTTCGCTGAATACGGCTCGAACGAGTCCGTGGTCGTGAGCGTCGGTGGTACCCTGACCCAGGACGCCATCGAAGATGCACACGTCAAGAGCATCATGCAGCACGGTGAAGCTGAGACGCTGTACGTCGACCCCAAGGTTCTGTCGGCCTACAACAAGATTTCCTTCGGCAAGGAGCGCATCGTGCTCGCTGGTTCGCCCCAGGACGCAACCGCCGCTGACCTGAAGCGTCAGTGGGTTTCGGGTGGTACTGTCTCGGTTGAGGCCTCGCGCTTCCTCTCGGGCAAGACTGGCCCTGCCGCTGCTCGCGCTGTCGGTCCTGCTGCTCCCAGCATCGCCCTCGGCACTGCCGGTGGTACTTCGGCCCTGACCGCTGGTACCTACATCTATCTCGCCACTTCGGTGAACGAGCTTGGTGAGTCGCCTCTGTCGGCCTCGGGCTCGCAGGCTGCTGCTGCCGGTGACCAGGTCTCCGTGACCATCACCCCTGCCGCTGGCGCTGTTCGGTACTTCAACGTGTACCGCACCAACGCTGGTGCTCCTGCCGCGACCGCGAAGTTCATCGGCCGTGTCGCGAACTCGGGCGCTGCGACGACTGTGTTCACCGACCTCGGCAACAAGAAGCCGGGCTTCGTGACTGGATTCCTTCTCCAGAAGGACACCATGACCATGAAAGAGTTGGCCCCGTACTCGCGTATGAAGCTGGCCGTCACGGACCTCAGCCTGCCTGAAGCGCACTTCCGCTTCTGCACCCTCGCCGTCCTCCAGCCTCGCAAGAACGTCCTCCTGGACAACCTTGTCGGAAGTTTTTGAGTGATTTCAAGTAGTTAGCTGATTAGATGAAGCAACTGGGCCCGCACGGGCCTTTTTGCGACCAAAGTGTGATAATCTGGTGGGTATGAAACACATCGTTTACGCCTTGCTTTGTCCGAAATGCGGTTGTCCCCGATATGTGGGGCAATCTTCTAAGGGGTCGGCACGCTTCCAAGAGCATCTACAAGGGATAAAGTGTCGTGATTCTTCCCGGCACAAAAAGTTCTGGGTTCAGTCTTTACTGGATCAAGGACTAAAGCCCAAGTTCGTTGTACTGGCTCAATTGCCCGGACCTGAGTATCTTGACGCTGCCGAAATCTATTGGATTGCAGAGATGCGTCGGCGAAATTTGCCGCTTACCAATCTTACCGATGGTGGCTGTGGTCGTAGAGGACATAAAGACTCCCCAGAAACTATCGAGAGACGTGCCGCTCACTTTCGAGGCGTTCCAAAAACGGAAGCTCACAAAGCAAAAATCTCAGCCACTCTCACGGGTCGCCCAAGTCCCAAAAAGGGCCTTCCCTTGACTCCAGAACAACTCGTCAGCCACGCAGCCGCAAGAGCAATCCCGCCTTTCCAGGATCAACACGGACGTGTCTACAAGACCATTAAGGAGGCCTCTGAGCGTTGGAAGATTCCTCCTGGGAACATCGTCCATTGCTTGAAGGGAAGGCGGAAAACGGCCGGTGGTTTGACCTTCGTATATCTGGCTCAGAAGTAATCTGTAGTTCGTCTCGCAGTTCACCTCTTTTGGAGTACTCAAATGGCAAAGCTCACTACTCAGACCGTAAAGAACATCATGTCGGCTGTACTCGGTCAGACCGAGGGCAACGATGTGGCCACCAAGCTCAACCAGGCCGACGCTCTCGCCGATGGCGCGACTCACAGGCTGGTTTCGCTCATCATCGCGACGAACGTCAGCCAGACTGTCGACTTCGGTATTCTCCGAGTTGGCGACCAGGTCATGATGATTCCCGCCACTGCAGGTTCGGCTGACCAAATCGGCCCTATCGCTGTCGCAGGCAACCTTGGGCAGGCCGCTGTCGTCGGTAACGCCTACATGGTCATCCGTTCGGTCGTAGCCCCTCTGGCTGCCGCTGTAACGACTGAAAAGTTCTAATCGGGCTCAACGGCCGGATTAACCAAACGCCGCTGCCCCTGAACGGCATCGGCGTTTTTTTTCTTTTGGAGCACTAAATGGCTGACTTGAAATCGAAGCGGTATTGGGACGATGCTTGGCGCAAACTGAGCGTATTCTTTTCACCCGGCGGCCTGGTTCCTTCGCCTTTCGGAACGGGAGAATTTGGCGGCGCCGTCAACGCCCTCTTGAATGGCTGCGTAGGCGACGGTCTCGCTGACGACACCAAGACCATCCAGAAAGCCATTGACCTCGCCGTCGCAAACGGGACGAACACCCTGTACCTCCCCGCTGGGACCTACCGAATCACCGCCGCTGGCCTCAATTCAGCCGACGCCGCAGTCATCGTACCTTCCAACTTCGTCATCAGAGGCGACGGAACACGAACGGTCATCAAGTGGGAGGGCGACACGCGTGGTGGCTCGGAAGCGTACCCCGCAGAACCCTACTACTATTGCTTTTCTTCACTGTTCGGATACACGAAGGTCCGCTACGAAAATCTGTCGTTCGTCGGCACGAACGACCCGTTCGTGTTCAACAAGAACGCCCAATCGACTTGCATCTACGCCATCACGGGCGAGGACCTCGTCGTGAAGGGGTGCTACTTCGAGAACCTCCATGGCTTCAGCATCCATGAAGACGGCAACAGCGAAAGAACCCACATCTTCGATTGTGTCACCAAGAACTGTGCCAACGGTATCAACGTCAACGGCAATTGGACGATTTTGACGAACAACAGGCTCTACAACTCAGAGGGCTTCGAGTGCGCAGGTACGGGCGTGCTGATTCAGAACAACACCATCAAGAACGCCCTTGTTTGTGGCATTTCCGTCGGCGGCAACACCGTCAATAACTTCGAAGCTCCCGGTAGTCAGGTCCTCGGGAACAACATCGACGGATGTGACGGCATTGGCATCCTGGGCAACAATGCTTTTGTGTACGGTACGATTTCCGGCAACACCATCAGGCGCTGTGATGGTGGCGGTATTTACTTGACTCACGACGTGGGGCTCCACGTCGTCAAGAACAACATCGTCTCCAACAACACCGTCACCGATTGCTGCAAGGCAGGTAACCCCAACGTCTCTGGCATCCAGGTCGCAGGTGAGGGCGGCAACCTCATCACCGGCAACCGGGTCGTAGATACAGGAACGGGGACCTGGAATCAGCAGTATGCCATCGCCTTGTTGTCCAACGACAACGTGGTCGACGGCAACCTGCTCAAGGGCACTAACCACGACCTCCTGATTAACGCTGGAGTGACAGGTACTTGCGTGGGTCAGAACCAGATGATGAACACCAAGGTCCAGTGGCTTGCTACGACCGGTGCTTCCGAAATCAGGCGGTCCTTTGCTGGCGCTGCTGGGGAATACATCGAGTTCTCGCAGATTTACCAGAACATCTATCCTTACTGGATTCGGTACGCTGACGGGAAGATGGAGTGGGGCGCCAACACGTTCCCCCTTGACACGAATTTGTATCGCTCGGCCGCCAACCAACTCAAGACCGACGACGAATTGGTCGCTGTCACCGGCCTGGCCATTGACACCCAGAAGCTCCGTAGGGCTGCCAGCATTCCCGTGGCAGGGACCTGGGTCCGAGGCGACATCGTCTTCAACACCGACCCCTCAGCCAGCGGCTTCATCGGGTGGGTCTGCACGGCTTCGGGTACTCCGGGGACCTGGAAGACCTTCGGCGCCATCTCGGCGTGATATGATGGCTCCATGACCAGCGAACTCACTCAGGCCCTGCTCAAAGCTCTCGAAGCAGGCAACTACAACGCCGCTCCCACAAAGCTCGTTCAGGGGACGGGCTACTACCCGTTAGGTGACGACCCCCGTATGAAGACGGACCCCGTGGAAGAACTTGAGGCCCACGCACGCCAGCACCAGCAAGAATGCTGGTGCGACATCAAGCTCCCGGTGGCGTTGTCCTTCGTACACGTCGACTTCTTAATCCCGGGCGGCTACCCCGAACACCCTGGCCAGTGCGAGTGCGACATCAAGGACCTAATGTCCGTAGGTCACGACAAAGACTGCTGCGAGCACCCCAGCAAGAAGAAGCCCCCAACAGAGAAGTAATCTCCAGCCTATGAACGCAAAAGCGACGCCAGTGAAGGAAATTCGCCCTACTTAAAGGGAATGGCGCCGCTACGTCCTCTTGGACCCAAGGACCCGGCGCCCCGAAAAGGTGACCGGGTCTTGACGTTTCTGGACCTGGCGTGTATAAGGGGTCCCACAAGTGAATAACAGGCTGCACATCAGGGTGAATTTCATGCAGGTGAATACTCGGTCGGGATCCGAGAGGTAGCTGGTGCAACTCCAGCCTCCCTGACACAATCAGGAAACAGTAATCTTGTTTCCCGATATGAGAAAATGTACCAAATGTGAACAAGAACACCAAGATAGACATTCGTGGTGTCGACCGTGCCGACAACAAAACGATCGAGAACGATACGCAGCTAAAGACAAAAAGCTTTTTCGTGAAAAGCAAAAAAGATGGAGAGCTAAGCGTCGAGAGTGGATTGACGAACAAAAGAATAAGCAGTGCGCCGACTGTGGAGTTCGGTATCCGCCGTACGTGATGCAGTTTGACCACCTGCGAGACAAAAAGTTTGAAATCGGTCAAGAAGTCGACGGACCCCTTCTTCTTTTGGTAGAAGAAATCTCGAAGTGCGAAGTAGTATGTGCCAACTGCCACGCTGAAAGAACGCAGCAAAGAAGGCTTGACAGTCGGAGAGACGACGAGTAGAATGCTCTCGTAAACAACAAGAGGTTTACGAACAGTAATCTGGGTAGTATGAAATGCATCAAGTGCGAGCGAGAGAAGCAAGATACAGAGTTCGGTAGCCGCAAAGGTAAAAAACGAAGACGGTGTCTTGAGTGCGATGCGGAGTACCATAAAGCCTGGTACTCTAAGCACCGAGAGAAAAGAAGTAAAGAGCAACGAAAACGGAACTTTAGAGAAAGAGCAGATTTCAAGCGCAAAATCGAAGAAGTCAAGTCGCGCCCCTGTGCTGATTGCAACGTAAAGTACGACCCCGTTTGCATGGATTTCGACCGCCTCCGAGACAAAAAACATAACGTATCAGACATGAAGCATCGTCCGTGGGAAGATGTTTTGAAAGAAATCAGTAAGTGCGAAATCGTCTGCGCAAATTGCCACCGACTTCGCACAAAAACAAGAAGATCGTCGCCGACTTCGTATAGTGGAAGTACGCCGCCCTCGTAAGACGGACGCGACAGTTCGATTCTGTCAATCGGCACAAAGTAGTTGACGAAGCAGAACGAAGTGTGGTAGAAAGCCTCAAGCCGAACAACACTGGTTGGACGGCGCAGTTCGCAGGTTGAAAAGTGAATACAGCAATTTTGGGCTTTTAGCTTGAAGGTCAAGCAGCGGTCTCTTAAACCGAAGTTGAGGGTTCGATTCCCTCAAGGCCCACTGACTCAAATGCTTTGAAGGGATTACATCATCCTAAGATCGTGGTCTTGGTTCGACTCCAGGGGGCGGCTTACTGTTTGCCGCCTTAGTGTAATGGCAGCACACGTAAACATCTCTTCTACCTTTGTTGAGTCTTAATTTTCAAACGCAGCGCAGGCTGACCAGAGCGAGTGGGAACCGTCAAGGCAACCCCAACAGCGCAGGTCAATCAGAGCGGGCGCTAGGTCGCAACGCGAGATATTGGGATCGTCACCCCATTCGCCCCGTGATGGGACGTAGGCTAAATCGTCAAGCCGCGCCGCGCGAACCAAGTCGATGCAAGAGTAAGTCCACGAAGCCCAGCAAGGCCTACATGGACCAGACTTCATCGGCGCACCTCGGTTGCTGCCGAGGATTCTTTTAATGCTCCGAATGCTCGATTGGATTACACCTTTAATGTAAACATCCAGTCAATTCTCGTCGGGGCTCTTTCTCAGCGGCGCCAAAGTACGCCGTAGTACAAGCCGGTTCTGCCCATCTCGATTTGTGGGGCATACAACCCGAGCAACTTTCGGTGGTGGCACGGAGCCCCCAGCTATCCTAGAAGCTGCTTTGCTGACCTTGGGCCATTCTAGGCACTGGTGCCAAGGTCACGGGAACAGGTACTCCCATCCGAAGAAGCCGTAGCTAACTTCAAGTTGCAAACTCCATGGAGACCCTGTAGGTCTTTGAAGTGGATTGAAGCCTACGACAGTCCCCTGTCCAGACAGGATATGCGCGCAGTACCCTCGTTGCCTGGCTCCAACGAGGTCCTTTAGGGCTGTTAGTTCAATAGGAGAACGGTGGAATGGCATTCCACAGACGACGGAGCATAACCGTCACGGTCCACAAGCTCGAATGCTCGACCTGTCTACATCGGAAAAATAGACGACAGGTCAATACTCGTCGAGCGCTTTTCATGCCGCTGTAGCTCAGATTGTAGAGCAACTCCCGTGAGGGAGGAGGTCGGAGCGTAGATAACTCCCAGTGGCGCCATTTTTGGGGCATTCGTTTAACTTTAAGACTTCGTGGTGAAAGCTGCGAAATGGGTGGTGTAAGTCCCCCATGCCCCACCAGAAAGACGTAGGTAGTCCTAATACCTAGGAGGCTCTTAGCTAAACCTCTTTGGGCTAAGGCGCTCGCGCAAGAAATCCGGATTTCTTGCAGGAAGAGATGTGGGTGTAAAGTCCCACTCTACGTCGGCTTTTCAGAAGTGCCAGGTCGGCGAACGTCGTTTGTTTGCTGCCACGCCTCCGAGATGTTTCGGGGGTTCTGGTCCCGTAGTTCAATGGTAGAATAAGGTCCTTACACGGCCATGACATGGGTTCGATTCCCCTCGGGGCTATAACGGAATCAAGCAGTAATCTTTTTAGCATGGTATTCCGCGACAAAGAAAAGCAGAAACAGTACCAAGCAAAGTACTACCAAGAGAACAAAACCAAGATGCGTGCGCTTCACCGTCAAGGCTACCTTGACAATAGAGAACGCGCCCGTGAATACTCTCGAAAACCAAAAGCTCGCCGCGATTCTCATTTTTCCGCAATTAAGTGCCGATACGGACTACTTGAAGTCGATTTTGAAGCGATGCTGATTGCCCAGAGCGGGCTTTGCGCAGCTTGCGAAATACAGCTTGTAGACCTCAGAATAGACCATTGCCACAAGACCGGCACCGTCAGAGGACTACTGTGCCCTACATGTAATGTAGGGGTCGGGTTTGCGGAGCATCCAAATCTTGAAAAGTGGCACAAATATCTTCAGCAAAAGTAGTTTCGGGCTTCGTACAAGAGTACAACACTGCCTTGCAAGCAGAGTCTGCCGGGAGCGTTACCCGGGTGGTCCACATGCTCAAATGCAGGTCTGATTACATTGGCAAAAATGTCAGACCAATACTTGTTGAGCGCTTCATCGAGATGACGTCAAATGGTGCGACAGTGCCCTCATAAAGCACAAACAGTGGGTTCGATTCCCACCTTCTCGACTGGGCTGTTCGTCTAAGACCAAACCTACACGGGCCTTTAACCCGGAGCCTATGGAACGGCTTGGCAGGTAGTAAGACGCCCTTTACCGATTGGTCGTCGGTCGCTGCCAGTGACGTACTGGCCGAGTGTTAAAAGGGGAGATTTCGGTGCAAGTCCGAGACGGTCCACCACGCAATCACGCAAGCGGCTGCCTGAGCCGCCATCACATAAATTGAAGGCAATCGAAGTTCACCCAGGCCCAGCGAAGTTCGTGCTGGGATGGGTATGGTCCATCCAGCGGATCTGGAGCATCGGCTACGAACCGGAGCCCCGTGGGTTCAACTCCCTCATGGACTACTACTACCAGCCCAATCGAGCGCTCGAAAGGGAACTGGCGTCCAACTTGACGAAAACTGGTGCCTGCCAGGAAAGACTGGTACAGAGTAGGTTCATACAAGACCGCCGTCTGAGTAAGTGGGGTACACCTTCGGGAGCCGCCACCTCTGCCACTCGAATCCAACGAATTTGACTTGCAAGTCTCGTTGGCCTAGAACGGAAGACCCCGTTGGGGCTCTGTGTTTTTGCCGCTATAGCTCAATAGTAGAGCGCAGCCTTGACATGGCTGAGACCCTGGTGCGATTCCAGGTAGTGGTACTCTCCGAGCCGGTTAGAGCCGGTTGAATACCTCCTGCAGAAAGACGACCGAGGCACCGCAAAAGCCCGGTCGCACTAAATGAAACACCCAACGTGCAAGATGCGGATTGGCGTTGGTTTTGGCGATATCGGCTATGAAGTAGGCCACGAGGTTCTCAACCTTGAAAACCGGGTGCAAGTCCCGGTATCGCTACAGCATCGGAATGATAGCCGAGCGGTAATCTCAAGAGCATGAAAACTTGCAACAAGTGCTCCAGAGATCTAGACGACTCCGCGTTCTGTACGAAACGGGGAAAACTCAACACTCAGTGTCGAGACTGCGTCGCCGAGTATTACAAGACCTACGTAAATGACTCTCCGACTCGAAGAGAGAAGATGAAGAAGCACTTCTCCAAGTATAAGCAGTCGGTTAAAGAATATGTACGCAGTCTCAAAGAAGGCAAGCCCTGTGTAGATTGCGGTGGCGTTTTTCATTTTGCTGCAATGGACTTTGACCATCTTCCGGGCTTCACAAAAAGCCACACAGTCAGTCTGATGGCATCGGCATCGCGCGAAAGTGTCGACAAAGAGGTCGCAAAATGTGAGTTGGTATGTGCCAACTGCCACAGAGTACGCACATACAAAAGAAGATCTGCTCCCGAAGCCAAATAGTGCGGCATCCGTCTGATAAGCGGA
>OFRM01000304.1_pt1 | contig 22156 bp, 9 predicted proteins | sample 1543101 | NCBI WGS metagenome assembly OFRM01 (sample SAMN07774223, study PRJEB24372) | wastewater metagenome | isolation source: Exp Tend VB 0WW | collected 2016-02
AAGATGCCTTCGTCGTCGGGGTATTTGTCGGCGCGATGGTTGTTTGCGCTCTGCTGCTTTTCATATCATGGGTAGTGAAATGACCACATCACAAACCGTACGCGCACTGGCTCTGATCATCGCTGCCCAAGCACGCATTGCCGGGATGCAGGCAGCGAATCTGGACCGTCAAATGCAAGGTTACTCGCTTGCCTATAGCGAAGAGGCTTTTTTCCAAGAAGCTGGAAGCCTTGAACAGATCGCCGTGGAGGTGATAAATCAATGACCCAAAGACACTGTTTCGTCACCCAAGTCGGTGACGCAATCGAGGCACTTGCCAGCGCACTCGATCCCGATCGTGAGAAGCCCTTCAGGGGCGACATCCTTGATCTGCTCGAATGGGCAGCCAAGGATGTGTTGGCGATGCGCGCTGAGATTGCCACCATGAAAGCTGAGAAGTTTGAGGCTGGTAATAACCAAACCATTTTCATGGTTCGTATTTCTGAACTCCTCCAGCAACTCGCCGCCAAGGATGTTGAGATCGAACGGTTGAAGACTGTCCCGATGAAGTATCGCCGTATGGCTTTCAACGCACAGCTTCAGGATGAAAATGAATCCCTGCGCCAGCAACTCGCCGAGCTTCTGGACTGGCAGCAAAAAGCCTTCGCCGCCTGCCCGAACATCGACACCCTCATAGCCACCAACAAGGTTCTTGGATAAGACGAATGAGCAACAAACCTACACGTACCAACGCCGACCGCGACCCATTCCCGCAATTGCCCTTCGAGCACGACCTGATGACCCCACCGCCGGTGCGTCACGTGGTTCTGTTCCTGGCCGGCGTGGCTGCGATCTACATCGTCCTGATCGTGCTGGCGACGCGCTACTTCGGGTGGATGCCATGAACAGGCGCAATTTCCTAAAGTCTCTCGCGGCATTTGTCGGGGCGGCCGCTGTTCCGCAGGCCGTCGTTCAGGCGTGCCAGATCGATGCGCCGATTCCGAAGGACTGGATTGTTGGGCTCATAGATAGCGAAGGAAACGAGGTTGCGCGAGTCGGCATATCTCCGTGCGACACGGTTGTTTTCCCTGTTTTCGTCCGGCCGGCGAACATCCCCATGTGCTTTGTTGAGGGCGAAGAACTTCAAGGAAGAATGACGTTCCCGATTTCCAGAACGCTGTTTGTGTGCACGGGTGATACCGTTGTTCTCACCCTTCCTGATATTCTTTGGTGATCGACTTACTCAGCCGCCACCAAGCCGCTTTTGAAGTCTCTCAGAAATGCCCTGCTTCTTCACGATCAGGGAGTCGACGTTTTTCATGAACTCGTCCTCGCTCACCCCGCGCCGCTGCAACTCGCGCTTTTCTTGCGTGATCTGGCGATCGATCTCCATCATTTGACCCTCGGCCTGGCGCATGGCGTTCAGCATCAACACGTCCTTGGGGTAACTTCCGACCTTGACACCAAACGAGGTCAGGCCGGAATTATCTCCGGCCCTTTTATTTCGCCTTCTTCAAACAGAAGAATATACTACGCCGATGGAAATCGGATTGCTTATCGTCTTTTCTGCTGGCAGCTTGTGGATGTATTTCACCACGTCGGATCAGCGTCAGATGGCGCTCGGATACGCGATAGCATTTGCCGTTGTTATGGCATTGCTATCGCTTATTACCGGACAGGGGCCAAACAGACACTATGGGCTTTAAGCGCCTACTGCAATCCGCTTTGCAACCTGTTCCTTTTGCTTGTTGATTAGAGCGATTGCATCCTTTTTCTGGTCACTATCCATATCGCTCCGCTCGATCTTGCGGATACGCTCGTTCAGGTTGGATTCCATTTTCTTGACTGATTCAACCTTGCGATACCGAATCAACTGATCATTGTTGTCTTCGGCGTACTCTTTGGCCTCTTCCATCCGGCCATCTTTCAGCATTTGACGATAAGTAGCATGGGCCTGTTCAATCTCTTTGGCTTGCTCATAAACCTGAGTCACATAGCGCGAGCTTCCCGTGCCGACTTCTTTCAGAATCCCTTGGGTGCCGAACCTGAAGTAATCAAGTGCCGGCTTTGTGGGTTCGTCAGACACGCTACGACTAACCATGTCTGCGCCACCAATCACGAAAGATCCTAGCCAGCCAAAGTAAGCCCGCGCCAGATGGTCTATTTGTACTGGAGAAAGCGCCCCAAGCGAAGCTTTAGACATTCCCCTGGCAACCATGCTCGTATTACTGTTGAAGCGTTCTGTAGGATCAAGACGTTGCATTCCAAGAGATTCAATCGGGCGCTTGGTAAAGCTGTCCTTGTTGGCATACAAATCGAGGATCGGCTTGAACGCTTGTGGGATTGGGTTCATTGACAGATTGTTCATCACCAGCGAATTGACTACGTTACGGAAACGCTCTCCGGTCATTTCGTCATCAATCATCAACTCAAGACCACGCTCTGCCAAAGTGCCGATCGCCCCAACCTCAAACGGTTTCGGGATGCGGAACTCAACATCACCAAACTTGAACCACCAGAAGTTGTCACGATCCCAATCCTCGCGGCGCTTCCAGTCGTCGTCATCACCGTAGGCCAGCATCAAAGCGATAGAGGCTAGAGCTACCGCGCCAGTTACCACGGCCAGCTTGCGAGGATTGTCCTTTGCCGAACGACCTAGCTTGTACATACCCTGGAGCCTGGCGTTCATAAACGGGACGACTTGTGTAAGGAAGCGAATCGTGTTGAAACTCCCCTGCATACTGAAGTCCATCAGATCGCGCGCCAACAACGCAGCTTCAGCATGGCTCTTGCCCTGCTTGACCAGTTGGTTATACAAAGCAGCGCGGTTTATCTCTTCCGAGCGATTACCAAGTTCGTTATAGGCCGACACCGCATGGTCAAGGTATTGGTCATAGAACGCACGCCATTTGTTTTCGCTGTTCAGGATGGTCGAATCTTTGACTCCAGCTTTTACTAATTGGCGAACGCGGGCCGACTCGGAGCCTTCCAGCATCGTGCCAAAGCGGATCAATCCACCAGAGGCAAGTGCAGACACGTATTCCTGAGAATCGCGCTTCGTTTGCTTGTACCCCTCGGCGATGTTCTTGATCGGGTTGTATCCCAATTCAGATGCACCGATAGACTGGATAGAATCTCGAATCAGGTTGCGCACCTTGAATGCCGGTGAAGCCGTCACGCCGATGGTTAGCCAGTGCTTGAACTTCGTCATCACGTCCATGATGCCGTTGCGCATACCGGCGTATTCAAGGCTGGTAATGGCAGTCATCACGAACGGATCATCGACACCGTATTCAATTTTCTTTCCGTTATCCATGAACCAGACAGTTTTCTTTTCTCCTGGAGTTGCTTTGTGCGCGGCACCAATCTTTTCAGCGGCAACAAGAGAAGCCTTGGCAGCCCGATTCTTGGCTGACGCCTCGATAAGATGCGAGAAGTTAAGCAGCGTATTCGATAGAAGATCGCTGTTCAGCTTTTCAGTGCCACCTTTCAGTTTCTTGAAAGCCTGCTGGCGAACCAAAGCGTTGCCCATCTTGGAGCCAATGAACTCGCCATCCTCTTCCGACACGCGGTAGAACGGCACATAGAATTCCGATTCCCACAACTTACGACTGGAACCGTCGATCAGGCCCGACTGCTCGGCCATGTCGAGCGTGTTCTTCTGGAACTCATTGAACACGCGATTTGCATCAGCGTAGATCGTTGCACGGTTGCGTGTCGTCGTTCCTTTTTGCGCACCCGTCTGAATGGTGTAGTCGAAATTTGTATTGCCATTTGCTAGTGACTTGCCAGCAGCAATATCAGTGGGCGTGAAAAGGTTCTCACGATCAACCTTGGAAAGCCCTTCCGCGCGATTTGCAGCGACATACCATAGGAAGTCATCAAGCTCACCGTGTAACGGCGTGCCAAGGCGCTCTATGAATCCGCCAGAGGTGTCTGCATCATAGACGCCATCACGGATAGACAGTTTTCCGTGGTGAAGAAGTGCATCAAATGCGCCTGCTGTTCCCTTGGATAGCCTAGCCAGCATGTACGCCTGCCCGTTGTCGCCAAGATCACGAAGCCCTCGGAACTGATCGACAATCCCGACAGCCATCTTCTTCCAGAAGTCATTCTTCAGCGATTCCGTGGTGCGCTCAACGAGATTCTTCTTTTCAATGTCGCGCCCGACGTTCTTGAAGAACTGGCGCTGTGCCGGTTCGTACTGCCGGCCAGAGTCGCCGATGATCTGAGCGCGGCTGTAGCGGATGTCAGGGTTGGTGCCGTCGAACTGGCCGTTGTTACCGATGGCGGATTTGACTTGGGTTGGCTCAAATACGACGTATACCGGATGTTTGATCGCGCCCTTGTCGTGTGGGGAAACAATTTCAAGCGACCCGTCTCGCTTCTTGCGCACATACTCGTTGGTTATAACCCCGTCGTAACCTGCGCGCTGAATAGCGGTCTTTGCATCATCAGATAGCCCAGCGACTTTTCTTCCTACACCGAAAGCCCCTTGGTCTTTGAACCGATTCGCCACGTCAGCAATGTTGTCTGCGAGCAGAGGGTTTTCCATACGCAGAAATACCGGCATGGTATTGACCTGTTTCGGTTCGCCTTTCCACGAACGATCCATCTTAAACCGTTGCGAGTGTTCGGCATAAACATTGGAGCCGTATCGGTCAGAGAAGTAGAACCCAAACCCAGCCATTCCTTTACGTTGCTCTTCCTTTGTGAACTCGTTAAAGTCTCCGTATGTCGTGGCGTGATAAACAACCAACGGATTCCCATCAGCATCAACAACCTTACTGTCACCAAACCATTTCTTGAATTCTGGCGTATCGGTCTGGTTGATCTTGGAGAAGCGGGTTTTTCCTGTACGATCAATCGGCCTTGCGTTGCTTGCCATTTCGCCAAAGTACAGCGCGCCATCTGTCCGGTAGATTGCTGGCATTGCGGGGGCTTCTGTTCCGCCAGAAATAGGCAGGCGGCGCGACTCGAAGCTCAGTCCGTTATCGTTGGCAAAACGGATGTATCGCTCTGGAACGCGCGTTCCTTTTGGCCCGGTGGCAATAGCAATTCCGTCGTCTGTAATGCGGAATGTGATGCCGGCTTCGGGGCGCTCCATACCAGCCGCAAGACGGCGTAAGGCGCGAATTTCGGCCCTGTCGAAAGCACGGTTGCCAAGCTGTTCGTTGGGTAGTCCATAGGATGATTGTACGCCTTCATTGCGGCTATACGCCATCGCCTCCCGACCCTGCGCCTGCAACTGGCCTTGCGCTTTCGCTCTCAATCCAGCAATCGCCAGGTTAGCCAAGTCCTGCGGCTGAAGGTTATTCACCGCCCATGTCTTCAGCCTTCCAAAGGGTAGCCGGCGGATGATTGCGGTACGCAGTGCGGAGAGTAGCGATTCTACCCATTGCCTGATTACGTTAGGCTGCTTGGTTCCGTTCGTATATTGCTCGGTTGCATAGCCCATGATCTCCTGCACGTAGTCAGCGGGCTTGGTGTCCTTCGGGATAGCTGCAATGGCCGTGTTGAACCATTCCCTGACTGCTCCGGGAGTCCCACTCGCTTTTGTCTGCTCGCCTTGTCCAGTCGTCAGGCGGATGCGTTCCTTCTTCCCAATGGCCATATCCATCATGTTGATGAAACGCTGCTCTACGGACTTGTAGGTATCTTCTCCGAGCATTTCACGCAACACGGAGTGCACACCTTCATGCTTGAAAACACCATCGAAGTTATCGGCGTTCAGGTTTTCAAGGACGAGAACAATTCTCCCGTCAGGAAGCGTGGCCCCAAGTATTCCACCGTTTTCCTTTGCGTACTTGGCAGTAATTGAAACGTCGTCGTCGGAGAAGATAACGTAGTTGCTATTTCCTTCGCCTGCGCTGCGGCTGGTTCCGTCAAGGTAGCGGATGCCGCGGATGCCGATTGAGTGTAGGTAGTCGGAGGCGGCTTTGTCTGAGCCAAGTTCTTCAGCTAATTGTTGATATGCCCACCTACCTGACAAATTACTGTTTCTTGCAAACCTAGAAGAAAGAAGCGCGGGGGATAAAGGGTCGCGATCCCCGGTGGTCAGCCCCCCGCTTACATTGCCACCTAAAATAGAATTATTAACTTTGTCGCTCTGCTCACTCAGCGGCTTGTCCCAATCAAGGTACTCGTCTTCGCTTGGGGCTAGTTCTACTTGGTAGAGGCGGCCTGCGCTAGTTAATGGTTTTGCGTAATCACCAGATCGTAGAAAATTTAGTGTTTGTTCGAGTCTTGAATAATTCGGATTGTTTTTCTCAGTTACACTAATTTGATCTGAAACAATTTCAATTGCGTATTCAGCGTCACCATTGAATCTCGCTACAAGGTTTTTTGCATTCAAATGAGCATTAGCATATCCGCCAGAATCTCTGTTTGACAAAGTGATTTTGTAATACTCAGCAACCTCCTTGCTCCCTGCAAAGTACAATCCATACCCGTAAGCCTGCGCACCTTCCCCCGTACCAATCTTGCTCGAATCAAACTTGTTGTGGTCGTGCGGCGAACCATGCCATGCAACCATGTACTTGGCACCGTTGAGATTCCGCAATCCTTGTTCGGTATCTACCAGGGTGACAATACCGGAGTCAATCAGCACCTTGCCTAGCTTGTCGCCAAGGATAGACTTGATGCGGGATTCTGCTTCTTGCTGAGGCATGGCGGATGTTTGCGTGCCATTACCGCGCGACATGAGCGAATTTCCGTTGCGCTTGTTCAGCCAGTATTCATCGACAAAGAACTTACCTTCTGCTGGCGTTCCGCGCATCTTGCTCGACTTGAAGGCGCGTGGATTGATTTCCTTGGCCTCCTTCTCTTCCATCCAGATGCCGCGCTTTTCCTTGCCGTCGTTGGTCGTGTAAATCTCAATGGCGTACTCGCTGCCATTGACGGTAACGACATCGCCCACTGCGGCCGGCTTCGCCTTTTGCGGCCGATCATTGGCAGGCGCCTGGTCGGCTTCCTGTGCATCCACCTTGGGGCGATTCTGGAATCCGACATACTCAACGCGCTTGAACAGTTCGTTGATGTCGCCGATGTCGGAGAGGTCAATCTTGTTTCCGCCATTCGGCGCCTTGGTGGTGTCGGACTGATTTTCAAGCACGACAATACGCGTCATCACCTGCGTACCGGCACGCTCAAAGGTAACGGCCGGCATCTTGATGTCGGCCACCATGTAGATGCCTTCGGCTGGGCGGAAGACTTCCGTGCGCTTTCCAGTTGGCTGGATCATCTTTATTTGCGCGGCGCTCATGCGCGTTTCAGCGCCTTTGAACTCTGGCGCGGTAGCCTTAACCATGATGTCCGGCTCGTTATTGCCAACGGCAGCGAATACGAGAGTGACAACACCAGACGGAGCCCAAGCCGCTTTCGACTCGATTGTGTCGCCCCTGTAGATTGGCGCGGCCTTGCCGTCAATCGTGTACGTGGTCAGCGGCTTTAGCTGCCGCTCTTCGCCTTCGTACATCCACTTATCGAACTTCTTGTCAGCCGCCGGCCCGGTCGGCAGCAGCGCAACAATCCGCCCGCCGTCGCGCAAGTGCGTCGCCGCCTTGGCGATATGGTCGACGGCAGTTTTCCCGCCCGATCCAAACGGCGGATTCATCACGATGGCGTCGTACTTGTTGACCACGTTCAGCGACTCGAAATCGCTTCCGATGATCTGCCCATCAAAGACCATCGCCAGCCGCGGGCGTAGCGTCATGCTTGGCTCGATGGCGGTCTTCTCGGCTGAATCAGGAATCCAGCGTGCGATAGCGCCATGCCCGGCGGACGGCTCCAGCACCTTTTCGCCGGGACGAATATCCGCCCATTCGACCATTTTCAATCCAACCGGCTCCGGCGTGGCGAAGTAGTCGGCGCCTTCCTGCGCCTTGGTCTTGCTGTTCTTCTTCTGCGTGCCGAAGTAGAACGCACGGGCGCGGTCGTATTCGGTCAGCGCGTCATTGGCCGCCTTGTCGCGCGCCTTGCCGCCCTTGCCTTCGTCTTCCATGCCGGCGCGGTAGTCGGCGGATTCCTCGAACCCGGAAATGAATGCGTCTTTGAGCGCCCTCGCCTGCTCTCCCATACCAAGATTCTCGGCGGCGCTGGCGCGCTGGGCGATGGTCGTTGCGAAGGCCCACTTCTCCCAATTGGTGCCGGTGTTCAAGTAGCGGAAAATGGCATCGGTCACTTGCCCGGTGCGGTAGATGCGGCCCTCTTGCTGAATGGCCGTGGTCGGCTGTGTCGGCTGCCCAAGGTTGAACAGCACGCGCTGGTGCTTGCCGGTGGTGTCGTGCAGGCTGATCCCTTCCTTGCCCGCGGCCGATTGAACCAGAATCACTTGCGGCCCGCTGGCGTCGTCCTGGAACTTCGCTACGTTGTCGCGTCGCGTCTTGGCTGGAACGTCGCCGTTGAATAGCAGCACGCCGGGAAACTCGGCCTTGAACATGTCGATAGGCGACGACTGCCGGAACAGGTCGGAATTGATGATATCCATGAATTCGGCGTTGAACTCTCTGACTACACGGTTCCACTCGGCAGCCTGAATGGTGGCGTCGACCGCCTCTTGGTCTTTGACGGACCGCTCGTCAAGCAGGAACGGATTGAATCCACCGCCCTTCTTGTAGTCGTGGAAAACGACAACCTTGCGGCCCATCGCCAGATGCTCGCGGACATGCGGAACAACCTCGCGCGCCTTGATGGATTCCAACAAATAGCGGCGAGAAAGGTAATCGAACTTCTCGCCGATCTGGTCGCGCACGGCGCTCAGTGCGCTCTCGTAGGGGTCGGCCCGGCCAATGCGGTCGCCGGCTTCCATTGCGTCCGCGCGCTGCACCTTGCGCTTTGACTCGAACCACTCCAGCGCGTCGTCAATCCGCTGGCCAATTGCCGAATCAACCAGAATGAAACGGCGGTCGTAGTCAGCGGCCACGTCGAGCATACGGCCAGACAGCGAACCTTTCTTCTTCAGCCAGGTGTTGAACTGGCGCTGCATCAGCCCGCTATCGACCTTGGCATCCGGCTGCGTCAGTTTCCCGTAGCGCATCCGGTAGCCGAAGTGCTGCATCATGAACTGGTCGAGATTGCTGCCCTCGTTGTAGCCACGGAACTCGCGCTCTTCGTTGCTGCGCCCTTCGTTGTAGTCGAACAGGTAGCCGTTTGCCCAATCCACCGTCTTTTCGTAGGCGAATGGGGTGGCTGACAGGAACAGGGCGCGCGGACGCTTTTCGCCTTGGCGCTCGGCTACGTCCGCCTTGATGGCTTCCTGCTTGGCCCGCAATTCGTTGCGCAGCTTGTCGGCGTCGGCCTGTGTTTTCTCGGCGGCGTACCAATTGCGCTGATCGTCCGACATGCGCTGCATCTTGGCGTCGGCGTCGAGTTGCTTCAGCCGCTCGATGTCGGCCGCGTTGAGCATCGAGTGGCGGTGATGCACGCCGTCCGGGTGCAGCGTGATTGCCCGAAGGGTTTTCAGCGCGTTGGTGTTGGCGCCGTCCTTGCCCATCGCCAGGTAATGCGCTTCGTCGCTGACAACCAAATCCCATTCGCGGGAAGCCAGCGCATTGTTCTGGCCCATGTTGGCGTACGTCGTGATGACGATTCCATTGCCGGCATCATTGGTATCCGCCAGCCGGGTAATATCGAGGCCGAGCAACTTTCCGGCCTTCTGCCAGTCCTCAACGATCTTGTCGTTCGGCGCCACGATAAGGATGTTCGTCTTGCCCTGATTGGCCAGTCGCTTGATGGCGCCAAGACCGGTAAAGGTCTTGCCGGTGCCAGTGCCATTCGTGAACAGCATCCCGTAGCCATCGGGCACGGCAAAGCGTGTTTCCGCCTTGGCTACGTCTTCCTGCTGGCCTTCCGTGAGAATCGGCAGCGCATCACGAATCGCGGCGATGCCGCCCTTGTGCGCCACCGTCTTGTCGGCGCGCGCCTGCTCGGCTTTGTTTGCGACTAGCTCAGACTGTTTTGTAGCAGCTTCGCCAATTGCTTTTGTTGCATCGGGTTCAACGGGCGGTCCTGCGAGGCCACTATCACGGCTTCCGCGATCGACACGATTTCCGGCAGAGCCTGGCGATAGTTCGGGTGCGCCTGTGTATATTTCGAGATCGCCACGTTCTCCAGCAGCAGCGGCTTCAGATCCACGTAGCTCGCTGCCACTTCCTGCCCGAATCGACTCTTCGCCGCCTTGTACTCCCGGTCTTCCAGTTCCGCCATTTCCATCCCGTCCATCGCGAACGCCTTCTTCGCCCACGCCGTTTTCAACTTCTGCGTCTCGGCTATCTCGTTCCAGATCGGTGCTGCTACGCTGGTCAGTGGCATCTGCTTTCTCCAAGTCTTCAATTGAATCATAGGACATTGCCTCGCGTTTGTCGCCGCCAATCTCCTTTGCGATGTTGATGTAGCCGGCCTGCAGATTATCGATGCTGATCTTGTCAGCAACATCATTGCCGGCCAGCTGCCGAATCTGCCCCAACACATACTTTGCCGCATCCTTGAACTTGATGTAGCCCATCTTCGCAGCAATGCGGAAAATCTTCGACATCACAGGGATGATGCGCGACTCTTCCTCGGGCGTCAGGTTTTGCTTAACACCAAGGATAGAAGCGAGTTCGCCGATGGCCTGGCCCATTTCTGCCTTGAGCGCGTCCATTTCTGACGGCTCGGATTTTGCCGGCTTTACGGCGTCGACCGTGGCAGGCTTCAGGTCAGGATAGTCTGCTAGGACATTGGCGGGTACGGGCTTGCCTTCTCGAACAGCTTTCGATACTGCAGATTCGTGGTTTGATACGTTCATCACGGCGTTCATCGTCTTGATGTCTGCCGGAGCGTCGTCGTTTAGCTCAAAGTGCGCATTAACCCCTTTGCTTGCTGGAACAATGCGCCCATGTTCCTTTACCATGGGCCAATGAACACGCTTCTTAGCTGCGTCAAATTCTGCGCTTGTCATCTGCCACGGTTCTTTGGCGGCAGGCTCTTGCGCTTTGGCTGGCTCGGCTTTGGGCTGCGCCTCAACGCGCCACCCGTCGCCAAGTAGCTTTGCGGTTTTGTCTGCATTCTCAGGCCGCGAGCGCAAATACAATTCGCCATTCGTCAGCAGCACAGGAACATAGTCGCGCATAGGCTCATGGCGGTTGGCATGATTGAATTTCCCGTTTGCCTCGACAATCGTCGATGCAGCCAGGCTAAGAAGCCGCGCGCGCTCAAACTTCTCCGCGTTATCGCGGTTGCGGTCGGCGTCAATCTCCTTCTGCATCGCAGCATCAATGTCTGATTGCGTGTAGTCAGCAAATAGTTCAGTCGGGTGAGCAATGCGCCCATCGGGAAGGGTGACGTAGTAGCGAACCATAGCCCCTGTAATGTCGGACTTCTCGAATAGGTCTGGTGAATAGGCGTAGCCAGATCGTTCATTGCCGTTTGAATCGACACCCTTGCTTTCACGGGGAGCGTTCTTTTGGCGATACACATCGGCCAGTGTTTTCAGGACTGACTTGCGCTGCTCTTTGGTCAGCGACGCGCCTACTTCTCCGCGCTCTGGTTTCGGCTGCGCTACTGGCTCGGCTGGCTTCTGTTGCGCGAATACATCGCCCTGCCCACGCGCCTGTTCGGTAGTGACTCGATTGACTACGGGTGCGGGTGCGGCTGGTGCGTTGTTGCCGAATACGAAATCATCGGGGTTTTGCAGTTTGGCTAGTTCGGCGTCGCGGCGGGCCTTATCTTCAGCGATTACCTGCGCGGCACGGCGATCCTTCTCGGCTTTGTTCTTCGCTGCACTTTCTGCACGGATTGCCGCAACTTCTTCGCGGTGTGCCTTGGCTGCTGCGGAGCGTTCTTGCTCTGCTTTGGCGCGTAGTTCTTCAGGAGTTTGTGCGGCTAGATCAAACCCCGCTTCGTCGCCTCGGCCTTGACGATTTCCGCCCGCTTCTCCTGCGTCAGCTTGGCCAGCGCGTGCAGCGCCGTCCGCATCTTCAGGCTCTTCGAGCGTTTCTGTTCCGTCGAAGGCGTCGAGGATTTCGTCGTTGCTGATCCATTGTTCATTGATGTACCTGCCGTTCTCTTTGTTTTCCTGTGTAGCAAGGTCAAGCAGTACGTTGATCTGGTCGTCGTCAAGATCAGAAACAGCTTCTTCTGCCTGGATCGCATCACGCTCTGCTGCGGCTTCATCTTGCGCCTGTTTTGCCTCGGCTTCAAGTACGGCACGCTCGATGTTGTCGAATTTCACGGCAACCGTCTTGATGCCAAGCGTAGCGGAACGGCTTCGGATTTCGTCGCGGTATTTCCTTACCTCGTTCTCGGCTGCCTCGCGCTCGATGCGCTCCATCGAATAGACCGGGTTTCCGCCAGCTTGTTCGCGGACCAGTTCGGCCAGGTGATTGCCGTCGCGCACGTCGTAATTTTCTTGAATCCGAAGCAGTTCGGCGATGTCGTCCAGGTCTTCCTGGCCGCGCAGCGTGAACAGGCCGCGCACCTTGGTTGCTGCTTTGGCTTTGTCGCCGACGATAGTTTGCGCCATCTTGGGGTGGATACCGTTGCCGCCAGTAACGCGAAGGATTGCGCCGACTAGATCATCGCGCGATTGTGGGCCAACATTCTTTGCGCGCGCCTTTTCCAGCTTGGCGCGGTTGTCGGCTTTCTGTGATTCAGGCGTAGCGGGTGCTACAGCCATGCGCTGCTGATAACCAGCCTCAGCCTGAATAGATTGCTCAATGACTGCTGCGGCTTCGTTGGAGGCAATGCGCGGCTTGTGCGTCAATCCCTCTTGGCGGACGGCTTCATCTACATTGTTGTATTGCGAGTCGCCAATCACACCGTCTTTGGTGTAACGGGTAACTTGCACCATGCCGGGGTTTTGTGCGGACGGATGTATCGCCACACTAACTTGATCGGTCACTTTATAGACCGGCATCTGTCCTGCACTCAATGCGGATTGAGCGTCTTGCGTTACGGCTGACTGCAACTTTTCAATTAGTACGCCGCTTTGCTCAGAGAAGGGATCGGCCTGTTCAAGTTGTGCCTGAAGTTGCTTGATGCCACTTTGCGCCGGCATGTCGAATCGCGTAGCGGTCTGTTGCAGCGGGCTGGTAGTCGTCGGCTGTGCTTGTGTTGCCATGCGGCGCTGTAGATCAGCAATGGCTGCTTGGCGAATCTTCGGTATGGCCTTCTCGTTCTCTGCAATGCGCCGCACCTGTTCAGTGGAACGCGATTGCATCTGGCGTTGAATCGGCGCAAGTTCGGCTTGTGCGGCTTCATCGGAAAGCATCTGTTGCTCGATAGCGGCACGCATCGGATGAACCGGCATCTGCGTAGCGCCTGTTGCCATTCCAGATAGTGCGGCTTTGGATAGCGCGCCGCCTTGAGCAGCGGAGCGCGCCAGGTCTTGCGTGAGCGCAACTTGTTGCTGCGCTTCCTCTTCGGCTAGAACACCAAGGCGAGTGACTGATTGTTGGTTGGCGTTTTGTGCTGGAATGCGCTCTCTTGCGCGAACGGCATCATCGGTTTTCACCTGGGCGTCAAGGTACTCGCCCATCGTGAACGGAACTTCGCGCTGATTAGCGTCATGCGTGATACCAATTTGCTCATTGAATGCAGCGGCCAAATCCTTCTCATAGAGCGCCCGCCCCTTCTTGTCCATGCGTGCAGTATCAAGGCCAAGCATGGCGTCAATGCGTTGCTGTACGGGGACAGGATCAGCAACAAGCACAACATTCTGGCGCGCAGCCTCGAACGCATCACGCATTGCGTACAGGTCGGCAGCATTCTTGTCGGCTGCGTCAACAGCGGCTTGGCGCGCAGCGTCGTTCTCGACAATCTGGCTGCCAGGCGTTCCGGTATAGGTCGGCGACGGCAGCAGGCCGGCAATCGGCTGCTGTTCGTCTTGCGGCTTTGCCTGTGCGTTGATCTTGCTTTCTGCGTATCGCCCGCCAGGAATGGCATTGAATGCGCCGCCCATGAACGAACCGGCCAACGCACCTTCAACACCAGCGCGGGCCATGCCTTCGGTAAGCGGCTTGTCCTGTGCGAGATTCTGGAACCCTTGCTCAAAGACGGACTGCGGAAGTTCCTCGAACAAGCCTTCAGAGATTGCACCGCCAGCAACGCGCTTTCCAACTTCTTTCGCTGCCGCCATTCCGGTAGCGTTGCTTGCTTGACGACCAATACCACCAGCAATCAATGTTTCAGGATCGACCACGCCGAACTTCTGTGCAACCTTGCCGCCAAGAGTTCCTAGCGCGCCGCCAATCAAACCAGTTGCGCCAGCATAGCCAGCAGCGGTACGCGGATCGACACCAGCCTCAAGGCTATTCTGCATGGCTTGACCGGCCATGATGCCGCCCTCGCCAATACCGGCACCAACAGCCGGAGCCATACTTGTACCAACCGTGCGAGCAATCACCCCAGGGAGCGCCGCGCCAACACCGCCAGCACCAGCAGAAACAGTCTTTGCCCCAATGCCTAGCGCGGCGCGTCCAGCCAATCCACCAACCAGCATAGAAGGGATGGACTCGGCAACTGAGCCGACAATGTTCATCGGGTTTTTCAGGTAAGCGCCGGCAATGTCAGATACCGTGCCTTGTTCCCAAGCATTGTCCACTTCCGCCCTGCCGGCTTGGCGCGAAGGAGAGTATTCAGCCTCGGCTGACTTGGCCCACTTCGACGGCTGGAAGCCTGTTATTTCTCCAGCTTTGTCGGCAAGACCACTGACTAGCGGGCTACCAGTAACCAAGGAAACAGGAATATCAACAAGGCCAGTGACCGCGCCTGGCAATTGCTGTACGCCGCGCTTTACGTCTGTTACGAGGTCGGCGGCTATGCCTTTGTTTTGCTTCTTTGGCGCATCTGCCGGAGAGAAATTAGACCAATCCGTTTCGCCAGATGCAGGCTGATTTACGGGACTAAACTGACTCCAATCGGTATCGGCCATATTCTCTATATCCTGTTACTGCGCTAGTACGGGCTGTCCGTTGCGGACGACGTATTTCTTTCCATCTTTTCCAACAATGGATGCACCTTCGTCATACGGCGAGTTTCCAATACGCTTCGGTCCCTGCTGCTGCCCGCTAACATCCTGCCCTGTGCGCAAATCAATCAGTCGTTGCGGAACATTGCGCATGATGCCGGCTTTCTCGTCAAATTCCTGACCGCCACCAGCAGTCATGAAGTTGTCTTTGAGGCTCTGCTGATTATCTTTGCCAGATAGAGCGCGAATCTGTTCAGCCGCCCTGGCCTTTTCTTCAGGCGTTCCATTCAGATACTTACCTTGAATGTCGCTGAGTCGCTGCGCCTGAGTGAGTGATAGTTGCTTTGCCTGAATATCCAGCGGATTTCCATAGCGCAACCTGTCGCCACGCTCGTTAATGTCCTGTCCGCGCATGGTTACTTGGTCGCGGTTGTTTGCTACCTGTGCGGCGAGTCCTGAGTTATTGAGCGAGGTTTCTCGATTAAAGTCTTGTCCTCGGCGTTGCACCTCGTTCTTTGCGGCAGCGTCCTCGTAAGCAACTCTGTCTTTAGGGCTAAGACCAAGCTGTGTCTTGACGCCGACATTACGGTTCCACTCTTCAATCGACTGCCCACCTGGTAGTGTTCCAAGGCTACCATCCCCAAGGATTCCAGGCCCATAACCACCAGCCGGAATATCCTTGTCGCGGTTCGCAATCATCTCGGCGTGCCTTTTAAGACCCTCGTTCACGGCCGCCGCGTCGCCGCCGACAGGCTGGTTCCCGAGGCCGGCGACTGCATCGGCCGGGTTGATGTTCGTGTAGAGCGGAGACTTTCCAGCGCCGGTAACACGCTGCACGCCGGGCTGACTCGTCTGGTTGACGTTGTAGCTTCCGCTGTCCGCAGTGAACCCGCCTCCGGTTCCGTCGTTCGGGCCGAGGATGATGGCCTTTCCTGCGGGAGAGTCGCCCGGCATCGTCATCTTGTCCGGAGTCGCTCCGAATGGGCTTTGCACCGAGAACGGCTGCGGAACAAGCGGGTTTCCTTCAGGCGCGGCCGGGGTTGCAGTTACAGCGCCGGGAGCAGCAGGCTCTGCGGCAACCCGGTTTGCTTTGGCGGTAGCGTAGTCAATTCCACCCCGATTTGCGGCGGCGGAGTCGACGAATACGTTTCCAACCGCAGACAAACCTTTGTCAATTGCGTTTGAAGCAGAAAGAACCGGGTTGCTGATCTTCATTGGATCGTTTGCGACGGATGCCTGAGAAGGAACAGGAATGGGCATGTTCGGTGTTGCCCATTGCCCACCAGCCGGCGCCTTGTCTTCTTCTGGATCAGGTATCCATTCTCCGTTCGCGCCATAGCGATAGTTACCACCTTCTTTCAGCCCTCCTTTGACTGGCGGCTTGCCGTTGGTTGCTTCAATCAGTGACTCGACTGCGGACGGACCACCCATCGCCTCGACAGTCTTTCCGGGCAACACTGCCTCGGGCTTCTTGCCGCCCGTCAAATTCACGTTGATTCCGCCGATTGCCATCGGCACGTTGTCAGACCCCCCCTTGCCGCGCACGATGCCACCACGGGCATATCCTGCAGCATTGTCGATCTGCTTTCCGCGACCCCCAAGAATACCCATAATTCCACGCGGTCTGTCAGGTTCGGCCGGGGGTGTTACCGGAACAGGCTGCGGCATTGCCGGTGGCGATTGGACAGGCGGCTGCGCAGTACTCATGCCAAGGCTTTGCAGTGCCGCATTGCGCTTTGCGCGTTGCGCTTCTGTCATCCCGTCCGCGCCAATGATGCCGCCATCGGCCATACCCTTTGCTTTCTTTGCCATGTCTTTTACTCCGGTCGCCATGCTGGCATCGTGGTTTGATACTGCACGATTATTGATTACCAGCCAGTATTTCGGGAAAGGATTTGCGCAATCCTTCCCGAACCAGGTTAGGCATACTCACCCGCCGCTGTCGTGATGTTTGTTCCGCCTGCGGACATGCCGATACCGATATGCAGGTTGTTCAGCGCAGCAACGGCCTGCGACGTGATTAGCCTGAGTTCTTCGAGAATTGCTCTCGAATTGTATCCCGGTTACGTGCCTGGAACATCGACTTGCGCCTGCGTCGTTATGGTCGAACCGCCGGCTTGCATCGTGACGCCGACATGGAGGTTGTTCAGTGCTGCGGTCGCCTGTTGCGCGATACTGGAAATATCTGCGAGCAGCGCCTTGAGATTCATTTCAGTGACAGAGACTTTCGCCACCTGATTGGCCTTGGCAGATTCAAACGCGATGCTGTTGTTGTACTGTGTCACCTTGCTGATGGCTTCTTTCGCCTGAGTCCTGGCGTTGTAGTATTGCGAGGCAGAAGAAATCAACTTGCTTTGCGCGTCATAACCAATACCGCTCATGCGGGAAATCGTATCCGGACTCGTAGCCACGGCCTTGATGTAATCAACCGAGTCCTGAATGGCACTCTTGCGAAGCGACACAACCATCTTCAGCACTTCAAGCGTAGATGCCTGATTAGCCTTTGCAGACTCGAAGTCGATAGAATTGTTGTACTGCAACACCTTGCTTTCGGCTTCTTTCGCTTGGGTGCGGGCGTTGTAATACGAGGCAGTCGAAGAGATCAGTTTGCTCTGTGCATCGTAGCCAATGCCGCTCATGCGGGAAATGATGTCAGGGGCCGACGAAAGCGTCTTGGAATAGTCAGTGGCCCCTTGCATTGCCGCGTTGCGCAGTGCAACAACCTTATCCAGAACACTGAGTTCGCCAGATTGGTTTGCTTTGGATGACTCGAATGTGATGGAATTATTGTACTGCTCAACCTTGCTCATCACGTCTTTGGCCTGGGTGCGAGCGTTGTAGTACGAAGCAACCGACGAAATCAACTTCTGCTGTGCGTCGTACCCGATATTGACCATACGAGAAATCATGTCCGGTCCGGAAGCAATGGCGCTGACGTAGGCCACGGCATTCTTCATTACCGCGTCGTGCATCATTACCAGTTTCTCGACAGTCCATTTCTGGAGTTCGACAGATACCATCGCTACCTTGCGGCTTGATTCTGCAATCTCGTCCTGCGCCTTCTGCTGAATCTTGATCGTTGCATTCGCCGCAGCACCAGGGGGAAGCGGGAAACGCTTTGCTGCGAACACTTCGAGAACGTCTGCCTGTGCGCGTGCTGCGTCTGCTGTAATTCTGTCCCTGTCGTCAGTCCAGATTTGTTCTGCAACACCAGCAGGAAGTCCGACTTCAGGATTCCCAAGCGCGTCAGTCAGCCATGTGGTTGCTGCTGCGTAATCGGCCTCGTCAGTTGGGGCATTGTTAGTAAGGTATGCGTCAAACTGCGTTACAAGCCATGTCGCCAGTTCAAGGTACTCCTGCGTGAACGTATCGAACACGTCAGTAACCGTGGCGTCTGTTGGGATAGTTACAAGCGGCTCGTCAATAACAGGAACGGAAACGGTTCCTGCTGCAGCAGTTGGCGGATCTGTAGGGTCTACTGCGCCGACGAACGAGGCGTAGTCAGAAAAGTGGTCTGCCTTGTACGCAGTGAATTGGGAAATCATCCATGTTGCTAGGTCTGGATATTCGTCATTGAACTTCAGGAACACGTCGTCGACATTTGCACTGGTGGGGATGTCGACCAGAGGCTCGTCAATCAGAAGACTGGCCACGGCCCCCGCTGCCGCAGTCGGGCTGCTTGAAGGATTGATCGCGCCGACGAATATTGAGTAGTCAGAGAAGTAGTTAGATTGCAGATAGGTGAACTGCGACACAAGCCAAGTAGCGAGGTCTGGGTATTCCTCGTTGAACTTCAGGAAAACATCCTCAACGCTTGCACTGGTCGGGATGTCGACCAGTGGTTCATCAATTGTCGGGACAACAACGGCCCCTGCCGTCGCTGTTGGCGCAAGGTCCGGATCAAGAAGCCCGTTGTCCGTGGTAGCTGACGTTACCTTCGCGGTAACATCGTCGGATTTCTCTAGCGCAAGGTTCCACGTCGCATTGATGATGTCCTCCAGCACTTCCATAGAAGCATTCGGGACTTGGTATAGATTGACTCCGTTGGCAGGCGTCCCGATCAGGTGGGTATGAAGGTCGATGATGTCGGACACGATTAAATCCTCCTGCCGGATGCGACCGGCGCAAAGCTGACGCTCGCCAGCGTGAAGTCAGAGCCTTCCGTGTTGTGAATGGAAAGGCCGAACCAGTTGGACCTAAGTCCTCTACCAATATCGACCCTTTGTATGCGCGTGTCGGTGTTGTATGAACGCGCAGTATACTCGTATATTTCGTCGTCTGACGGCGACACACGAAGCTCCATAGGCGTCTCCGACGACACTCCGAGGTAACATGCAGGTGTGCGCTTCAGGTTTTCCACTCCGAAGTTTTGCTTTCCGAGGTCAATGTGCGCGTCAACCGGTTGCGCTCCGGTCAAGCTGTACAGACCGTCGGTTTTCGTACCGAACCCGCCGGAAGCGGACGTAACCGCATAGTCGGCGTATGTAGAAGACGCCCCCGTCTCCAGGTTCATGCAGTACCCATTGGACACCACGCGACGGTAACCACGACTCGAGAACGTCGCTGACCACCCACCGTTGTCTGGCGTAACATCAACGGCCTCCTGCATCATGGCCGTAACCTGTCCTTGTTCGTCACCGAGAACGAAACCGTTTGCTCCGAACCAGCCTACCAGCTTCTTGTGGGGGAGCCTGAACGCTGTACCGAACTTCCCGCCGTACGGTAACGGGTCGGAGATGCGCTCGACTTTGGACAGGTCTCCGAGGAACCAGTAGGTGTTCGTTTCTGTGGCCACATAGACGCCGAACTGGTTAGGTATGGCCACCTGTACGTCACCCTCGAAGTCGATGTACCCGTCAGACGCTTCGTAGTAACCAAACCGGTATGCAAGCCCGTAGTAGAGCCTGCTGCCGCTCGTACCACACAATCGTCCCATATGCACGAACAGGTTGTTGCACGCCGGCATAGGTGAAGCGAAGTATGGGTCAGCGGTAGTTGTAGTCGCGTCGGTGCTTACGATGTCAAGTACGGAGGTTCCGGTAGCCACGCTTGAGTGGAGGTAGACTTCCGAACCATTCTGTCTGGAAACGAACACCTGAACGTGCGTTGCGCCAGATGTTGCAGCAGGAATCGTCACTCTGATGCCCTGTGAATCGGCTGTAAATTCATGGACGGTAGAGGCGGATATGCCTCCGGCTTCGCCGGTAACGCTGTTGTAGTAACGCACCGCGACCTGATACCCGCCAACATGCAGCCCGCCACTGGTCGTAGCCGTTGTCGGTGCGTCTGGCGTAGGAAGCGCCCACGGGAACCAGATGCCGGCCTCGACACGCCCGGAGTCAGTTCCATTCGAGTAGTACAGACTGCCGTTGTACCCTTGGTAGTGCACCGCTGTATTGACGGTCAGAATCTTCAGCAGAGTCTCTGAGTACGACGGGCTGGTCGTGAAGCTGTACAGCACACTGGCGCGAACGAGATAGCCGGTTGTCGCGCTGGTCGCAAAGACGGAATGCGCTCCGGTCATGGCCTGGAGAAGTGTCACGCCGTCACGACTGCGAACACGCCCTGCGTTGTCGATGTCAACATTGACAGCTTCTTTAAGCCATGTTCCATTCTCTGTGTTTAGCGCAGTATCAGGAAGGCGGTTGTTCAGGCCGAGGAAACCGCCAATTTGTTTTGTTTCCATAACCACATTCCTGTAAACTAAGCGAGCCTGTGTGGCGGCTGCACCGCAACATAGGCTCTAACCAATCTGACTTTATAGGAGTCATCATGGCTACACGTATTATAAAAGAAGATCTGACCATAGAGCGACTTCGTGAGTTGCTTGATTATGATGCAGAAACGGGTGAGTTCACTTGGCGGGTTTCCTGCCAGGGAACCAAAGCTGGCGATAGAGCTGGGGCCGATGGCAGCGAAGGGCGTCGCCACATCGTCATTGGATACGCAAGACTCAAGGCGCACAGACTCGCTTGGTTTTACGTGTATGGCGCGTGGCCAAAAGCACTCGTAGACCATATTAACGGCAATCCGGCGGATAACCGCATAGCAAATCTCCGCGAAGCCACTATGGGCGAGAACCTGCAAAACCAACGGCGCGCTCATAAACACAACAGAACAGGTGTGCTTGGCGTCCAATGGCGCCCTGCTAGAAACAAATTTAGGGCGCGCATTGTTGTCGACAGAAATGAAATACATCTCGGTCATTTCGACACCATCGAGGATGCGCAAAACGCATACCTTGAGGCAAAACAAAAGCTCCACAAGTTCGCCCCGAAGTAGAATGGCCCGATAGGTAGAGTTTTCATTATGCCCATCCTATAAATGGCGGCGGAGAACTTGGGAACCTGTCAGGAAACCCTTCAAGGTTATTTGCGCCATGCCCATACACTGCGCCAAGTGTACTTGAATGCGTGTAAAACGTCTGCTCCACGAGGTCCACTCCTGAAAAAAATACACTCATAGAGATAGGAGGAGAGAACCCATATGCGCCAGAATCCGTTACAAGGCTGGACGCCAATATGGTGTCTGTATTTTCTGCGCGGTCTGTGTAGTACGTCGGTGAAGGTGGTAGCCCGAAAGACCCACTATGGCCAAGATATATTATCCAGTCTCCTTCTTGAACGTATGTATATCCTCCATCGTATGTGGTGGACATTATGATTTTTTGCCCCCACGAGCCTGAATAGCTGTCTGCTGAATCGCCTTCCCATCCGTCGTAAAGCCGGTACGTGTTTCGTGTACCGTACACATAACATGCCTGTGCGTCGTGGAACGGAATAAGGAGAAGGTGTGAATCTGATTCCGTGTGCCCTCCAGACTGGAAAGACAAACTATTCAATTTGGTTTGCAGTGTGAAGTACGTGTGGTATCTGCTGCCCCCGTTAACATTACCATCAGACCCAGGTATGTCGTCCTGGGTAATCGTTGCGCTTCCAAGCATCAACGGAACTCCGTCACTAGCTATCCTCACAGTAGATGGGGCTAGATAAGTGTTTACGTTTTGCTGTAAAAATTCACCGTGATGCGCGTCAGAGTCGTAGCCGCCTGCTGCGCCCGGACCTAGTGTTTTTCCGCCAAGCCCTCTTTTTTCGTAAGTGTACGACTCCGAAGACGAGACAGTGGACGCCGTAGAACAACTAAATCCGGTCGTCACCGGGTTATATAGCCGCTGCCTCCACTCCCCTGATCCGCCATCTGTTCCAAACGTCCCGAATAGGTCGTAAACAG
>OFRM01000308.1_pt1 | contig 22000 bp, 16 predicted proteins | sample 1543101 | NCBI WGS metagenome assembly OFRM01 (sample SAMN07774223, study PRJEB24372) | wastewater metagenome | isolation source: Exp Tend VB 0WW | collected 2016-02
ATATGGTAAAGGTCTATTAATTCTTTTGCATACTTGTCATATGTTTCTGGGTCAAGACCAAATCCACTAAATTGCTCTCTACCAGATTGCTCTGACAGGTTCAAATCATTAAGAAAATCATCACCATCGTTGGGTTTTTCGCCTCTTTGATTAACACCACCAATTTCTTCAGCCTTGTCAGCTACATTTTTAACTGTGTCAATAGCGCTACCTATTGCTGGAAGCATTTCTGCCCCCGCCGCTGCTTGAGAAAGTATGGTTTTTTTCAATCTAGACATATTAATCTCTTTATCAATTAAGCTTGGTTTACCTGTTCGGGTTCATTGTTGTTTTTTGAATCAAGCTGATTATAAAAATTGTCTAACAATGGTTGAATTTTTTGATTTAAATTTCCCAAATATTGCAAGGCAGCGTTTAGTGTTTCTGGCCCTGGTGCCCCTTGTTCCAAAATAGTTAAAACATTTCTAACTGTTTCGTCTACACTCTCGACACCCGATGCTTTCAACTGCGCAAACCTTGTGTTATCTGACTCTAAATCAGATTTTCTATCAACCAAATTGTAATAATCAGACGTATTTGTTGGCAACCAATCGTTTGGATTGTTCTGAAGATTTGGCTTCGGAGGATTCCAGCCTTCATTTGGTTGAGGGCTATATTGTCCACCCAACCCACCAACATTGTTACCGTTAGTAGTTCCGCCAAGTCCACCAGATGGGTTTGTCTTACCACCGGGCGTGTTGGTGGTTTCTGACTTGGGATAGCTTTGATTCTCCACCTGGTCATAATCAGATTGGCTTGGTGCATTTTTGATTCCCTGCCCAAAAGCCCACATTGTTCCGCCAGCCATTGCAACAGGAACTATCAACTTACCAGCGGCGGCAGTTTGTGCTGTTAAATTTAACCAACCTCTCATGCGAGCGCTAGCCCCAACTTCTTTGCTTAAACCAGACAACGCCATCTTTATTGCGTTGGGGTCAGACATAAATATTTTCCCCTGAGAAGCACCACCGCCAGCATTAAGATATCCACCAGTAAAAAACTCTTCAAATGATATTGGAGTTTTCACCTGATTATCTCCAATCTTATAAACCCCAGGCATTGTTTTCTTAATAAGTTCTTTATCATTTTTTGTGAACATATTCAAAAAGCGATTTGTGCCCATAAAACCCCGACCAAGCCCATCATCAATACCAGAGCCGACATTTCCCACTGCTTGTTGTAATGTGTCTAATTCTGTATTATTTGCGCCAACACCAGCCTTTTCTGCATTTTGTGCAAGCTCATCCATCTCTTTCCAATATTTAGACATTCCTTTTTGAAATGGTTTTCTAATAAATCCGCCAGTCTCTTTGTTTAGTGATTCCAAAAATTCAATCATTTGACCATGCTGAAGCTTTTGTTCGGTTGTCGCCGCAGCAGATGTGCCAAGACCTTTAAGCCTTGCTATAATTGCCGCCACTTCTTCTGGTGTAACTCTTCCACCTTTAATCAAATTCTTTAAGAAATCACCAATGCCAGCTTCCACGAATCGACCAGATGCTAAGATATTCTCTGCTTCAAGAATTTTTTCTGCACTAACAACCCTACTTGCTGTGCGCAGTCCATTAAGCTCCAGTAAAATATCTGGAATCTCAATTGTTTCGAAGTTGTTGTTCTCATTCATGGTAAACTCGCATAAAGCCACTTGATATTTCTTAAAAATCACTCGCCAAACCTACTTTTCCTCAAAATTCAACATTGAGTCGTATGAAGCCATGCTATACCTCATCATAGGATTTCTCATAGTGTTTGTTATTATAGCTTCGCTATTTCACCTGGCACACGCTATTCTGCTTGGGCTCTTCACTGCTTTGTATGGCAAAGATAAGGCAACTGATATTGTCGATGCAATTGGAACAACACTTCGAATTGTCACTGCAATTCTTGTTGCATCGGGCGTTTTGTGGCTTCTGTTTTGGATGTTTGGACCTGTTGGTGGTGCAATCTCTGTAGTTGTTATTTTTGCTGTGATTCTGTTTTTCAAATCTTTTTCAAACTGAATCGCTGGCTACGAACTTATAAGTTACTGTATTGCAATGGGGGCAGGCACCCTTCAGCGCTTTGCGCTTTGATTTTGTTGTAACAACATTTGGGTTGTTCACATTCACTTTGTGTCGGCACTTAACACAGTACATCACGACGTTTTTAAGAAAGTTTTCAGACATTTTTTCAATCTCCTGCAAGGGTTATACATTGTTTCTGTGTATAACCCTTGTTATCATGCCGAAATATCAATTTCGATGTTCAAATGAAGAATGCGGAGACGTTTTTGACATTCGAGTGTCTGCTGATGAATACAGCGCAGAACAAAATTGCCCAAAATGCAACAATTGCGCAAAGAGAGTGTTTACTACAATTTCTATTCATCAAGGGCGCACTTTATCTCAAAAAGTATCTGGTGCTTCATTAAAGACCATTGAACACGGCAAGTATATGAAGGATGCTCGTGATAAGCGAAAGCGCAATCACGACCCTAAATCAAGAGAAGCACAATCTAACGAATTGTGGGTTGGTTCTGAAGTAAATGACGGTGTTATTGATGCACCAGAAAAAAATACAAGGTCAAAAAGCAATTGATACAGAAGTATTAAATTCTGACCCAGAAAAAACAAAAAGGAGACAGAAAAAAATGAGCGAAATTAAGAAACCTGCAAAGACTGCGGTGCGAAAGCCCGCCACTTCAACAACCAAGGTGCCCGCTAAAACACCAAAACAAGCGAGCCCAGCGATGCAAAGGGAAACACCCACAGCCCCGCAAACACCAATTTATGCTGTGCCAGCTCCACAAGCGCCAGTTAACAACGCCCCTGAATCTATTATTGTTCAGAACGTTCTCGAAGGACCACTTTATATCAGCGATATTGGTATGGAATTTGGTGGACTTGAAGTTCGAGACCTTACATGGGAAGACCCTTCTGTTGTAAAACGAAGTCAAGATTTGCGCCGAGCAATCCAAGTCGGTCAGTTGACTCGAATTACTCAAGCTGATTGGGACCATATTATGAACGTGCGAGCCGCAGAAGCTCGTGCCGAAACTCAGCGCATCAGCAATCGTCGTACAAGAAATGTACGAGCCGATGGTAGAGTTATCGAGGCTGAAGTTCTTAATTTGAACAAAGCCGATGGTGGACGAGCGGCACAAGACCAAGTTAGCACCGCTGGATATGCTAATGACCCAATGTCATACGCCACAGCATTTCACGAAGCACGTGCTCAGTATGATGACAGAGGCAGTGTACTTGACGCACACACATTCGCACAAATGGTTAAAAATCGACCAAGTTTGATTTCAACACTGTTGAGAGGAGATAGTCTGTTTGAAGACGGGACTATTTCTGGAGTTGCTGGTAGAGCTAGAGCCACTGTAATCACTCAGGGCGATGGATATAATACTGGCGTCTCTCAGATGGACATGACAAACTATAATAGAGACCAGCGACTTGCTGGAAGCTCTGCTATGGGTATTGGAAGTCTTCAGAACAATGCTGGATATCTTGACCCAAACAACCCAGGACAAATGCCAACAATGGCTCAAATCACGGATTTCGTTGATTTGGACAATCTTGATGATGATGACGATTCTGGTTATGCAGAAGAAATCGACCTTGCCAACGATGGCGGCGATGACTCAAGCGGCGGCGTCCGACGCCTTGGTTAAAAACTAAAATCAAGGTTTTGAGAAAGGCGATAGGTATTACACCGTCGCCTTTCGAAATTTAAAACATGGCTGACACACCATTAGGCGCAAATCAAGACGTGGCGAAGTCATACTTCGAAAGCATGGCATTGCCAGGAATTTTAGTTCGTTGGGATAGGATTAACCCCAACGGTGTAGTTCGGTACAATATTTTAAGTTCCACTCACATTGATGGAAATTATTCGCTTATCGGAACTGTTGATTTTCCACAAGACGAATTTGTAGACAATGCGGGGAATCCAAGCAAATACTATAAAGTAGAAGAAGTAGACAGCTCTGATGCGGTTATAGCCACGTCTCAACCATTTTCAGGCGATGAATACTTGCTGATTTCAAGTATTTTGTATGAAGTTAGGCAATTTACTAGAAAGATGGTTTATCGAGAGATGGGCGTTTTTGAAGGAACAGACAGAAGTTGGTGTAGATTTGCATACAATAATTGGAACTACTGGCCCAGACCACAAATTTTCATTAGTGGTGTTTCTAATGACGGAGATAAAAGCCCATTAATCGTTTTAAGCGAAAACACTCCAGTTTACAAAACAATATCTGGAGGAACAGATAACTACGCAGATGGTTTGCTTTATCGTCTTGATTATCAGGGGCGAGTTCACTTTTTCAGAGAGACAGACGGCTCTCCGTATACTATCCATGAATACGACACCATATATGCCACGTATGCAGTTAAAATGTTTACTAACTATGAAATAAACGCTGCAACTGTTTATGCTTTACAGGCGATTGTTTCTCAACCGGGCGCTCCCAAAATTCATAGCATTGGGCAAATGCCATTTTATTGGGAACAGGGAGTTGTGCAAGGTGCAACATACTGGCTGTACAGACAGCTTCTCGCCAATTTAAACGACAGAGAGTGGAGACTTTTGGTTCAAGACCCAGACAGAGATGCATTCGATGCCATCAAAGACCTTCGTGAAACAATGAAATCTTATCACGACGATTGGAAAGATGCACTAAAATCTCTTCCAATTTCAAAGTATCCAGCCATAAGAACAATAGTTGGGCAAACACATACGCTTCCTGGTGGACGCTCCAGATTCTTTCGTTCTTTATGGAAGGGTGGTATGTAATTTTGAACTTAAAAAACTTTTTTTCCTTACTTGTAGGTGCTTCTAACGGATTTGCACTATAATTAGTGTGTGAAGAAAATAGAAACATCTTTTGAAGAATCGAGACAGTTTGCACAAGCATTAAATCTTAAATCTAAAAACCAATGGTTTGAGTGGTGTAAGTCAGAAAACAAACCTTCGCATATACCGTCTGCCCCCAATTTATGTTATGAAAATAGAGGTTGGGTTGGGTGGGGAGATTTTTTAGGAACGGGAAAAGAGGCTGACCAATACAAGGCAAAAAAATATCTTTCATACGAAGACGCTAGAATTTATTTAGCTACATTTGAATTTAAGTCAGAAAATGATTTTTTAGAATGGTGTAAAACAGATAAACCCAGCTTTATTCCACAAAAAGCTCGTCGATATTATGCCAAGCGAGGCTGGGTTTCAATGGGAGATTTTTTAAGCAATGGGAATACTTACACTAAAGAATGGCGCTCTTATAAAGATGCTCAAAAATTTATCAAAACACAGAATATTTGCAGTCAAAAAGAATACCAAATGTGGTGCAAAACAGATAAGCGTCCAAAAAACATACCTACACATCCTGTAGAAACTTATCCGAATGATTGGACTTGCTGGGGTGATTATTTGGGGTATAAACCCAAAACATCTCACGGCGAAAAGGTTATATCCTTTTTTCTCCAATCAAACAACATTAGTCACAAAAGGCAACACACATTTAAAGATTGTCGAATGACCAACCCTCTTCCATTTGATGCTGCAATATTTATTGACGACAAAGTTGTAGCCTGTATAGAATATCAAGGTGTACAACACTTCACGCCCGTGCCCTATTATGGCGGAGAAAAAGCATTGCAAGAAAATCAAACAAAAGATATGATAAAGCAAACATATTGCGAATCCAACAATATACCATTATTGGTTATTTCTTATAAGCAACACAATCAAATAGAAAACATAATAAAACAGTTCTTGTCTACTGTTTTGAAAAAAAAACTAAATATACTTGGAAGAGAAATGATAGAATTTAATCCAAACTGGCTTGCTTTTGAAGAAGCAAAATACGCCATAAAACACTTAAATCTAACAAAAATCAAATTTAAAAAACTTGGTGTTAACGGAAGACCACTTGGTGTGCCGTCTTATCCAAATTTAGCTTATAAAGACAAAGGATGGATTAGCTGGGGAGATTTTCTAGGCACGGGAAGAGTACATTCTTCAAAAGCAAAAGAAATTTTTGTTTCTTTTGAAGAATGTCAAAAATGGATGAAAGACAACAACATTAAAAACGGAGAGCACTGGAAGAGTGTAATGAAGCAAAAACCACCTAACATACCATCCCACCCAAGTAAAATTTACAAATCTCAATGGAAAGGTTGGAAGGCATTTTTGTCTAAATAATTTACACTTTGGAGGGGCATATAAGATGTATAATCTATCATATGGTCAAAAATTGCAAAGTTACTGTTTGTCTTGCAGTACGCAGTCATAAATACGCAAAAATTGTTATTCCACAAATCTTAGAACAAGAATGTGTGGATTCAATTGTTTTGTTGTCACACTCTGATGACACTTATGTTGCCGGGTATTTGCAAACCGTATCGCTCGAAAACAACAAAGTTGAACTAGTAAAACTAAATGTTGCAAAAACACTAGAGCAATCAGCTTTGGAGCATTTCAAGACACAAAAATATGATGCAAACAGTATTTGCATTTATTTTGGCGAAGAAACATGCTTTATTTCCCCTACGTGCATAAATGAGTTAGCTTTATTCGCCGTAGATAACCCGGAATATGAGATTGTTTATCCTGCGGCAATCAACACCGAGCGCACGACATATATTTTTCAAACCACCAACCAGTTTACACAAAAACTTCTTTGGAGATGGAATACGGATTATTTGGACGAATATTCTTTTCAGAATACAAAACCAGAATTCCACGAAGAAATACACAATACTTTTCTCGAAAAAGCTCAAGAAGAAGGGCTGAAATATTTTGTGTTTGGTCACTACGAATTAAGCAACATTGAGGTCAGACCAAAACATGCGTTTGTAATGACTGGAACCAATTTCAACGAACACTTTAAATCGAAATCCACGTTTTTTCACACGAACGAACAAGCAAGAAGTGCTGCTATTTGTGGAAAAGCTCTTTGCTCATGGATGGCAAACCGCAAACACAGAACATATATTGAATCGACAGATTTGTTGACTAAATATGCAGCATTTGGTCAAGAAATTTATTCCACCCCTGTAGAAGCGCAAAGTTTCGACAAATATGATGACATCAGCGACTTGGATGTTGGATTATCTCCAGGGGTTCTTTTTAACGACAAAGACGGTAGTTTTAAAATCAAATTTGCAATATCATCACACGTTTCAATTCAGCACAAAACACTCCCCGTGCTATTAAAGAGCTTTGATGATGCTAAAATTCCGCACGAAGATATTTTAATTGTTGTCGGTGGTGCGGCTAGACAGTATATTGAAAGAAGTGGCGGAATACTTTACAGCTATGTCACGCATAACTCTTTTGACCATAACGCACACATCGACATTTTAGAAAAAGGATGGGGCGGAGATTGGTGGTTTATCATGCATGATACAACTCGTGCAGGGCCAAATTTCAGAAAAAAACTACTTAAAATTGGTCCCAAGGCGAGCCATGTTGCCGCACTAAAAGATGGTTGGTTAAACATTGGATTGTTTTCGAAAGAATCTCTAAAGGAAATGAGCGACTATATCTTAAGATTGAAAAATTGCAATAAAATGCAAGCAATTTTAAGCGAACAGCTTTATTCCAGAATGACAGACTACGCTTTTTATGATAGGGTTGACCAAATGAATTTTCCATACTATGGTGATGTTTATGGAGATGGAGTACAAAGACAAGTAATGTATTTTGAAAACATAGACTTATATAAGTTTCAATCCTTCCATTTTTATGCAGAATCGACCAAAAAAGTTATTGATGAGTGGGTGATGAAATAATGTTACTTTGCAATCTTGTTCCAAGCCATGTTGAATGTGGTTTTGGCACACTTGGAATCAACGGTAAGCTGGGTCACAGTGACTCATACGTGCGTGTCAAGTCTAGACATCACTCTACATCTATATCATTTCAACCACCTGGAAAAATCACATATGATTTAAATGGCGATTATGAACATTTTACGACGATGATTGGATTCAATGACACGTCGTTTCCGGGTTTGAAGGCAGATTTTTTGATTTATGCTGATGACATTTTAGTTGGGGCGGCTTGTGGTGTTAGTGTAGAAGAGCAGCCAAGAGAAATGTCTGTTAATCTAAACGGTGCTAGAAGACTTGAATTGGTGGTTGAAACAACCACGCACCAAGGTTGTCACCCGGTGTGGATTGCGCCATCCTTACACAAAGACTCTATGCATCGCATCCCTGGTGTTCTAGGTAGAGCATATGGTGTTGTGCCTAGTGTTTTACCTTCATGCGAAAAGTGCATCTTTACAACACTCACTCCAAGTTTCGTACCGCTGCTTGACGACATGCTTGGTTCGTTATATTTAAATGGAGACTGTCAAGATGCATCTATTTTCATTTTTACACTTAATGCAGATGAAAAATGTCGAAGATTAGCTAGCAAATACAATGCAACATTAATACCGATTACCGTTGAAGACAGCAATACATTGGTGTTGAAATCTTTAATCTATAGTGTCGCCAGTTTTATAAACGCAGACTATTATCTAATGCTTGATGCCGACATGCTTATCTTAAAAAGTCTTAAGTCTATTTTTGATACGATAAAAGTTTCAAATGAACCCAACATTTTGGTTTGCAGAGAATATACGATACCGCACAATGCTACACTCAGGCATTTAATAACACATGACATATATCCATATCACGGCGCTCCGTTTGAAGATGTATTTTTAAACATTGGTGACGAAGGGGAATCAAACTTTATTGTTAATGGTGGGCTTATAGCAGGAAGTAGAAGAGCTTGGCTGTCTTTAGACAGCGCAATGCGCACATATTTGCCAAACAGCACAATTTGGGATACACAAAAGACTGGCATTACTTGGAGAGAACAAGCTATCTTCAACCTAGCTTTGGCAAAAACACAACACTGCTCCGAATTAAGTCCATATCTTAATGTTCAAATGTTACACGCCACGCCAGATATCAAAGAAGAAGAAGGAATGGTTGTCGCATTTGAAAATAGACAGCCCGTTAGTATTCTTCACTTTAATGGTGCTCCAGGAAAAGAAAAATACAAACACTTCTCTGGTAAATTTTCACATTTGCCGAATTGTAAATTCGGGATTAACGACATTGGTGCTTTTACAGATTTTGCACAAACAATCTTTTCGTGCGCAAAAACCATCAAAAATAAGCCGCATCTGCGCTCAGATTATTTTGACATAGAAGAGCTGCCGTCAAATATTCATCTTTACAAATTCGTTTTTGATGTGATAGCTGATTTAGATAAGCCACGTATTCTGGAAGTTAGTAGCAGAGCGGGATTGATGACCAGATGTTTAATTTCTGCTTCAAAGCACAGCAGTGGCACTGTTACAAGCATAGAATCTAACACATCTGATGATTTTTATGAGATAATTGAATCGCAAATTAACACAATTAAATCTGGATACAATCACGTAGATGGAGACATTTTAGTGTCTCTGAAAAATTTTGAAGATGAATCTCAAAAATTTGATTTAATCATTTGCGGAACGCACAGTAATATAAGAAACATTTGTTCTCAAATAGTGCTCGCCAACAAACTGCTCGCCCCTGGTGGCACTTTGTATGTAATGGACAGTAAATATCCAATCTGCGATATCGAAAGCTTAAACAAGCGATTGAATATTTCAGAACTAAAATTAAGTCCTGTTTATGGTGACAGATTAAAGGGTATTAGAGTCTTGGAAAAATTTGTGAATTCTAAATGAAATATGGGACTGCCATCGGAAACTGGGGTGATGTAATATGCTCGCTTGGCTTTTTTCAAGAAAGAGTTGATGATGGCGGGATTGTGTATTACGGTGGCACAGAAGGGATGAAAGAGTTTTTGGAATGTCAAACATTTATCAAAGACGTAAAAATGACAAAATACAAAGATGTTGCCGAGTTTAGACAAACTATGTCATCTTTGTGGACTCCCGCATTATATGAGCAAGGCTTAGCCACAATGCTTCGAGACACTGGATTGCAGCCAGAAGACATAATCAACACTGCATTAAATTTTGAAGATAGTCAAAATTATGAATCATCCTATCCAATAGTAAGAAATTTGGAACTTCCAGCCGAAGCAAGAGAATGGGCTACCAGAATTAGCAAAGACATACCAAGACCTTTTTATATTCTCCAGCCATATAGTATCAACACAGTCAATATGGCTGGTCACTGGCCTCATTGGTGGGAATACATTTTATGGCTTCTTAGAGACCAAAACAAAACATTTGTGACGTGCGGTAGGAATTGGAACGATTTACCCCTAGAAACGCTTAATAACACGGTTAGACTGGCGAACAAGACGCCAACCATGTGTCACGTCTTCGCCCTGGCTGAATTAGCTGACGGAGTTATCACCACAAGCAACTCTTTAGCACACTTTTGTGTAGCGCAAAAAATTCCAGCCATTGTGTGTGGAACTATTAGAAACACCGACCCGAAGGATTTTTTTACAAAAATAATTCAAGATGAAAACGCCAAACTTTTTGGATATTATAGCAAATTGCTAAAAGTTTGTTATGCCACTAGAGAAATTTTTGATATCTGGCCTACGCACTAATCCTGTATATTGATATAAGATGCCGTTAGGTTAAACACCTTTCGATACAGAATATAGAGTTGAGCATGCAAGAACTTCAAATACAAAAATTTCTTCGCTCTGGTAAAACGCTTTCTGACCTTTACCAGCGATATGAAATACAAAACACCTTGTCTGAAGACAAATCTAAGGTAGTTTTCAACTATCGTGTGCTATCTCCATTAGATGCCAAAATCGTTCAAGAATCCAGGGCGCTTGTTTTAGAAGTTGACACGTGGAATGTATTAAGCAAGGCTCCTGATGCATTTTTTGCAGTCGATGAATCATACGCACAAAAAACTCTTGAAAAATTTGATTGGAAAAGTGCCAAGGCTATGACCAAACTAGATGGTGCTTTAATAACTCTGTATGAACACAACGGAGAATGGAATGTTTGCACAAGATACTCTGCCGATGGAAGCTTAAAAGTATACAGTGTCAATGCCAGTCCATCAAACACCGATTGGTTTAATCTAACGAAAACCTGCGTCCAAGAGATGGGATACTCGTGGGATGAATTCACATCTCAACTAAACCCAGACATTTTTTACACATTTGAGCTTACTTCGCCAGAAAACAGAATATTGGTTGTGTACACTGATAGAAAAATTACCTTAGTGGCGGCAATCGAGCGAGAAACTTTAAGTGAAGTTGACATATACGGTTTAGATTTTCCAAAATTGAAAGTTGATTTTGTTAATGTTGACAGTATTGATGAAGCCAATCAATTGATTGAAAAAAATAGCGACCCATTGTCATATGAGGGTTATATTTTGATTGACAAAAACTTCAATAGACTTAAATTACGAAATCCTAAGTTTTTACAAATGTTACAATTTCATTCTCCGCAAGATGAACTTACTGCGCTTCGAGAAATCAGAATGATGGACGCTGGTACTGGATACAACACGGGAACTGGTGGTGGCGGCGGCACTGGCACGGTAGGAACCCAGACTCGTGAGGCACAACCGTTTTCTGTCCAATCACTAATTAATCGAATGTTGGTATTGTCAAAATACGTCAATGACTCTTATGCTGAAATTCAAAACAACCCGGTGTCAATGGCAAGTCATGAAATTAATGAAATATGGCCAGAAGCGATTGAGTACAGAAAACAAGGTATGAGCATGTCTGATATTCTTGACAAATCTTCGGAAGAGGAAATCTTAGAGGCATTGCGTAAATTTGAAACTAAGTCTTAATAGTACGAATGATAAATTGAGAGAATACAGGAAATCTCCCTAATTTATAGTAAGTAAAGTATAAGAGCCTAATTATAGGGTGTCAAAAAACGTAAAAAATTCTATTGGTGAAAAAATGAAAGAAGTCATAGCAGAAATGAAAAGAGATGTAGAGCAGGTTGCAATCAAAATGGAATCTGTTGGTCATCCTCGTACCGATGAAATTAATCGGATTGCGCAATACTTGGGCGGAATGCCCTCAACGAACATGGGCGCTGGCATGAATCCTTCTTTTCAACAAATGGCTTCTGAAGAAGATGAGATGTCAATGGAGCCACCAAAAGAATCTCTCAACCCAGGCATTTCAAGTTTTGTAAAAATGCGCCCAGGTGAAGAGCCAGTTGTGGACGACAGAAAAACCCACACATGTACGGTTGTGTTCAAAGCACCAGATGGCATTTCAGAAGCTGACATGATGAATTACATTCTCGGCATAGGAAAAGAACTTGGCGTAGACGTTGGAAGCTTCAAATGGTCTAAATCAGACGCACAAACAAACAAGCCATCTGTATAACAATATTTTGTCAAAGCCCGACAAAAAATAAAAAGGGAAGACAATGAGCACTGAAAGATTTAATTTTAACGCAAAACCGGGAGAACCTGGATTTCAAGAAGTCAAAAAGAACAAGTTCGGTCACACCGTTTTAAATGGTGAAGAAGAAACTACGAGCGACAACGTGGTCTTTACATTAGACCCAGAAACGGGAACCCCACGTGCTGATTTGAGCATTTGGGATACTCAAGAAATGAAAGACCTGGCAAATAAGCTAAACATGCCACTTGATGGTCAGTTACAGCAGCAACAAGATGTAAAAGAAGAAGTCACGCCAACAGTGGCTGGCATCACCGACAAAGACATGGATGACCTTCTTCTAAACATAGAGCAAGATTTAACGCCACCTAATGAGCGTGTGGTTGTTGCGTCTATAGTGGAATATTCAACTCCAGAAAAGAATTTATCATCTCAAGACAGTAGAGTTCGCAAAGTAGCAAAAACATCGCCTGAGAATGATTGCCAATCAACAAAAATTTGCACCGATGAATCCTGTGGAACCGCTCTTCCGTCAAACGCCAAATTCTGCTCGACATGTGGCAAATTGCAGAAAGTCACACTGTTTTGTATTGAATGTGGAAGAAAATTCAACGAAAGAGAGAAATTTTGTGCAGATTGTGGCGGCGCAAGAGAATAGGAATCTTTATTGTTTTTACAGAATAAGGGTTTAATATGTCTTGGTACAAGCCCGATATTATACGAACATCTCTGCGCAAACATCAAATGCGTGTTGATTTGCGTGTGTATCCTGGTGATATGACAAAAATTGCCAACCCAAACGACCAGATTTCAGCTCTTAAATCTATGTTGACATCTGCAATTATTAAGGGTCTTGATATGGTGGGTATTGTATCTCCATCATCACCCGCAGCAGGATGGGAAGCCGCTCGTATTGCTAAAGAATCTGGGCTAGATATTTATGTGGCGGCAGGTGAAGATTATTCCTGCTCTGATAAATTTCACATTGTTGTTTATAATCTCAAAGAGCCAATGCATTTAAATCTTGATGTTGACAAAGCTATCAAATACGCTCACGACCGGGGCGGTTGGGTAATGGCAGTAAATGTTACAAAAAGACAAGCTCAACATTTGAACAAAAACAAGGGCACTATTTTAGCGCCAGACGCTATTGAAATTTACAACGATGTATCTGGTGGATATATGGATGTCGATGTTGAATATCCAAGATTTGTTGCGTCCGCATCAGATTCCCCAAATGCTCTTGAGAAAAGTAAAACATACACTTTGATTCACCGCCGTGACATGGAAGCAACTGGATTACTTCCAGAAGGCGAGGGCTCTGACTTCATTCCACAATATTTGCAAAAGAGCGAACAGGCTGACCAAGCTCAAGCACTTAATAATCCACAAGGGGAACAACAAAATGGCTCGCAATTACTGTGATGAAGCGGCTGTAAAACAATATCTTCCCGAAGGGATTGTTACGCAGGGGCAAAATACAACACCAAATCCAATGAATCCATCACCGGAGTCATTGACGAATGTTGACATAGATTTTTTTATTCAACAGGCTTGCGCACACATTGATGGCGCTTTAGCGACACAATACGATGTCCCGTTGGTTCAATCCAATCAAGGTGGTGAAGTTGGATATCCACAGCCAGTTCCTTCTATCGCAGCCCTTCTTGCAGCCCAAATGATTTGGGAACAAAGATTACAGGGTGCTGACAGACAAAGAAGTGACTCTCAAAAAGAGCGAGAAGCATGGGCACACTCAGAATTAGCTCGTATTCAAAACGGAGAAAGGCTTTTAATTGGACAAGTCAATCTGCGTGCAAATAGATTTGTCCGCAACACATTAATGAACGCTCCTAGAAATCCAGCTAGCGGCGGTAAATCAGACACGAAGTAATCAAGGACTTCAAGCATCTCAGCACGAAAACATAGACAAGTATGCTTGAACAAGTCTATGAAACGGTGCGGGGAATCTTATTTTACGAATTGCCCAAAAACGGCGATGGTAATACCGTTGTCTACGACCGAGTAATTAAACAATTTCTTTTTGGCGACCAAGAGGTTATTGCCGAGCAACCAGCTATCGTTATCAAGGGGTCAACATCTAAGCCACAAAAGTATGCGCAAAATGTTTACAAACTTACTCACACACTAACAATACAAACTTGGTCTCAAAACGATACTAAGGAAGTTGCAGAAAGAGTAAGTCAAGAAATGGCACGCATTGTTTTTGAAGCCATGCTGCCTCACAAAAGAATGTGGGTGCTGGCAAAATGTCCAATATGCAATAAAAAGATAATGTCGCCGCTGCATTTCACTATTGACCATAGTGTTTTGTTTGCACCATATGTTACGACTGTTGAAACGGCGCTCACCAACACATGGTTGGAAACACACCCATCAACAGACCCAATACCACCATTTATTGATTCTGGCATAGCGAGAGCGGCATATGATTTACTTAATGAAGATGTTAGAAACGCCGTCAGTGTCCCGAATCTTACAAACCCAGCAAAAGATAGAATTTTGTATTATCAATCTGACAAAAGAAGGGCTGTCCGACTGTTGTACAATGTAGATATAACAGATATCAAGCCGAGTGACGACGGAATGGGTAAACAAATTTTACACGCTTCTGAATTTTCATTGACGTTTGAAGAACTTGTTAAACAAACGTCTTATGGACCGGACAACGTGCCAACAGACGCTTGGGATTAACATATGACAAATATTGACAGAAAACAACTCAAGCTGTTAACAGAATCTCTCGGTAGAGCTTGGGGAGCAATAAACAAACCAATTGGCGACACCAATCGAAATCCCGGTGCTTTGTTGCGACTCGAAAGGGCGCTTTGTCGATTAAAGGGTTCTGTTAGATTCCATGATTATGATTATGCCTTGCAAGATTCTGATTTGTTAAAATATGGAAGTCTTGACAGGGTTGGTTATGGTATTCAGGGCGGGCGTGTTATTGCAGATGAAACAAAAACTCAAACACCATTCCTAGACTATACATCGGGTAATTGGAACCCTATTTATAACGGGCCTCCGTGCCCGGAAGGTTGGGGAAAGTGGGATTACAACCAGTGGAAGGGACATCCAAGAAGTGAGCCAGCAAACAATGATGCCGATACTGGAACCTATTCAAATAGGTTAAATGAGCTGACGCCAGTTAGACATTTGAGCACAAACACGTACCAACAAGTAGGTTTTTGGCAAAACGCAAGATGGATTTCTATTAAAAATACATCTGGCGTCACTTCTCCAAGTGTAAGATATCAATTTACACTCACGCAAGAAGAGCTTGAAGGTATTTTGTTCACTGATGCCAGCACAGATACGCCTCTTGATTTAAGATTCTATTCACACGCCAATCTGCATCAGTCTGCCACATCTGGTGCGGAAGGAATTACATCATGGGGTTCAATATCATTGCCGCCTGTTAATGATGATGTAAACAGTTTGTTAATCGCAATCCCATATACTATAACAAGAAATACAACTGTTCCAACAAGTTGGGATGTTGTGATTACGAGACCATCTTATTTAACTGGCTGGTTAAACAACGAGTGGTGGCATTTTGTAATGTATTGGGGGTCTAAAGATACATTCACCAACGCCATTAGCATTCCATCACCATCCGCAGATGCAATATTTGTGGTGTCAGATAACAACCAAATGAGATGGGAGAAAAAAAGTTACTTTAGAAATGAAATAACAGACAGATTAACATGGTCTAGTCTGGCTATAAACGATAAAGCAGACCCAGATACATCCAATCTTCATTTGATTGATGAGCTAAGAACTCATTTTCAATTTTTCGACGGAGAATATAGCGACCCTACATCTCCTGGTGCTTATCATCTATTGCATGATTGGCCTGAATCTACATTACACGGTTTAACAAATAGTATTTCTGGCTATTTGCTTGATATTAATATTGGCGATGCTGTACCAGTGCTATATGTAACAAAAAACAGGGGAACAGAATATGATTATCCACAATCTGACCCAACTGTTGTTGTTGGAAATGCATGTCAACCAGAAGACTATCCAGATGATTGGGAGTTTTTTGAATATTGGCCAGAAACCCCAGAAGACTGTACAGTTATCGCCCGTGTTGTTTATAAAAGGGCACCAGGCACCATATACAGAACGGTAGAAGGTGCTGATGGGGGCACAATCAACGCAGTAAAATTTTACGATTTTGAAGGCGGAGTTTACGACAGCAACTTACATCAAAATTTCTCAATTTTGTATCTTGACCAACCTGCTGTAACATTTGCGCATCCGCCATTTAATGATACCGACCTGGCATCGTCTCTGCTTAGTTCTCTTGCTAACGCAACACAGGCTTATAGGTCATTAAATCCAGTTGTTCCAGTTCTAAATACAGCTTTTAGTTTAATAGTTCCGGGAGTAAGAACCCCAGTTATTTTGGCTGGCTCTCGATTATCACTTGCCAATCCAGATGACATAGCATCACAAACTTTTCGAGGGCTTTTGAAAAAGCCACATCACCCTTTGTTAAAGCCAGCTCTTGACGAAACACCAGAAGCAATACAATTTACGACAGATGCTCGTGGAATGATTGAAGATTTATCAGGACTCCCGCCATCTACGGAAATTCTTAGATTTGATTCAGACAAACTTTATTTAAAGAACAATAGGTTTAATATTCCAACAAAATTTGAAATATTTCATGAACCAACCGATTCATGCAGTGTCATAGAGACGACGGGTGCTGGTGTCAAAATTGGCGTCGATTATAAACTCAGACTTTTACTAGAAGATGTTGGCGAAAATACATTTCAAAAAGACTGGGACATCATGGCTTCAAAATATTATCTTACAAATCAAGAATATGAAAACAGAGTGGCACAGGGTTTAAGCACAACTGGATATTACAAAAAAGGCACAGATGAAGAAAGAGCATCAAGGGCAAAAGGGACTCTTGAAACCATTGATGAGTGGAGACTTCATGGATATGCTGGCATTGTTCCAGACCTTTCTATGGGCGATTATCGAACGCTTTATACCAAAGTTGTAACGCCAGAAGATGAAACAAAAACAACAGAAGAACAATTTAGAAAGAATTTAGAGAATCAAGGATATACTCAGACTCAAATTGACGAAGCTGTTCAAAATTACCTTGATTCTGGTGGTGAGTTTTATACTATTGATTTGCGACAATATCCAAATGATTTTGTGGCTTTAAGAAGTGCGGCTCTATCTATGGCAGATTATAGTTTCGCAACAGTGCCTTATTGGAAAAGCAATATCAATCCTTATTTTGGATTAGAACAGGTAAACGCAGAAGACCCAGCCCCACCTCTTTCTAGTCTAAGGGCTGATTCATTTACTATTGCTCCATCTAATTTGTCGGCTGGAGATTTAGAAAATTTTGGTACACAAACACGACTTCCTTTAGATTCTGCGCTTGATTCATCCTTACACACAGGAAGAGAAAAATCATTTATCTCATCTGCTGTTGGTTTTTATTTTTCAACCACAGATAGCAGCGGTATTGGAGAATTCTCTTTTAAGGCAAAAAGTGTGTTAAATGTTGAAAACACAACTGGATATTTTACCAACACAAATGAAGAATTTATCAAAGTTTCCCTATATTCAAACACAGTTGATGATAATGGCGACAACATTCCTGGTGAGTTAATAGTTACTGGTGGAAGAATTAATTATAGTGATTTTGAACAAACATATACAGAATTTAGATTCAATCTTTATGCTCGATTAAGCACTGGAACTAAATATTGGATTGTCGTTGAAAAGAGCGCTCCAACAGAAGGTGGTGTGATAGTTTTTGACAGCGATGCCCAAACTAGCGGAAACGCAGCTTATATGTGGGATTCTACTTTTTGGGACACACCAAGCGCAGACTCATGGAGTGGTGGAAGTGGCTGGGCTTGGATAAAATGCTACGACGATGAATCTCCTCAATCTGGCAATATATTAATCGACCACAGCAACTCTAGTTACACTGGAGTTGAAGAACCATTTTTGCCAAAAACACAAGCAATCAGAATAGCTTCATCTGGTCTTGGTGACACCATCCGCTCATTTATCATCAGAATGAAATTTATTCCTGATGAAACAAATCAAACCGGACTTCCATATAACACGTCGGATGATAAAATTACTGCGTATTTTTATAGTGACGCAGGCGGTGGCGTTCCGGTTATTTTAGTGTCAACTGGAACTTTTGTGAGAATTAATACAATAGGCGAGTCTTGGCAGGAGTTTACATTTGCTATTGATGGATTAACACTTGGAAACAACTATTGGGCTGTTTTGTCTAAAAACGCTCAGGTTCTTGGTGGAGTGATTGTTATTGACAAGGGCGATGGACCTGAGTTGATAGCCAAAAAGACAAACGCTGGGACTTGGCAGGTAGATTCTGGAACTGCTTGGTTTAAGTTTTATCAATCAAGTCAGTTTGTCTTGGGCGCATTTAATCGGTCAAGTTTTGATATATTGCAATATTTACCCGGTCCAAACACAGCACGAGAATCTGGCTCCATATATAAAGTAGATGGCTATTGGTCATTCACATGCGACAAGTTGCCAACACCAGGCCCAATCTCCATTTATCCGAGAGCTGTAAATGATGGTTCTTGGTCTTATGTAAGAAGAAGCAAAGACATTTATGTGTGTGTTCGATATGAAATTGGTGGAACAACATATGATTATTCAACTAAACTTGAAGCCGCCCAAGGATGGAGAAATTTGTGGTGGAAACGCAACTCTGGAAGCTATAAATTTGTGGACGTAAATACCACTCCTGATGTTGATGTTATCACCGATGATATCAACTACACTGACTATGATTTTAGTGGGGCACAAGGCACATATTTTAACGGTCGTTTTGAAGGAACTTTACAGGCACTTGAGAATGGCGCTCATCAAATAAGGGTTACATTTAATGATGGTGTAAGACTGTATTTCGACGGAGAACTTTTAATTGATTCCTGGCCCACGGCAGACCCAACAACACAGCAAACTATTACAGTTATGACTCCAGTGCTATCCACAGCACCTGATACATATTATTCTATTGTTGTTGAACACTATTATGGTGCGCCATATGATGGTTCGGATAACCAGAAATTGAGAGTTCAGTGGGCACCGCCGTCTAATTTGGCAGCATATGTGAATCTCGGAGCAACAGACGTAGCACCAGCAGAAGTACAAATAACATCAGAAAATGTTGACAGAATCGTATTTTTATCTGTTGGAAGAATAGAAGAAAAATTTGACACAGCTACCCACGGAGCACCGCCTGGTGATGTCTTGGTGTTAAGGAGTATATAATGTCACCAAACAAATACACAGCTAATGTTTTAGACGCCATGATTAGAGGGCGAGACTTAATCTATTCTTCAGAAGATGTTTCGTTGTCTCTTGAAGAATTCGCTATGGGCGTTAATTTGTCAGTTAGAAGTTTTGATTTGTGCTGGGGGTATGCAGCAGTAGAACCCCAGTTAGCTGCAAATTATGATAAGGAAGCTGTTGTCAGTATTGGGGTGGCAAAACAAGATGGTTCTTTGTTAAACGTGCCAGTAGATGAATCCGGGCTGTCTCTTTCTGCCCTTTTAGACGTTGGTGGTGCCGAGCCGCTACAAAATGTATATGCAGTTGGAAGCATCTATTTGGGCACCAACGTTTCTCCAGCAGCTCCGAGCGTTACCCCTTTGCTGCTTAGAGGTGGAGCCAGCGGTACTGGAACTCGAATTTTAATGAGTAAGGATATTGATATTGACACTATCATTGATTCTGTAAAAAATGGTGATTTTCCAACTGTAGCGCCACCAATTAATGACTCAGTTCTAGAAATTTATCGCTTTGTTATGGATATTACTTATTATGATTCTTCCGAAAGCTACAAAAATCGAATACAAACATATTTAATTGACCTTAGAAAACCAAGAGGTTGGGGCGGTTACGCAGAAGAAAACATGGGCGTTATTCTTATTCCAGCGGCAATCTCAAATTATGAAAATGTGTCAAGCAGCGTTGATGAGTCTGAAAATGCTGTAAAAGATATAGTAGAAACTTGGGTTCATTTCACAACGTGGGAACCAGATTTTCTAAATTTTTGGAAAAAAAGCGGCAGTAACATAATGCCAGCTCGATTAGAGCGATACTTAAATGATGAATTGGGGATAACACTACTACCATAATGGCTACTACTGCAAGAATCGAAGAATATATTGTTGAATATGCTCGTGCTGTTGGCGATGCATATGTTGGAATTCGTGATGGTGTCGGCACTGAAGACACGCCGGGAACTGCGTTGTTTGAAATGGCTCAAATTTCAGACCTTGCAAGCAATAATTTACCAAGATTTGGTGTTTTGGAAACAAATCCATCTGGATTTGAAACTACATATGACCACGTAAATGACCCAACATATGTTTCTGTAAGCGGCGGAGTTGTTGCATACAAAACTCAAACTATTTCTGTTGAACCACAAAAAGTGCCGATTGTTCGAGCCACAGCTAAACAATATGATGAAACATATCAATATGGTGTAAAGCTTGGATTTCCTCTTTCAGAAGCAAAAAAAGCATCACAACTATATTCAACCATCGTATCACAAAGTGCAAGCGACACCGACCAATATCTTTATGTAGCCGACACCGCCACTCCATTGACTCTTGGTTTTCCACTTAAAGCGCACGTTGGAACATCATTCATTGTTTTTAGCGGATTTAACTCCAGTGGAACCGCATTACAAGTAGACCCAAGCTTTACCCCAGATGGTGTGAACTACGGTATTTTAGGAGAAGATTTTCTAGAACAAACTCGTGTGTATTTTATTTACGAACCACGAATTCAATCTATTGTTGGCATGCCAGTAGTTTCATCCGGTACAGACCCAGATGCCTTTTTATATTATCCATCCACTCCAGCAGACTGGCTACCAATTGCAAATGTTTTGGTTACAGGGCCAACACTTATTGATAGCACTGTTGCACCGACTGCGGCTTATATAAGCGGCACAGTAGTTGAGTGGCCGTCAAGTTCTAGTGTCTTTGAAGCAAGCGATGCAAAGACAATCTTAAGAGTAGCCACTGCATCACGTTCAAGCCTAAAGCAAATTAAACAAACAGCATCTTTTGGTGATGCAATTGCTGCACTAGTTGATTACACAAATGTTATAGCTGACAATTCTAGCTCAAGCTTTAGACAATATTGGGCTGCTCAACCATTTCGCTCTACAAGTTATTTTGCAAGAGGCGTAAGTTTTTATGATTTAGAGAGAATGGAGTTCCCAGAATCGTTTAAAAAAGCATATTATGACTACAATAACGATGACCTTCAACACACCTTCGCAATGTTTAGAGGTGATTTATATGACACCACAAATCCACTGGTTAACAACTCCAGTGTAAGTGGTTTAACCAGCAACAATTTTATTGCAACATCCGTTCCGTCTACGCTTAGAAGAGGCACGTATGTGTATGGTGTTTCGGCGGTATTACCATCTGGTTCAACATATGGGGAAACCCCGGCAAGTTATGTAGTCACCACCACTGACACAAATTCATCGAATTATTTTGTAAATGAACTTACATGGAGATCG
>OFRM01000309.1_pt1 | contig 21972 bp, 22 predicted proteins | sample 1543101 | NCBI WGS metagenome assembly OFRM01 (sample SAMN07774223, study PRJEB24372) | wastewater metagenome | isolation source: Exp Tend VB 0WW | collected 2016-02
GGTCGCGGCAAACCGCGACCGCGTTGCATGCACGGCAAGCCGCTCGATCGCTGCTTGCCGGGCCGAGTTACCTGCTGGCCCGGTGCCGGTCGGCGCCTTGAGCAGGCTATCAAGCGTTTCTGCGTTGCCCGGCTCAAGCGAATAACTCGCCCGACCGTCCTCACCGACCTTGCACGTCACGCGCGTGACGTACTTGCGGAACGGCCCGTCGATGGCGCCGCCTGGAAGGTCCGTATCGATCGCCTCGTCAATCTGCACCATTACATCCGGGCGCAAATCCCAGGCATCGACGACGTTGCCGTAGCGGTCGCGCACCTCGGCGGCGCGCACGTTCTCGTAATAGCCGATCGTGCTGGGGCTAGCGCTCGCGGCCGTGCGCACAACCAGCTGCCGATCATCGTAGAAGCCCCAATGCAGACGCCGGTTGCTACTGTTTCCCTGCGCGAGCAATTTGTCGAACTTCTCACGATAGGTGGTATCCGCCTCGATCGCCTCGGCGTCGCTTGGCAGCCCAGACTCAACGCCGCTCAGGTCGGTCGCGATCCAGTTGTTTGTGGCGTTGTAGCTCGCGATGAGGTTCGCCAGCTGCGTGCCGATCGCCACCGTCGCCGTGCTGGTGTTGCTGGTGACCAGCCACTCGAGTGTCTCGCCCCAGCCCTTGAAGGTCAGCTCAACCGCGTAGCTAAGCGTGCCCTTGCTGCTCCCGCCTCCGCTTGGATAGGCGCTCTGCGGGAAGGCGAGATCGTTTAGCCGCGTCTGCGCCTGGGCGGCCGCGCTGGTGGCCAGCACGCCCGAGAGATGAACCACCCGATCGCGCGTGCCGAACAGCGCGATGCTCTCGGCGTTGCTGAACGTGGCGGTCGCGCCGGCATCCCCCGCCGCCGTTGCGTAGCGCACCATCAGCCGGTTGGCCAGATCCTTGAGCGAGTAGACGACCGTGATCCGCCCGAGCATCACCTTGATCTCGTATAGGAATCCTTCCCATACCCGCTGGCCAGCCGGGTTGTAGACCTCGCACGGTCGCAGTAGTTGGTCGTAGCGCGCCCAGGACTGCGCCTCATCCGGCGCAGCCGCCCAGCCGCAGCGCATGCCCTCATATCCATACCGCTCCGCGATGGAGTGATCATAGAACCGCAGGCGGTTACGCAGCGAGTCACACCGCCCCGTCATCGATGGCACGCCATTCGGGCCACGCTGCCCAATGATGACAGTGAGAGGAATCGCCATTACAGTACGCCTCGCAGCGAGCGCCAGAGCGGCGCCATCGTTACCGTCAGCGCCGCAGTGTCGGTGGGGGTGTGGGCGTTCCCGCTATCCACCCAGGCGACATAGAGCGAGGCGCCCTCGAATGCGCGTGGAAACTGTCCCTTGACGCGGATCGTGTTGGTAGGCACATCGCTCCCGTCAAACGCAGCGCCGTCATCTTCGGCCATCGGCAGCCAGCCGCCGCCGCTTAGATTCTGCGCGGCGAAGATGTCATAGCGCTGGCCGGCCGCCAGTCCGCCGGTCGACTCCACACGGCAGAAGTCAAGCGCGAGCAGCGCCTCGATATAGTCGAGCGTGGCGCCTACGGTCGCCCCAGTGACCGAGCGGATGGCGACCGTGATCGTGATGTTCGCCGCCGCCGCGCTCGGCACAGGCAGGCGCAGCATCGTGAGCGGCGCTTCGCCGAGGTCGATCAGCTGGCCGCTGGTGTTGCTGCCCAGCGGCTTCCACGTCGACTGCCAGAGCGTGTTCCCGGCCGCCGTTTTGACGGTGGCCTGTACCTGTCCCTGCGCGGGCAGCGTCAGCGCACTGAAGCGCGCCAGCAGGTGGAGCACAGCAGCATTGTTCGTGCGGAGTGCGGCCACATCAATCGCCGACGTTGCGGTAAAACTCACACCGGTGGAGGTGGACGCCGTGGACTGTGCGTTCGCGACCGTCCTGGCCGTTCGGCTGAGCACCGAGGCGAGGAACAGCGTCTCTGCCACTTGTGCGGTGGGCTTTGCAACGCGAATGTTCAGTGGCTGGCCCTCGGCCTTCATCTCGCCAAAATAGACCCCAAGGGCCAGCACATTGCCGGTATGCGTGTTCGTAACCGTCTGGGCGCTGATTAGCGCGATCAGTTCATCCGCGCCGAAGAAGGGCGACCGAACCAGCCGAATTTCGGCGTCAATGTCATTCCCGCCCTCAATTGGCCCAATCGCATTGTTGGTGCGCTCCTGCACCGTCCCCTCGTAGATCTCGGCGTACAGCTCCGTGATCGCTCCATAGGGACGGTGCCGCCAGATGGCCGGCTTGGTGTAGGCAGACGTGCTCAGCGCACTCTTCAACTTCTCGAGTGCGGTGGCCACATCGTTGGCGTCGTTGCCATGCACGGTAATCGGGATCGTTTCTTCCACAGGTTCGTAGAGGGTTTGCACCGGGCGCAGCGAGTTCGCCGCGCCGCTGTAGACGGTCTTGGGACGCGCGACGGTAGGCGTCCATCCCGTGCGCACGCCAAATGGTGTGGTCGCCCACGTTACGGGAGAGCCGCCTGCAACGCCAGTTCCCGCTTGATTCACAAGATGAACGCCAGCAACGCTTAGTATCCAAGTCATAGGCCCCTCAGACGTATTCGCTCCTCAAGCAGCGTGACGACGCGATTTGCAAGGGCTTCGCCACTCTCTCCAGGCTGCTGCACAATTGCCCCGCTCTGGAAGATCACAGAGATCTGGCTTGCTGCTGCCGGTGCCGGCGCAGCAGCGCCACCACCACCGACCGGGGCGGCAACCGGGCGCAGCGCTGCCTGGGCCGGTACGACTGCGGCGCCCGCCATCCGGCTTGCTGCTGCCGCAACCATGGGCGCGCTCCGATCGAAGCCGCGCGCCATGCCGGCGCCGCCCATCTGGCCAATATCCTCGTCGAACACCGTCGAAGGCGAGGCGATGCCCAGGGCCGCGCGTGCAGCCGCGAGCGCGGCGTTCATAGCCGCATACACCGCTTGCACGATCGCAGGCGTGCCAGCCTCAATGCCTTGCGCGATTCCCCACGACATTTGCTGGCCGAGCGTCTGGGTTGCTGGCACCGCAATCCGCTGCATTTCGGCCAACATGCCAGTGAGCGTCGCAGCAAATGTATCCAGTAAGCCCGCCGCCCCGTTCTGAAGCTGTCCGAGTTTGCTAATGGTATCGATCGCCCCGGTGATAGTTTTGGCGATCGTGTCCACGGCCTGTGCCCAGGCCACTGCCCGTTCGAGGCCGGTGGACGCCCACGTCGCACTGAGATCGTCAATGACGACGAGCGCCTGATTCAACGCTTGCCCGAGCGCCGTAAACGCCGCCTCGGGCACCCCCTGGAAACTCGCCAGCTTGATAAAGCCATCGACCCCGCCGCCGATGATGGCGATCGTTTTACCTGCCCCTTCGGCAAATACCGCTGCCCGGTCGATAGCAGCTTGTATCCAAGTCGCGCTTATGTACTCAATCACCGTCAGCGCCGCATTGAGCGCCTGTCCGAAGGCATCAATCGCGGCCTGCGGCACGCCCTGGAAGGTCGCCAGTTTGGTAAAGCCCTCGACGCCACTCCCAATGATGGCAATCGATTTCCCAGCCCCGTCCGCAAACACGGCCGCCCGGTCAATGGCGGCCTGCGCCCAGGTTGTCGCAATGGCGATTAACACAACGAGCGTGGCTTGGAGCGCTTGCCCAAAGGCGGTGATCGCCCACTGGGGGATGGGGGCGAAGATGGCGAGTTTCGCGAACGCATCCACGCCACTGCCGATGATGCCCAGGATTTTCCCTGCCGCATCGGCGAGCGCAACTCCAGCGGCTAGCCCTGGCCCACGCAGCCACGCGCCCGCGTCAACAAATTGCTGAATGAGCCAGTTGAGCTTCCCCGTAAAGGCCGTGACCTGCCCCGGCACCGGCTGCACATACGTGTTCAGCGCCGCGAATGCATCGACGCCCGTTTTGACCACCGCCAGGATTTTGCCCGACGCGTCAGCGAACTGCACGGCAGCAGCCAAGCCGCGCACGTCCATGCTGGTCGCGGTCGCGGTCAACATACTCAGGAGCACGGCCAGGGTCGCGGTAAAGGCGCTGATGGCGCTGACGCTGGGCGTGACGAGGTCGTTTAGCCCTTGTAGTGCCGTAACCGCTTTGCTGACCGGCTCGCTTATCTTGCCGATGGTGTCGGCAAACCGCGTGGCAGTGCCGAGGATTTGCCCACCAAGCGCAACCGCCGCGTAGTTGAACTGCACGGCGAGCCGGGCGAAGTCTCCCAGAAACGCGCTCAGACCCGATCCACCGCCACCGCCATAGGCATTGGCTGCCGCAATCGCCTGGCTGCCGGATTCGATGGCCTTGGCCGCGCTTTCGCTCAAGCCTGCAATGCCATCGATAAGGTTTTGGTTAACTGCGGGCAGTCCTGCGGTCATGCCCGCCGCAAGCCCTGCCGTAATATGCTTGCCTGCGTTGCCTGCTTTTGACCGCGCATCCTTTGTGATGTCGGCAATGCCATCGCTTAAACTCGCGCCAACCTTCGGCATGCCCGCATCGATACCAAGCGCCATACCTGCCGGAACCGTATCGCCGACACCCTCGAAGAGTCGCGACGGCGAGTGGGCGTCAAGCGCCCCCATTGCCGCTTTATAGGCGGACTGCGCGAGATTTTTGGCGGCGTTGATGACCGACCCGATGCCATTGGAAATGCCGCGTACCAGACCACTGACAATCGCGCTTGCGATATTGCCCGCATCCGCCGCGAGACCGAGCAAGGCGTCGCGTACCCCGGCGACTCCGTCTGCAAACAGACTCTTGATGCGGCCCCAGGCGGTGCTGATGATGGTGGGGATGGCACTGAAATTATTCTGGCTCGCCGCAACAATAACGGCCCAGGCGGCGAGCACCACGGTTTTGGCAAGATTCACCCCGGTCTCAATGACCGTTTTTACGGCGGCAATCGCGGTTGTGACCGCACTCTGAATACTTGCCCACACCCCACTCGTGCTGCTCTGTACCGTGGCCCAGCCACTGGCAACAACACTGGTGATGGCGGCAACGCCGCTACTAATTGCGCTGGTAATGGCGGCCCACGCACTGGCCGCTCCGGCTTGCACCGTACTCCAAGCCGTCGTGAGCACGCCACTGATCTGCGCCCCCGCGGCCGCAAGCGTGCTGACTAACCCAGCGGCCCCCGCGCTAACCACGGCGACCGCTCCATTGATGGCACCACCAACAGCTGCAAGCCCGGCACTAATCCCAGCGGCTGCCGCCCCGACTGCCGCTTGAATGCTTGCCCAGATGCCGCTAGCAACGCTTGCCAGCCACTGCCAGGCCAAGACAACCGCCTGGACCGCAAGCATGATGGGCGGGCCGATCACCGCCGCAATGGCCTGAATCGGGGGCATGACGACCGCAAGGAGTCCTTGGAGGGCAAGGCCGGTGAGGAACACCAGCGTATTCCACGCCGCAAGCGCGATCGTGGTGACAATGCTCATGCCGGTTTGGATAATCGTCCCGACGATCGCAATAGCACTGCTGACCGCTGTCGTAATCGCCGTCCACGCCGCAAGCGCCGTGGTGGAGACACTTATCCAGATGCCGCTGAACCACGCTACGGTTGCGGCCCATGTCGCTTGTATTGCGGTCGCGGCCCCGACGACCCAACCGACGATTGCCCCCCATGCGGCAGCGGCGCTCGTGCTGATACTCAGCCACGCGCCACTGAGCCACGCGACCGCCATGCCAAAGCCGGTCTGAATCGCACTGGCCACCGCCTGAACCACGGCGACGATCGTCCAGAACGTGGCGACTGCTGCCGTAATCGCAATTGGAATGTTCGTGGTGAGCCAGGCCCATACTTGTTGAAAGACAGGTTGGAGATAGGCCCAGGCACCTGCCACCGCATCGCGGATACCGAACCAGTTGTTTTGCCAGGCAGCGACGAGCAAGCCCACGGCAAGCCCGATCGCGCTGATGATGGCGATGAGCGGCAGGGTGGCCGCAATGGTCGCCGCAGCGGCAGGGATCGCCGCCGCCGCCCAGGCCCAGAACGCTGGGACGATGGCGGCCAGGATCATGGCCCCGATCGCGGAGAGGATGGGGAGGACGTTAGTGGCGACAAAGTCAACGAATGACCCCAGACCGGGCAGGGCACTATTGAGCATGCCGACGAAGGTGGCCCACGGGTCGTTTGAGGTTGTGAGCGCGCTCGCCAGCGCCATCACGCCATTGACCGCTGGGATGAGCACAGTGTTGGTGAGATCGGTGAGCAGCGGGAGCGGGGCGCTCCCAATAATGAGCCGCACCGTCTCGATCGATCCCTTGAGCGAGTCCCAGGCGAACGCGAAGGTTTTGTTCTTGACGGCCGCCTGCTCGGCAGCGGTGCCGGCGGCTGTCATCGCCTGGCCCATTGCGTCGAAGCCGCTCGCCCCGGCCTCAGCGATAAATGCGGCAGCTCGATACGCATCACTCCCAAAAATGGCATTGAGCGCTGCCGTTTTTTCCTCCTCAGAGAGGCCTGCAAGACTATCTTGGAGAATCTGGGCTACCGCACCCATGTCTTTCATCTGACCTGCTTGGTCATAAAAGGCATTGGTGGTGAAGTCTTGCAGAAACGCCGCATAGGCGTCTTTCCATTCCTTGGTACTGCGATTCGCGCCCGCCTGCGCATCGATTGTTCGGAGAATGGCCTCATCGAGCGCAGCCGCTGACTTCTGGGTACCATCGAATGCAATGCCAAGGTCGTCTGCGATTGCCGCATAGTCGATCGAGACAAGCCCGAGCGACTTCATGGCATCAATCGCACTGGTTGAGCTCCCTCCCAACGAGAGCAAAAATGTCTTCAGTGAGGTGCCCGCATCTGCCGCCGATGCAAAGCCCGGCGCGATAAGGGCCATAGTTTGATTGAGATCCTGGAACGAGACGCCGGAGACCTTGGCGACTCCGCCGACGTTGGCCAGGCCCAGTGCCAATTCATCCACATCAATCGTGGATGCGTTTGCCGCCTGGGCCATCAGATTCGCAACCTGTGCCGCATTCACGCCCGTATTAGCCCAGACCCCCAGTTGTTTGGCCACGATGTCCGCAGCCGGCCCAAGCTCGAGCGAGCCAGCGGCCGCCAGATCGAGCGCGGCGGCGGTGGCATCGCCCATAATGTCGACAACCGGCACCCCGCCTTTTGCGAGGGCGATCATGGCATCTTGTGCCTGGCCAGCTGAGAATTGCGTTACCGCGCCCAGCTCGAGCGCCTTGGATTTCACATCGTCGAGCGCGAAGCCCGCCTCTGCGAGGGAGCCGCCAGCGACTGAGGCAAAGTTTGCGGTGGCGGTTTCGAAGTCGGCTGCGGCGGTGAGGGATCCCGCCGCCAGGCCGGCGATGGCGATGCCAGCCCCGACAACTGCTGCGGTGAATGCGCCAGAGAGGAAGCCGCCAACACTGCTGAGGGTGCCTTGAAGCTTGCCAAGGGCAGCGCTGGCTTCGTCCTTGAGCTGGATGATAAGTTGAAGCAGTTTGGCGTTCATCGCAGCTCACACAGGGGGGAACACACGAGCGGCACGCTCCTCACATAGATGCGTGAGGAAAGCGTGCCGCTCGACTGTTGCCGGGTGGCTATTTCTTCGGGCGGTTTTTCTTCTCGTGGGCCGCGACTGCGCTCACATACTGGCGCAACTCGTCCACAAATGCCGGGTCTTGATCGTAGAGCGCGCCCTCGTGGGGCAATACCCCAAAGCGCTCGAGCACCACGATCTCGAAGTCAAACTCCCCGGCCTCGATCGTTTTTCCGTCGAGCTTGCGCTCCCAGTGGTGGCGAACCCAGTCGAGCCGGCTCATCTCGGTCGGTTCGATCCCGAGCTCGTGCAGCAGCTCGGCTAGATTGTCGTCGCCGTCATGGTCAGCACGTTTGGGGCGTCGTCCTCTCCATCGCCCTCATCATCCGCGTTCGGGTCGGTGTTGCGGTCGCTGATCTCTTGGAGTGCCCGCTGCACAAGTGGCTCATCCGGGTTCAGCGTCTCGATATTAGCTGCAAGGCAGGCGTAGCCGGCGAAGGCCGGCCCCTGCCAGGCCAGGATGTTATGCACGAGCAAGGCGATCTGATAGGCCCCGATGTCAAACTGCACATCGTTTGTATCGCCTCGCTTCTTGGCCGCCGCTGCGCGTCGCTGCTTGCGATTGCCGGCCGTGACCTGGACAAGCTTGGCCGCCGATCCCAGCACGCGCTGGCGCGTGCCGTAGTCCATTTTCGGTCGTATGAAGATGATGTTCATGTCCGGCGTGATGTCCTTCTCGTCGATCACGCCGGTGGCCGTCACGGCAAGACGGCCGCTGACAAACATGCCCATGCAGATAATCCTTTCTTATGCTGTGGCGAATGCGCCGACTCTTACAGCGTCGTGCGCTGATTCTGGACAGCGACGCGAAAATCAGCGCCGAGCGTCACGTCGTAGGTCGAGTTGATGGTCAGATTGAGTGCGCGATTCGAACCCTCGTTATCATCCCAGTCCAACTCCTCGGCCGGGCCGTAGGTGTCGAACTCGACGTAGTTGTACCAGTTGACCGGGCCGGCCGTGGACTCAATGAGCGCGCCATTATGGCGCACCCGGCACTTGAGCCCCGTACCCGCCGACCATAGATCGTATTGTGCGTAGTCGATGAACTCGAGCTTCAGTTCGGTGGTCATCCCGACGACGACATCGCGCCCGATGAGCGTGTAGTCGAGCGCGCCGGTGGGGCCGACCGCCAGATACTTGTAGGTCGCGCCGGTGCGGATCGTGTGCTTGGCCGAGATGAGCCGGCCGCTGATCGCGGTGGTGCCGATCGCGCTGGCGGTATCGATCCAGCACTGCATCATCTGACCTGGGAAGGTGACGCCGGCGATCGAGGCAGTTGCGCTCGGCGCGCTCACCTTGGAAGGGAACCCGCCCATCCCCTTGGCTGAGATGGTCAGCACCTCTTCGCCGCTCGCGTCGTTCTCGAACACCAGCTCATCAAGCACACAGAAATCCGACAGGAGCTGGTTGAGCGCCGGGTCGCCCCACCAGGCGGTGGCCGATTTGATGTTGTCGGCGGTCAGATTCGGCACGAACGACCAGAGTCGCGAGAGCGTCGCGCCGCTGGGAGTGCTGGGCGTGGTCAGCGGAGCGACCGACATGTTCAACAGTACTAGAGTCTCGTTGCCGTCAGCGTCGCCCTCGGCCTCCCACTCGGCGCCCTTGCGGGTATCCACCGAGCGGTAATTCCGCGCCCGCGTGCCGCGCGCCTCCTTCGGCCGGTAGCGCGTGATGTTCGGCGTGATCTTGCCGGCCAGGTTGATGAGGTGCGTCGGCGCCGCCTCGGCCGTGCCGCGCGCGGCCTCAAGCGCGACACGGAAGGTTTCAAATGGAATCTCAGCCATGGTGATCGCTCCCTATGCGCATCTCGGTCGCAGCTGAGTTCCCCCGGTTGCGGTCGCTGATCGCTGGCAGGTGCCGGCGCGGGTCGTTTGTATCAGGGATTCGAGTCGTCGCCTTTCGTCTCGCTCGGCGTCGGGCGCGCGCGTCGCGCGCTGGTGACTGCGGCCGGCGTGGCCCCGGCTGTCTCGCTCGGCTGGCCGGCGCTCTCCTGCGCACCGCTCGCATCCAGCGTTGCATCAGGCGCGGTCTCGAAGATATCCGCAGGCAGGGCGCCGGTGGCCACGTAGAACGACAGCTTCCGCACGCCATCGCGCATGTGCTTCGGCATCGCCTGCACCTCCGCGACGGTCAGGTCGCGGAGCGGCACGCCAGGAATGAAGGTCTCGCCTGGGTTGTCTTCCTTGCTGTAGGTGAAGGCAATCTCGCTCATAGAAGGCTCCTTAGATCCCGCTCTGGAACGGTGCCTTGGTCGGCACCGTCGAGAAAAAGTCCAGGCAGCGGTACTTGGTATTCGATATGATCACGAACCCGCTCTGGCCGCTGCTGATGCGCGCGAGCCCCATGGTGATGCGGCCGCCCAGGGTTTGATCGGCATCGACCGCTGCTGGGACTCTATGCACGAAGGGCATCAGCGCCAACTCAGCCTGCTCGTTGTCTTGCCACTGGATGACCAGCCGGTGCAGGATGCGGTAGTGCATCGCGGTGAGCTGCCCCGATGCGTTGCGCTCGAACCCGTCGAGCAGGGTATAGATGGTCGGCGTGTGGTGGATCACCGCCGGCTCGTACCGGAGTAGGTTGATGAGCACCCCTTCCTCGTTATAGGCTGGGAAGCCGGCGATCGTCAGGAACCGCTCATGCAGGCCATCGACGACATCGGCATACGAGACATAGCTCATTGCTCAAGCCACTTTCCGCCCAGCTCGGCCAGGAAGTTGGAAATCTGCCCCTCGCTGTTGTGCAAGCCGATCTCCATATATGGGTTGCGCCGATGCACGATGGGCGCATAGACTACGTTCGTTCCGATCAGGCCCTCAGTCGGCTTATACACCCGCCCGCTGATGCTGCGCCGCAGGTGGCCGGTGCGCACGGGCGTGACCGCCTTCACGTTTGCCTCGACCGTCAGCACCACCCGCTGCAGGAACTCTTTCTGGAGCGCCTGCAGGTGCGCCGGGTTGAGGATGCCGACGATCAGGTCGAAGGTGTGGAAGACGCCGCTCAATGCAGCACCTCGATATACTGCGCGCGCACCTTCATCACCGTCTTGCGCTGCTCGGCGTTCAGGCCGCCGACGTACTTCAGCGATCCGCCGCCAACAGCGTTGCCTACAACATCGACGCCCTGTATCTGCTGGAACAGGCCCTGCCCTTTCTGTCGCCAGATATTGACGGCCAGCTCGAGGCAGATTTCCACGATCGACGCTGGTGCCGGGCCATAGCCATACTTTGCCGTGATGGCCCACCGCCCGCCGCCCCAGCCTACAGGTCGGTACAGGTGGTGCCGGGCCTGCTCCTCATAGTCGGTGATGAGGTCGGTGCTCACGGTGATACCTGTGATAGGCGACACCGCCGTGATGCTGCCCACCTGGTACGGCGGCAGCTTCAGGTAGACCGACCGCTCGCTCTGCACGCGTTTCTGGGTCGCCGCCACACCGATCCAGGTGGCGTCTGCATCAAAAAATGAGAACCCAAGCGTAGTGTCGATGATAGCCTGGGCGCGCGTGATGATGTCGGTCAGCTTCGCATCGGGCGTCGCGCCGGCCGGCACTTGGTCGAGATAGGCACGCAGGTGATCGGTCGTGATGATGCTCATACGGTGCTCACGCCCAGGGTGAAGGTGATGGTGGTGGCTGCATACACATCACCACCATCACCACGACGGTCGATTAGGCGGTGCCCTCGGCTGGTGAGGCGAAGGTTTCCCCCGCCACATTCGCGCCGTGCGCGCTCGGCGGCTTGCGCGGGCCGTACAGGATGTACTCCGCGCTGGCGACCACCGCGTTGGCCGTGCCGCGACCGACCACCAGCCGCAGGTAGCGCTCGGTCGGGCGGTAGATGTCGATGTAGAACACCTTGTCGTCGTCGGTGTCCGCGATCGACTGCGCCGTCCCAGCCAGGTCGGCCGCATCGCTCATGTCGCTGATCTGGCCCTGCTGGGCCTTGATGGCAGTGACAGCGGTCGCGGTGATCGCACCGAACGTCACCTTCATCAGACAGCCCATCCAGCCGGCCATATCAATGGTCGCACCGTTGATGGCCGTTGCGCCAGCCGCGCCAGCGGTCGGCGTGATTGCCTGCACGATCTTGGTTCGTTTGCTCAGGAGACCCATAGCTCACCTATGTTCTGCGAGGGGCCGCCTGGGAGCGGCCCCGCTACGTCACGATTCCCGGTCGGCGAACGTGGAGCCTTAGGCCATCTGCAGACGCGAGAAGGCCTCGGCCAGCACCGGCTGGCCATCGACCTCGCGCCGGCCGATGTAGCCGATTTCATTGGTTTCCGAGTAGAGCTCGGTCAGCACCTGAATCTCGAGACTCAGCGCCTCGGCAATCCAGTAGCCCTTCTTCCAGTCGCCGATGATCGCCACGTACTGGCCGGTCTCGATGGTGCTCGGCGCTAGCTCACTCACGTCGTAGGGCGAGTCGATCAGCGTCGGCGGCAGGTTGCTGGTCAGGCCGCCCCCTGGGCCGAGGCCCGGCGCCCAAAGGTAGTTACCCGCCGAGTCCTTGAGCTTGCGCGTCGCCTTGAGCACGGGCCGGCTGAGCAGCCACCGCGCGTTGGCCCAGTAGGCCTGCTTCAGGGCGAACTTGGTATTAATGAAGTCGTCACCGGCGAGCGCCGCCGCCGCAGCAGCCGTGGTATCGCGCGCACTGCCGATGCCGTCGTTCGAGAGCGTGTACACGCCAAGCGGCTGGTTGACCCCATTGCCGGTGAGGTAGCCGTTCTCCTCGGCGTAGCCGAACTTCACGCCCAAGCGCTCACGAATGAGCGCGTCGGCGTTGATGGTCGACTGGCGCAGAAGCTTGCGGGTGATCTTGATGCGCTTCGCGAGCGGGCTGGGCTTCAGCTCGCGCCCACCAAAGGGTTCGGCCGTATCAGCGTTGCCCGTCGCAACCTCGCTGGTCCAGGTCGCGTCGTTCAGGTCGGAGTCGAGCGCGATCACGCCCAGGCTCTCGGCCTTATCGAGCTGGTAGACGGTGGCCAGCGTGCGGATGAACACCATATCGTCCACGAACTTCAGCAGGTCGGTCACGACCTGCTTGGGGGCCACCAGGAATCCACCGGCCTCGTCGGTGTCGGCGCGGAGTGCCTTGAGCTCGCCATTGGTCAGGCCGCGCGGCCCGACTTTGAGCGCCCGGTTCCACGCCTTGAGCGCTGCGGCGTCCTCGTTTTGCTGGGTGGCTTGGCCCGGCGCGGGCATGCCCTTGGGCGTATCCAGCCCATTCTGCGGCGTATTGATCTCGGCCATCTCGCGCTCGCGCCGCGCCGCGCCCTCAAGGCGCTTGGCCTCGCCGGTCAGTCGGTCGAACTGCTCGAAGAGCGTATCAACCTCGGTAGACTTCTCAGCGGGCATCTCCTTCTTGTCGTACTCGTCGAGGATGGCCTTCGCACGGCCATAGACCTCGGTGGCCTCGTTGTATTTCGCCTGGATCTGTGCCTGTAGCATAGAGTCCTCTTCATGGTGCAGAGGAGATCGGGACGCTGCGCTACCGCAGCGCGAGCCGTCGCTCTGCGGCCTTCAGCCGATATGCATAGGCCGCAGCAGTGAGTGGCGGTGCGCCGGCTCGGCTGCCCGATGCCTTGGATGAGTCGCTTTCGGTTGCGCCCTCGTCGGTCGCTGTCAGCGCGACCGAGGTGGCGCCTAGCTCGACAGCGAGGGTGCCAATGGTGTTGATGCGCTCCAGGTCGTCGGCCGCATTGCGACGGCCAGCCTTGGCCTGGCGCTCGATATGGCTGACCAGCACCGAGAGGTCGAGTGCTCGATCGCCCAGGTTCTTGACCAGCATCTCGATCGGCAGCTCGCGCGTGCCCAGATTCTCGACGATGATATCGAGCGGCAGCTCGCGGCCGGCGAGGTGCTTGATGAGCACCTCAATCGGGAACGCGCCCTTGGCGGCGACGGTCGCGTCGTTCGCGCCCCAGAGCACATCGGATGTCTCGTAGAGGCGCACTTCACGCAGATTCCTGATGCGCTCCCACTCATACTTGGCGCCGGGTTTCTCCTCAAAGTCGTATTTGATCGCGTCGTAGGCGAAGCTCATCTGGAGGGGCACGCCGGCCTTGAGGTTTTCGAGCACCTCGGCGGCGCGGGGGGTGGGAAGGTACTCCCGCGTCACGAGCAGGCCGCCCATTGCCTCGGGGGCCTCTTGCAGCACGACAGGCGGCAGCTCATCGCGCCCGACCTCGCGCAGCTCGGTGATCTGGGCGATCGGCGGGCAGTCGAAGTCGTGCTGCCAGAGGTGGTAGATCTTGCCGTAGCGCTCGCGCAGGGTCTTGGTGAATGAGCCAGGCCAGATCCGATCATCGTAGCTGTCGAGGTTGCCCATAACAGCCGCGATGCCGGTGACCAGGTTGCCGTCGATCTTCTTGACGTGCGTGGGGCCGACCTTGAGTTCACGGTTCATGCCAGTACTCCAAAACGCAAAAAGCGGCGCATCCAAGGCCGCTGTTATCAGTGGCCTGGAATGCGCCGCTCTGTGCTTACAGGGTGGCTTCTTCGATTACCGCGCGCTGGAGCCCCGGCACGCACCTACAGGAAGTTGCAGGATCGTTTTCGATTCCTGCAATGTATTATACCAAATTGTGTCAATTACCAGTGCAGCAACCGCCAGATGGCTGCGCCGGACGCCATCGCGATGATCAGCGCGCCAAAGGCGATCATGCCGAGGCGCAGCCCGAGCATCGCCGTATCTTCAAGCCCATGCAGCGGGGTGAGTACACTGGCAATGACCACCCATAGGGCAAAGAGGATCAGGGCACCGATCGGCACCACCAAGATGCGCCCGATGAAGCGCGCCTGCACCGACTCACTGGGATCCGTCATGCTCGTAGGGCTCATGGATGTCTCCCTTCCCGCGCTTGTGGCGCGGTATGATGCTGCGCTCGATTCCCAGGAAATCTTCGATATGGCCAAGGATCATAATGAGCGCCTGACGCACCCCGATCAGCAGGGTGCGCACACGCGGGTCAAGCATCCCCTCAGCTGACGGCGTTCGCCGAACATTCATAGCGCGCGACTCCTCGTGACGATCGAAACACTGACCAGTCTGCTGCTACTTTTTCAGCAGCGGGATCAACGTGCAACGGCAATTTGGATGTCTAGGTGGAAACTGCGTCCCGTCGCTGAATGCCTTGCCCAGCTTCGTGATGGTGCCGTTCAGCGCCTTGCAGTCCTCGCAGGTGAGATCATCGATGGTGGCCATCCATTCCACGGAGTCGACCACACCCGATAGCTCATAGGCCAGCAGTGAGCCACGCGAGTAGGCGGCGGCGGTCTCGGTTCTGGCGATCATCGTGGCGCGCACGGTCGATGCGGTGACGCCGGCCTTCATCAGCTCCTTCGCCAGTTGCTCGATCGACCAGCCCTCAGCCGCCTGCATCCCGATCAGCGCCCGAATATCGTTGCGAGTCGTCTCGGTGATGCGGGTCACCAGGTCGGCCAGGTCGCTGAGCACCTGCTGCACTTCTTTGCTCTCGACATCGAAGCCGATGGTCACATCGAGCGCAATCTCGGCGTCCTCAAACGCCGGCTTCATCACCTGCGGGTAGAAGCGGTGCATAATGCGCCGCACCTCTGGCCCCAGGTCAAGACCCAGCTGGTCGATCACCGCCGGGTCAAGCTCGCCGGCCTTCGCCGCGTCGCGCACGCCCTCGGCGGCCTTGCGGTACTCCGCGCGCAGGTAGCGCTGCATCGCCCGCTCGATCTTGGCCTCGATTGGTTCGAGGTCGGCGGTGTTCTGCTCGCGCGGGCGCCACCGTGGCGCGTTCCGTGGCCCAGGCGCGGGCCTCAGGCCCCCACGAAAGTACGCATGCTCTTCACCACCATCATCATCATCAAGGTTGACGATCTGCCCGTCCGGCAGCATCAGCAGGGCCTTAGGTGTGGCACTGGGAAGCGTCCGCTTGGCAGGCTGAACGACCTGAGCAGTCGGCGGCGTGTAATACACATCGCCGTCCAGCTCGGCAGCGTAGCCGATGGATCGCCGGCCCTCATTTTTCTTAATGAGGCCGGCCAGGTAGGCCTTCCGCACCCGCTCCCACTTGCCGTTGATGTCATCTTGGAGTGAGGCGACGCGCGAGAGGTCGTGGCGCACGCTCATCCCGCCGTCGCGCGGGAACTCGGGCAGTAGGTCAGCCTCAATCTCCGACTCGAAGAGCCGCCAGAGCGGGACGAGCGTGTCCTGCGTGAACGCCCGCCGCGCCTCGGCATAGTTGGCGTAGGTCGCCTTATCGAGCCCGCTGTTGAGCCCCACAAGGATCGGCGGCACGCGCAGCACGGCCGCGATGCGCGTCTCGGGGATGCGCACGAGCGCATCGAACGCCAGTTCCTGCAGGTTGAGGCCAAGGCGGGTGACAGTGGCGCCGGCCTCGAGAATCGCTACCTCGCCGCGGTTGTCGCCGCCATAGCGCTCCCGCCACTGCTCTTTCATCCGCCGCACCTCTTCGTCGTCGAGTGGTCGCTCGGCCGGCACGGTCACGACCGTGCGCGGGATGGCGTCGTTCTTGAGCAGCGCGAAGATGTAGCGGATGGCCTCGACATCCGAATCGACCTCGGCGGCGGCGGCGAGAATCGGCGGCTGTGACTGCCAGGGCTGCGCCGGGTCAACCGATGGCCACTTGAGATGCACGATATCATTCGGCTCGATGCGCGTCAGGTCGTCAAGGATAACCCCGACCGTGCCGGTACCGTTTGGGTTGTACAGGTAGTGCGAGATCCAGTTCTCGCCACCAGGCACGCAGGTGATGTGCCCAGCGTGGTAGGGCCGCAGTTGTATGACTTGGCCGGCCTTGTTCCGCAGCTTGTGGAGGTACGCGTTGCCGCCGAGCGCCAGGTAGACGATGACCGTCGCCTTGAACTCAGCTTCGCCCATCGTCGGCATGGGCTTGCGCAGGAGCTTGCGCAGGCCGTGCATGGGCATGGACTGCCCTTCCTCACCCTCGGCATCATAGACGTAGAGTGGCGGCTCGGGGAAGCTGAACGCCAGCGTACTAATGCATGCAAAGAAGGCGGATGACTTCTGGTAGCCGTCGCGCACCAGTGAGCGAAACGCCGGCTGCAATACTGACTGCGTGAACCAGCTCGGCACGATCGAGAAGGATTGCGCCTTGAGCAACATCCGCGCAATGCCGTAGCGCAGGCGGGCAAAGAATCGTGGTCGGGAGCGTGATGGTGCCATTACAGCTCCTGCATCGCAAAGACCAGCCGGCGAACGAACGTCTGCCCCCCCGTGGTCACGACCGTGTTTTTCGCCTTGTGTTTGCCCCCCAAGGTGCCGCCGCTAATGCGTGCAGAGGCGGTGGTGGTGGTGTTTGAGGACGATGCGAGCGTGACACCGGCTACCGACCACGTCGATGACGTGATAGTGTCGCCATCGAGGAGGACAGAATAGTCAATGGCAACATCAATCACCTCATCCGGATCTTTGGCAATTTCTGCGAGTGCCATAGCCTCTGCCTCATACTGCACGCGACGAACGACTGCGCGTACCCAAGGAAATACCCCCGGCGCGAATCGCACACGTCGCGCCAGGACATCTACCACATACCGCGCCAGCACATGGATGCGCGACACCACCAATGTGCCACTGCTGGCCAATGTGCCGGCCATGCGCTTCGCAGTCCGCTTGACTAGCGCCCCGCTGCTGGTGAGCGTGCCGCCTAGGCCTTTGCCCGTGCGCTTGGCCAGCCCGCCGCTGCTCGTGAGCGTGCCGACCAGGCCCTTACCCGTGCGCTTGGCCAGCGCCCCGCTGCTCGTGAGCGTGCCACCGAGCGCTTTCAGGTAGACCCGCGCCGTTGCTAACGCCCCGCTGCTCGTGAGCGTGCCGACCAGGCCCTTGCCCGTGCGCTTGACCAGCCCGCCGCTGCTGGTGAGCGTGCCAACCAAGTCCTTGCCCGTGCGTTTGATGAGTGCCCCTGTGCTCGTCAGCGTGCCGGCCAGGCCCTTGCCCGTACGCCTGACCAATTCACCCGTGCTCGTCAGGGTGCCGGCCACAGTCTGGCTATACTGCGTGCCTGGCGGTCGGGCGCGCTTGCCACTCCGCGCCCCCCAGCTAATCGGCCCAGCGTCCTCATCGGTGAGGGTTCCGCCCTCCGTCAAACTGCGCCCGTTGCCGCTGTAGTCTTTCGCCCGCTCGCCACTCCCTGGCCGCCCTGGCCACCAGCCCCAGAGGTTGGCAAGTCGCACCGGGCGGATGGTGCGCATTTCTTCCCGGATCTCAGCGGCCGTGAGGGCGACATTCCAGGCCTTGATCGCGAACACACGCCCGTTGAAGTAGGCGCTCGCGCTATTGGTGTTGCCAATATCCAGCTGCGCGGCCGCGCTGCGACCGCTCACCGACTGGGTGCTCGTGGCATCGAGCACGCCATTCACGTACGTGTCCAGGTTCGATGCGTCCCGCCGCACCAGCGCCCAATGTTGCCAGCTCCCATAGCTCACACTGGAGCCGTTCGTGTTGACCGACGTACCGCCCACGATCGACTGTGCCGACCAGGTGGTGCCGCCTGAGTTCGAGCGCAAGCGCTCGAGATTCGATCCATCGGCCGCAACCGAGAACAGCGTGATCTGAGCCGCCGGGTTGCTTACCGGGTACGCCCAGGCCATAATCGTGTAGCCGGCGTTATAGTCGAAGATCCCCGACGACAGCCGGAGAAAGTCGGCGTTGGCATCGAAGCGCACGGCCATCGCAGACTCCGCTAGGCTGCGTCGCGCAGCTCGATCGCCAGGAGATACAGGTCGCCGGTTGCACTATCCGTGATCGCCGATCCATCCGCGTCCCGGTTCACGCTGATGCGATAATAGTCGGCCGCGGCGAGGCTATCGGCATTCGTCAGCGTGATACTGATCTGATCGATCTGCCCCGCCGTTCCCGGCACCGTCGTGCTCGCCGAGTTGTTCACCGTATCGAAGCTGGTGGTCGCATCCAGATCGGTCACATCGCCATCGGAAACCGCCTCAATCTGGGCCTGGAGGCCGACCGTGCCGCTGGTTGCGCTGGCCATACCGTAGGTGATGACGAGCGTCAGCGTGCCCGTGAGGCCCTGCGGCGCGATGTCCGTCCAGTAGGCGGTCTCGTCGGTCGCGGCATCAAAGGCCAGCACCGGGCGCTGGTTGATGTGCGTGATCTGCGGGAAGTTGCTCGCCGGAAACTCGGCACTGTGCGGCAGCCCGACAAAGCGTGTTGCCATCAATCCACCTCACCGAGAATGGCGCGCAGCAGTGCCACATTGCCGCGTGCGAGGGCGACCATCGCCAGCAGAAAGGCCTTCTGCGCGACCGTGGCATTGGTGCGGAAGGTGGCCGGCAGTGCGCTGTTGTAGCTGGCCGCATTCGAGTCGACCCAATCGTCGGCGGCATTGATGGCCGCCTGCAGGTCGGTCTTGGTGCAGCCGGCCAGAATGTCACGCTGCGCCGACCAGTAGCGCATGATGCCCCGCCAGATGCGCTGGCGATCGAGCGTTGGCAGTGCTGCCATGCTAGCCCTCGTCTGCGGCCCGCGAGCCGCGCTTATTCAGTGCTTGCATTTGCGTAATAGCCTCCTGTTGCCATGTGCGGTCGGCTTTGAGTTTCGGATCGCGCAGTCGCTCTTGAACAGATAATGCCAGTTCAGCATGCGCACGCTTAATCCGCAAGTAAGGAAGGATCTGCCGTGTTACCGACTCAGCCGCTTCCGCATTACATGTCCACCAAGCAGAGTTGCGATGATTTGCATTTCGGCTTTGCTGCTCAATCACCGCTCCAACGCCGGTAACATCTGCAATCCATTGCAATACAGACAATACTGTATTGGCCGCACTAATCCGAAAAGCCACGACATCGCGCCGGCGATACAAAATGAACGAACCTTCTCCGTCAATAAATCCAGCAATGTAGGCAGCATCGATCGCCTGAAGTTCTAGCGCTTTCGCGCCGTGCCGGTAGCGCGATCGTTGCTGACATGACCGTGAGCAGAACCGCTGATCTATCTTTGCTCGGCCGCGACCACCAGTCAGAAACGACTTCCCACAGGATTCGCAAATGCGCTCGATTGGCTCGACCGTGTTATATCCCCGATGCCCTATCGATGCCTCGTGATAGCACGCACGTGAGCAATACTTTGTACGACCTCGCTGCACTTCCCACGGCGGCCGATGGAACTCGCGCCCGCACTGCTGACATATCAGTGCAACCGTTCGGCGCATGCTGGTATCGCGACAGCCCGTGCTGCAAAACCGCTGACGTGCATTCCGGCGCTTGAACTCGTTCCCACAGGCCTCACAGAGTACATTCATTGCATTTACCTCCTGCAATGAATTATACAATTGTTCGTCTGTCTAGTCTACATATAAAACGTCATCCACCGCTGGAAAGAGTACAAGTATACGTGAAAAGGATGCTATCCCCGCTCACCACGTTAATCGCACTAAACACCGTGCGATCCCACCCGGTACCACCGCCAGTCGCTGCCTGGCTCATCAACATATGTTCAGTGACAGCCGCCGAGGCATCGAACGTCACTGTGCCAGCCGACGCAAACTGGTTGCTCGCCGGCGTCGAGCGGGTTCCCGTAGCACGGGTGCTATCGGGGTTCAGAGCAGTGGTGCATTCAGTAACAAGCGCAGTGTCACTAGCCGCTTCTGCAGTCGTTCCAGTACCACACGCATGAAAATTGAAGGTGGTGAAGTCCTGCGCGTTATTGTTCCAGTCGTCGCGCAGGAAGGTGACGCCGGCGTTGGTGATCACCCGGTAGCCGACTGTGCCGTAATAGATTCGCGCTCCATTGGCCTTGATCAGCACCACATCGAGCTGGCCGATCCCGGTCATGACCCCCCAGGCATTGGCGAAGGGCGCGATCCAGTGCGCCGCTATCCAGCCTTTGATGTAGCTCCACCGTAGCGCGTTACGCAGGCGCCAGCGGAGCGGCGCCCGCTGACGCGGAATCTTGCGGGCGACTAGATCGCCGCGCGAGCCGAGGGTTCCACTTCCTTGCATACCTACTTCTCCTGCCGCTGCTGCCGGCGAATACACCACACAAGCCAGGCGCGCCAGCTAAATACCAGCGCGCACCAGCCAAGCAAGAGCCACCACATCGGATCGCAATACTTCGACCGGGCGAGGGCTCCCCAGATTCGACGCAGGTGCTGCTGCTTAGTCGGGTGCATTCCCCAGCCGCTCCAGCGCCTTGATCGGCGAGGTATTCTTGACGAGCAGGTAGAGCACCTGTTGCGCGATGAGCGCCTGTCCCAACTCGCCGGCCAAGCCCTGGGGGAGCGGCCACGCCAGCCCGCCGTCGAGCGCCTTCCCTGCGAAGAAGAACACCACCACCACCGCCAGCGTCAGTAGCGTCACCTGATTGTCCGACATCGAGTCGCGCCGTAGGACCGCGATCACCAGCGGCGTCAGCGCGACCAGGAGCAGAGTCCACGTTGAAAGATCCATTTGCACCCTCCGGGAAATAGAGCACCATCACCGGGCAGCGCTCCGGTCGATCGTGCAGTGCGTCAAGGCCACAAAAGCGCTGCGCCTCCGGGTACCCAAACTCCACCTCGCGATGTGTGCGGATGTGCCGCTGCTGATCGCGCGGATGTGATACATCAGTGACCCGGCACCACTCCACCTGCTCCGTGTTCATCCCGATGACCAGAAGCCAGGTGCCGATCGGGTAGCGTGGGCTCGAAACCATACACTCCACAACGGGCAGGTCGCGGCGATCGGCTACACGGGCCATTAGCCCCGGACTGTAGCGCGGCGCAACCCCCTGATGGATCACGGCGCCGAGCAGCGCCATCACCTCCAGCCACTGATACAGAAGCTCACGACTCCCCACTGGTGACCACCGCGCCGCGCAAGGTGTCGAGGTCGCTGCGCAGGCGGCTCATCTCGCGCCGCAGATCGTTGTTTTCACGCTCAAGCAGTTCTTTGGTCGCATGCGCGACGGTAAGTTGCTGCAGCACGCGCGCCTTTTCCTCGCGCAGCGCCTCAATCTCGCCCTGCTGCGCATTCGAACGCAGCACCAGATCGGCATTCTGCTTTTGCAGCTCGGCGATCTGCCGCTCTTTAATCTCGTCGAGCGTGCGCAGCCGCTCGAGCTGCCGACCTTGATCGGCGAGCTGCGCTTCGAGCTTGTCTTTGTCAGCCGCTAACGACTGCTGCAAGGTAGAGAGGCGGGCAAGCTCGGCCGACATCGAGCTACGAAAAGCGATCTGCTCCTCGGTGAGGAGCTTTCGCTCATCAGTGCGATTCTGCGATCTGGCGCGGTAAAAGGCAGTCACCCCACCGGCACCGCCCAGAACGCTGAGTATGGCTAACACAATCTGCCCCCACTCCATAGATGTCAGGCTCATAGGTTGCGCCTCGACTATGCGGCGTGCTCGCGCTGCTCGAGCGCCGCAACGCGCTCCTCGAGGCGCCCAAGATCCACGGCCAGGCC
>OFRM01000312.1_pt1 | contig 21798 bp, 47 predicted proteins | sample 1543101 | NCBI WGS metagenome assembly OFRM01 (sample SAMN07774223, study PRJEB24372) | wastewater metagenome | isolation source: Exp Tend VB 0WW | collected 2016-02
CCCCATTGACCACCAGCGGTGCGTCCGCGCCCGCAAAGTCAGAGGCGACCGGGACCGTGGTGCTGCGACGGACTGGCCCGAAGGTCACGTGTGTTTAAGCGCGCAGCGCCGCCAACACTGCCGCCGCCTGCGTCGCCGCGTTGCCACTCGCCGTGCACGTCACCCACCGCACCCGACCAGGCACCGTCCCGCGACCGTGAACCAACCACTCCTGCTTGGTCGCGTCCGCACCCGCCGTCTCGTCAGCCCTCATCACCAGCGGATCGCCAATGGTCACGCCTAACGCTGTCTGCAACGCTGCCGGGGTAATTGCCATGCCTATTCTCCTTTCCGTGCCTTCATCCAGTTCTCAAACGACATCGGCCTCAGCCGAAGACTCGCCGCCTGCTCCGCGTGCTTGCGGTACTTATCCCGCATTCCAGCCATCTCCCGCTCGCCAATGTCATTGGCATCACCGATGGAAGCCAGCCTCGTTAATCTAGTGTTTTTGGTCGCCATCCTCGCGTCCTTGGAGTCGTGCGCCGCTAATCCAGCGTCCCGGTAAGTCTGCTCCGACAGCTTGAACGGAGTCCGCCCCGTGCGCGCATAAGCGTCGTCTTCCTTGGCAACCGCCTTGCCTACCTTCAACTCCATCCTCGCGCGCCGAGACGCGCCACTCTCACCTGTTTTCGGCACGCTACTCTCCGTGTTCCACAGTGATAGAAGTTCCATCAGTGGTCTGATCGACAGACGACTCTTGGAACCTCTGCACCACCACCTTCAACCCTACTCCTCCTCCATCCCCCCTGCCGAACCTCTTGCGGTCCCACAGTCCAGCCACCTTCAACTTATGCCCCGCCAACTCCTGCTCGCCCGCGTCTGTCAGTGACTCATGCACCAACTCATCGGCTCTCAGGCGAAGTGCACCCTCGTACATGCCCCTCCGCTCATCATCACTCGCCACCCACGTCATGAACCGAGCCACCGGTAGTCCCCAATCTCTTGCCACCGCCCGCAGTGAGTCGCCTTCAACGACTCTGGCGCACAACTCAGACATGACCTCATCGACCGGCCTCTCCAGCAACCGCTCGTAACGCTCCACAGGCCCACCGTCACTCAGTGACGCTACAGTGTTCAAGTACCGCTACTCCAAGACGAAGTCTCCCATCAAAGACTACCCCCATACCCCCTTTTTGTCCAGACGGGGCGCACGATGCCCCTAGCGTTGGAGTCCTCACGTCGGCACCCCGGCCCGCCGAAACCCACCCCGGCCTCGATCTGGACTGAGACCAATGATAGGAACGAGTCTAGCTGGCTCACCATGCCATGAGCCTAGACACGCTCCAAGCCATGCGTGCGCCCGATAGCTCTTAAGCCATAATTCACAATGTCGCATAAGGGGACATATGTTAAATCGCACGCAAGGGTGCAGCTTGACAATGCCAATGCCAGGCAAGGCCCGATCCAGGCAGCTACCGGGACCGGAAGCCAGGCTCGATCCAGGCAAGCCAGGCAGGCAAGCTATCCAGTTTCAAAACATGTTGGGGAAATCCGTCCAGTCCGTCCAATCCGTCCATGGACGGATCAGAATGGACGCATTGTGGACGGATGGACAGATTAGACCCCATTTTCCAAACTTTTAAACGCGTGCATGTGCGCGGGGGGGGAGTGTTGGGAACACCAGTCAATCCGTCCAATCTGTCCAGATGCGTCCACTGCGTATAGGTATATCTACTGAAAGATAGCGCTTGCATCTAACAGTGCGCGGAGTATATTGACACTTGTAGACATCAACTAGGGAGCAAGACATGACACTTAAACCTCAGCCAATGCTGTACCTGTCAGACAATCGCGGCATCTATATACCGCGTGACTTTGCGACGGAAACTAAGCGCGACTGCATTAGTGGTGTTGATGCCGCTGACTTGGAATTGCTCGCACGTGGTCCCGATGAAGAATGGTATTGGGACGCATGGACGAGCGTTTTAGACAATGCTCGCGTGACCGATCCGGTTAGCGGCGTCGTCTACCGGGTAGATCAGGACGGGGACTGTTGGCTTGTCCCAGAAGGAATGGAATGGGACGACGACGGCGGATACTTCTGGCCGGAAGAATCGGACGAAGCAATCGAAGCGTGACGCTTGCTCTCTGCATCCTGGCACGTCGCAGGGTGCAGACAGGAAGCCACAAGGCTCGGCACTAGACAGTTACAGACACGGGAGCAATGAAATGCGTACTAGGTATTTTGTAGCGGCAGAAAAAGCCTTTGTAGATACGACCGCGCCAGTAATTTGCGTCGTTGTAGGCGAGTCGGGTTATTACCCGATTTTCACGGCACAGACTGCAGACACGTTGAATGGCGGCTCACTACCTGAATCAGTCCTGACTGCGGCTGTGATTGGCAGCATGTTTGGCTGGAATGTTCCTGGCGCAAAGGATGCCGTGAAGTACAACGGATAACGGCTGCACCTTGCTACTAGGCGACTGGTAGCAAGCTGGAGTCTACAAGTCACACGCTTAACGGGAGTTAAAGCAATGTCAGACAGAATCACGCTTACAAACCTGAACGCGGTCATTGGCCGCATGTGTCGGGCAATGGACATACCCGAGGGGCCGATCTGGTCGCGTGACGAGCATGGCAACAATCGCGCGCGTGTCGGCGCGTTGATGCTGGAACAGGGAAGCCGCACAAACGGCATCGGATGGAAGATCGTGCAGATGTGCAATGACGCGGGCGGCGAACGCACCTTGCTTCGCGGTTGCACTGCACGCGAGTTGTGGGATGCCGCGCAAGCCTGGCTCGATGGATACGACGCGGCAACAAGGAAGGAATAAATAATGGAACGCTCAAGAATTCAAGAATTGATTCGCAAAGAAGATGCGGATCACCTTTACTGGGTACGAGTTTCGGGCAGCGCTGAATACCTAAACTCTCCGCTCGGAAAGGGTTCAGTAAACAGCGCGAAAGAGTTAAGCGACCATCACCGTGATGTTGCAGCATGTTTACGCGGCATGGAATACGCGCTGTACGGTGATGGTGGCTAGCCGCGTCACTCATGCGCCGGTAGCAATGCTGGCGCATCGGTGAATTGGTTAATTGCTAACAATGGGAGTTGCAGCAATGCGGTATCAGATACAGACAGGTCGAAATCCGTTCGCACGCGAGACAGTGCGCAAGCGCAAGCATGAATACAAACGGACGTGCGACTTTTGCGGGTCCACCAATCGGCGCGGTTTTGTATGGCAGTACATCGTGGACTGTGACAGTCGCGCCGGAGTGGTAGAAATTCCTGGCGGCTTTTGCTCGATTAGGTGCGTCAATGCGTACCGCAATTGAACCTTGTCTCTGCGGCGATCCGCAGTGCCAGCAATGCTTCCCGACGCAAGCCTGGGAATACCGTGCTGCCATGCTGGAACAATGCTTGCTGCGCATCCGACAGGTAGCACTGGACGGTGGCATCCCTTCAGCACTGGCGTGCAGAGAAATCGCTGACATCGTGGCGCACGAACTGGACTTGTAGCTATGAGTTACCTATTGCTACTGATCGTGCCATTCATATTCGCTTTGCTGCTGCTGGCAAAGCATTACGAGCCGAGGGAGTGATTTATGACAAGCAAACCATTGGACGCGCTGCGGTATCACGTCACCGGCGCTATTGAGCGCGGGGAAGCCGTCGCTGTAGTTGAACAGAGAGCCGCGACACACACGCCGGGACCGTGGTGGTTTTCCGCTACAGGCAGAGAACGCACTAGTTTCGCAATAGGTGCTGGAGATGTTGAGCACGCTCTTATCGGCGGCATGAACTGCGCCGAGAATAACGCCCGCTTAGTTGCGGCCTCGCCCGACTTGCTGGCTGCGCTGATCGAACTTCACAAGGAGTTGCATCAGGCCATTAGGCTAGACGTTAAAAAGCACTTTAGCCTGATGGTCGCTGACGCAGCCGCCAGCAAAGCTATCCGCAAGGCCAAAGGGGAGTGAATGCAATGCTGATACTGATATTCCTGGCGCTATGCGCCATTGGCGGCTTTCCGTGGTGGGCCTATGTCGGCGGCATCGCGGTATGGCTGTTCGCAACGGACTGGAGTAACTGACATGACCACTGTACGGCGCTCGCATTTGATGCACGGCGCGCTGGAACTGCTAAGGGATGGGGTAGCCCCGAGGGATGCTGCGCTCGCCGCTGGCGTGACGCTACAGGCGCTCTACCGCGCAATGCGGCAGGAGGGTATCGGTCAACGCTGCCCGACCTGCGGCAAGCTGGACAGCAAATCCAAACGGGAAACTTTGGACGCGGGTTATTCCGCGCCGGTTGAACCGGGATTGGACCCGCTCAGTAACTCGGGGCATTCCACCGATTAGCGCCGACAGCACCGCACCCAGGCTTGAGGCGGAATCCAGTCAGACAACGGACTCCGCCTTTTTTAACTGGCTCGTATCCGCGTTGCTGCATTTGGGTGCTGAACCGCTTTTTGGACGGTACAGACTCACCTTGCTTTTCGATGTACTCGCTGAAAGCCTCATACGCTTCGCCAATGGGCGTGATACCGGCAGAGTCAGCGGCCAGGCATTCTTCTATCCATGCCCCGATGGAATCCTCGGCATCGAAATAGGTATCCACGGCAGCGACGACTGACGCGGGCTTTCGTAGCCCGCCGATCCGTTGCCAGTCCAAACACCCTTGGATCATCGTGTGCAGGATTGCCGGATACTCGGCTTCCAGCTTGCTCTTGAATTCCGTATCACGGTCTGCTTCCGCGATGCTGCCGTGATACTCCAGCAAGTGCATCCGACGACGCACACCCTCGTCCGCGTTGCGTAGGTGGGGCCGATGATTGCCATGCGCGACCAGCTTGTGCGACGGCTTGAAGCTGAAGATATTTTCATACTTGCGCTCGCCTACCAGGGTATCGCCGCCCGTGGATTCCTTCAGTAGCGCCGACTTCCAATGGCGTCCTTCCTCAGTCTCGCTGCAATGCGCAAACCGCGCACCGTGCAGCACGTGCATGTCACCGGGCCGGTCATGTTTGGATTCTAGGAATAGCTCGATCCGCGTCTTGACGGCATAGCCGCCGATCAGGGAATTACCGAGGATGCTGGCAATGGCTTCGACAAATGTGGACTTGCCGGACGCGGGCGCACCGTGCAGGAACAGGAAAGCCTCCTCACGGACGCTGCCGGTCAGGATGTAGCCTAGCCAGCGGTTCACGTAGGCGGCTAGTTCAGTGTCGCCGCCACTGACGCAGCGCATGACTCGATCCCACAACGGATGCGGACCGGCAACGGGCGCAACGGTCGTCTGCCGCGTCAGGTAATCGGTCGGGGACGGCTCGCGCACCTTGCCGGTAGTCAGGTCCACGGTCCCGGCAGGCGTGCCGAGCAGAAAGGGTGCCGTGTCGAACTGGTCAGGGGGGACGAGTACGCGCCGGTCGTACTGAGCCAGGTCCAGCACGGCGGCGAGGAACTGCTTGCGCTCTAGCTTTTGCTTGGCGCTGACGGGTAACTCGCGCGCCTCGGGCCGGTACTTAAGCCCATAAGCCATGCCTTGTAGCCGCTGCATGGCGGTTTGGCGGCGGGCTTCCACCTTCCAGCGACCGCCTGTCCAAAGCAGCCACTTATCCCACTCGGCAACGTATCGTAAATCTAAACAATGATTGTCAACAAATTCTAAAGCAACGCCGGACTCGGACAGCGACATGGGGAGCGCGTCCTGACCGTCCACGGGCGCGACCCGCTGACCGTCCACGGAGGCCAGCCTGACTACAGCAGGCGCTACGGACGGGGCAGGGGCGCTATCAGGCGAAGGGGTCGGCTCCGCTGCGCTCACAGGGGCTTGTAATGCGGCTGGCGTGAAGTCTTTAGCGCGTGGCTTTGCCCACTCGACCAGTTCTTCGGTGGACCATCCTTCGGACTCGGCATCGGCAGCGTCCCAACCGGGTGCCATTTGGTTTGAGTCTAGGATGCGGACGGTGCAGGCCAGCCCCGCAGGATCGGCCAGGATGGTGGCAATAGACTGCATGGCCTTCCAGCCCGGTTCATCGGCATCGGGCCATAGCAGCACCGTCCGGCCAGCCAGCGGCGACCAGTCGGCCTTGGCGAGCGACTGCGCGCCACCGGGCCAGGAGACGGCCACGTAGCCGGGGAGGAACCGGCCAGCCGCATCGGCGGCTTTCTCGCCCTCGCAAATCACGACGCGGTCGGTTGGACGGGCGGCGAGCCGGTCTAGCCCGTACAAGGGGCGCGGCGCGTTCCAGTGACCGCACGCCCACCCCGCAGGCGCGTCGCCCACCTTGCCCCACGTCCAGCAGCGTATTTCCTTGCCCTCCTCACTGTCATAGCGGGCGACGTAGCCGAGGATGCCGCCGTCGTGGTCACGGTAAGGCCAAATCTTCGACGGTGGGCCGAGCGAGCGAATGAGCATGTTGGGCGACTCAACGTCCGCTGGCGGCTTGGACGTGATGCGCGAGGGGACGGGCTTGCGGGGAGGCGCACTGAGCGCAGGCGACAGACTAGGCTTGGCACCGAGCCATTCGCACGCGCCTTTGAAGTCGAGCGAGTAGACGTGCTGGACGAAGCCAATCAGATCCGTGCTGAACCCGCAGCTAAAGCAATGGACCAGTCCCTTGCGCACGTTGACGTACATGGACGGGTTGTTGTCGGGGGAGTGTGCCACGCACTTGCCGACGTATTCGCTGCCCCTCTTGACCAATGGCGTGACGTTGCCGACGACGGATACTAAGTCGGTGGCGGCTTTCACCGCCTCAACGTCGATGGCCATTTGTTATTCCACCCACTGTGCAGCCATTGCGGCTGCAATGCCTGGATACGTGCGTGAACGGTCGCGCCAACGGTCAGGGCCGGGTGCCATTCGATGAACCCGCGCCTCTCGCCCATCTACAATTTTTGTCGGGACCAGCTTTGGAAGGTTTTTCAGCCAAAGGCAAGTGGCTTTTGTTTCGCCGTGACCGAATTGCCAAGGCTGAATAATCTGGTCCGGCTTCCGTATCCGCGACGAGATAATGCTGATCGGATTTTCGATAGCGATTCGATCTACCGGCGCGTCCATCAGGAATTGAACAAAGTCCAGCGCGGCCTGCTGCCTACCGTCTGCCTGTTTTTCCTTGAAGTGCCTCGCCCCACTCACCGCTAAATGCTGGCAAGGCGGGTGGGCCACCATCAAATCCCAATGCGGCCAAACGTCAAAAAGCCGGTTTATGTCAGTCTGGAAATGATGAAAGCCTTTCTCTGTCGGCAGAAGATCACATGACCACGCGTCGTGTCCTCTTGCTCTGTATGCGTCACGGACGATGCCACTAAACTCGCACGCAATGAGTACACGCACCGTCAGCCCCCCAGAATACGCGCGAGTTCTTCGACCGAATGCACGACGCCTGCTTTGCCGCCGTCATACCTCACTGCGTTCAGGAATTCTTCTTGTGCTTCGGTCAGCTTGCCACCAGGTCTTTTGCTTTCGATGGCGACAAATACGGCAACCCTGTCACCGACCATAGACGGGGTGATGACGATGGTTTTGTAGCCGATGAAGTCGGAACCTCCTGGACCGCCGACACCGTAGCGAATCATCCCGCCGTTCTCTAACGCGACCGTGCCGACGTTATTGCGGAACAGTTGGACGTTGTGATGTTTCTTTTTCCACTCGCGGATGTCCGCGTTGACATCAGCCTCGCTGATAGCACCCGACTTGACGCGCGGCTTTGGCGGGTCCGGTATGCGCGTATGGAATTCTTCGGGCGGCTTGTCGGTGGCCAGTGCCATGAAGTCTAACATGCGCTTGTTGTCCAAGAGCGTCTGACGCCTTGTTTTATAGGGTTTTACGCGACTCACTGAGTCACGCCCCATGCGATCAAGCCAAGCATCATCACCAGAAATAGGACGAGGCAGACGCCAGCGAACGCTACGCTATCGGGCATGTCGTCGTGGCCGCTCATAACGAATCCTTCGGTTCGCCTGGCAACGGCATCCAATGCGTCGGGGTCACGATCCCTCTCCAGTCACGCCACCGGCCTTTGCCTTTCTGCGTGTACGAGTAGTTCGCTATCCTGCACCAGCCGTCCCATATAAGAACTTGCTCGCCTAATCGATACCACGTTGCCGGGTCAAACTCCGGTAGCGGGTAATCTTCAATCAGCAACCAATCGTCATTCATTTGTATATTCCCATCAGCGTCAGGCCGCTTTTGCGCATGATGCGTTCGGCGACTCGTCGGTGAGGGCGCGTCTTACCTTCCTTCCAGTAGTAGACGGTGCGTGGTGAAACATTCCATGCTGCGGCGCAGCGTGAAACCCCGTGCTTGTCGATGTATTTTTTGAGCGTCATGGCGGTAAGGTAGCACCGTGAAAAGATTTTGCAGTAATCTGTATCGACCCTATTGCAACTGAAACAAAATTGCAGTACCTTGGGGTCGTCAACTACGGGAGTAAGCAATGACACATCGCATCATCCTCGCACTCGTCGCCCTGTTCACGTTCGCAACGGCCAACGCCGCGACCGCTTTCCTTGTCGGTGAACAAGTCACCGGCATGACCAAGCAGTGCTTCTACGACTTTGCGGGCAGCACCTACACGCGAACCGTGCCGTCCTACGCGCTTTGCCCGCTCACCATCGAGGTCCGGTAGCCGCGCCTGCTTTTCCCACCACCACAACCAGGAGTATTTGAATGAGCCGAATCTACATCGTCAAACCGAAGAATGCCACCAACGGGGAGCGGCTGATTTCTGCCGAGTCCAAGTCCAAGGTGGCCGACGTTCTGCTGCGCGACTTCACCATCACGGCGGCAACGCCTGCGGAAGCGTTCCGGCTCGCGCAGGATGGCGTCGAGTTGGAAGTGAACCGCTCCGCTGACATCGACGCCGACTGACCAACACGGAGGGGGTTCGCCCCCTCTTTCTGGGAGAACAGAAGTGCAGACAAAAACAGCGTTCACGGAAGCCGTCAAAGAACTGGAATCTGCCACCAACGCGCGACAGTTCCCCGACAGTATCACCACGACTGTCGCGCTGGAATACGTTGACCACGATGTTGTCGTGTCGTGGGCGCAGTCGGAACTCGGCTCACGCAGCCCGCAGCAGCTTTTGTTAGATGCCTTTGAGAATCTGACCGATGCGGACGCTACGTCCGTCATCAACTGCCTGCTGAATGAGACGGACACGGCCAGGAAGATCATGGCGAAGCAACTGTGCGAGTACGTCGCCAAGGACATGGCCTACGAGGCGCAGAAGCGGGTGGACAACTACGATCCCACGGACGAGGAAATGAACCGTCCGATCCGCCCGAACGACATCGACGACCCGTTGCTGGCGGAGCGCCGCTCGTTCACGCGCAACCACAACCGCTCGCTGCGGGGGAGGTGACCATGTTCGACTCCATCGACCCGCGCCTGTTCTGGCCTGCCTTCGTGCTGGTCTGGTTCGTCGTCGGTGTTGCTGTGGCGTTGCTGTTCGGTCGCATCGTGGACCTGAGCAACCCGCGCAACCGTTACACCGATGACGACGTGGCGGATCGCAAGCGGCGGCTGGAACGAAACGGCTTCAAGAGCAAGCAGGGGATCAAATGATTACTGTCAACGGCATCTACACAATACCCCACGATGAATACCATCGTGATCCTTGCGAGACTCCAAGCCTGTCATCGTCGGTCGCCAAGGTGCTGCTGCGTCAGTCACCGGCCCATGCTGCGATGCAGCACCCAAAGCTCAACAACAACTACGTCAACGCGGAGTCCAGCCGCTTCGACCTTGGCACCATCGCGCACGCCCTGCTGCTGGAGGATGACTCCTCCAGACTCATCACCATCGAAGCCGACGACTGGCGCACCAAAGCCGCCAAGGAAGCGCGGGACGCCGCAAGAGCCGAGGGCAAAATACCGATCCTGGTCAAACAGGCGGCGCACTTGCTCAAGATGGTCGGCACGGCGCGGGACTTCCTGCGGTCGAGCGAAGTGGGCGACATGACGTTCAAGCCAGAGCAGACGCTTGCGTGGCAGGAAGCCGGAACATGGTGCCGCGCCCGTCCTGACTGGTTGTCGGATGACCATACGATCATCCTTGACTTTAAGACTTGCGACGACGCCAACCCGGAAGCATTCATTCGGCAGATCGGGCGCATGGGATACGAGACACAGGCCGAGTTCTACTCGCGCGGACTGGAAGCCGTCACTGGCAAGCGACCGTTGTTTGTTTTTTTGGCTCAAGAAATTGAGAGTCCCTATGCTTGCTCGCTCGTCGCACTGTCGAATTCCTACATGGCGATTGCAGCCTCCAAAGTCGCACGTGCTATCCGAACTTGGAGTTATTGCTTGAAGTCGGGCGACTGGTGCGCGTACAGCAACAAAATTTTGTACGCCGAGCCGCCGTCGTGGGCGATGGCCGAGCATGAGCGCACCGAGGCGTTTGAGAAGGGAGAGTGGCATGGTTGACGGCGACGAAGCAGAACCCGTCTTTAAGTACGCTCATGGAACCTGCGTCCAATGCGGACTTCGGTTTATTTCTGTAACAAAAACCAAGAAGTCAAAACGGAAATATTGTTCTCGTAGCTGCATTTGGAAGGCAACGAAAGGTCCAGAGTACAACGCAGCCATAGCAAAAGCGTCCGCATCTAAGCGTGGCGATCTTCAGCGTGGTAGAGGATCAAGTTGGTACATCAAAGAAAATGGACGGCACCAACACAGAGTAGTTGCTGAGAGAATGTTGGGCCGCCCTCTACGGAAAGGCGAGATCGTTCATCATAAAGACGGGAATAAAAAGAACAATGACCCGTTCAATCTTGAGGTCATGTTCCAAGGAAAACACATGCAAGAGCATGGTATTGGAATTCCTGGGATGACTCTTTCATGGAAGCCTCGGACGTATCGAAAGAAAAAGGTAACGGCATGAGTTCATTTCAATTTAAGCGAGCAGTAAGAGAGTCGGTTGGTTTAATAATTGGGTTGGCTGGCCCCAGCGGGGCTGGGAAAACCTACTCAGCGATGCGCCTCGCGTCCGGTATCTCCGGTGACAAGCCGTTCGCAGTCATCGACACCGAGGGCGGTCGTGCGAAGCACTACGCCGACCAGTTCAAGTTCGACCACGGCGACCTGATGCCTCCGTTCCGCCCGCAGGCATATGCAGAGGCCATCCATGCCGCCGATGCTGCCGGATACCCCGTCATCGTCGTGGACTCCGTGTCGCACTTGTGGGCGGGCGAAGGTGGCGTGCTTGAGTGGCAGGAAGAAGAATTGGACCGCATGGCAGGCGACGACTGGAAGAAGCGCGAAGCCTGCCGTATGGCGTCGTGGATCAAGCCGAAGATGCAGCACAAGGCGTTCGTGCAGCGGTTGCTGCAACTGCGGGCGCACTTGATCCTGTGCTTCCGTGCAGAAGAAAAGATTGAAATGGTCAAAGACGACAACGGCAAGACGCGCATCGTCCCCAAGCGGTCAACGACCGGGCTGGACGGCTGGATGCCCGTGTGCGAAAAATCCCTCCCTTACGAGCTAACCGTGTCGTTCCTGCTGATGCCCGACAATCCAGGCGTCCCGCATCCAATCAAACTTCAGGCGCAGCACCGCAGTATGTTCCCACCGGGCAAGCCGATAGACGAGGAAGCCGGTCGGCGGGTTGCAGCGTGGGCCGCAGGGGCGACGGACAAGCCGGACACCGCAGCCATCGAGCAGGCGTTCAAGGCGCTCGGTTGGGAGTCTGACGCCATCGACAAGACCGTAGGCAAACCCATCGCTGAGTGGACGCCAGCCGATGTGAACATCGCGCGCACCGCGTACCGCAAAGCCACAGCACAGAAGCAGGCCACAATATGACTCGCAAAGCAGACATCATGTATGCGCTGGAAAACTTTGAAAAGTCCAAGGCGCTCATCAAGGAAGGACTGGTCAGCAGCGCCATCATGCGGGTGGACACTGGCATTGAGTGGTTGTGTCGAGCCTTGGACATTGGCCCGACCGACGAGGCAATTGCTGAAGTCATGGCGAAGGACGACGCGCCATGATGACGCTCGCCAAAGGCCGCAGTCAGTACGGTCGGTTTTCCAAGTTGACGCATGAGCAAGTGGCGTCGGCGCGTCGCATCTATCGGGACTACAACGCGCTCCTAGCCTTGCGCACTCAACTGTGCAACGAATGGCGCATCAGTGCGCAGCACTTTTGCAACGTCGGGCGTGGCGTGGCAGGAAAGAAACCGAAACCGGAATCACGGGTGACAGAATGAACACCGACGACCTGATCCCCTACGAAGCCGCCGCGGCTTTGATCGGGGTTAGCCCGAAACGGCTGCAAGGCTTAGTCGCGAAGGGGCTGGCCGTCGTTCACGACTTTCTGCCGAACATCGGGCGCTGCGTGTTGCAGGACTATCAGCGCATGAATGAGTTTTGCGCCTAGGCTAAGGAAATGATTACCCTGACATTCTCGTGCGGCGGCTGTTTCTCGCAAGCGGAAGGAACGAGGGCGCTACTGCGCGAATTTGAGTCGATTAGCGGACGCAGCTACGGGATAGGCAGCTACCGGTACGACACGCCGCAGGACGTTGCGCCGGACGGGTGGATAGCGTTCGACCCTTACACCGGCTGCACCTACTGCCCGAAGTGCTGGGGAGAGATACAGCAAGAGCCTGTAGCAACTGATAGCGGAACAGGGAGCAAGAAATGAAACTTGAAGGCAAGAGCGAGTTGTTTCGAATGCTGGCCCCGCCCGCAATGAAGGAATGCACTCACGACTGTAGACTGCCCAACCCGGCAGGCGGCGCGTGGTTCTGCGCGTGGTGTGGGGCGTACCCGCTGCCCTGCTTTCAAGGGCAGGAGGCTCGTCTGACTGACGTAGCAGCGGCCCTACAGCGTGCGTGGCGTGAGCGTGACGAGGCCAGGGACGAGGTTAAATTCGTCCGCGCAATTCACGGTGTCCGCGAAGGACGCTCTGTTCGGGAGAACGATGCTCATGGTTAAGCGATACGTTGTGTATGCGGCAAACTGCATCTGCGATGCCCCGCCAAATTCAGACGGCCAATACGTTCTCGTCGCCGCCGCTCCCGACCTCCTGGCCCTCGCTCATCAGTACGCAAGTGAGTGCGGTGAGTGCGCCGGAACGCGCGTTTGTCCAGATGACGCGCCGTGTACCGAATGCGGATTCATCTGGGATGTCATCAACAAGGCTGAAGGAAAATCATGACCACCTACACCAAGCTCGGGGCGGACCTCGCTCCCGTCGAAACCGACCACGCGATCGTCCGCATCGAGCACCCGCTGCTCTCCCTGCCGCTGATGGTCACTGCTCACTTCGCGCCGAAAGAGATGAATTGGAAGGCCGCGAAGAAGTGGGCCGAGTCACTCGACCTCGGCGGCTTCGCCTGGCGGCTGCCGACCGTCGAGGAGGCGTTCTTCATTCCCGACCGCTCGAAGTACCCGGCGTTCGACCCCTCGGTGTTCGTCGGCGCGACGGAACGCTACCCGTGGATCTGGACCGGCACCGTCGATGCCGAAGATCCCTCGGGCTACGCGTGGTTCGTCCTTCTCAGCTTCGGCTATTCCTACCGGAGCTCCCAGAACTCTCACGGCCGCGTCCTCGCTGTCCGCGCCGGACGCTCTGTTCGGGAGAACGTAGCCCTATGACCGCCAACAAGCCAAGCGACGCCATCCCAGAAGTGATGAAACGGCGCATCAAGGAACTGGAGCGTGACGGGTACAACAAGGATTTCCTGCGCTGTTTCCGCAATGCGATCCGCAGCCTAGACGAAACCGATAGATACGCCCATGCCAACAAGGTACAGGCCGAGGAAATCAAAGCCCTCGCGGCGCGGCTGGCCGAGGCCGAGCAGTTAATTCTCCGCATGTCTGGCGAAGGGTTTATTCGCGCCAAGTTCTACGTCGAGAAGTACGACCTGACCGGCGAGAGAGCAGCGGACAGCGCACCGGCTGCTCCCGTCGCTCACAACCGACGTTGGTCTGACGGTGAGCCTGAGATTATCGTCCGCACAGGCGACAAGGAAAAAGAAGTCGCTCGCATGGTCAGCGACCACGCGAAGGTGATCGCGAGCAAACAAAACACCTGCCCGTATTGCGGCGCGGTGCAGGGGCAAGCGCATCAATCGACGTGCATAGCAGCAGCAGCAGCCAGCGCAGACCCTGTTATCAACGCGCAACACGACGAAACGGGGCGAACGTGGCGCGGTCCTCGCAGCCAGTTGCCGAGCCGATACTTTGAAATCACGTCGATCTGTTGCCTCGATTACCCACTATGTGACTGCAACTCACCGCCAGAACCGGACAACGCACCGACGTTGCAGCCGTGCGGCCATCCGTGGAAAGCACAACATGACTTTAAGTGCATATTGTGCAGTTCACCGGGTGACGCAACCTATGCACAATTGGCCGAGACGCAGAGGTTTTCTCACAGCGCAGAAACCGAGTCTATTTCTCGTGCCATGTGTCGAGAAGACTTGCCGTTCCTCGCTGCCACTGCTCAACCGGTTCTTCACGGCGCAGTGAAGTTCTATTGGATTCAGGGTCCGCTGACGAATTACGGGACCACAGAAAAAGGCTTCAATGGCGAGGTGCGCGTCGTGTCCGAGGCCGACTTCAACATAGTCGTCCGTCTGCTGCAAAAGATCATGGCACGCTGCGCAGACTTGCTGGACGAGGATCAGTTCAACGAACTGGACGCGATGACGAGAGCCACTGTAACCGTGCCAGTTGCACCGGAGGCGAAATGAGCGAGCGAATCTTGTGGGACACCATCGAAGAACAGCGCGTCTGTATCGAGCGGCTGCGCGGGTTGCTGCGGGAATGTGAGCCTGCCGTTTACGCGCAGCACATGGATACACTCGGGACTCGGATCGCCAAGCCAGCAACGCTGCTAGCCCGCGTTCGCGCCGCCCTCGCGGGTGCAGCGGTTCAACCGGACGTAGCTCTTGATCGACCGTGGCAGGAGATCGTGAAGCACGCGACACGGTATCTCTGGCTGCGGGAGCGGATCAATTTCCGCGATCAGTTCGTGCGCTCGGAAGACGGTCACGGCATATCGACAAAGTGGCGGGCGTGGGTCCACGACGACTACCGTGAGAACCCGCCTGCGTCGGAACACATTGACGAGTACATCGACGGGCAGTTGAGCGCAACTGACCCCACGACAGAGGTGCAGAAATGAGGCCCGACCTCAGTTGGTTTGCACGCCTGCTCTGCCGTCTTGGCATTCATAGGTGGATGACGGACGCCCGCTACGGGTTCCGCTCGCCCCCAGTCCCGGCGTTCTGCTACCGCTGCCACAAAACGCGAGGCGGCTATGGCGAATAAAAGCGTCGAGGTGATTCTCAGCGCGGTGAAATCGGCAGGCGAGGCCGCGCTTCGGCTGCACGAGGAGAACAAGCAATTGCGCGAGTGCCTGATGTTCGTGCGCCCCTACGTCTACGGCATCGACAACATCAAGCGCATCGACGCCTTGTTAACAACTGACCATCAGACCGATGGCTGAACCGTTCTTCCACACCCGCGCCCAGCAGATTGTCTGGCTGCGCCAGCGGCAGGCGGAACTGGCTAAGGTCGAGCCGACAGAGCCGCTTCCCGGCAACGGTAGTAAATCCCGGCGACCTCGATCAGCTTCAGGCTCGTCGCGCCGAAAGAGTCATCGCTGAGGGGCGTCAGGTCGGGGCAGTTTGCCGTTATCAGCGGGTTGGGTTTGGGTGGTTCCCGGTGCCAGGGCATCGTTGAGCAGGCCGTCGTGGTAACTGCTACAATAAACAATATGCCAAAAATCTTACATCGCATGTCCAGCACACGCGAACACGCAACATGGCGCGGCATGATTGGCCGCTGCTGCAATCCTTCTAACAAGCGATTCCCCTACTATGGAGGCCGAGGGATTTCAGTGTGCGAGCGGTGGCGCACTTCATTCCTGAACTTTTACGCGGACATGGGGCCGCGCCCAACCGAGCATCACTCACTGGACAGAATAGACAACTCTGGCAATTACGAGCCTGAGAATTGCCGATGGTCAACCAAAAAAGAACAGTGCAGAAACAGAAGAACAAACGTTCGGTATTGCTTCGCCGGGAAAGAACTGACGCTTCCTGAATGGTCCGAACAACTCGGTATCCCACTGGTAACGCTACAGAAAAGATTGTCACTTAATCTTTCTTACGATCTGCTGTTTTCGGATCAGCGTTTGCAGGGCGGTCTGTTGCAGTCGAAGCGTCAAGCGAAGAATTAAGCTGCCGCATCATTTCGGGTGTGTTTTTACACTCCGAGTACACCGGCACCTCGCGCGTGATTGTTTCAGCTTTCTGCCTGATCGTAACATTACGCACCTCGATCTTTGCGATCTGTTCAGCCGCAGCCTGTGCCGCCGTCTCGCGCGTCTTTTCAACCAGAGCCGCCTCTCGCGCCTGCTGTGCGGCGATCTGGTCGGCCGTGTGCTGCGAACCCTTCCAGTAGCCGGTCGCGCCTGCGGCCCCCACAAGCAGTGTGACGGCTAGGATGAGCCACGGCAGCAACGGCAGCGGGATCATTTCCCACCCGCGTAGTCGTTAAGGATATGGCCCAACAGCCGGCGAATGTCCTCGATCTTGTGCTGGAAGAACTCGCGTGACGGGCCGAACACCGAATGGTCGTCAAAGGCGGCTTCCAAGTCGCGGCAGGCGAGCAGCGCAGCCTTGATTTCGACCGACCGGGGGCACCCGTCAGCCATTGCCCTTGCTCTGGTACAGCGTATTTTGCGGCAGCGCGGCATTTATCAGGCCGACGATCAGCAGCCCCATCTGGGCGATGCCTTCCCCTTGGCTCGTATTGTCGATGCGCCACCAGCCGAAGGCCGACGCGGCGAGAATCAACCCTTTGATGGTGCTTGGCTCACTTAGGCGAGCGAGCAGGTAGCGAATCGCTGCGACCGCGCGTTCCTTGATGGTCATGCTTCCCCCTGACTGGATTGCCCGTTGCTCTTGAGAAGTGGCGGCTTGCCGGCGGCCAGCAGTTCAGCAAAGCGATCCGCCGGCCAGCGGTATCCGAGAACACGCACCGCATCGAAGGGCGCGATGGACACCCGGTTGCCTTGGTTGCCGCCGAGCGTCATCACCCGGCCCAGAACGTCGGTGCCGACCACAAAGCCAACGTGACCGCCGCCGGTTCGCTCGTACACGACCACGCAGCCGAGCGCTGGCGTATCGAGCGGTACGCCCCAGTTCATCCAGTCGCGCGCCCTGTACCAGTGCTTTGCCACCGGGATGTCTGATTCGCGCAGCACGGCAGCGACAAACGTCCCACACCAGGGTTGTTCATCGTCCTGCCACCACGACTTCAGTTCGCGCAGCCAGCGGGCGATGACCGGGGCCGTCGCCTTGCCGGGAATTTCAGCCGTGCCGAGATAGGTTCGCGCGTGCGTCAGCCAGAAGGGTTCGCTCATTCCGCCATCCCCCTCCGGTGACCCGCGACGTAACCATCACGGAAATGCAGGTGCGTCTCTACGGCAGTCAACCTACCCTGAGTTTCAAGCTGATGGGTATTCAGCATGATGCCCATTGCCTTGATTTCCGCGCGCAGCCGTGACAGTTCCCAGACAATTGCAACGCCGATCAATCCGACCACTGCCGCCCAGACTGCGAACGCGGTCGCCAAGTTTTGCGGGTCCATTCTTCTTTTTCCTTGTTAGAAGCGCCAAGCAATAGAGGCGATGTCGCGCCCGCTGTTGGGCTGGCACGATCCCCCTGTTGAGAAGTGCCGCCACTGCGTTGATAGTCTTTCAGTGATGCGCCACCGTGCGCCGAGCGCGAAGGTGAACTGGCACGTAAAGGGCGACTCGACGTTGAAGTACGCCGCGCCGACGCCTAGCTCGACCGCCCGGTATCCGTCCCACAACATGCCGTACCACGCGACTTGGTTGGAGAACTCCATGTCGTTGTACTCGCCGTCCCCGACCAGCAGGAAGCCTAGCTCGTAGTCGGTGCCGACCGGCCCCTTGTCCGGCCACTGGATCGACAGGCCGAGTGCAGGCGTGTAGCCGCGCAGTACCGCCGCGCCCCCTTCCAACTGCAACTCGCTCGCCCGTGAGTGCCGCGCGAACAGTACCAGCAACACGATGACGAACGCTGCAATCAGGTACAGCGACGACTTCGGGTTGCGCAGGAGTTTCATCAGTCGGCTACGTGGTAGGTGATTGTCACGCCATTGCCAGCGCCTTGACCGATCCCTTTCTGGTCGCTTCCACTTAAGAAGTTAAGCGAAGCACCAGTTAAGGCCCAATATGCCGTACCTTCTGATACAGAAATTGCAACCATGTTTTCAAGTCCGTTAACCCAACCTGCCACGGACTGTAGTTGATTCCAACTGCCAGTCAGACTTGGTTGACATGCTGCGGGGATTCCTCGCAAATACAATGTGGTATCTGTGGTTGTGACGACTAATGAAGGGCATCTAACCGTCATTATGTTTCCGTATTTCTTCCAATACGCAGTTCCACTTGCAAGTACCGATCCGCCAGATGTTTCGGTTGCCAACTCCATCGTAAAGTTTCCGGACGACGGTAGTAGGTCTATGGAATTAACCGTGAATGCCGTTGCCGTCAACGCAATCGAGTCCACCGTAGTGCCGGTGCGGGTGATGGCGATTGCATTAGCGCCCGCTCCTGATAGGTCGGTATACGTTTGCAAATACCAGTTTCCACCAGACGAAACCATTGACCAGATTTTTTCGTCAGCATCACCGTCAGATTCAACCATGCTAACGGTTGGCGAAGTAGATGAAATGGCGACTGGCCCGGTAAACGTCGGTCCACTTAGCAATGCGAATAAACTAAGTGCAGTTCCTCGGTTTAGAGCTTCGCCATCTGCTGTAGCGTTGCCAAGTCCAGTAATCTTGTACCCTGACATTGGAATGTTTGCAGTGATGGTCGTTTCGCCATTAGCTGCAATGGAAAGCGTCAGTGCCGTCGCAATGTCTGCGATGACCGCGTTGTACTTCGCGCTCTCGATGGTCGTGCTGGCGACGGCTGGGTAGCCGGTTGCACTCGGACTCATCACCCCACTTCCGTTTCTTGGCACGTCCTATTCTCCGTTCTGCGTTGCCGACACTGCGGCGGCGTTGGTGTACGGCGCGGCGGTTGCGAGTTTCTGCTTGATCGCGGCCATGACGACGGCTCGCTGAGTCACCGGCACGTCTTGCAGGTACTTCGCTGCAAAGCCAGCCGGGTCTTTTTGCAGCATCATGCCCACGTCCTGCGCGATGAGTTCGTCGGCGCTATTGCCGAGTCGGCCCATCAACCAGTTCGTCACCATCGCCGGTCGTGACAGCAGGTTGGGGATGTGGAACGATCCCTTACCACGCTCTGCCATGTCGAACAGGTTTTTCGGGTTGACGCCGGACGCGAGTGCATCGCGCTCTGCGTTGCGGGCCAACTCGGCTTCCACTCGCTTGACGGCGGCGAGTTGTTCCGGCGTGAGGTCGGCAAGCAAAGTTCTGCCAGTGTCAGGACTGACTTTAGTTTCTGCCGTGCGCAATGTATTACCAAACGATGCAGCCCTTTCAGCCCCGGAAATTGGCTTAGTCAGCGCCCGTTGAAGGTGCTGTCCAACTTCCATCTGATTGATCGGCCTGGAGGCTGCTTCGTGCGCTGCACGCGCAGTCTCGTAGGCGGGGTTCTTCTTGCCGAGCCACGACACAAGCTGGTCCTGCAACTTGGTCACTTCCATCTTCTCGGTCGATGACAGTGCCGTGTCGCCAGTGCGCGCCATCTTCTTGTCGAGCGACAGCTTCAGCAAGTGCAGTTGTTCAGTGAGGTCTAGCGGCTTTCCGGTGCGCTGCGCCCGAGCGTTCGCAACCCGCGTGGCATCGGCCAGTGCGCCCCGGAAGTACGGGTTCTCGGACATCGACATCAACTCGTCGTCAATGCCGATGTGCTGCCCGAACGCTTGCGGGTAGTTGACGGTAGACGCTGCCTTGCGACCGGCCACCGCACTTGCCAGTGCCGAGGGAGTCTGCGCGACCGTCCCCAACTCAGCGGCCCTCGCCGCCTCTTGCTTCGCCACGATGCTTTTGGCAACGTCAGCGATGCCCTTCTCGGGCTGCGTGGCGAGTATGTCCTGCGCCTTGACCAGTGCCGAGCCGAACTTGTCGGTCTGCCCGACGTTGGCAGCGGCGATGCGGTCTGCGGCGGTCGTCGGACTGCCGGGGATGATGGCATTCGGGTTGGAGAGTGCCGCAGCCACTTTGCCGCGTGCGGGGCCAAGCACCTCTTGAAAGTATTTCTGCCCGAAGGCCGTCCGGCCCGCTTCCGTGGCCGGAGCGATGGCTGACTTGGCGGTGTTGTAGCCCCACTTGGTCAGTGCGCCGAGCGCGGGCAGTCCACCCATGAGGACGCCACCCGTCACCGCGCCCGAGGCCGCAGTCCCCTCGTCGGAAAGTCCACCGATGATGCCGCCTGCCGTCGCGCCTGACAGTACGTTCTTCCCTGTGGCTTGCAGCCCCTTCAGGAAGCCAGAACCGCCGACCTTGGCGTAGGGCGCGATCTTTCCGATGGCTCCACCGACGACATACGGAACCGGGTCCAGCAGCGAGCCGACCAACTTGGCACCCGTCCCCTCGGAGCCTGGAGCCTTGGGCCAAATCTTGTCGCCTAGACCATCCGACGCTAGGTTAGCGATGCCCCGCAGCGACCCCGACATACCCGTGGCAACGTCGGCAATCTTGTCTGGTTGAAGCGTCCATGCTCCTAACGGACCGGGGGTACGCAATCCTTTGGCGCGAAGTTCTCCCCTAGTCGCTGACTCGGCGGCACGCTTGTGCCACTCAGGGGAGATGACGGGCTGCTTAGGTGCAGAAGATCGCTCGACACGGTACACGCCTGCCGAGTTTTTCTGCGCTTTCTCGACAGGAACCCACTCACCACCGATCAGCGCACGGTATTCCCCTGCGCTGTTCTTCTGTACTCGTTCAGCGGGTTCCCATGCCATGACTACAAGTCCTTGAAGTCGCCATCATCGGGAGCGTCCGTACTGTCGCCCATGTCGAACTGGTTTCGACGTGCTTTCATCAAGCCAAGGATCGTTTCTGCCGCAGCCTGTTTCTGCGGCCACGGGATTGCCGGATTGGAGAGTTGGCCTGCCGCTTCCTTGTAGCTCTGCGTGTCCTTGTCGGACTGCGGACCCTCAAACCGAGGAACCATCTTCAGCACAAGATCGGCAATAGGCTGCAACTTTCCTACCGCAATCGCGCCGTCCGTTGCGTGACCGAACAGGGATGCCGTCCAGTCAACGCCACGACCGATGCCGCTCCCGGTAGCCTGCTTCAAAAGTGGGTCTTCCCCGTCCTTCCCAGTCGTAATATCTTCAAGGGCAGTAATGGCCTCGTCCATCGTGCGGATAGACTTCTTTCTGTCAGCAACACCCTTTTCAAAGGTGGCCGATGGCTTGCCAGCACCCTGATGCTTCGCTATCGGATTGCCCCCACGGTCATAGAAAGTGACGTTTCCGGCGTTGTCGGTGGACTGAAACTTGGCTCCGTCCTGAGTGGCTTTTGTCAGCAGTCCAAGTTGGTAGGAAAGCTGCGCAGCCTCACGTCTAGCTGCGTTGTTCTGTTCGACAGTCCACCGCCGATCTTCCGACCGCTGAATGGCATCCTGCCGCCTGAACTCAAGTTCATCCCGCTTTACATCCAAAGCCTCTTTCCGATCCGATGCCTTCGCGGCAATATCGGCATCCTCCCGGCGCATCGTGTCGCCGTACATAGCCGCCTGCTTGGCTTCCGGTGGCGCGTACTGGTTGGCGAGCAACCCCATGATGGCCCCACGCGGGTCTGCGGCGACGGAAGGCACGGGCGGTCCCGCAGCGGGCTTGGGCGGGC